>Ga0268276_1002951_pt1 | contig 13757 bp, 10 predicted proteins | sample saktaG_4_FD_190145 | JGI IMG/M metagenome (GOLD analysis project Ga0268276, IMG submission 190145) | Saline water microbial communities from Sakinaw Lake, British Columbia, Canada - sak_2010_1_5_45m | ecosystem: Environmental > Aquatic > Non-marine Saline and Alkaline > Saline ...
CGATGCTATGCAGGCACTTCTATCTGAGACAGAACAATCCGTGGCACAGTCTCCTGATGCCAAGAAGGCCCAGGATGAACTCTTGCAAGCGGTAGCAAGTATGCTGATAGCCCAGGCCATCCCGGATCTATTCAAAGAGGGCGACATGACCAATATCAGAGCCATGTTCCAAAGCCTCAATATTCAAAAAGAGAAGCTCATGACGGAATACAACATAGCCGCAGATCCCTATTATAAGGAAGTGAAGAAGATCCTTGCAAAGAATCTAGCTCTTCTACAGCTCAATAACATCGTATCCAAGGGTATGATGGCAGAAGAGCTTGAAAAGCTCCAGCCTAATGAGATAGATAAGATATTCGAAAAGCTCCGCAAAGCCTCCAATAAGAGCTCTGATGAAGAGTATATACTCCAGCAGGAAGCCAAGTATCGTAAAGCGTACTTGGACCCCAATAAGAAGCTTCTGGAAGATAAGATGAAGCTCATGATGAGGGAGTTTACTCAGAAGATATCGAAGGTGCTGGAGACTACGAAGAAGTAAATACCGTTAACCTGTCCCGACCTTCGTTTTTGGATCTATACAGAGCCGAGTCGGCTGCCTTTATGAAATCCGTAGGATATTCCGAGCGGGCGTCCTCTATTGTAATTATCCCCGCGCTCATGGTCAGCTTTACTGTCTCGCCCTTATCCGTTTTGAATTCAAGAAAACCGACCATATTACGCAGTCTCTGGGCATACTTAATGGCATTGTCGCGCTTCATACCGCGGATTATTATACAGAACTCTTCACCGCCGTAACGGGCTATGATATTATTCTTTCTGGAGTGGTCCTTAAGACTTTTTGCTATAGCTTTCAGCACTATATTGCCGAACTCATGGCCGTAAGTATCATTTATCTTTTTAAAATGGTCGATGTCATATATTACGAGCGCCAGATTCTTGTGAATATGTAAGGCGCTCTTCAGCTCTCTCTTTAACTGCAGTTCGAAGTACCTGTATAGGTATAGCCCGGTAAGGCCATCCGTTACCGCCTCTTTACGCAATACAATATTTTCAACGATGAGCAGCACATATCTGGTCCCATGAAGCAGTATGGTAGATGCTATCATAAGCAATATCGGACCGAACAGGTCTATCAATACTCCTCTTAGGAACAATAATAGCCCCAATGATAGCAGCGTCAATATCTCACATGCCGTTAACGCTATACCCGAAAGTATCGAGAGCCTTAATCCCCCAAAGACCGCTATAAGCACGAAGATGAAGAGGATCATAGAATTCACTTCGGTTCCGGCGTACCGGAAGAATGATCTATTTATGTATGTCAGCACTTCATTAAGATCTATCACCATCCCGGGCATTATCCCGAGAGGCGTATGGTATGTGTCATGGAAGGATTCCGAAGTGACGCCAAAAAATACGAGCTTATTTTTAAGAATAGAGAGATCCGCCTCATCCTTCAGGACCTTCCACGCGGGAATAGAAATAAATTTGTCAATGGAGCCAAAAAACTTTATATAGGTGGCTCCGTCCTTTGCAAGAGGCACGGATATGGCTATATTGCCCGGCGGACTGTTCAGCATAGAGCCCGCCACTTTTAAAGAGAGGGAATAGTCTATGACCTGGCCCGACTCCGAAAGAAAGTACGGCCTCATTCTTCTTATGGTGGTATCCATGTCTCTGGGCTTATTGACGAATCCAAAATCTTTCAGGCCGAGTGCCAGAGCTTCATCCGGGATGACATATTTACCATCACTGCCGAAGAAGGCTGCCGCGTAGACGTTCCCGGCTCCCTTTAACGAGTCTATTAAAACCGAGTCCTCGCGGGGATCCACGCTCTTTCCCGCGAATACAAAATCGACGCAGATAGCGGCCGGGCCATTGGCGGAAATTTTATTAATGATATCAGCCATCACGCTTCTCGGCCATGGCCAGCGGATATTGACCTCTCTTAAGGAAGAGTCATCCACGGTGATCAGCACTATATCCTGTCCGGCCTTCGGCAGGGGATTGAGCTTGGAGTTTAAGTAGAAAAATGCGTCGAGCACCTTCAGGTTAGCTATTTGGACCGGTCTTAAAGCCGCTAACCACCAGGCGTATATAACGCAAAGCAGGATGCCTATTACTAGTACCTGAAGATTCTTATTTTTGAACATGCGATAATTATAGCATATTAATAGGAACAAAAAAAGAGATTGCTTCGTCGTCCGCCTTAGGCGGACTCCTCACAATGACGAATACTCTTTTAGTTGATGAATAATCAAATAAATGTTGACAAAAGATGAAAAACACGGTAGTATGCACGTTAGCTATAAGCTGTAAGCTTTAAGAGGGTGAGATGGGGTATAACAAAATTCCCTCTCCCTTAAAGGGGAGAGGGAATGCAGGAACTAAAACGTGAAGGACATGTGCGCACAACGAAGGAGGATCATATGTGTCGAAGAATTGTAGTATTAGTTGTTTCCATTCTCACTATGTCTCTCACCTCTTCCATCGCCCAGGAGGCGTGGGTCGCGAAGGACGGCGCGGTGAAGAATATTGAATTAAAGACGGCTATTCTAAACAAAGATCTTCTCTATATAGCTACAAAGAGTGTTCTATACAAGACAAAAGACGCTAAAGATAAATGGGAGAGCGTCTTTACCATTCCGTCCGGCGGAGATAATGAGATAAATTGTGTCGCGGGAAGGGGCCGGACATTATTTGTAGGTACGAAGCATGGGTTATTCAGGTCCGAGGATTATGGCGCCTCTTGGAAGAAAGTATTTAAGACTATTCTGGCCGACAGGAATAACATCACCTATATAGAGCTATCGAAGCATAATCGCAATATGGTCTTGATGGGAACCGAAAAGGGCATATTCCTGGGTGAGGATCTCGGCAATAAGTGGCAGGAGATAAGCGGCGGCTTAAAAGACTCTCCCGTCAAGTGCCTGGCGCTTAATAAAGAGCTGATGTATGCCGGCACTGAGAGCGGCCTATATGTTATGAAGCCAGGTGTAAATGGATGGCAGCGCGCTTTTGTTAGAAGCGCGGGCCAGAAGATCAAAGTTGAAGAGACTGAAGAATATGATTACGAGGAGAGCGAAAAGGATATGTCGATACGCTGTATTGTGATAAACGAGAGCAGGGTCTATATGGCTTACGACAACGAGATCCTCTATAGTGATGATGGCGCCAAGGGCTGGAATAATTTCTCCGGAGATGGCCTTAACGGCGCGATAAATTATATTTTGATATCGTCAAAAAACAAGACGATGTACTGCGCCACCAATAAAGGGGTCTTCGAATTCTCGGGAGATAAGGCGAGATGGCTTGAGCTGTATAGAGGTATGGCGAAGCCCCTAGCCGTGAACCGTCTGATATTCGCGGGTGAAGATGAAAAGGTTCTGCTGGCAGTGACCGACAAAGGCCTGTATTCTTTTGAGGGCGGCGATTTTCTGATGGATAAGTACCCCGACATCGAAAGGAGCGTCAAGACCCTGAAGATAGTCCTTGACGGTGAGCCCACATTTAAAGAATTGCGCGACGCGGCTATTAATTATGCCGAAGTGAGTCCTGAAAAGATAAAGAGGTGGCGGCAAGAGAGCAGGATGAGCGCCTTAGTGCCGAAGGTATCATTTGGCGTCGACAGGAATACTACAGACCTTTGGCATTGGGAGGGAGGGTCGACCGTAAAGGAAAATGATGACATATTAAGGCCCGGACGTGACTCTATAGACTGGGATGCAACCATAAGCTGGGAGCTCAGTAAACTCATCTGGAATGACGATCAGACTAACATAGATGTGCGCTCACGTCTCATGGTACAGCTCAGAAATGACATTCTTGATGATTTGCGGCGCACATACTATGAGCGCAAGAGGCTGCAGTTTGAGCTCATGTCCAATCCGCCTAAGGAGATGGGTGCGAAGTTCGAAAAGGAGCTGAGGCTCCAGGAGCTGACTCAAAGCCTGGATGACCTTACAGGCAACTACTTCTCGGAGCATATAAAGCAGAAATAACTTGACATAATGTAACCTATTTAGGTATAATCATACTCGAAATTCAGGGTGAGGTTTCCCTCAGGGGCACATTTCTTTAAAGACTAATTCCCAAAAAAAGATAGAATAATAGGATGACTTCTAATTAACCGCATGCCGTATAACCGCATTCCGTATCATGCCTAAAAAAAGACTCTTCTTGATAGACGGCAATTCATTCTGCTACAGGGCTTTCTACGCTATAAGGAGTCTTACCAACTCAAAGGGGCAGCCTACTAACGCCATATACGGTTTTAATTCTATGCTAAGCAAGATAATAAAGGAAGAAAAGCCGGATATGCTGGCTGTGGCATTTGATCTAAAGGGCCCTACATTCAGACATAAGAAGTTCGATGAATACAAGATCCACAGAAAACCGATGCCGGACGATCTCGTAAGCCAGATGGCCTATATCAAAGAGCTGGTTCATGCCCATAGTATCCCTATATATGAAATGCAGGGTTACGAAGCCGATGACGTTCTGGCCACTCTGGCGAAGAAGGCCGAAGATAAGGATATAGAGACATTCATAGTTACAGGGGATAAAGACGCGCTTCAGCTTGTGGATTCTCATATAAAGGTCTACAGTACGCATAAGGACGGCCTAATATATGACACGGATAAGGTCAAAGAGGTTTACGGCGTAGGCCCCGACAGGGTGACCGATATAATGGCCCTGATGGGAGATGCTACCGATAATATCCCGGGAGTTAAAGGAATAGGTGAAAAGTCCGCGATAGAACTGATAAGCGAGTTTGGGAGCCTTGAAGGGCTGTATAAAAATATCGATAAGGTGAAGAGCGACGCCAAGAAGAAGATCCTTGCCGAAGGCAAGGAGAGCGCGTATTTGAGCAAAGAGCTTGCGACTGTTGATATCGACGTTCCTATAGATATAGATTTCGATAAGCTGGAGTTGAAAGAGCCCGATCAGGTGAGATTGCTGGAGCTCTACAAGGAGCTGGAGTTCAAAACCCTTCTTAAGGGCCTGACGCCAACCAAAAGGTTAGAATCCGAATATATACTTGTCGATAACGAAAAGGCCTTTAACGCGCTTCTTGGCGATCTAAAAAGATCCAAAGAGTTCGTCTTCGATACGGAGACGACAAGCGAAGATCCGGTTCTCGCTAAATTGGCCGGCATCTCATTTTCCTGGGAAGAGGGAACGGCGTATTATGTGGGGACATCTGAAGGCGGAAATGAAGATAGGAAGCTCGACATAGAATTGGTCATTAGAGAATTAAAAGATATATTCGAGGACGACTCGATAAAAAAGACGGCTCAAAACGCAAAATACGACTACATAGTCCTTGCGAATTACGGGATACATGTCAAGGGCATGATCTTTGATACCATGGTGGCGTCGTATCTCTTGAATCCGTCAAGGCTCAGTCACGGACTCGACGATATATCGTTCGAATACTTAAATCACAAGATGACGACTTCTATTCAGGATCTCATAGGAAAAGGTAAGTCGGCGATCACCATGGACAAGGTCGATGTCGAAAAGGTCTCTGATTATTCATGCGAAGACAGCGATGTCACATTCAGGCTGAAGAAGATTCTCGAAAAAGATATCTCACAGAAGGGCCTGGATGAGCTTCTATATAATGTCGAGATGCCGCTCGTAGAGGTCCTGGCCGAGATGGAGATAAGCGGCGTATCTATCGATAAAGAATATCTGGCCGATCTCTCACGCGAGATGGAGAAGAGGCTAAATAAATTGACGGGAAAGATATATGAGCTGGCGGGCGAAGAGTTCAATATAAATTCTCCGAAACAGCTCTCTGTTATTCTCTTTGATAAGATGAAGCTTCCCGTGATAAGGAGGACGAAGACCGGGATATCGACCGATGAAGAGGTCTTGACCAAATTGGCCTTAAGCCATCCTTTGCCCGAAAAGCTGTTGGAATATAGAGAGCTATCAAAACTTAAATCTACATATGTTGATTCACTGCCGGATCTTATAAATCCCGCGACCAATAGAGTGCACGCATCCTTTAATCAGACGGTCACGGCTACGGGCAGGCTTTCATCCAGCGGCCCGAATCTGCAGAATATACCGATAAGGACCGAAGAGGGAAGAAAGATACGAAAAGCTTTTATCGCATCGGGCAAGAATAGCCTTATATTATCGGCGGACTATTCACAGATAGAGCTCAGGATATTAGGACATCTCTCCGGAGACGCAAGCCTTATAAAGGCATTCCTTGATGGCTCCGATATTCATGCCTATACGGCGAGCCTTGTATTTGGGGTGGAAGAGCGCGATGTCGACTCTGATATGAGGGGCATGGCAAAGACCGTCAATTTCGGTATCATCTATGGCATGAGCCCGTACGGATTATCTCAAAGCTTGAAGATAGATGTGAATAAGGCTAAAGAGTTCATAGATTCGTACTTCGAGAGATATCCCGAGGTAAAGATCTATATGGAGAGCCTGATAGAGGAAGCGCGCCAAAACGGTTATGTCACGACGCTGCTCGGAAGGCGCAGATACATCCCGGAGATAAATAGCCCCGATATGCGCATGCGGCAGTTCGCCGAAAGGACGGCCATAAATACGCCGATCCAGGGTTCCGCGGCGGATATCATAAAGGTCGCCATGATATCGATACACGAAAGATTATCAAAGAAGAAGCTGACAGCGAAGATGATAATGCAGGTGCATGATGAGCTCGTATTCGATGTCCCGAAAAAAGAATTGAAGGAAGTCTACGAGATAGTAAAAGACGGGATGGAGAATATAATAAAACTGAAAGTTCCGGTTGAGGCCCGCGTGGAGGTGGGAGAGAACTGGCTGGAGCAAGAACCGTATAAGGAGAAGTGATGGCAAAGTTGAAGGTGCTCTTGGCTTCGAGCGAAGTCGTTCCATTCGCTAAGACCGGAGGATTGGCGGATGTGGCAGGAAGCCTGCCATTAGCCCTGGAGGAGCTCGGTATAGATATAAGGGTCATCATACCCAAATACGCTTCTGTTAAAGCGGCAGGCGATTCCACGACGATAGGTAAGAATGTAAAAGTATATTTCGCAGAGAACGACGATTATTTTAACAGAAAAGAGCTTTATGGTGATAAATTCGGAGATTACAAAGACAATCTCGATAGGTTCGCCTTCTTTTCGCGCGAGATACTTGAGAGATGCAAGAGAGAGAAGTTCGCTCCCGATGTCATACAGTGTAATGACTGGCAGACGGCTCTCGTTCCGGTATATTTAAATACGCTCTATAAGTACGACCCATTCTTCGCCGGCACAAAGGTCCTTTATACGATACATAATATGGCGTATCAGGGGCTATTCCCGAAAGAAGAGTTCCCCAAGATAGGTCTCGATTGGGCGCTCTTCCATATAAACTATTTTGAGTTCTACGATAAGGTTAATCTTATGAAGGCCGGTTTGGTATATTCCGATGCTATAAGCACAGTCAGCCCCACGTACGCAAAGGAGATATTAACCCAGGAGTTTGGCTGCGGCCTCGAGGGCGTATTAAAGACACGGGAGAATGTATTATCCGGAATTCTAAACGGCATAGATTATAAGCTGTGGAACCCGGAAAAAGATACCAAGATATTCAAAAGATATTCAGCTGACAGCCTGCAGGATAAATATGCCAATAAGGAGATGTTCCAGAAAGAGATGGGCCTTAAGGTCGACAGGAATATCCCGATGTTTGGCATGATATCCCGACTGGCGGAGCAGAAGGGCGCTGATTTCGTGGCCGATATAATCGATAAGATGCTCAATATGAAGACTCAATTCGTTCTGCTCGGCACAGGAGACAATAAGTACCATCTAATATTTGAGAAGATAGCCAGGAAGTATCCTCTCTTTGCATCGATAAGCCTTAAGTTTGACGCTGTCTTGGCGCAAAAGATATACGCGTCGAGTGATCTCTTCTTTATGCCATCCAGATATGAACCGTGCGGCCTTAGCCAGATAATAAGCTTTAAATACGGGACGATACCTATAGCAAGGCAGACGGGGGGCTTAAAGGATACGGTGCAGGAGTTCGATCCCAGGACCGGTAAGGGCACGGGCTTCACATTTATCGAGCCCAGGAGCGAAGGCCTCTTAAGCGCCGTCAAGAAAGCTCTCTCGGTCTACAAGGATAAGCCTTTATGGACGAGCCTCGCGAAGAGTGTAATGGGCCTCGACTATTCCTGGAAAGCTTCCGCTAGAGAGTATGTAGATCTTTTTAACAGGATCGTGAAGAGACAATGCGTATAGTAGGTTTAACGGGCGGAGTCGGGACGGGTAAGAGCTTTGCAGCCTCTCTATTTAAAAAGTTGGGCGCCAAGGTTATCGACGCCGACAAGCTCGGACATAAAGCCCTGGTCAGGGACTCGATCGCCTATAAAAGGATAGTGGCGGCATTCGGAAGGAAGATCCTGAAACCCGATCTTTCTATAGACAGGAAGGCCTTAGCCGGCATAGCCTTTGCCGATAGAAAGAACCTGGAGAAATTAAACAGGATAGTTCATCCCGGGATCATAAAGGAGATAGTGAACAGGATAGGCACCGCCGCAAAGAGCGAAATCCTGATAGTGGACGCGCCTTTACTCTGCGAAACGAATATCACAGGCCTCATGAATGTCCTGATAGTAGTGAAGGCCTCAAAGAGGAATCAGTTAGAACGGTGTCATGATAAATCGGGCATGCGGCAAAAGGATGCCTGTAAAAGGATCGCGTATCAGATGCCTTTAAATAAGAAGATCCGTATGGCGGATTATGTAGTGGACAATAACGGTACAAAAGAAGATACCAGGAGACAGGTAAGGAAGATATGGAAAAAGTTAAAGAAGGGGGCATAGATATGGAGATAGGTGAGTTAAAAGGCAAGAGTATTCTAGAGCTGACCAAGCTAGCCAAAGAGCTGAATGTTAACGGTATAAGCGGCCTGAAAAAACAGGACCTCATATTCAAGCTCCTGCAGGCGAAGACAGAAAAAGAGGGGCTCATATTCGGCGAAGGGGTTTTGGAAATATTGCCGGATGGGTTCGGATTTTTAAGGAGCCCGGACTATAATTATCTTCCGGGGCCGGATGATATTTATATATCTCCTTCTCAGATACGGAAGTTTAGTTTAAGGACCGGCGATACGGTGAGCGGCCAGATAAGGCCTCCGAAAGAGGGAGAGAGGTATTTTGCTCTTCTTAAAGTTGAGGCTGTGAATCTCGGTAATCCGGATGACACTAAGGATAAGACGCTATTTGACAATCTTACGCCGATATATCCGAACGAAAGATTCATGCTGGAGACCAAGCCGCAGGAGATATCGACGAGAATAATGGATATGCTTACGCCTATCGGCAAAGGTCAGCGCGGCATGATAGTCGCTCCTCCGTATAGCGGTAAGACAGTGCTATTGCAGAAGTTCGCCAATTCGCTGACGACGAACTACCCGGAAGTGGTGCTGATAGTCCTGCTTATAGACGAGCGTCCGGAAGAAGTCACCGATATGCAGAGGCTCGTTAAGGGCGAGGTCATCAGCTCGACTTTCGATGAGCCCGCGGAGAGGCATATTCAGGTGGCGGAGATAGTATTGGAAAAGGCGAAGCGCCTGGTCGAGTGCGGCAAAGATGTCGTGATACTACTCGACTCTATTACGCGTCTTGCCAGAGCGTATAATACGTGCGTTCCGCATTCCGGGAAGATACTCTCCGGAGGCGTTGATTCGAACGCGCTCCAGAAACCGAAGAGATTTTTCGGCGCCGCGAGGAAGATCGAGGAAGGCGGAAGCCTTACCATAGTCGCTACGGCGCTGGTCGATACCGGCTCAAGGATGGATGAAGTTATCTTTGAAGAGTTTAAAGGTACGGGCAATATGGAGATACAGCTCGACAGAAATCTCTTCCAGAAGAGAATATATCCCGCTATCGACATAAAGAGGTCGAATACGAGAAGGGAAGAGCTGCTCATCAATGATGATGAGCTCAAGAAGATATGGCTCATGAGAAAGGTTTTGAATGAGCTGAATTCGGATGAGGCGATGCAGTTATTGATAGAGAAGCTATCAAAGACAAAGTCGAACGCCGAATTTTTAATGTCGTTGAACCAGAAGTAAGGAGAGGCCCTTCTCCGCTTTCAGCGGATCAGGATCAATTTTACTTCGTAAAATTGGAGGATAGAAAGATGAAGGATAAGATACATCCGCAATATAAAGAGGCGACCATCAGCTGTGTCTGCGGCGAGACGATCCACACCAGGAGCACGAAGCCGGTAATACACGTAGATATCTGCTCCAAGTGCCATCCATTCTTTACGGGCAAGCAGAAGCTGATAGACTCGGCGGGTAGAGTTGAGAAGTTCGCAAAACGTTCCGCGCTCAAGAAGCAGGGGAAGGCGAAGCCGGCAGCCGAGGCAGCGCAGGAAGCCCCAAAGGCTTCGGGCGAGAATAAGGCTTAAATGATCTTAAGGATCCTCGAAGAGAGAAAGAGACGCTACGATGAACTGCACGGCCTCTTGGCCGACGAGAAGGTTGCGGCGAATCAGGCCGAGTATCAGACCTACGCTAAGGAGATGTCCGCTCTGACGCCATTGATCAATGAGTACGCTTCATATCTAAAGATACTGAAGGACATTGATGAGATGGGGAAGGTCCTGAAGGAGAAGGGCCATGATAAAGAGTTCATAGCCATGGCGGAAGAGGAGCTCATCAGTCTAAAAGCGATGTCTAAAGCTTCCGAATCGAAGCTTGAGGATATCATCCTTGATAAAGAGTCGGACAACGATAAAGATATCATCATGGAGATACGCGCCGGTACCGGCGGAGTAGAGGCGAGCCTCTTTGCCGCGGATCTATTGAGAATGTATTCCAGGTACGCTATGAAGAAGGGCTGGCGCGCGGAGCCTATGGACGCGAGCACTACTGAGAAGGGCGGCTATAAAGAGGTCATATTCTCCATATCCGGAAAAGGCGTATATGGCAGATTGAAGTTTGAGAGCGGCACGCACAGGGTTCAGCGTGTTCCGGATACCGAAGCGAACGGCAGGATCCACACCTCAGCGGTGACTGTAGCCGTGCTGCCGGAAGCCGAGGATGTCGATGTAGAGGTAAGGCCTGAAGATGTCAAGATAGACGTCTTCAGGGCTGGCGGTGCGGGCGGGCAGAGCGTTAACAGGACGGATTCCGCGGTGCGCATGACGCATCTTCCGACCGGTATAGTAGTTACGTGTCAGGATGAGCGGTCGCAATTAAAGAATAAAGCCAAGGCTCTCAGAGTATTAAGGGCCAGGCTATTTGATATGAGGAAGACGGAGCATGACAGAAAGATATCGCAGTCGCGCAAGGCGCAGGTGGGCTCGGGCGACCGTTCCGAAAAGATAAGGACATATAATTTTCCGGATAGACGCATCACGGACCACAGAATAGGCTTCACAGTGCATAATCTGGAGGGCGTGCTTGAGGGCGACCTGGATGATATCATAGATGCATTGAGGGCGGAAGATAAAAAGTTGAGGCTGGCATCAAAATGATAAACCCCGCCCCTTCTCAATATAGATATTCACTTTTGGAGTGAAGCATACAAATAAATATGATTAACAAATTGAATCTTGAATATAAAATAAGAAGGGGCGGGGTAAAGACTATCGGGCCTTATACGCCGCTACAGTACATTATGGGAAAAGAGAAATTCTTCGGCCTGGATTTTATCGTTAATGAACATGTGCTTATTCCCAGACCCGAAACGGAAGTGCTCGTTGATACAGCTCTCGAATTTATAAACGCAATACCCCTGCCTGCCGGGCAGGCAGGCAATACGCGATACTCAATACTGGATTTATGCACCGGCTCCGGCAATATAGCTATATCATTGATGGTTCGACTAGGCTCACCATCAACCCTGGGCTTGTCGTCCTTCGACTTTGCTCAGGACGATCCTGAGCCTGCCGAAGGATCGAAAGGGTTGACTAAAAACGCTACTAATTGTAGAATAGTCGCCTCGGATATATCCGCCGATGCGGTAGAGACAGCAAAAGAAAATGCCCGCCTGAATGGTGTTTTCGAAAAGATAACCTTTATAGAGAGCGATCTTTTTTGCGGCATAGAAGGCAGGTTCGATCTTATTGTATCAAATCCGCCCTATATAGCGCGATACGAATTTGAGACATTGCAGAAGGAAGTGCTTAAAGAGCCGATACTCGCTCTGGACGGCGGCGTAGACGGCTTGGACTTTTACAGAAGAATATTCAGTGAAGCGTCCGGGCGTTTGGAGCATGGCGGATATTGCATAGTGGAGATCGGGTTTGGGCAGTTGCCCGCCATAAAAGAGATCATAGAGAATACGAAAGAATTTAGATTAATAGAGGTCATAGTAGACCAATACAATATAGATAGGGTGGTCGTGACGCAATGGATAAATTAGTAATAGAAGGCGGTAGGCGGCTGCATGGAACCGTAAAGATAAGCGGGGCTAAGAACGCCTGTCTGCCGATATTGGCGGCGACCCTTCTCTCCGACGATAGATCTGTGATAAGGAATATCCCCGCCCTGAAGGACATGTCCACAATGTTAAAGATCCTGAAGAACTTCGGCGTCAGGGTTCAGCAGGACGGGTCTACAGTGACTGTAGAGCCAAAAGGCTATTCGAAGCACGTGGCTCCTTATGAGCTGGTGAGCACGATGCGCGCCTCGATATGCGTTCTCGGGCCTTTATTGGCCAAGAGAAAGCGGGCAGAGGTTTCGTTCCCGGGCGGCTGCGTTATAGGGCCCAGGCCCATAGATATACATTTAAAGGGGCTGACCGCGCTCGGCGCCGATATAAAAGTTGAGAAGGGGTACTTAATAGCGGACGGAAAGAATCTGAAAGGGAAGCATATATATTTGGGCGGCCATTTTGGTTCGAGTGTCCTTGCTACTGACAACGTTATGATGGCGGCAACGCTTGCCAAAGGCGTTACGATAATAGAGAACGCGGCATGCGAACCCGAGGTTGCCGACCTCGCGACTTTTCTCGTTAAGATGGGCGCCAAGATCAGGGGGTACGGAACTCCGAGAATAATAGTGGAAGGCGTAAAGAGGCTGCATGGCGCGGAGCATACTGTGATAGCCGACAGGATAGAGGCCGGCACCTACATGCTTGCCGCCGCGATAACGAAGGGCGACGTAATATTAAAGAATGCCAAACTTGAACACATGATAGCCATGGTGGATAAATTAAGAGAGTCGGGTTTGGATATCAGGAATGTCCCAAACGGGCTCAGGGTAAGATACGTCAAAAAATTAAAACCCACAGATATGACGACTCTGCCTTATCCGGGATTTGCGACGGATATGCAAGCTCAGTTTATGAGCCTGATGGCCGTTACCGACGGAATAAGCGTTATAACCGAAAAGATATACCCCGAGAGATTTATTCACATAAGTGAACTTAGCCGAATGGGCGCTAATATTCTCCTGGAGGGCCCATGCGCTATAATAAAGGGAGTCAAGAGTTTAAGCGGAGCGCCCGTTATGGCGTCTGACTTAAGAGCGTCGGCGGCGCTTGTTCTTGCCGGACTTGTAGCAAAAGGCAGGACGGATGTGCATAGGATATACCATCTGGATAGAGGTTATGAGGATCTGGAGGAGAAGCTACTGAATTTGGGTGCAAAAGTGTGGAGAGAAAAGGAAAAATAAAAGGGAGGTATGAATGCCAGCAGTGATAAGACTTAAAAGGTTCGGTACGCTTAAGAAGCCGTCTCATCGTATAGTTGTGATGGACAAGCGCAGAGCAAGAGACAGCGAGCCTATAGAGACTC
>Ga0268276_1002952_pt1 | contig 13757 bp, 17 predicted proteins | sample saktaG_4_FD_190145 | JGI IMG/M metagenome (GOLD analysis project Ga0268276, IMG submission 190145) | Saline water microbial communities from Sakinaw Lake, British Columbia, Canada - sak_2010_1_5_45m | ecosystem: Environmental > Aquatic > Non-marine Saline and Alkaline > Saline ...
TGGCTTGAATTTGCCGGATGCGCTCGCGAGTGACGCCAAACTCTTGGCCGACCTCTTCCAGTGTTTTGGAGACGCCATCGTCAAGGCCGAATCTCAAAGCCAAAATTTTGCGCTCTCTAGGAGTTAAGTCAACGGAAATTTCCGCTAAGCGATCTTTCAATAAATTGCGCGCGGCCTGCATAGATGGCGCTGGCGTTTTTTCATCTTGGATAAACTCAGCCAGGGTGCTATCTTTGTCGTCATCGCCTACCGGCGTTTCTAAAGAAACTGCCTTTTGCTTTATTTTCCTTAAATGATGAATCTTTTCCACGTCCAAGCCCATTTCCGAGGCAATTTCTTCGGGCAAAGGATTCCGGCCTAAATTTTGTAAAAGCCGCTTCCTGACTTTTTCATACTTGCTGATTGTTTCCACCATATGCACCGGAATGCGAATAGTGCGGGATTGGTCAGCCAGCGCTCTGGTGATGGCCTGCCTAATCCACCAAGTGGCGTAGGTTGAAAATTTGTAGCCCTTTCGCCAGTCAAATTTTTCAACAGCGCGAAAAAGCCCGAGGTTGCCCTCTTGGATTAAATCAAGCAGAGTTAAATTGGGCGAACGGCCAATGTATTTTTTAGCAATAGAAACCACCAAACGCAAGTTGGCCTGGGCTAATTTCCTTTTGGCGTCTAAGTCGCCCAATTCAATCTTTTTGGCAAGCTCTCTTTCATCTTTTGCTGAAATCATTGATAAGCTGCCAATTTCTTTAAGATACATTTGCACGGAATCAATCTTGCCTTGAGAAACAATTTTTGCCTCTTTGCCTTTGCCATCATCCAAAAGACCTCTCTTCTCAATAATGTCCAATCCGGCATCCAATGCCGCCCCGCAAAGCCGCTCAAAACCGGACAAGTCCATTTGCCAGTCGGGGAATTGGCTTTGAATTTCATTATTAGTCAAAAAACCGCGAGTTCTGCCCTTCTTGAGCAATTCAGCGATAACTTCATCGGTAAAAATGTTCTTTTTGGAAATAACTATTTTATGGCCGGATTTTAAATGTTTCGCGCCCTTGTTTCGCGCGACACGGACTAATTTCTTTGTCTTAAAATTTTTTTTGCGGCCCCCTCCGCGCTTAGCTTTTAAGACCTTACGCTTAACGCTCGCTGGCCCTTTCTTTTTCACTGACGGTTTATTTTTTTGTTTAGGCATATTTTTTTAAATAATCCCTTTTGACAACTCATTAAACTGCCGCATGAGGCAAGTCAAGCGCTCAACATCTTTATTTGCTTCGGCCTGACGGATACCTCGGGCAATCTCCTGCAAGTTCTGACGAGCTACAACGGTTTTTAGCTGTTCTAAACACAACTGAATTTCCACGAAACTATCTTCGGTTGATTGAACCTCCGACCAAAATAGAACATCCTCCAAAAAACTTTCAACCTCCTTGTTCTGCTCGCTTAATTGGCGGCAAACAACCTGGGCTGATTCGGGTGATTCAACCGGATGGCTCTTTAAGGTCTTGATAATTTCCTTGGCGCCGTTTAAAGAAAAAAGCTCCAGGTGGGCTTCGTCAATAAAATCCAAGCCGGAAGGATAATTTAAAACCAAACTGACGATCCGCTCCTCTAAAAGCGTATCTCGCGACTTTACCTCTGTATTAATGTTTGTATTTTTATTATCCGCCGAGTCAGCGGTAATATTATGAGGGGAGCTGTTATTTTCAAGTTTAAGCCGAGCCATTTCCTCAACCACCGCCCCTTCGGAAACCTGCAAAATATCGGCTAATTTTTGAACCCAATGCGCCCTGACAATGGCATTGGAAATTTTTTTGATATGGGGCAAAATAAATTGAGCGATCTGTTTTTTGCCCGAGGGCAAAGAGGCGTCAAAACTATTTAGAGCGGTCGCGAAATAAAAAGACATTATTTCTTGAGCCCCGTCAATAAGATTGGCCCATTGCTGTTGATTCTGGCTGATAACATCGGCCGGGTCAAGGCCCTGGGGCATTAAAATCACTTTAACGTTGAACTCTTCGCTAATAGCCAAGCTAATGCCCCGCTGGGTAGCCATATTACCACCCGCGTCAGCGTCAAAAGCCATCAATAAATTATTGGTATAGCGCTTGATAGTTTTTAAATGCAAGCTGGTTAAAGCAGTGCCGCTCGTGGCCACCGCGTTGGCAAAACCGGCCTGGTGCGACAAGATTACGTCCATATAGCCCTCGGTTAAAATGCAGCTGTCTTTTTGGCGAATAGCTAACTTCGCGAAATTCAAACCATACAAAACACGGCTTTTGTCATATAAAGGCGTGGCTGGGGTATTAATGTATTTCGCCCCCGCGTTTTCCTCTTTTTTCTCATCTTTCGTTTTTAATTTTTCATTTTCAAATACCCGCCCACCAAAACCTACCACTTGCGAGCTCAAATCAAGCACCGGGAACATAATACGGCCCCTGAAACGGTCGTAGGAATCGCCGCTTTTTTCCGAAGCCACAGCCAGCCCGGCCTCCAAAATTTCCGCTCTTTGGTAACCCTGGCCCACTAAAAAATCCGAAAGGCATCTCCATTGATCAGGCGAATAACCTAATCGCCATTGCTTAATGCTTTCAGCTGCTAATCCCCTTCCCGTAAAATATTTTAAAACCTGCCGGCCGGCTTGCGAAGAGTGCAGTTGCTTTTCAAAAAAACGGCAGGAAATTTCGCAAATTTCATAAAGACGATTTCTTTTTGTTTGCGTTTCGGGGTGGTAGCTGGGCAATTGAACGCCTGCCCTTCGGGCCAACATTCGTAAAGCATCGCCGAACTCTATGCCCTCCATTTTCATTATAAAATCAAAAACGCTCCCCGACTCCCCACAACCAAAGCATTTAAAGCTTTGCCGACTTGGCGAAACAAAAAAAGACGGGGTTTTCTCGCCGTGGAAAGGACAGTTGGCACGCAGGTTAATGCCGGTTTTTTCCAGCTTAAGATATCCCGAAACCACTTCAACAATGTCCAAGCGGTCTTTGATTTGCTGAATAACTGTGTCTGCCATAACTTAAAATAACCTTGATCGGCTTCATATTAACACGGCCAATACCCAAAAACAATCCCGTAAAACGAGATTGCCAAAGGCATTAGATTGCTTTTTCGCGTTACTATTACGGCTTTTTTGAACGCCTTGTTCCAACGCCGCGAGTAAAATTGAGCACCGAACTTATTTGGCTATTAGGCACAAAGCATATTTCACCTGCCTTTGTTCTTAGGATGACTCTTCTTAAATTAAAATCTTTCACGAGCCCTCTCTTGCCGGCAATCTCCACCTCTTCGCCGGCCCTAAATTGATCTTCTAAAAGAATTAAAACGCCTATAATATAATCCCTAATCAGATTTTGAGCCGCCAATCCTAAGGCCAAGCCGCCCACCCCCAAAGCAGCCAGAATCGGCGTTATGTTAATACCAACCTGCGGCAATAAGGTGATGACCGCGAGAATCCAAATAACCGAGCTTAAAATTGAAGAAAACGCTTTTTTTAAGGTCTTAAGCCGAGCGATGTCTCCGGGGCCGCCTAACCTGCCCGAGAGAATATTACGATGGCGCAGTACGGAGCCCGCCATTTTATTAATAAATACCTTAGCCAAACGGTTTGCCAAAAAAGCAATTAAAAAAATAATTACCACCCTTAAAGCCGGCGTTAGAAAAGACTTAAACAATGCTGATATCGTAGAAATATTCATAAACTGTTATTTTTTCATTATACAACACCACCCCTTAAAACCAAAATTAGGAAGAAGTTAAACTCCTTCCTAAGCGCTACATTGGGTTGTATTTGAGATTATCAGGGTTTTGGCCTTGCAAAATCTTATCAACCATTTCCAATTCGCCCCAGATGCCGGGAATTAACTCATAGTTTTTGGCCTCCGCCAAGTCAACCCATTTATAATCAATGTTTTCGTCGTTGAGCCGCACTTCACCCGCTTTCCAATAGCACCAAAAACTTAAAGTAACCACCGGTACGCCATCGGGCCGCATAAAAGCCAAATCCAAAAGATATTTAACGCGCTTTATCTCCAGGCCGACTTCTTCCATTACTTCTCTTTTTAATGTTTTCTCAACCGTAAAATACCAGCAATCGCCGAGCGTTTTAGGATTGTTAATATAGTCATCAAGCTCCATACCCCCGCCCGGCACGGTCCACATACCCGGAAGAACCTTTTTCTCGCGGCTACGCCGGGCAATTAAAAACTTGCCATCTTTAACAATGATGGCCGTCACTACAACCCGATGCAAGTTGATTTTTTGATTTTCCATACATCTCAAGGCCCAAGACGCGCCTTGTAATTATTCTCCTGTAAGTCCTTAATGCCTTTTTTCTCTAATTTCAATCTTTCTTTATAACCATCGCTCTCTTTTGCCTCGTTTATTAAAACCCTATAATCTTCGTTCACTTTTTCTAAAATATCTTCCGCTCCAACAAAAACAATCTGGACATTGTTTCGTTTAAAGTCCGCCAAGGCCTTGAAAAATTCTTTTTTGCGAACGCCACTAATATCGGCGCCGTTAACCAAATCTGCCAGTTTTTCCCATATCATTTTACACCTTGGAGTATGATAATCGCTGGTTAAAACAGCAACTTGAGGCCAACCTTTTTCATTGGCTATTTTTATCAGTTCCATAAACTCGGCCATGGTAACCATTGAATTTTCCTCAAGTAAAATCCTTTCGCCTTTAACCCCTAATTGCTTTAGCTCCGCTTCTTGCACGGCGGCAACGGTTGGCTCATCTTGGTGATAACGGCCGCCAGTGGCAACAAAAGTTAAGTCAGGAAAAACCTTGCTAAGCTCCGCCCCGGCTACCACGCGAGCCAAGGCGCCCGTGATAGCGGCATGGTCTTTGTCAATATAAGAATTGGAGCGAAAACGACCGGGGTTTAAAAAATCATACTTATTCTCCGCTTCAACAACTTCTGTAATGCCCCCGTCTAAAACAAAGATGGCTTTAGGCAGGGCCCCGCCCTCTGCCCCTGTTAAAATTTTAACCAAGGCCTTTTTATATTCTTCGTCGGGCTCCTGTTCAATATGTTCCATTTTTTCTATCATATTCTTTGATTACGGATTAATCCATTGGTTCAATAATCAACGGACAAATAGCGCTCTGGCCTTCTGAACAATACGCCGACCCGGAAGGATTTATATCAACTATTCCGGCATTACCTTGGTTATCAGCGCAGTACCATGACTTGCCTTTTAGCGAACCCAATTGAGCAAAAATACAAACAGCCGAAGAATTAACACTCGGAAAATGAACGATTTTCAAGCCCTTGCCCAGATAAGAATTTATGCTGATATCTTGAACAAGCAAATCCAGATCGGAATTATTTAAATCATTGAAATTATCTATCCGAAAATTATCACAATGGCCATCGTTGGCGCAAGAAAAAATCATACTTTTTCTCATTTGGTTCATAGCCGCAATCACCCGGCTGTCTTTGGCCTTATTGTTCGTATGATTTTGCGGAATTACAAATACCAACAAGAATGCCGCCCCGAAAAATAAAATGAAAATCAATAATTGAAGCGCCAAAACTTTGCTCTTGGACCAAGCCCTGCCCCATTCAAAAACAACAAATAACCTTTCAATAACAAAAGCGAAAACAATTATCCCCGAGAAAAAGATTATATCCAAAAACGCAAAAAGAATAAGGAAAAGATAAGAGATTAAATTCATCATTAAGCTTGCCTTCCAAATCTTGGCCTTGCTTTGGGGCATGGGAAAGAGCGTCATAATAAGCGCCTCCAAAATAAAGCTGCTCAAAAACAAAATTGCCAGCCAACCAAAAACATAAGTTAGATTTTTAAAAATATCCGCCTTAAGCAAGTATCCCCCGACAACGCCCAGCAATGAAGTAACGGCGTTCGCGGCCAATGACACAATCATTGATTTTTTGGGCGGCAAACCCAATCTTTTTTTTAGCTCCGCGGCTTCTATGACCACCACAGCGATAAAAGATAGCGCCAAAAACAACGGCGGATAGTTTGTCAAAAAACCTACCACCATATTGGCATGGCAAATTTGAGGCAAAAACAACCCTCCCCCGACAATGCCCAGTGAAACTAAAAATAAAGCATACGCATTACCTCTCATATTATTATAATTTTACCATAAAAATCACTGATTTAAAATAATTCCCAAGCGTGAAATAACTTTTCGCGCCGCTTCGCCCGAGAGCAAAGTTGGCTGGGAAAAATCTTCAATGTAAACGGCTTGGGGCTCAATCCGCCTAACGCCTTGTTTGTTAAAAATTATTTTTAAGGCAATCCCCTCTTTGGTTTTCCACCATTGTTGATCAAAAATAAAATTTCCCAGAGAATAAAAAATATATTTTCCTTTGTACTGTTCGGCCGTCTGAACAACGTGCGGATGATGGCCTATAACCAAATCCGCTCCCGCTGTAACAGCGGCTCTAGCGAAGTTTGTCTGCCGATTATTAGGATAATCCTTATATTCAATACCCGAATGCATTGAGACAATCACCAGGTCGGCTCGTTGTTTGGCAAGCTTGACTGCCTCGGCCATCTTATTTATATCCATAAGAGCCACCCCGGCGGTAGTGGCGGTGGCAAAATAAGAAACTGGCACAACATCGCTGTCAGTATAAGCCAAAAAAGCAAAGCTTATGCCGTTTTTTTCAATAATGTCGGGATTATAGGCCTCAAGGGCGCTCGATCCAGCTCCCGCGTACTCAACGCCGGCTTTCAACAGAGTAATGAGGGTGTTCTCAAGCGCTGCCTTGCCAAAATTCATCGTGTGGTTGTTAGCCAAAGAAACAACGGCAAAGCCGAAACTTTTTAAAACATCGGCTAACTCCGGGTCAGCCCGAAAAACCATCTCCCCCGAGCTGATTTCACGACCCTTAATAAGCGACGTTTCCAAGTTGCCAAAAACAAAGTCGGCTGATTTTAAATAATCACCGATTTTTAAAAAAGGGTAGTTATAATCATTGTGTTCTTTTATCTTTTGCGCCACGCCGCGAGACAGCATAATGTCGCCGACAAAAATAATTGAGGCCTCTTGGTCTTGGGTTGTGGAAGCTGTTTCTAAATTTTCGTTGTTTGCCGGCAAAGCCGAAAAATTGATTTTGCCGGAAAAGCTACAGCTGTAAAAAAAGATAAGCCCGCAAAGGGCAAGCACCGAAAAAATCAAAATAAAATACAAAGCAATAAACTTTTTCATTGTAGACAGTCTTTAAAAAGCGGAACAATTTTTTCCATAAATAGTAGCTACAAATTCTTAATGAGTTCTTTCTTTATTTGCTGCAGGATTTCCTGGGGAACCTCTGCTTTAACTAAATGGGAGGATTTAGGCCAATCGTCATCGGTCCACTGAATGCCAGCAAACATTCTGGGGGCGGCATATCTAGGAATTATATGAAAATGAAGATGGGGGTCTTTCATCATTAGCATTAAGTAATTGATCTTATCATAAGAAAAACTTCGCTTCAAAGACCTTTCCACGTCTTTGACAACATGGGCAAACTCTACCATTTCTTCGGAGGTAATATCGGAGAATCTTTCCATATGCCTTTTTGTTATGGCAACGCAATTACCCAAAGTTGTGTTTCTGTTCCTAACCAAAAGCTTTAGGAAGCAAAAATTTTTTTAAAATCCCATAAAGCAAGAATTGTATTCAGCTCATTCAGGTTTGCTTTGCCATTTTTGGTTGATTGCAACAGCGCGTATAGCGGCCCCTCCCAATCCACCAGCCATATTGAAATTAAATAGCGCAGTACAAACTCATCAAATTGACGGGCCGAGCCAATTATTTTAAGCGGAGAGCTGAATAACTTTTTCGCAAGCCGCCCCATTTCCTTGTCGCGCATCCAGAAAGCCCAAGAATAATCAATAATGAATTCTTTTACTCTGATGGCGTCATTGATTGCTTTGAGGTCGGCCTTTTTTATCAGGTTGTCGTTAATAGCTCGGAGAGGCGCCCTATAATCTTTAAACATCTGAAAACACAAAAGCGACTTCGCGAAAAAAACCTTTTCGGCGTTATCTCCGACAAATGTGTATTTGCCTTTTATGGCTTTTTTAAGGCTCGCGAAAAAATTCCTGTCAAACGCGTCAATCAACGGATAAAAAAATTTCTGCGTTATCATAATAACTAAAAAAATTCATCTTTATTAATCCAATTCTTGTTCTTTATCTTTTATGGGTTTTAGTATTCTTTCCCAAAAAGCAGAATTTATAAACTCATTTACCTTTTGTTTCGACAGCTTATCTAACTTGTGTTTACTACGACGCTGGCCGCCTAAAACTTTTTTGTATTCATCTTCCGCATTATTAATTTGCCATATTATAGTAATATTTGAGTATGCAACTTCTAGCCGTTTCTTCTCCTCTCTCCATTCTTTTGGATAATCAGATTTCAATTTATCCAAATCGATAAAACAAAGAATTAAATCATAGTTTTTACCCAAGGTAGTCTTCCGGCATTGCCCAAGGATTGTCTTCGGCGAAGACCCAGATGCGTTGTCATAGTTAAATGCCCATTTTTTAGTATGATATTTAAATTTATCCAAATCAATCAATGCAATCAAAAAGATTTTATCTTTTCTGCCCTCACTAAAAACTAAGCAGGAGTACTTCATACGTTTATACTCTTATTTTTGGAAAAGCGCCGTAAGATCCAGTCATATATCTAGTCAAAAAATTTTCATCGGGCCTTATGTCTTTAACTTGGTTTAGACGATACACGGTACTTTCGCTTTTACTGTTTTTTTCAACTAGGAAAATCTGGTGCATATCCAGCTTATTCATAAAACCAAGAGAATGTGATGAAAAGATTATCTGAGCATTTTTGTCCTTATCTTCGTCAATAAAATAGCCAATAAGCTTATTGAGCGCCTCTGGATGAAAACCAGATTCAATTTCATCGATGATAACAACATTATTATTTTTTAAAGCACTTAGAATATTTGCCATGGCAAAAAATAAGGATTGGGTGCCTCTGGATTCATAATTAAAATCTAATTTCTTATTTTTTACACTTCTTGCAGCAGAATGAATACCGTGTACGGATATAGTGAATCCTTTTTCTTTAATCCCTTTTTTCTTGATTTCAAAACCATCCAATCCCACATCAAAGTGGCAAATAAAATTTTCTACCTTTTTCTTTAGATCTGGATTTTTAAGATAAATATCAAGTGTTTTGATTTGGTGTCCGAGATTATTTATTTCTCCCTTCTCATTAATATTAGTTTCAAATCCCAAAAAGTAATCATAAACATCGTTGATTATATCAATGCTATAAGCAGATTTTTTAATAAAAGCCATAAAAGAAACATCCTCCCTAATCTTTGGGAATGCATCTATTGATAAATTCTTAAAATACTCGTTATTCAATGATTTAATAGTACTTGATTGTCGCAAAAAGATTTCTGTTTTTCTCGATCTTTTTTGTATTTTTTTAACATGCAGAGATTCTTCCAAAATTATATTTTTATGAATCGAAAAAGCATAAAAGAATATAAAATTGTTATTTTCAAATTCTATATAAAAATTTGATGGTTCGTTATTGTTAAAAAAGGTTTTATAAGCAATATCAGGTATAAGTGGGGATTCATCGTTTATTTTTCTACACACAAAATAACTTAAAAAACTAAAAAATCTCATTACATTAGTTTTCCCAGATGCGTTACCTCCAATAAAACCAGCGACCTTTGTTATTTGGTCTTCAGATTCTGATTGATAATAATCATAAGTTTTTTTCTTTTTCGCTAAGAAGCTAATCTCTTGCTCTTTATCAAAAGAGTAGAAATTGTTAAATTTTACTTTTCTTATCATAATGATTGTTTGATTAAATTAAACTTAACCTCAGTGTAACACGTGTTAAAGCAATATGCAAGTTTATACATACATCTGTACAAAATGGTACTTAAAGAGTGACACTTATAACACTAACACGCTGTTTTCTACAATTTAGAAAAATATAACACTTTCGGAGCGAAACGGACTATTGCATGATGTCAAGTAAACACGAAGAAAGCCCTACCGACCATTTGCGACGTTGCCCTTCTAAGCAATCAGATACTCGGTGCAGCCCATTTTCACAAGCTTTTCGTAGGCGCCCCAAACATCATCTGGAATTTCTTGGTAAATTTGAAAGCCCTTCTCGGGATAAATTTTTATCCTTTGCAGATCGCCAACGATAATACCTATAACATCTTCCTTAGATCTAAGTTCGTCCGGATATTCTTCAAATGATATTGGGGGCGAGGTGACAATAATCTCTTTTTGGGGCCATAATTTCTTAAAGGTGGCATAAGCCCTTCTCTCCATATAGGGCTTTTGAACAACAATGAACTTTTGAAGATTAATACCTTTTTCTTTTAATAAAATTCTGACAAACAAAATATTCTCACCTGTATTGGTAGATTTATTTTCTGTCAGAATTTTCTCTTTGGGCACACCCATTTGCATGGCGACGCGGGCAAACTTATCGGCCTCTGCTTCATTCCAAATATCCTTCGTGAGACGCCCAAAGCCGCCGGAAAAAATCAGCAGAGGCGCCCATCCTTCCAAGAACAGCTTGGCGCCATACTCGGCAATCCGCAAATCATGGCTTCCCAGCACCAAAATACAATCCGCCTTTTCAAGCTTGTGATTCATATGATGATAATCCCATATTTTCTTTGCCAACTCATCTACTGTTTCCATATAGCTATAAATAATAATGGGGTTCAAATTTACTATTCCAAATTACACTTCCAAGCACGACAGAACTTTTTCAGAAATGGGGCTAAAGCCAAATATAATCCGCGGTATTCGGCCCCCATTTGGCCAAATAATTTTACTACCCAACCAATCGCAAGCAAAGCCGCCAGACATTTTGCTTATCACAGCGCCGACAAGCACGTCTCTTATCTGTGGAGTATGAAAAATACAGGCATTGTACTCTCCCTTAACGCATCCTATCAAAGCGTCGGGCCAGGAAACAAGGCCATCCGCGTCATTTATGACCTTAAAGCCCCCTTTAACCAGCTTGTTGGCTGTTTGTTTGCCAATCCGATTATTCACATATACTAAACTTTCGTTTCTAACTTTTGGGGCGAATAACTCGCGCAATTTGCCGTTAGTTTCACAATACACATCGCCATTTTTAATAAAATAAAATTCTTGGCGAGCGGGAAAATACACCAGTGAAGTTAGTATGGCGCCATCCTCAATCAAGCCGACACAAACACTAAAGCCATCTTTACCTGATACATACAGTAATGTTCCGTCAATGGGGTCGATTACCAATGCTGTGGATTTTGGTTCGGCGGAAAAACATTTTTTCCCGGGGGTTTCCTCTTCGGCATCCAGATAAACTTCGGACGCGGGCAATAATTTTGAGGCAGCCAAAAGCAATTCCTCTTGCACTTTATCGTCAATAATGGTCTTGGCCGCTCTTTGTTGCCTAATGAAATCATTGTCTCCAAACAATTCTTCCGCTCCTTTTTCCAAGTTCTTAACCTTGCCCTGATGTTCAAGGGCCATTCCCCCCGCTTTATAAACCGTCTCTTTCATCTTGTCTATAAAATTATTCAGATTGGTTTTACTAATCATAAATTACTTACGCTAAAAAACGCGGAGGCGGAAGGATTCGAACCTTCGATGACCTTGCGGCCATAATGGTGTTCGAGACCATCCCATTCAACCGCTCTGGCACGCCTCCATTTCAGCTTTATAGTAGCCAAAACGGGCTGTTTTGTCAAAAATTTGCGCGGGCAACGAAAATAAGATAAAATAAAATAATGATTAGCGAGATTTTGAATTTTTTGGGCAATTCGCAGAATTGGGGACTGGCGCTGTTGATTATCATCGCGGCGGTTTTTTTGCTGTACGGCTTTTTTATTCTTTACCACTTCATCCGCTTTGGCGTGGGCGGCAAAACCAAAGTGCTGGCTTTGGTATTTTTCATTGGAGCCTGCTTTTTATCGGCCGTTACTTTGGCCGCCTATCAAAAGCTTGATTGGACAACAATTTTCCAAGCCATCAAAAACATTCTGCCCAATATCAAACCATATTAAAAGTATGCCTTCAAAAATCATTAATTCAACCAATAGCTTCAGGGGCCAGTTGGCTGGCGAGCAAACAATTTTGGCGGCGAGGCGTCATTGGATCATTTTATGCGGCCCGATTTTCTTGTTGATTATTTTTGCCCTAATCCCCTGTGCTATTTATTATTTCATTAATCAGACAAATTGGTATATCCAATGGGTGGATTTCCTTTGGTTCTTAGCGGCTATTTATTATTTCTTTCTGTGGGACATCCTTTTTTACAACCTGATGATTTATGCCCTTAACACCATAGTTATCACTAATAAAAGAGTTATCAAAAACGAGCAAACTGGCTTTTTCCGCTATGCCAGCGCCGAGCTGGAAATCGCCAAAATCCAAGACGTGTCAGTGAAAGTGCATGGCGTTTGGGCGGCCATTTTCCACTTCGGGAATTTGGAAAGTCAGACAGCGGGCAACCAAAACAAGTTCTGTTTTGACCGAGTACCCAACCCGGAAAAAATCAAAACCGTGATTATGGGTTTGCAGAATGTTTAATTTTTTATTGACACTATAATTAAAAATCCCGCTTTCGCGGGATTTTTTGGTTTGTCAATTACTCACGGATTTTCTCAAAAAAGTCTTTCAAAACAGTTTTATCTTCGTCAATTAGCATTTTTTCGGCCATTGCTTCGTTTTTGCTGAACCACTTGCCATATTGACCCTCTAAAACTTCTGTTTCATTCTCAAAATTATCGCTTACTTTTTGACAAAACACCCAGGCCTCTTTGCGCTTTGCCATAATTTTCAATCCCATAATTTATAAATGGTATGGCTGCCAACCGAATGAAACCAAACTTTCTGCTTATTAACCATTTCAAAAATAACGCGGTGTTTATTATCAATGGAAAAAGAATAAAAATCTTTCAAAACACCTTTCAATTTATGAGTTTTTAGCCGTTCGTCAAAGGGACTCTCCCTGAAAATTTGTTCTTTTTTCTCGGCTGTCCTTTTAACGGCCAAAGGCAATTTGTGGTATTCTCGGGCAAATTTGCTTGAATAACTGATTTTCATAAAGCAAAATTACCTTAACTCCTTCAAGGATTTTAACGTTCTGCCCCTGCTCGAGGCCAATTCCTTGCGGCTTTCGGCCAGCTCTTTTAAAATTTTTCCCTCCAGCCACATTCTTAAAAGCTCCCTAAAAAACTCGCTTTTACTGGCGTATCTGCCTTCTTTAACAATGTCATTAACAGATTGAGCCAGCGGCTTGGGTAAAGATAAATTCATGATTTCGCGCATAAAATTATTGTAACAGTTTGTATTACAGCATTATAACAAAATAAAAAACGCTGTCAAGCACTACTTGTTGTATCCCCCTTGCCAAGGGATACCACCTTTGGCAAACTCCTCTTTTAGTTTTCTCTTGATAATTATTAGCGCTTCTTTTAACTCTGGAAAATGCTCAATCGCTTTATCGGCGTAATTAGCGATAAATTGGGGCCTGTCGTATGTTTTATATCCGGCGTCAACCAATTGGGTTAAGGTTTCCAGCTTATCAACGGCCTTAACGCATTTCGCTTCTTTGGTTACGGCGTCATTATATTCCTCCCACAAACCATATATTTCTTCTCCTATTTCTTGGGGCAATACTGCTTTTATCTCGGCCATGGCTTCCAATTCAAGTTTCTGCTTTTCTTGTTTTGACGCCTTGCCCTCGGCTATTAAAACTGCGTCTATATCACCGGTAATCACCTCGGCCAA
>Ga0268276_1002953_pt1 | contig 13756 bp, 9 predicted proteins | sample saktaG_4_FD_190145 | JGI IMG/M metagenome (GOLD analysis project Ga0268276, IMG submission 190145) | Saline water microbial communities from Sakinaw Lake, British Columbia, Canada - sak_2010_1_5_45m | ecosystem: Environmental > Aquatic > Non-marine Saline and Alkaline > Saline ...
TTGAGGATTTCCTTTGAAAAAACCTTGGTTTTACTTTTAGTGATTGTCTTTCTACTCGTTGTTGAAATGGGAAATACGGCGGTTGAGAGAACGGTTGATTTAATTACTGACAAATGGAGCCCCAAGGCCAGAATTGTCAAAGACTTGGGGGCTGGCATGGTCTTGATAGCTTCTTTAGGCGCAGTGGTTGTTGGTTTTTTAATCCTTTTCCCACCCTTATGGCAAAAGCTTTTTGGTTAAAGAAAATAAATCTTAAGTCCTGGTTTAATCATGAGAAAAAGGGCTTACAGGAAGACTTCTTTTTATACCCTAAAAGAAAATTTCTCTTTTTAGCTTTGGGGATTTATTCTCTTTTCTTTTTTATCTTCAGGCTTTGGACGGCCACCTCCTTTAAAAGTGTTAACTATTGGGATAATTTAATTGTGAAACAGATTGATTTGACAAGGACGCCATTTTTAGATAAATTCTTTTATTTTTTCACCAACTTTGCCTCTGGCTATTTTATTATCGGTGCTTTTTTGGCTTTGGCGATCTGGCTTTTTTATTTAAAAAGAAAGAAAGCTTTGATGGCTGTTTTTTTAACTCTTTTGGGAAGTGTCTTTTTCATTCATTTATTAAAATTAATGTTTGGTCGCGAGCGGCCTTTCGGTTGTTTGAATGGCCGGGATTGTTTTTCCTTTCCTTCCGGCCACGCCACCATCGCTTTCTATTTTTACGGGATGCTGCTTTATCTTTTTATCCGTTTCTTTAAATTAAAAAAAACAACGATTGTCGTCCTTGATTTATTTTTTATTTTTTTGATTTTACTGGTGGCTTTTAGCCGGATTTATCTTGGTTATCATTATCCCACCGATATTGTGGGTGGCTTTTTCTTGGGAGGGACTTTTCTTTTAATTACAGCGATTTTAATTGATGTCTTGTATTATAAATAAGGGGATGAAAAAAATTAATCTTTCCGTCATTATTATTGCCAGGAATGAACAAGAGATGATAAGAGATTGCTTAGAATCTGTTTGTGGTTGGGCAGATGAAATTATTATTATTGATGACGCTTCAACTGATAAAACCATTGATATTGCCAAAAAATATAAGACAAGAATTACCTCTTTATCAGAGAAAACAGATTTTTTTCAGTTGAGAAACCAAGGCCTTGAAAAGGCAAGCAGGGACTGGATTTTTTACTTAGATGCTGATGAACGAATAACTCCAGAGTTAAAGGGAGAAATGGAAAAGGTGATAGGCGATACGAAATGTGTTGCTTATGCCATTCCTCGAAGGAATTTTCTTCTAGGGAAAGAATTACATTGGGGTGGCTGGTGGCCGGATTATGTTAAGAGACTTTATCGAAGAGAAAAGCTTAAGGGTTGGGAAGGAGATCTTCACGAGGAACCGGTTTTCGAGGGGGAATTAGGGCATCTGAAACAGTCAATGATTCATATAACTCATCGTGATTTAAGCTCAATGGTGGAGAAAACCAAAAATTGGTCGAAAATTGAAGCCCAGCTTTTGTTTAATGCCAATCATCCGCCGGTGACCTGGTGGCGGATTTTGAAAATCATGCTGGCTGAATTTTATCAACGTGGACTTAAACTTCAAGGCTGGCGGGATGGAACAGTGGGCTGGATTGAAATTATTTATCAAATGTTTTCAAGGTTTATAACCTATGCGAGATTATGGGAGATACAAAATCAAGTTAAAGGAGAAAGTTAATGAAAACTGTTGGTATTTATGATCCATATTTAGATACTTTGGGAGGAGGGGAAAGATATACCCTGACGGTCGCCAGTTGTTTAAGTAAAATTGGTTATCAAGTTGACATTTTCTGGAATGATAAGGCTGATAAGAAGAGATTAGAAGAAAGATTGGGTATAAAACTTGAACGAGTAAACTTTACCCCTGATATTTTTAAAAAAGCTGGAATAATCAAAAAATGGCGAATTCTTAAAAAATATGATTTTATTTTTTATCTCTCTGATGGGAGCATTCCTTTTCTTAGTGGCCAGAAAAATCTTTTACATTTCCAAGTTCCCTTTCATGGAGTTGGCGGTCGAAGTCTGGTAAATAGAATTAAGTTAAGAAAAATTAAAGCAGCTGTTTGTAACTCAAATTTTACTAAGAAATTTATTGATAAAGAATATGGAGTCAGCTCAATTGTTCTTTATCCTCCGGTTAATGTGAAAGCCTTTAAATCAGCTCAAAAAGAAAATATTATTATTTCTGTCGGGCGTTTTACTGATTTACTTCATAACAAAAGACAAGATGTCTTGGTGGAAGCTTTTAAAAAATTAAACCTTAAGGATTGGAAACTGATTATCATTGGCGGGGATGAGGAGGGCAAAAAGTATGTTGCCAATTTGAGAAAAATGGCCAAAGGCTATCCTATTGAGATTATTACTAATCCCCGATTTGATGAATTAAAAATTTTTTATAGTCAAGCCAAAATTTTTTGGACGGCCGCCGGTTTTGACATTAATGAAGAAAAAGAGCCGGAAAAAGTGGAACATTTTGGCATTACCACGGTGGAGGCCATGGCTGCTGGTTGTGTGCCGGTGGTGATGAAAAAAGGTGGCCAGCCAGAAATTGTGAAAGAGGGAATTAATGGTTTATTATGGGAGAAGGAAAAAGAATTGGTTGAAAAAACCTTAAAATTAATTAAAGAACCAAGACTCTTAGAGAAGTTGGCCAGGGCGGCAGAAAAAAAATCAGCTGATTTTTCTGAAGAAAGGTTTTGCCAGCAATTAAAGGAAATTATTAAGTAAACAAGTTTGTTTCTCGTAAACTCGAAATGAAGAAATTCTTAATTAAATGGATATTAATTGGTCTTGCCTTAAGGCTGATTTTAATGCCCTTTACGGCTCATTCGGATATGACGGCTTTGGATTTAGGTGCTTTTGTCATTTCCCAAAAAGGCGGAGTTTTAACTTTTTATGATTATCTTTCTGGCTTAGACAAAACCAACCCTTTAGTCGGTCTTTATGGCATTGGTCTTTTTAATTATCCACCTTTGGCTTATTTAACCCCAGCCTTGTTTATGGCCATTTTAAGTCCTTTTTATAATTTTTCTGCTAATTATGTTTTTATCACAGGCATGGATAAAATTTTCCAAACTGCCGAACTTTTTAAAACAATATTTTTATTGAAATTACCTTATTTGTTTTTTGACTTCTTGCTGGCTTTTTTGCTTTTAAAAATTTTTAAAGAAAAAGGAAAAACTGCTTTCAAATTATGGATGTTTAATCCTTTGACTTTATATGCCACTTTTGCCATGGGCCAATTTGATATTATTCCGACCTTGTTGGTAGTGTCAGGAATATTTTTCGCTTTTAAGGATAAAAAGTGGCTAGCAGTAGCGATGTTGGGAATCGGTGGGGCTTTTAAGATGTTCCCTTTATTATTCTTACCACTTTTTGTCTTACTTTTGGAAAAAGGTTTTTGGCGCCGAGCTTGGCTATTTGTGGTTGGCTTATTGCCTTATCTATTGGTTATCAGTCCTTACTTTTTGTTTTCTCCCATGTATCGCCAGGCAGCTTTTTTGACCAATCAGACCGAAAAAATGCTTTTTATGAAGCTGCCTTTATCCGGGGCTGAATACCTTTCTGTTTTTATGGTGGCTTATTTTATTCTTTTAATCTTAGCATCCAGGGTTAAAAGTCAAAAAGACAATCTTTGGCGATTTGGCTTGGTTTTGATGCTTTTGTTTTTTGCCGTGACCCATTATCACCCCCAATGGTTTTTATGGATAGCTCCCTTTTTGGTTTGGCTTTGGCTTAATAATCAAGGCCAAAGCCGACCTTATATATTTTTAATGTTGGGCTGTTGGTTTTTAATAACTTTGTTTTTTGAACCCTCTTTGCATATTGGTTTGTTAGCCCCAATCGCTCCTAATTTGCTAAAATTGGGTGGGTTAACTGAATTGATCAGCCGTTTTTACGATGTCTTTTTAATTAAAAGTTTGATTCGCAGTTTTTTTGCCGCTCTTGTTTTGTTTTTAAGTTTTCACCTGCTTTCTGAAAGGAAAGGAAGTGCTTAAAAATTTTTTCTCAAAAAATTGGCCATTTCTGGTCATTTTTCTTCTTGTTTTCATTTTTTTCTGGAAATTTTTTTTAAAGGGCTTAGTCCCAATGCCGGCGGATATTACCGTCGGCCTTTATTTTCCCTGGTTGGATTATAAATGGGGTTTCCCCACCGGGGTGCCGGTGAAAAATCCCTTGCTTTCGGATATCCCTTCACTTTTATATCCCTGGCGAATGTTAGTTGTCGAGAGTTTGAAAAATCACACCCTGCTTTTATGGAACCCCTTTTATTTGGGGGGCATGCCCTTGCTGGCTAATTTTCAATCAGCAACCTTTTCTTGGGTGAATAGTTTCTTTTTCTTTCTGCCAGCTGCTTATGCTTGGGGTTTGGGGATTGTCATTCAGCCTTTATTAACAATGTTGTTTACTTTTCTTTTCTTACGTCATTTAAAGCTTAATAAAATTGCTTCTCTTTTAGGGGGAATTATTTTTGCTTTTTCGGCTTTTTCTTTGGTTTGGCTGGAATACAACGTTCATGGCCATGCAGCCATGTGGTTGCCGCTTTTACTATTAATAACTGACAAGATTATAGAAAAAAGAAAAATTAAATGGGCCTTGCTTGGTGGTTTGGTTTTGGCCTTACAAGTTTTTGCCGGCTACCCTCAGATTGTGTTGTATTCCTTAACAACCGCTGGTTTTTATGCCCTTTTCCGCTTATTTGAAAACTGGCGGAAACAAAAAAGTTTTAAGGTATTAATAAAACCATTAGGGTTGTTAATTTTCTTTGTGGTCTTGGGATTTTTATTGTCAACTGTCCAGTGGTTACCTGGCTGGGAAGCTTTGAAACTTTCAGTTCGGGAAATCGATCCTATTGCTTCGTTATCTTCCGGCGGTTTTTTGCCTTGGCCAAACCTGATAACTTTTTTCTCACCTGACTTTTTTGGCAACCCGGCCACTTATAATTTCTGGGGCAAGCCCTGGTATGATAATTTTGCCCTTTATGTTGGTATTTTGCCTTTGTTTTTGGTTTTCTTGGCCATTCTTGGTCGAAAGGGCAAAGAAGTTTGGTTTTTTACCTTTTTGGCTGCTTTTGCCTTGCTTTTGGCTCTGCCAACACCTCTTGGCAAATTTGTTGAGAGAACGGGCATTTATGGGGTTAAGTCAATTTCTGCCAGAATTATTTTTCTTTTGGATTTTTCCTTGGCAATTTTAGCCGCTTTTGGGTTGGATGGCCTTTCTAAAATAAAACAGAAAAAGATTTGGTTGGTTTTGGCTATCTTTTTAGCGATTTTTATTTTCTTATGGGGATTTGTTTTGTTGGTATCTAAGTTTTACCCAGGAGCAGAATGGTTGACTCATCTTTTAGTGGCTAAAAGAAATCTCATTTTGCCAACCTTACTTTTTCTGTCTTCAGCAGCTTTATTCTTTTTCCTGGTAATTTTTAGGAAATGGAAATTTTCCAAAAATCTATTTATTTTTGGAGTTTTGATTTTAGTTGTTTTCGATCTTTTTCGTTTCGGCTGGAAATATTTACCATTTTCAAGGCCTGATTTGATTTTTCCGACCACATCAGTTATTGAATTTTTACAAAAACAGGAAAAGCCTTTTAGAACAGAATTTGGCGAGGTCATCCCCCAAAATATGTGGATACCTTATGGTTTGGAGTCAGCCGCTGGTTATGACGCCATGGCCCCACTAAGGTTCACCCAATTTTTAGGTGCCTTAAGGACTGGCCGGGCCGATACGCCTTACGGCCGAATTGCCCAGATAGAAAATTATGACTCTAAACTTTTTAATTTATTAAATATTAAATATGTTTTGGCGGTGAAATATGATGAGAAAGGGATTAGAACTCCAGAAGGGAAACCAAAACCAATTTTTACCAATTCAAAGTTTAAGCTAGTTTTTGAAGACAAAACGGTTCAGGTTTATGAAAATAAAAATGTCCTGCCCAGAGCTTTTTTGGTTCATAATTTTGTGGTGAAAACCGACAATCAACAAATTATTGACCAACTATTGACCTTAAGATTTGACTTTACTAAAAAGTTGGTGTTGGAAGAAAATCCTAATTTTATTGCTCCTGAAAAAGAGTCCGCCCAGGAAAATATCAAGTGGTTAGAATATAAACCGAATCTTTTAAAACTGGTAGTAGAAAGTGATCAACCTGGATTTCTCTTTTTATCTAACAACTTTTACCCCGGTTGGCAGGCAACAATTGACGGTGAAACAACTAAAATTTATCGGGCAAATTACACTTTTTCTGCCATTAAAATCTCTGAAGGAAGACACTTAGTGGAATTTCACTATCAACCTAAATCTTTTCTCTATGGCGGTTTAATCTCTGGATTAACTTTGGCCAATTTATTGTTATTTTCTTTAATTTTATTGCTTAAGAGTTTATGGCTAAAAAGATAGTTTTTTTCCTATTGCCGGTTGTCTTTTTTGTTTTATTGACAGTTATTCTTTTTAAGCCTTATTTCTTGCAAGGTAAAGTCCCTATTCCCGGCGATATTATTTTGGGTCATTATCATCCTTGGGCCGATAAAATTTGGGAGGGGAGGACAGCTGGTTATCCGCTTAAAAACTTTATTCTTTTTGATGGCATTCGGCAGACTTTACCTTGGCGTTTGTTGGCCATTGAACAGATTAAATCCGGCCATTTACCCCTATGGAATCCCTATATTTTAGGCGGTATGCCTTTATTAGGTAATTTACAAGCGGCTGTCCTTTATCCTTTTAACTTTCTTTTTTTTCTTTTGCCAAAACTTGACGCTTGGACAATTTACCTTTTTCTTCAGCCAATTTTAGCCGGATTTTTAACCTATTTCTTTTTAAGAACTCTTTCTTGCTCAAGAAAATCATCTTTATTGGGTGGAACATGTTTTGGATTTTCTTTAATGATGATGAATCATTTAGAATTTGGCATCGACGGTCATACGGCTTTATGGTTGCCTTTGGGTTTAGCCGCGATTAACAAAATTCAGCAAACAAACAAATGGCAATGGGGATTGGTTTTAACCCTTTCTGTGGTCATGACCCTTTTAGGCGGTTATCCGCCCCTGGCCATTTACAATTTGATGATTATTGGTTTTTATACTCTTTTAAAAATCCGTCCGCTTATTTCTCGTAAAACTTTAATAATAATCCTTTGTCTGGTCTTTGCCTTTTTATTAGCCGCCCCTCAAATTTTGCCTTTTTTAGAACTATCGAAAAAAGTTATCAGAGAGCAAGCCCAGTTTGGTGTTTCAAGTGAAGAAGTCTACTTTCTTCCTTTTGAAAATCTGATAATGATTATTGCTCCTGATTTTTTTGGTCATCCGGCAACTAATAATTTCTTTTCTCGGGTTTATTATGCTGATAATTCTTCTATCGGTATGGTTGGCTTCTTTTTGGCCTTGTTTTCTTTAATCTGGCTTTTTAGAAAAAAAGAAGTTGCCTTTTGGCTGTTTTTAGTAATTCTGCCAACATTATTAATGGTAGAAACAGTCTTGGGTCGAAGTTTAAGATATCTGCCCATTTCTTTCTTTTCCTTGGTAACGCCCATGAGAATGGTTTGGGTGGTGAGTTTTGCTTTAAGTATTTTGGCTGGGATGGGGATGGAAGTTGTTTTTGATTTAATCAAAAAAAGAAAATTTTGGCCTTTCTTAATGCCAATTATTTTAGCTTGGGAAATTTTATTTTTGATTTGGGTTCTAAGTTTTTTAATTCCCCAAGGCGAACATATCCAAATTGCTCAAAGAAATCTCATTTTGCCGACCTTTTTTCTCGGTTTAAGTTCTTTGGTTTTAATTTTTTCTTTATTTTTTCGTAAAGTTTGGCCCATCGCCGCCGGTTTTCTTATTTTGCTTTCAGGAACAGAACTCGTTAGGCAGGGGATAAAATATAATCCTTTTCTTCCCAGAGATTTGGTTTTTCCCCAAACTGAGACTTTGAAAAAAATTTCGCAGGGGGGAATAATTTGGCGGACTTTAGTGACTCATCCGGAATTGCTTCCAGTCAACAGTAATATACCCTATCACTTACCAATGATTGACGGTTATGCCTCAATTTATGACGGGCGGTCAGGTCAGATGGTCCATCTGGCCAATGCCAGTTTTACTTTGACTAAAATTGAGGCTTACCCAAGGACTGTTTTTCAAACAGAAATTCGTTCAAAAATTATTGACCTTTTAAATGTGAAATATGTTTTGGCCCTGCAGGAAATTAAAGATGAAAAGTTAGCCTTGGTTATGAAAGAAGGTAAAACTTTTCTTTACGAAAATAAAAAAGCTTTCCCTAAATCATTTTTTACAGAGAGTTATCAAATTGGTCAGAACGATTTAGAGGTTGCCAACCAAATGTTGAAAAGCGATTTATCGAAAAAAGTTATTTTAGAAAAAGATCCGGGTTTATCTTTGGAAAAAATAAAAGTTGGCCAAGTTGAAATAAAAAATTATGGCGAGAATGAAATTTTAATCCAAACCAAAAATCAAGGTCCAGGTATTTTAGTTCTGACTGATAGTTTTGATAGCGGCTGGCAAGTTTTTGTTGATAATCAAAAAAAAGAAGTTTTACGGGCTGATTTTAATTTAAGAGCGGTGGTTGTTCCTGAGGGCAAACACCAGATTAGGTTTATTTATCGATCTAAATCATTTAAAATAGGCTTATACTTAAGTGGAGTAGCTTTATTATTAATTTTAACGGGATGGATAATTTTTTGGAAAAAAAAGAAACTCTAATGAAATTTTCAATTGTTATTCCCAATTGGAACGGACAAAAATTGCTGGAAAAAAATCTTCCGGCCGTTTTAGCTGCTGGTGCTGACGAAATTATTATTGTTGACAATGGTTCTACCGATAATTCACTCCAATCAATTGATTCATTGAAGTCGCCGAAAATAAAAGTTATCAAGAATCAAGTAAATCTAGGTTTTGCTAGGGCAGCTAATCAAGGAGTTGAGGCAGCGAAAAATGAGATTGCGGTTTTGCTGAACAATGATGTTGTGCCGGAGAAAGATTTTTTAAAACCACTTGTTGATGATTTTCATGATGATAAACTTTTTGCTGTTTCTCTAAATGAGCCTCAATGGAGTTGGGCCAAAGGTAAATGGGTTAGAGGCTTTGTAGAACATGAACCGGGTTCAAAAAGTAAAACAAACCATATTTCTTTTTGGGCCAATGGCGGCAGCGGCGCTTTTAGGAAAAATATTTGGGAAAAACTGGGGGGATTTGATGAAATTTACAAACCTTTTTACTGGGAGGATATTGATCTTTCCTATCGGGCCTGGAAAAGAGGCTACAAAATTATCTGGGAACCGAAGGCTGTGGTTTGCCATCAACATGAAAGTACGATTGGAACACACTTTTCTAAAAAATATATTGATTTTATTTCTCAACGCAACCAGATTTTATTTATCTGGAAAAATATCACCAATTTTAAAATGTTATTTGAACATAAGATGGCCTTAGGAAGAAAACTTTTAACACAGCCAAGATATTGGTGGCCCTATCTGGCAGCTTTGAGCAAATTATATTTAATTTTTCCACGTTGGTTTAAAGAAAAAGCTCAGCAAAAAGTTTCTGACAAGACCATTTTTATCCAGTTTAAATGAAACCAGCTTTGTCAATTATTATTGTTAGTTTTAACACCAAAGACTTTCTTTATCGTTGTCTTGAAAGTTTAGACTTTAATGATGAAATCATTGTCGTTGACAATGATTCGACTGACGGTTCAGTTCAAGCAATCAATTCATTTAAATCTAAAAATTTAAAAATTATTGTCAATAAAAATAATTTGGGTTTTGCTAAAGCCGTTAATCAAGGGTTAAAGCAAGCGAAAGGTGATTATTTACTTTTGCTTAACTCTGATATTATCGTTAAGCCGGGTTCAATTAATAAACTGATTGAATTTGCTGAAAAACATTCTGAAGCTGGAGTTGTCAGCGGAAAACTTTTAAATTCCGATAATTCTTTTCAGGGTTCTTGTTTTTATTTGCCGACTTTCCTAAGAATAACCAGGGAATTCTGGTTTAACGGCCTTTCCACTTTAAACAAATATGTTCCCTTGGGGGATAAGTCAGTTGAGGTGGAAGCGGTTAGCGGTGCGGTTTTCTTAATTCCCAAAAAGGTTTTGAGTAAAGTCGGTTTTTTTGACGAACGTTTCTTTATATATTTTGAAGATTTGGATTATTGTCGAAGGGTGAGGCAAAGGGGTTTTAAAATTTATTACCTGCCCGGAGCGGAATTTATCCATGGGCATGGGGCCAGCGGAAAAAAAATACCGCAGCAAACTCAAAAATGGCTAAGCCAAAGTAGTAAAATATATCATGGGAAAATTAAATATTATTTAATTACTTTTATTATTTGGACAGGTCAAAAATGGCAAAAATTATGGTCTTAGTTATGAAAAGAAAAACATTCGTTTTTCTTTTATTAATAATCATTCTCGGGGCTTTTTTACGTCTTTATAAACTAGATAAATTTCCTCCTTCTTTATTTGGCGATGAAGTTGATGTTGGCTATCAGGCTTATTCCATTTTGAAAACCGGCAAGGACTATTTAGGTCAGGCTTGGCCAGTTTCTTTTCATTCTCTGGCTGACTGGCGAACACCTTTGTTTTTATATACTGATGTTCCCTTTGTGGCTCTTTTTGGTTTGGATGAATGGGGAGTTAGACTGCCGGCATCTTTATTCGGGATTTTAACTCTCCCTTTTTTCTTTTTACTGACGAAAAAACTTTTACAAAATGAAAAACTGGCTTTGGTAGCAACTTTCTTTTTGGCCATTTCCCCTTGGCATCTACAATACAGCCGAGCGGCTTTTGAGGTTACACAAATGCTTTTCTTGATTATAGTTGGCCTATATTTTTTCCTAAGAGGATTAGAAAGATGGCCTTATCTAATTGGTTCAGCGATTTTTCTGGCTCTGGCACCTTATTCTTATAATACCGCGAAATTTTTTCTTCCCCTTTTTGGCTTACTTTTGATCTTTTGCTTTTGGCAAAAAATCAAAAAAATTCCTCTTAAAAAATTGGCTATTGCCGTGTCTATTTTTATTTTAATTTTATTACCAATGACGAAAGATATTTTTTTCGGGAAAGCGGCTGAACGCTTTTCTATTCTTTCTATTTTTACTGATCCCACCGTAGCTCCTCAAATTGGTTTTGAACGACAAACCGATATGAAAGTAATGTTAGGGGAAGTTCCGATTGGAACAGCTCCCTCTTTTTCTTCAAGAGTTTTTCACAATAAATATTTATCATGGAGTTTGACTTTAATGAAGAATTATTTTCGCTCTTTTTCCACCGAATTTTTATTTACCAATGGCGATATTAACTTTCGTCATTCAATTCAAGGCGGATTTGGCCAGCTTTGGTGGTTTGATATTGTTTTCTTGGGCTTGGGTTTATTTTTTCTTTTCACCAAAATTAAAGACAAGAAAGTTAAGAAATTTATTATTTGGTGGTTACTTTTAGCACCTCTGCCTTCGGTTTTAACAAGAGAGGGAGGGACTCATGCCACGAGATTAATTTTAATGCTTCCGCCTCTTTTGCTAGTAATTTCTTTAGGTTTTTATCAATTTTTAACAATTTTTGGATCAAAAAAACAAAAATTATTATGGATATTTTTAGTTCTAATTTTTATCGGTCAATTCTCAATTTATTGGCACCGTTATTATGTTCATTATCCTTTGGAATCTGAAGAGTGGTGGCATTATGGATTTAAACAAACGGCTGCTTACGCCAAACAAAATGGGAATAAATATGATTATATTGTTTTTAGTGACACAGACGAACCACCCTTAATTTTTTATCTTTTTTGGTTAAAAGTTGATCCGCGTATTGTGCAAGAAAATAAATTAATATGGACTCAAATTAATGATGCTATCCGGGCTGATCATTTACCTCAAACCAAATATTATTTTGGCCATATTTCTGAGGAAAGAATTTCTAATAGTGGTCTTAATGGAATTTTAAAATCTAATATTTTATATCTGGCGCCACAGGTAGAGATTAAAAAGGATTTTCGCTTGGAACCGGTTCCTAGCTCAATTGAGCTTTTACAGACGATTTATTATCCCAGTGGCCGGATGGCTGAATATATATTAACTGGGAAATAATTGTATCATCATGAGAAAAATTTTACCTGTTATTGTTATTTTTGTTTTAGCTTTTACTTTAAGAGTTGTTAATATTGGCCGTTTTCCAGCCGGTTTTTCTGCTGATGAAGCTTCACAAGGTTATACTGCTTATTCTATTTTAAAAACCGGTCGGGATGAATGGGGCCAATTTTTACCACTGAATCCCAGATCCTTTGGTGATTATAAACCGCCTCTTTATACCTATTTAACCATTCCAAGCGTAGCCCTTTTTGATTTAAATGAATTTTCCGTTCGTTTGCCTTCGGCTTTTTTTGGCAGTTTGGCCGTTGTGGCTGTTTTTCTTTTAGCTCAAGAACTTTTTGGTATTACGGCTATTTCTTTGCTGGCAGCTTTGTTTTTAGCTATTTGTCCTTGGCATTTGGTTTTTTCCCGAGGGGCAATTGAGGCCAATTTGACGGCCTTTTTCTTCCCGATGGGTTTTTACTTCTTTCTTAGAGGCCTAAAAAGAGCAAAATATTTTCCCTGGGCGGTTTTGTTCTGGGGTTTAAATCTTTACACCTATCACAGTGCCAAGCTTTTTACTGTCCTTTTTGCCATTTTTATAATTTGGTGGACAAGGAAAAAAATTCCCTGGTTCTCAAAAAAGATAAAGATATCCCTGGTTCTAACCGCCATTTTTGTAGTTCCGGTTTTGCTCAGCATTTTGAAAAGCGGTGGCGGCAATCGGTTTTTGGATGTTTCTTTGTTTAATCCAACTGATAAATGGCAAGAAGTAACGGAGAGACAATCGGAATCTTGGTTAAAAAATTTACCCTTGTTTAACAACAAAGTAATTTGGGTTGCTGATAAATTTACCAAAAATTATCTTTCTTATTTTTCCCTTAATTTTTTGTTTACCGACGGAAGTCCTGATGATTCTTATGCTAACCTTCCTGGTCGGGGTCTGCTCCATTTATGGGAGCTGCCTCTTTTACTGGCAACAGTCTGGTTTTTTTACAAGAAGAAAGAAAAAAGATTAACCCTTTTATTGGTTTGGCTTCTGTTGGCTGGTTTGCCGGCGGCCCTTTCCAAAGAGCCTGCTCATGCCAATCGGGCCAGTACATTTTTACCTTTATGGTCTATCCTGTCCGCTTACGGAGCTTATTTTTCCTGGGAATTTTTCACCAAGAAATTATCAGTCAAAGTTAAAAAGACAATCTTTACCTTGACTTTATTTTTTATTTTTCTCTCTTTAATTTTCTTTCTTGAGGAATATTTTTCTCATGCTCCAGCAAAATTGGCTAAAGGACTAAGCTATGGTTACAAACAAACAGTTGATTATTTGGGAACCATAGAAGGGGATTATGATAAGATTGTCATAACCAAAAGATTTTCCGAACCACAGGTTTTTGTCGCTTTCTATAAAAAATATAATCCTTATCAATACCAAAAAGAAGCTCAAGATTTTCTCCTCTATGAAAAACAGGGTTTTGTCTTTCAAGACCAATTGGGAGTTTATCATTTGGGTAAGTATGAATTCCGGGATATTAATTGGAATGCAGACAAACAACTAGTAAAAACTTTAGTTGTCGGTGGACAGCAAGATTTTGCCTTGGATTTAAATTTGCGTCCGCAAAAGGTAATCTATTATCCTGATGGTAAGGAAGCCTTTATAATTGTCGATCC
>Ga0268276_1002956_pt1 | contig 13752 bp, 7 predicted proteins | sample saktaG_4_FD_190145 | JGI IMG/M metagenome (GOLD analysis project Ga0268276, IMG submission 190145) | Saline water microbial communities from Sakinaw Lake, British Columbia, Canada - sak_2010_1_5_45m | ecosystem: Environmental > Aquatic > Non-marine Saline and Alkaline > Saline ...
TTGTCATGGCTTGAAGCCGCCGAGCTCTCCTATTTCGGGGCCCGGATCCTCCACCCCCGGACGTTCGAGCCGCTGGAGCCGAGCAAGACCGCCGTGATCATCAAGAGCTTTCTCGATCCGAACAACCCGGGCACGGAGGCCCTGGCCCAAGGATTCGAAACCGATACCGTCGTGAAAAGCATCACCTGCAATTCCCGGATCGCTCTGTTGAGTGTCTGCGGACCGGGCGTCGGGATCAAGCCCGGCGTGATCAGCAAGATCGGCCGCCGGCTGTCCGACGGCGGCATCAATATCCACTCGGTCATCACATCTCAGACGCGCATCAACCTTCTCGTGGACAAGGAGGACGCAGTCCGGAGCCTGGAGGAAATCCAAGGGATGTCCAACGGAATCATCCAGCGCGCCGAATTGAGGAACGATATCGCCCTGGTCGCGGTCGTGGGTGAGGGGCTTCTGCGGAAGCCGGGTGTCGCGGCCCGCGTTTTATGCGCGGTCTCGGGAAAGGGAATCAACGTCGAGATGATTTCCATCGGGGCGTCCGAGGTCGCGGCCTACTTCATCATCGGAAAGGATCGCGCCGCAGAGGCCGTGAACGCCGTTCACCATGAATTCTTCGGTCGCCTTTTATTGAATAATATGGCCGGCGCGTCAAGCCGCCGTAAGTAAGATTCATTTTCGGTGGCCGCCGAAGCCCGATACGACGGGAAGTATGTCTTGCGGACGAACACCGATCTTCCCGCGGCTGAAGTGGCGAAGACCTATAAGAGCCCGTGGCGGGTGGAGCGGACATTTCGGGCGGCCGGAGTTCGACCGCCGTCCGCGGCGACAATGACCGGCCGAGATGAGAGACCGTAGCGCCAAACTATTTTTGCGCGTCCGTATTTTATTCATTTACGGAAAGTTCGAAAAAACAAGCGTCGAAAATCGGTTTGATTTATGGCCGAATGATCGCCGATTCGGAAATCTCGGAACGCTATTTTTCCATAGAATTCCCGGCGGATAACAAGGCGTCCCTCTTCGGGGGTGACCCTGCCGACAGGAAAATCACCCTTTCCTTCATCCGTTCAGGTGATAGACGGGAGGATTATCATATATAAAATGAAATAGAGATTTATTATGGAACAACGGCATTTCAGCAGGCGGCGCTTCCTCGAAGCGGATGATCATGTCGGATGATTTCCCGAACCGGACGATCTTGGTCGCCGAGGATGATCCGATCTCGAGCCGCATCCTGGAGAAAAAGCTTAAGAGTTGGGGGTATAAAACTCTCCTCGCCAAAGATGGGAGAGGGGCCTGGGAAGCTCTTCAGCGGCCGGATGTCCGACTTGCGCTTCTCGACTGGATGATGCCCGGAGCCGACGGCCCCGAGATCTGTCGAAGAATCCGTGAAGGGAAAAAGGCCAACTACACTTATATTTTACTGCTCACCGGGCGGGACGAACCGCAGGATATCATCGTCGGGCTTCAGGCGGGAGCGGACGACTATATGATCAAACCGGTCAATTTTCTGGAGTTGAAGGCGCGGCTGCAGACAGGCCAACGCATTATCGACCTCGAGGATAAGCTCTTACAAACCCAGGCCCAGCTGACGGAGCTCGCGACAAAGGACGGATTGACGAAGTTATGGAACCGGACGTTCATCATAAAGTTCCTGGACGAGGAACTGGTCCGCGCCTGGCGAACCAGCTCCCCTCTCAGTCTGATCATGCTTGATCTGGATTCTTTTAAAAAGATCAATGATGAGCGTGGCCACCAGACGGGCGACAAAGTCCTCATGCGGATCGCGGAAATTTTGACTAAAGGCGTTCGGCCCTACGACAAAATCGGCAGGTACGGCGGAGATGAGTTGATAATCGTCTTGCCCAATTGCGATCTGGGATCCGTCTGCCTGATCGCCGAACGTCTTCGTCGGGCCTGCGCTGCGGAACGGATCAGGGCTAATGGAAAGGCGATAAAAGTGACGATTTCGGCCGGCTGCGTTTCTTCCGATCATCTCGTCCGGCTCACAGGGGACCGCATGATCCAGGCCAGCGATAAAGCTTTATATCGGTCAAAAGTCGCTGGCCGAAACCGCGTGTCCGCTTTTCCTATCCAAAAGACAAGAGCCCGGAAGAGGACGACATGACGGCCGACAGCGGAATTCCCATGAATAAGGCCGAGGCCCTCGATCGACTGGACGGAGATAAAACCTTTCTTCAAGAGCTCTTGAACATATACGCCGCGGAGTATGCGGAGAAAACCGGAGCGATGGAGAACGCTATCCGCGCCGCGGATTTCCGGGCCATCCGGGACCTGGGTCACGGTCTGAAAGGGAGTTCCGCGAATCTCAGCCTGCCTCGACTCCAAGACGCGGCCTTTGACATGGAAACGGCCGGTCTGGAGAAGGACCTCGAAGGCGCCCTTAAAGCGCTCAACCGACTTGGGCATGAATACCGCCGACTGAAAGACTTTCTGGGGACGCCTTGATGCGATCTGACGATCCGGGCCTTCGGACCATGTCGGAAAAAAAGGCGCAAAGCGCATGCCCGGCGATTTATTGTTTTCTTATGAAAATACATCCCCGGCCCTTCCCGGCTCAACGGGCATCTCTTGGATCCGACAAAGGGGCACAACCATGGACATGACTCTCTGTCGTTCGTCGAAAGCGAGGGATTTGGGCCGAATCCGGCTGCTTCTCGCTGCCCTCGCACTTCTGGTCTTGGCTGTTACCGCGTGGGCGAAAGCCGTTTTGCCCGATGAAGACATCCCCAACAATTTCGCGCATCTGTCGATCAAGGACGGCATGTCGCAGGGCTCGGCCCTGGCCCTTCTCCAAGACCGCCGGGGATTCATCTGGATCGGAACGGAAGACGGTTTGGACAGGTACGACGGCTACAAGTTCAAGATCTATCGGCCTTCGGACGACGTCCACAGCCTGACCGACAACACGACGTATGTTCTTTTCCAGGATTCCCAGGGGGCCATTTGGGTCGGGACCAAGAACGGCCTGAACCGCTACGACAGCGAACTGGACAGATTCACCCGCTTTTTTTCCGACCCTAACAATCCCGAGAGTCTGAGCCACAACACCATCCGGGCCGTGCGCGAAAGCCGCGATGGGACGCTTTGGATCGGGACCGACGGCGGGTTGAATGCCTTCGACCGCAAAACCGGAAAATTTACCCGCTACGTCCGCAAATCCGCAGGCCAAGACAACACGGCCCAAGGCGAGATTTATTCCATCGTCGAAGATTCGGCCGGCGTCCTCTGGCTGGCGACCAACGGCGGGCTGCACGCCTTCGAGCCGAAGACGGGCAAGGTCACGCGCTATAGCCACGATCCCCGAGACCCGAGGAGCCTGAGCAGCAACCATACGCGCGCGGTCTTCGAGGACCGCGACGGAACCCTTTGGGCGGGAACGGAGGGGGGCGGGCTGAACGCCCTCGACCGGAAAACCGGAAAATTCACCCGCTACCTCAACGTCTTCGGCCGGCCGAGAAGCCTCAGCCACAACAACGTCTATGCCATTTTTCAGGACCGGGCGGGCAACCTGTACGTCGGGACGTACGCCGGTCTCAATGTCTTCGATTCCAGAACGAAAGATTTCACCGTCATCCGCAACAATCCGGCCGATCCGAACAGTCTGAGCTACGATTACATCATCTCTTTTCTCGAAGACAAAGCCGGCGTTCTTTGGATCGGAAACCGGGGCACGGGCATCGACAAGTTCGATCCCTATCAGAAAAAATTCGGGCTTTACCAGCGGGTGGCCAACGATCCCCGCGGTCTCGTCTCCAATCCGATCCGCGGATTCTTGGAGGATGCCTCGGGGAACCTCTGGATCGCCACGGAAGACCGGGGGTTGGACTACTGGGACCGGAAAGCGAATACCCATACCCATATTCAACACGATCCCGGAAATCCCGCCGGGCTGAGCAGCAACGCGACCTACACTCTTCGCTGGGACAACGCCGGGAAGCTGTGGATCGCGACCCTCGGCGGAGGGTTGGACAAATACGATCCGAAGACCAAGAAATTCAGCCACTATCGACACAACCCCGACGATCCGGCCAGCCTCAGCTATGACTTCCTCCGCGGCCTGTGCGTCGACCGTTTCGGCACGGTCTGGGCGGGGACCGAAGGCGGGGGTTTGAACAAACTCGTCTCGGGGACGCGAACGTTCGTCCATTACCGGAACGATCCCGCCCGCCCCGACAGCCTCAGCCACAACATCGCCGGGGTCGTCTACGAAGACCGGTCCGGGACGCTCTGGGTCGGGACGTTCGGCGGAGGGCTGAACAAGCTCGACCGCGAGAAAGGAACGTTCGTCCGCTACCAGCACAGCCGGGCCGACTCCAACAGCCTGTGCGACGATTTCATCATGGCCATCACCGAGGACGCTCACGGAAATTTGTGGATTGGAACGATGAACGGCCTCAGCAAGTTCGACTCCAAAACCGGGACGTCCGTCTCCTTTACGGATAAAGACGGCTTGCCCAACAATTCGGCCTACGGCGTACTTCTCGACGACGCGGACAACGTCTGGGTCTCCTCAAACCGGGGTCTGGCCCGTTTCGATCCGATCGCCAAGTCAGCCAAGGTTTTCGACGTTTCGGACGGACTGCAGAGCAACGAGTTCAACGGGGGCGCCTACTTGAAAACGCGGGCCGGAGAAATGTTCTTCGGCGGGCCGAACGGCTTCAATGGCTTAACCCCGGCGAGGATCAAAGACAATCCCTATCCGCCGGACGTGGTCATCACCGATTTCCAGATCTTCAACGAATCGGTCCATCCCCAACAAAAAATATTCGGCCGGACCGTCCTGGAGAAAGCGGTCTCGGAGACGACCGACCTCGTCTTGAGCTACCAAGCCCGTCTGATATCCTTCGAGTTTGCCGCGCTCCATTTCGCCGCCCCCGAGAAAAATCAATTCGCCTACAGGCTTGAGGGTTTGGAAAAAAACTGGATCAACGCCAAAGATCGGCGGTTCGTGAGCTACACGAACCTAACGCCCGGCCGATACATCTTCCGGGTCAAGGCGGCCAACAACGACGGCGTCTGGAACGAGCAGGGCGCCGCGATCCGCCTCCGGATCGTTCCACCCTTCTGGAAGACGTGGTGGTTCCTCGGCCTGGCGTTCCTGGCGGTCGCCTTCAGCGCCTTTAGCATCGTCAGCACGCGCGTCCGAAATGCCCGTAACCGGACTGCCCTTCTGGAGAAAAAGATCCAAGAGCGGACCTCGGAGCTTCAGGAGCAGATCGCCGTCCGGAAAAAGGCCGAGACGGAGCTCGATCGGCGCCAGAAGTACCTAGAAGGCATCCTCTTCAATTCGTCCAATGCCGTCGTCACGACGGACACGAACTCGCTCATCACCGAATGGAGCTCGGGCGCCGAAAAGATCTTCGACTGGCGCCGGGAGGAAGTCCTCGGACGGAACATCGACGACGTCGTCATCCGTCCGGAATTCAAGGAGGAAGCCGTGCGCCGGCAGAAGGCCGCTCTCGCCGGCGAAAGGGTCAGCGCGGCCGAGAGCATCCGCCACCGCAAGGATGGCACGCCGATCAACGTCATGCTGGCCGGCTCGCCCTTGGTCATTGGCGGCGAACTCGTCGGATCGATCGCCGTCTACACCGACATTACCGAGCTCAAGCGAACGCAGGGCGAGCTCGAGCGCCGCCAGAAGTATCTGGAAAGCGTCCTGTTCAATTCCTCCAACGCCATCGTCGCCATCGACGCCGAGGCCAATATTCTGGAGTGGAGCCCCAGCGCCGAAAAGATTTTCGGCTGGACGAAGGACGAAGTCTTGGGCAAAAATATCGACGACTTCGTCATCAAACGCGAATTCAGGGAAGAGGCCCGTCGACGCTCGGAAGAGGCCCTTTCCGGCCGGCGCATCGAATCCGTGGAAGCCGTCCGCCACCGCAAGGACGACACGCCGATTAACGTCCTCGTCTCCAGCTCGCCGATCTACATCGGCGAGGAATTCGTCGGGGCAATCTTCGTCTACAGCGACATCACCGAGCTGAAGAAGGCCGAGGAAGCGGCCCACGAAGCCAATCGGGCCAAAAGCGAATTTCTGGCCAACATGAGTCATGAGATCCGGACGCCGATGAACGGCATCTTCGGCATGACCGAGCTGGCCTTGGAAACCGACCTGACCCCCGATCAGCGAGAATATATGGAAGCGGTCAAGACGTCGGCCGACGCCCTGATGAACATTATTAACGATATCCTCGATTTCTCCAAGATCGAAGCCAAAAAAGTCGATCTGGAAAGCATCTCCTTCCATTTACGGGATACGGTCCATGCCATGGTCTCGAGCATGGCTCTCCTTGCGGAGAAAAAGGGACTGGAACTGGCTTATCATATTCCGGCCGACGTCCCGGACCGCGTTCTCGGCGATCCCGGCCGGCTCCGCCAGGTCCTGACCAACCTCTTGAGTAACGCCCTTAAGTTTACGAACCAAGGAGAGATTGTCGTGTCGCTCGACGCCGAGGAACAAACGGCCGATGCCGTCAAGCTCCATTTCCAAGTGCGGGACACGGGAATCGGCATACCGTCCGATAAGCTCGGATTGATTTTCAATCCGTTCACCCAGGCCGACAGCTCCATGACCAGGTTATATGGGGGAACGGGTCTCGGCCTCGCCATCTCGAGGCAGCTTGTCGAGCTCATGGGCGGTCGGATCTGGGCCGAAAGCAAAGCGGATCACGGCAGCATTTTTCACTTCACGACTTCGCTTGGGCTTCAAACGCTGACCGAGGAGGAGACGGCTCCTGTCCGGTTCGAGGACTTGAAGGATGTTCCGGTGCTTGTCGTGGACGACAATGCGACCAACCGCCGGATCCTTCAAGACATGCTGACCCATTGGGGTTTGAAGCCGTGGCTGGCAGAGAGCGCCTCCCGGGCGCTTATGCTGCTGCACCAAAGGCTCGATGCGGGTAGTCCCATCCGGCTGATCATCACCGACGCCAATATGCCGGCCATGGACGGATTCGAGCTGGCCGCCAAGATCAAATCCCAGCCGGAATTCGGAGATCTCATCATCATGATGTTGAGCTCGGCCGGATTACGCGGCGACTCCGCCCTGTGCCGCCGGCTCGGTCTGACGGCCTATTTGACGAAGCCCGTCAAACAGTCCCTCCTTCTCGACGCCATAATGCTCGCCCTCGGGATATCCTCCGAAAGAAGGACGGAGACGCCCCTAATCACGAGGCATTCGATCGCGCAGACGCGCGATCGATATTCGGTCCTGCTCGCCGAGGACAATGTCATCAATCAGAAGCTGGCCGTCAGAATTCTCGAGAACCGAGGGCATCGGGTGACCGTCGCGGCCAACGGAGAAGAGGTGTTGGCCGCGCTTGAAAAGGGATCCTTCGACGCGATCCTTATGGATGTTCAAATGCCGAAAATGGACGGTTTCCAGGCCACGGCCGAAATCCGAAGACGAGAACAAACGACAGCCGGCCATCTGCCCATCATTGCCATGACCGCCCACGCGCTGGCGGGCGACCGGGAGAATTGCCTGCAAGCGGGCATGGACGATTATGTGTCCAAACCGCTCAAGCCGCTCGATCTGTTGAAGACGATCGATCAGGTCATCGAACGGCTCGGCAAGAAAAGGCCGGCGGCGAGAGGTTCCGTTTCGTCATGAATGCCGAAGATCGAGAATTTCCACGGCGGCCGGCGCCCCCGGCGGGGGCGACGGCCCCTCAGGACTTCTCCTGAAAGACGAAGGTATAATCGGTCAAGCACTGGTAGTTGCTCGAGGTCATCTGGACCTGCTGCGGGTTCTGCATGCCGATGCAGAGCCGGTAGGTCTTGCCGGGCTCGAAGGTCAGCCCCTTTTTGGGCTTCATGGTCACGTTATAGGACTGCGTGCCGGCTCGGCGAATAGAGAACCAGCCTTCGGCCACGGGATTGTCGCCCTCGAGCACGAGATGGTAAAGCTGCATTTGGGTGACCGTGAACTCGACCTGGATCTGGAATTCGATCTCCGCCGTCGACGCCCGAAGGATCTTGATGTATCCCTCGGGGACGTTCTTGCCGTGGTAGTAGTGAAGCTGAGGTTTCGACTTGTAGGTCGAGCAGGCGGCGAGGAAAAGAAGACCGATCACTAGCGTTGGGGTTTTAACCGACTTCATGGCACGACTCCTCCCTGACGAATATTGTTGGGGATCTCGACGGCCCGCCCGGTCCGGATGGACTCGAAGCAGGCGTCGATGGCATGCATGTTGGCGAGGGCGTCGCCGGCGGGATAACGGAGCGGCGTTTTTCCGAGGACGGCGTCGCCGAAGTGTTCGGTCATCAGGGTGAACATGTCGGCCCGCGGGATACGCACCGTTTCTTTCGCGTCACCCCGGACGATCTCGATCGCGGTATCGAAATCCTTGGCCGAAAAGGCGCGGGTGAGGGCGATCGTCCCTTCGGCGCCGACGGCGAGAAGCCGGCTCTGGAAGTGCGATTCGAAACTCGCGTCGCACTGGGCGAAACGGCCGCCGGGAAACTCGAGGAGCGCGGCCGTGGTCATGTCCACACCCGTACCGGGATCGATCCGAGCCCTGGCAAAAGCCGAAACAGGCTCGGCGCCGAAAATAAGGCGCGCGAGGCTGATCGGATAACAACCGACGTCATAAAGGGCGCCGCCGCCCATGGCCGGGAACCAACGGTAGTTCGTGCCGGTCCGTTCGAACTTGAACGTGAATGAGCTGTGGACGGACCGGAGCTCGCTGATCTTCCCTTCCCCGATGAGCGCGAGGGTCTTTTCCATCTGGGGATGGAACTTGTACATGAATCCTTCCATGAGCAGGACTTCGCCCGCTTCCGCCGCCCCGATCATCGCCCGCGCCTCGATGGCGTTCATAGCCATGGGCTTCTCGCAGAGGACGTGTTTTCCGGCCCGAATGGCCCGAATGGACCATTCAGCATGGAGGTCGTTCGGAAGGGGGTTATAGATCGCGTCGATGGCCGGGTCCTCAACGAGCTCCTGATAGGTCCGGTGGAACTTCAAGAATCCGAACCGGCCCGCCCAAGCCCTGGCCCGGCTCACGTCCCTGGCCGCGATACCGGCCAGAGCGCCGTTTCGCGACGCGCGGACGGCCGGAATGAACGCCCTCTCGGCGATCCCGGCGCACCCCAGGATGCCCCAGTTGATCTTCCGGTCCATGCCTTTTCCTCCAAAGATAGGCTATTTCGGACGGGCGGCCTTCCAGCCCGCCGCCAGCTGCGCCTTGAGCTCGAGGACGATCTCCTTGTTGGCCGGGTCGCCGGCGACGTTGACGTCTTCCCCCGAGTCCGTCACGTGATCGTAGAGTTCGACGGCGATTTGGCGGTCGTCGATCCGGTCCCGCCATTCGGTGTACCGGTACCTGTCGGTCCGCATGCTCCTTCCCATGAAGCGGTTCGTGAATCCCCGCGGATACTGGCTGAAGGCCGCCGTCTTCCATGGCCGCGACGGGTCCTCTAAAAGAGGGGCCAGGCTCGACCCCTCCAGATCGCTGGGCGGATCGAAGCCGGCCAGTTCGCAAAGCGTCGGGTAGATATCGACCATCTCGACCAGGGCCGCCGACGCCGTCCCCGGGCTCTTCTGACCCGGAGCCGAGACGATGAGAGGGGCGCGGACGTCGGTCTCATAATTGGTCAATTTGCCCCAGCTGCCATGCTCCCCCAACTTGAAGCCGTTGTCTCCGAGCAGGACGACGATGGTCTTGTCCCGCAGGCCCTCGGCGTCGAGGGCGTCGAGGAGGCGTCCCACCTGGGCGTCGACGAAGCTGACGCAGGCATAGTAGCCGTGCTTGAGGAGCCGGGCCCGGTCGACGGTGAGACTTCCTTGCGCTGGATTCAAAACGTCGACGAGGTCCTCGTGGCTGGAGAGCTCGGTCAGGTTGTTGATGGCGAAGGGCGGCGCGCCGCGGGGAAGTCTTCCGTTCGCCGCGAGCGGGATGTCTTCGCGCCGGTAGAGGTCCCAATACCGCTTCGGGGCCACATAAGGAAGATGGGGCTTGGCGAAGCCGATCCCCAGGAAGAAGGGTTGGCTTCTCTTGAGGTCTCCGAGCATCGTGATGCCGAGGTCGGCCAGACGCCCGTCCCAATGGGCGTCGTCGGGGGTGTCCGATGCTTCGGTCGACGGCCCGCGCAAGTAGGCGTCGATCCAGGATTGGGAGAAGCCTTGTTTCCGGGCGATGTTCTCGCGCCGGACCTGTCTCTCCCGGGTCTCTTTGGACATGTAAACGGGAGTGTCATTCGGCGGAAGCGCGAACCGGCTCCAGGAGGGCGGGTCGGGAAGGGTGGCATGGAAAACCTTGCCGATCCCGGCGTTCAGATAGCCATGGCTCCGGAAGGCCTGGGGAAGAGTCATGATCCCGGGATGGAGCCGGCGAAAGTGCGTCTGGTTGTCCCAAACGCGGTGGCTGTCCGGCCGGAGCCCTGTCAAGATGCTCACGCGCGAAGGGTTGCAAATCCCCTGGGCGCAATAGGCGCGGGTGAACGCCGTGCCTTGCGCGGCGAGCCGGTCGATGCTCGGCGTCCGTATGAGGTCGACCCCGTAACAGCCGATCTCCGGGCGGAGGTCGTCGACGGCGATCAACAGGACGTTTGGACGGCCGGCCTTCGCGGGCGCGGAAAAGACCCGGGGAGCACCCGGGACAAACCCGGAGGCAGCCACGGCCCCGGCCAGCCGGATAAAATCTCTTCGTTTTAGATGGACGGACATTCGACCCCTCAGTCCGAGCGCCATATTATGGCAGTTCCCCGGCACTGTCAACAGAGGCCGGGGCCGGGCTCCCAATCCCGGTCCTGGCAAGACTGGACCGGGCGTCCCGCCACAACCCGGGCATACCCGCACATTTCCGGCCGACTGCTGACTAATTTAACGGGCCTGGACGGACCACCGGGGAAGATTTCCCGCGCAAAACCGTCTATAATTATATAAAGGGGTAAAAATGTCATTACTTATAAAAAGCCCTTTAAGGGCCATTCTTCTGTTCGTACTTAGTTTGGCCGCGGTCTTGCCCGGACTGGGGGCCGGGGCGGCGGCGGGGAAGGATATGAACGTCCTTCTCATCACGATCGACACGCTCAGGTACGACCGGATGGGGATACTGTCCGACAAGTATGTCAAGACCCCCAACCTCGACGCCCTGGCCCGCAGGTCCGCCGTCTTCACGCACGCCTACGCCCAGACGCCCCTGACCCGTCCTTCCCATACCAATATCATGACGGGAACAACGCCCCTCTACCACGGAGTGAGCGACAACCCCGGGTTCAAGCTCGAAAGCCGCTACCTGACTTTGGCCGAGGCGCTGAAGAGCGACAATTACAAAACGGGCGCCTTCATCGGAGCTTTCGTCCTCGACTCCAGGTTCGGCCTCGACCAGGGATTCGTCGTCTACGACGACGATACGGGCGGGGCCAACCTCGACGAATTCGACGTCGTCGAAAGGACGGCCGACCAGGTCGTCGCCCCGGCCATGGACTGGATCGCCGCCCAGAACGGGAAGTGGTTCTGCTGGGTCCACGTCTTCGACCCGCACGACCCCTATACGCCGCCGGAGCCCTTCCGGACAGAGTACCTGAAAGACCCCTACTCGGGAGAAGTGGCTTTCGTCGACGCCCAGCTCGGGCGCCTTTTCGATTCGCTCGAGAAAAGCGGAGCCCTGGCCAAGACTATCGTCATCGTCACAGCCGACCACGGCGAGGCGTTCGGCGAGAAAGATGAGCTCCGCCACGGCTTCTTCGCCTACAACAATACGATCCACATCCCCCTCATCCTCTACGTCCCCGGCGGCGCGCCGGAAATGGTCAAGGAAAACGCCGCCCACATCGACATTTTCCCGACCGTCTGCAACCTCGTCGGCCTGCCCGTCGAGGCCTTTATCCAGGGCGAATCTCTCATGCCCCTCATCGCCGGCAAGACGAGACAGAAGCCGCTGATCTACTTCGAATCGATGTCCCCGAACTTCACCATGGACGGCGCACCCCTTTCGGGGTTCATCAAGGGGGACCTGAAATTCATCGACCAACCGATCAAGGAAGTCTATGACCTCGCCGCCGACCCGGGGGAAGAGAATAATCTGGCCCCGACGTCCGACGTCGCCAGGCTGATGAAAGAACTCGAGGCCTTAAAAAAGGGCCTCAAGGGAAAGGGAACGACCCAGGACTGGAAGGGCAAGAACCCGGAGATCCGGCCGCTTCTCGAAAGCCTGGGCTACATCGGCGCCAGGACGGTCAAGAAGAAGGCCTACGGGCCGCAGGACGACCTCAAGGCCCTCCAGCCCCTCATCGCCCAGTTGAGGATGGCTATCGACGACTACCGGGCGGGAAATCCGGAGGCCGGCGTGAAGAAGCTGACGACGATCCTGCGCATCCGGCCGAACTACATCAACGCTTACACCACTCTCGCCGACATCTACGACAGGACGGGCCGCCTGGACCAGGCCCAGGCCGTGCTCGACGACGGGTTGGACAAGAATCCCGGGACTCAGGCCCTGAACGCGCGGCTCGGCGCCGTTCTGATCAAGGCCAAGAAATATGCCGAGGCGATCGCACCCCTCAAACAGTACTTGGACGGGGACCCCTACGATCCGCAATATTTCAGCTATCTCGGCCTGGCCCAAATGGCCACGGGTGAGCTCAAGCTCGCCGAAAAGAACCTGAAAAAGGCACTGGAGCTCGAGCCGGATCTCGTCCCGGCTCTGAATAACTTGGGTTACCTCTACCTTTCGTTCTTCGTCAAGACGGCCGAAGAAAAATATTACGAAATGTCGATCCGGAACTTCGACGCCGCCATGGCCCTCGAACCGGGGCTCCCATCCGCGGTCAAAGGGAAAGAGGAAGCCGTCCGCCAGAAGGCCATCAAGGATAACCCCCGCAAGAAGGGATACTAGGCTCTTCAAACCTTCCGCAGAGTCTTCAAGAAAGCCGGGTCGACGTCACGGCCGAGGCCCGGCCTCTCGGGAAGCGTAAGCCCTCCCGCTTTGACCGTCATCCCGCCCACGATGGGATCGGTCACGTTATCGGAGTTTCCATCGAGGTCGGCGCAAACGATATTCGCCCGCGAGGCGACGACGTGGGCCGCCGCTAAACCCGGTCGGCCCGGTCCCGGCTGCCGCGGGCGTACGAGGCGAAGATCCCGGCTATGCAGAGAAGGGCGTAAAAAACGAAAGCGATTCGGACGCCGCGGAGGAAGAGCGGATAGACGGAGGGCTGGATGGGCGCCCGGCCCATGACCAGGGCGAAGATCATCATCGTGATCCCGGCGCTCAGCATCTGACCGGAGAGGCGCATGGTCCCGAGCGAGGCCGAGGCGATGCCAAGGTGCCGCTTCTCGACCGAGGACATGACGGCGTTCGTGTTCGGAGAGGAGAAGAGCCCGAAACCAAGGCCGAGGCAGACGAGGCTCGCGACGATGAAGCCGAAACCCGTCTCGCTCCGGAGGAACGAGAAAAGGACGAGGCCGGCGGCCGAGAGGGCCATGCCGAGCGAAGCGATGACGCGCGGCTCGGAGCGGTCCGAGAGCTTCCCGGCGAATGGCGAGGCGAGGGCCATGACGATCGGTTGGGCGACCAGGATGAGGCCCGCTTTGTGCGGCGGCAGTCCCTTGATGTACTGGAGATAGAGGCTCATCAGGAAGGCGACGGCCGATGTGGCGCTGTAGTTTATAAGAGCGGCCAGGTTTGAGAAGGCGAAGATCCGATTTTTCCCGAAAAGATGGAGGTCGAGGAGGGGCGTCCGAGCCCGGAGCTCGAACAGGACGAAGCCGGTTAAGGCCAGGAA
>Ga0268276_1002957_pt1 | contig 13742 bp, 16 predicted proteins | sample saktaG_4_FD_190145 | JGI IMG/M metagenome (GOLD analysis project Ga0268276, IMG submission 190145) | Saline water microbial communities from Sakinaw Lake, British Columbia, Canada - sak_2010_1_5_45m | ecosystem: Environmental > Aquatic > Non-marine Saline and Alkaline > Saline ...
AACGAAAAACTCTCCGAGTATTCGGAGAGTTTTCACGGTGCTATCGTCGACGTTTGGTGGCTTTGCGCTTTTTTGTCTTCTTGGTCTTCTTGCGAGCGACATGTTTTCTTTTTTTCATAGTGAAATTGAGAGCGATTAATATTTCTTAATAGTATAAAATAATTTTTCGACAAAAAATTATTTTATTTACTAACTTAGTATGATGTATTTGGAGAAACATTACAACAGTAAAAACAAAAAAACTGTGTATAACTTTTTTCTGAAAACTTTTTATAAAAAATATATTTATTTTTTCGTCCGTACTAAATGAATACATTGGTAACGAGTCCTGTTTTCCACGAGCGATTTCGGACGATTCTGCCCTTTCTGCGAAATTGCTGTGTTCCCCGGTCTAGAACCAAACAAGGTAAGACCTTGTAAGGGTATTCTAGCATCTTTTTGTAAACTGAAATGACCCATCTCGGTCGCTCTCAAATCTTTGTAAATGGCATGATTGGCACACTAAAAGGCGCCCTCTGGACCGTGTGTCATTTACAATGTTATCCCCTCCCAATTTGTTAACTTCAGGAAATTTTTGCTATAATACCATTAGTCAGATCGTCAAATAGTGTTACTAAACCTTAACTCGTACGGAGTTAGGTAATCCGATCTATTGGACCAACAAAAGCTAGGGTCTATTAGATAGATAGGGTTATCACACAGGTTTACAGAAAACAACTGATTGAAACAGGCACTGGTCTTCGACCAATACGATGTTTCAATGAAGAACTGTAAATCGAGGAAATCAAACTTAATTGTTTGGTCTCTTTGATTTACAGTTTTTTGTATATCAAAAGTGCCAGACATCTATCACCAATCTGGCTTTATTAATAACAAAAAATAACATGAAAACAAAACTAAGGCGGTCTACTAAATCTAGCAATGAATCTAAGTGGGTTTCCACTCAAACTGAAACTCCGATTCAATCCGATATTCTGCCAGCCATAACTGGGATACACCACCAAACCGAATTCATAAAATTCGCTAAGTGGTCAGGCACTCCTGTGCAATATCGAGAGCCGATTTTCCAGAAAGACTTTGCGGAATCAATCGGAGTATGCGAAGACACGCTTACTGATTGGAAAAAACATCCACAATTCAATTTACTGGTCTGGCAGACAATACACGAATGGTTGAAGGATCGAATCCCCGATGTCATCGGCGGTCTTTACGACAAGATAACTTCAGACAAGGTCTCTCCAAAAGATATCGAGCTGTATTTTCGATTGGCAGAGGTGAATATTATTAGTGATAACAAAAAATAACATGAATGCTTCACTAAAAATCGTATACATACTTGTGTCTGAATTGAAGGCGGCAGTATATAATCCCCGAAAATGGTCAAAAGAACAATTAGGACAGCTTATGGAAAGTTTGAGACGTTTTGGCTGTGCGGATCCAATAATTGTAAACGGTGCTCCAAATAGAAAGAATATTGTGATCGGGGGTCACATGAGGTTAAAAGCGGCGAAAGAGTTAGGTTTAAAAGAACTGCCAGTTGTGTACTTGAATATCCCAGATGAAGTCAAGGAAAAGGAGCTCAATCTTAGGCTTAACAAGAACGGCGGTGAATTTGATCTTGACCTTCTCAAAGGCTTCGATGAAAAGATACTCGCTGACATAGGTTTTACATCGGAGGACTTGGATGAGATATTCAGCATTGATTCGACACCAGAAATGTTTGATCTGAACAAGGAACTCGAAAAATTGAACATCAAGAACATTAAGACTAAAAAAGGAGACGTCTACGAATTCTCTGACGGTTCAAGATTAATGAACGGCGACAGTTGTATTGAAGCGGATATGCTGAAGTTGATGGACGGAGTCAAAGCTGACATGTGTCTGACAGACCCCCCATATTTGCTCCAATACCTAAAAGGTAAGACTCGCAACAAAGACGGAGTGACCAAAGGATTCGGTGTGAAAAAGAACCGTATTTATCTTGGCACGGAAACATTGCCAGATGACTTCACCGACCTGTGGATGGCTAATGTGAGTAAAGTCCAAAAACCTGATTTCTCGATCATCATATTCGAGCATCCCAAGAACCTACGTACTATTTGGAATGCCTTGGAGAAGTTCTGGAAATATCGAAATACAATAGTGTGGCACGTCCCCAATAGAATGCAGGGCTTCAGCGCAAAGTATAAGTTGTTCAATAAACATGATATTGCTCTGGTTGGTACAGGTGGCAAGGTCTCTCTCAATCTTGATCCTGAATCGGATGAGCTGTTTCAAAGTGAATATGAAAACGCATTGCTCGCTAGCTCTGGTAAACCTCATTGGGAAAGTTACAAGGCTGGAAACAAGATATGCCCAACTGACTTTATCTCTCATGTTGCCGCCGACCAAAAGTCATCAGGACAAGGCATTATTTTTGGTACAAAACCACTTCCCCTTCTCATCCCATATCTGAAGGTCCTGACAAAGCGAGGTGACTTGGTTCTTGAGCCGTTCGGGGGTAGCGGGAGTTCTGGCGCGGCCGCCATAAAGCTTGGTAGAAAATTCAGAATGATGGAAAAAAGTGAGGTATACACAGAAGTGATCAAGAAGAGGATAGAAAAATTACTGGGTACTAAAGCAAAACTACTATGAGCCGCCAACAGACTATCAAACTCCGACAAAGCCAAATCAAACAAGCATTCATAGAGCAGTTGAAACACACGCCAACAATTGAGCAAGCATGTCAGAAATCTGGAACATCACGTTCTAGTGTGTGTCGATGGAGAAGAAAAAGTAATCGATTTGATTTAGAAGTTGAGGAAGCGCTTCGTGAAGGAAGAGCTTTCATTTCGGATATTGCCGAAACACAATTATTTTCCCTGATTGGCGAAAAGAAAATTGAAGCAATACGCCTATTTCTAGCTCATAACAATCCTAGATATAGCAACAAACTGGAACTCTCAGGTACAGTGTCCCCCAAAAATGAACCATTAACAGCGGAGCTACAGTCAATGATCCGCCAAGCATTATTACGATCATCATTAAATCAAAATGAAATCCTCAAAAAAGAGTTGCCGAAAGAGCAGGAGAAGTAAAGTTTACGAACAGGTATTAAAAAATAAGCGATTCCGTCAGGAAATTGTTCGAAAGAGTCTTGAGTACTTTTTTCCAGTTTACTTTCACAAGTATATTAAGTACGATACTGCTCCATTCCAAAAGGAGATCTTCCAGATTCTCGAAGACAAAACTAATAAACTTGCAGTTATTGTTGCTTTTAGAGGATCTGCCAAATCTACAATAATCACCACTGCATATGTCTTATGGTCAATTCTAGGTGTACAACAAAAGAAGTTCATTATTATTCACGGACAGACGGAGCAGAAAGCTAGACAATATCTAATGAATATTAAAAGTGAACTAGAGCACAATGATCTTTTGAGAAAAGATCTTGGACCATTTGAGGAGGAAAGAAATCAGTGGGGTGCTACAGCTCTAATTATTCGTAGATTAAACGCCAAAATCATGATTAGTTCAGTAGAACAAAGTATTCGTGGTATGCGTCACGGTGAACATAGACCTGATCTCATAATCTTGGATGATGTGGAAGACACTGATTCTGTTAGAACCCAGGAAGGTCGTGATAAGACATTCAACTGGCTAACTGGTGAAGTCATCCCAGCTGGAGATAAACATACTCGCATAATTGCCATCGGAAATTTGCTTCATGAAGATTCACTTCTGAAACGTCTCCATCAAAAGATAGTAACTGGAGAAATAGATGGAATATATCGTGAGTATCCACTCTTGGACGAAAATGACAAAACTTTGTGGCCAGGAAAGTATCCAACAATTGCAGATATTGAGGAGGAACGGAGAAAGACTACGAGTCCGATTGCGTGGTCGCGCGAATATCTACTTAAAATCATCTCATCGGATGAACAGCTTATCAAGCCAGAATGGATCAAATATTATGATGATATGCCACCTGAATATAACGCACGATATACTGCAACTGGCATAGATCCTGCAATTTCCAAGTCTGACCATGCCGACTACACCGCCATGGTAACGGCGCGTGTATATGGACGAAGAAAGAATCTAGAAATTTATATTCTTCCGAACATAGTTAACCTGAGATTGTCATTCGATGAAGCTAAAAAACAAGCCGAGCTGATCTCAGACACTTCAAACAGTGGTCACCTCTATGTAGAGGATGTGCAGTATCAAGCATCGCTTGCTCAAGAACTTCAAAAGGATAACTACCCTGCCGAGGCCGTAAAAGTCGGTGGTCAGGACAAGTACGCTCGTCTGGCGGCTGTAAGCCATCTGATACAGAATGGTAAAGTATTGTTCCCGAGAGAAGGAGCAAAAGCTCTAGTCACTCAACTCACTGGTTTCGGTACAGAAAAACATGATGACATGGTTGATGCATTATCAATGCTCTTACTCAAGATCATTGAACGAGCAGATGAACCGATAATGCACAGCATAGCATTCAAGGGAGAATATAACGGGGAGTTTGATCATTTGCCACCAGATGAGCGTGAACAAATGATGGCACATCGCGAGTGGTTACGAAACATGTTTCTGTTGTGATTTAGTTCTGTTATACTAACCACGGAATAGTGAGAGTTGGTATTTTCGAGCTTCGGCTCGGAACGGGGGTTGTGAATTAAGTCCGTCATCCGCCTCGTGCGGTGGATTTGCTTGAATAGAGCAGAAGGTAGCGGTAAAAAGCAACAACTGGCTCACGGGTCTACCAAGAGCCCTATAAGGGAGGTGAAAACGGAGATTATGGATTGATAACGCTTTTTCCTTAAGTAACTGACTATTCCAACAAAAAACTCTCATTCGTGTGAGTTTTTTGTTTTATTTATACTTATTTACTGCAGGGTCTCTGTTCAATATCCCCTTATCATTACCCCCCGAGTCGTGTACCCAGTACTTCATATCGCCTACATAGAGATATCTGAAAGTTGATTGATAGAATTTCTCATCAACACCTTTTTCTTCAATCTGTTTTACAAGCCAGTCATATTCTTTTTGCATCTCTGCATCTAAATCATCGTAAACCAAATACTCATGTGGAGCAGTCTTGGCATATGTTTTGGCAAAAATCCACCTATTGTTATCAATGAATTTTTTGAGTCTAATTTCATCATTTATCATGTTGAATTGATTTCTATATCTCAGTCTTAAGTGTTTCCTTGATCCAAGAACAGACTGAGAAGAATTTTTGGCGAGCATCTTCGTCGGCAAGAGCACGGAGAGGTAGCTTTAATCCACTGTATCCATCAACATTATTCAAATCAACAGTAGCACCTTTAATTGATTTTAATCGTTTCAGTATTTCTGAACGTTTTTCTAGCTTATCAAACGGTGGTGGACTATAATCCCCTTGATGGGGAGCGTTCCATCCAACCATCGCATCTCCTGACACCGCAAAAGGATAAAATCCCTTTTTGCCCTCAGTTTCAAAACAAGGGATAAACGACCCCCTTTGACTTTTTGTCCAGTCAATTTCAATATCATTTTTTCCAGCCCATTCTATAATCTTTTCAGCCGCGGTTACTTCCTCTTCTCCAAACTCTCCTAAACGCTGTTTGAATAATTCCCAGTTCCACAGTTTGCCTGAACCTTTGGCGGTCTTTATGTCTTTTTTAACCTCAGTGCCAAATATGCGAGGAATGATGATTTCTTGATTCTCATGCTTGTAGTACTCAAATTCAACGGCATAGATGTCGAATTGGCTGTTCTGGTTTACGTAGAGGATGAGATCTTTAAGTCTGTCATCAAGTTCGTCCATAAGAATGACGAAATGGAACGAACCTCCGTTCAGATTGGATCGCACTCGGTCAATTGCTTGCGAGACTTCTTCGTCGGTAATTCCAAAAAACTCTTTGATCTTTTCAGTCATTTTCAAATTAAATGTTTTCTGGGTACTTTGATCGAGAATCCCTAAAAATTCATCAAAATCAGTTGAGTGTTTCCAAAGTGCCGCACCATAATCTAGGGCTTGAGCGATAACATAACGCTTATCTGGATTCTTGAAGAGTTTCGTTTCAACGATATACAGTTCGCCATCTTTATCTATTCCAATAGCGTCAATGGGACCGCTATTTGTTGGAAACTCACGAGCGAGAATGAGTAGTCTAATATCTTCCTTGATCTCATAGAGTGGAATACTCTCAGGATTTTCGTAAATATACTCTTGAAGTTTATGTTCTTGATCGAAGGCGGACTTGTCCACCTTCACAGCTTTTTTGCCGTTGGTTGAAATAATTATTGCCATATAGTTGCTTGATAGGTCTTGTAATTAGCGGGCGTAGAAATCCCGCCACAGGTAGAAGCCGAAGCTTCTCATGCCGATTTCTCAACATGGCCTATCAAGCGACCCTGCGACGGGGTTTCTACGCTTGATAGGACTTTTCACCATGCCCCACAAGGAGGGGTTTAGGCTACTCCAAATATTCAGTTGTTAATGAACATAATAACGTAAAATAGGGTTTCTGTCATGCACCTTAGCTTAGATATGGGGAGTTGCGAAGAGAGGTTACCAACAGGTCATTTATCGATCTAATTCAATTTAGACTGATCCTCTTGCTCGTCAATTTGTCGCACAAACAAGTCGGCTAGTCGTTCAACTGCTTCATTAATAATCTTTTCTTCAGCTTCAGATCCAGCATTCTTTTGTGGTTTTCTTTTTGATATAAAACTATATTTTTTGAAATAAATTTAGTATTTTCATCCTATGTTCAAAATGTGGCAACTCAAGATCTATTTTTAATAGACCTTTCTTAACTAAAGATCGGAGATAAAGTGATACGGAAAATATATATAGATTATCAAAATTGGTTTCTATAGGTAAATGAAGAGATTTCACAAATATAATAGATAATGGATCCAGTCCATTCTTATCAGATGAAATTGGCATCCAAAAAATAAGCAGTGGTTCAATTTTGGAAATATCAGCATATTTTTTAGGCGGTTTCATTTTAAGTAACACTTTGGTAACCCCATTTGGATGTTTAACTTTATTTGAAAAATTACTCCTTAACTCACGATTCCAATGATAGTTACTCACTACCTTAATCTGTTCATCATCTGCATCAAATGCCAATTGTTTACCGCCAATAGCAGTAGCTGCCCAATTTTTGATCTCACATTGATACAATTTTTTACCATCCACTATCCATCTATCTAACCATTTACCTTTGCTAGTACCAGGAAGAACAGAATCATCAAGAATTTCTATAGCATTTTTTTTAAAATGTCTGAATATTGAAGCATTTAAATCTTCACCGAGAAGAGCCATGATAGCATTGGCATCTCCTTTTTGAGAATCCTTCTTATCGTCAAAAAAATCTAATAATTCTTTTATATTTAATTTCATAAATTATATTTATTATGGAACAAGCACCTTATCTTAAATACGGAGAGTTGCGAAGAGAGGTTACCAACAGGTCTTAATGTATGACAGTTTCTGTATTTTGAATAACCTCTCTTGGACTTGAACCATTTGCCGATCCGATAAAACCTTTTTGTTCTAGCAAATCCATCAATTGTGCGGAACGAGAATATCCTATACCAAGTTTTCGTTGAATATATGATATTGAAACTTTTCCTGATTACGAACTCTGTACATGTTAACATATTTGTGCTAATGTGTACAACATAATACATAAATGATTTTCCACTCGCAAAATTTTATCAATAACAAAGAAATTATCGATAAGTTGATTTCTTATGTTAATCTCAAAGCAACCGATATGGTGCTAGAAATTGGCCCGGGTAAGGGCATTATAACCGATGTGCTTATAGGTAAAAGCAAGAGAATAATCGCTGTTGAAGCAGATCAAAAACTTTTTGCTAATCTAAAAAAAAGGTACTCAAATATTACAAATCTTCTGCTTATTAATGCAGATTTTCTTAGATATCAATTGCCGAAAGATCCATTTATCGTTGTCTCTAATATTCCTTTTAATATCACAGCAAATATAGTAAGGAAAATCACTGATGAAAATTCAAAGCTAAATACAGCTTATCTCATCATGCAAAAAGATGCCGCCATTAAATTTCTTGGTGCACCCTATGCGCACTCCCCTCTTCTGTCGTATTTATTGAATATAAATTTTGAGATCAAATGGATTATGGATATTGATAAATCAAATTACACTCCTAGACCAAATTTTGACACTTCATTTGTGTCTTTTAAGAGACGAGCGGTGCCAATCTTAAATATGCAGGAATCCGAACAATTTAAAGATTTTATGGTTTATATTTTTGAACGACGCAAACCCCTTATTAAGAAAGCTCTTAAAAGCGTGATGAGTAACTTACAGGTTAAAATCATTTTAGATAATCTGCATATACCGGAAGACAAAGAAATAAAAAAAATATCATTTGATGACTGGATAAATATTTTTAAAACGTTCATTAGTCATGCACCAGAGAAATCCAAGATCGTGATAAGTGGTTCTTATAAGAATTTGCTCCTAGAACAATCTCAACTAAATAAAATAAATCGTACTAGGAAAGATGCCTAGGAAATTATTTTTTCAACGAGCCTAAATACTTGCATAGAATTGATGTCGTCGCCATACTTGGTTATCGCTGGACAGGCATCATAATAGTGGAAACAATTTCCACAATATATTTTACGTGCCGGACATTTATTCATAAAGATATTAGCGCATGATAAAAAATACTCCTTATCGTAAGGTGCCCATATATTAGGATCAGTGTTTGTGTACAAACCGATTGCAGGAGTTCCTGTCGCAACACAGATATGTAAAAGACCTGTATCATTCGATATGAAACATTTCAGCTTTTCCAACCTAATAGCTATATTACTAAGTGTTTGACGATCTATAAGTTCGACCCTATCGGAACCAATATCTTTTTGAACTGCGATTGCCTGGTCTGTTTCTTCCTGCGATAAACCATGAAATACGATCAATTTTTGATCAATGTTGTTTTTTAAAATCATCTGAGCCAATTCAACCCATTTATGTGTTGGCCAGCGCTTATTCTTCTGACTTGCCGCCATACCAAAACCGATTCCTTGTTTATTATCATTCTGCACAGAAAGCCATCGGGATCTATAATGAGAGACATCCACGCCATGTGCCTGAAACATCCTCAAAATATCGTGAGTTAAATTTTCCTGCTTCTCTCTTTTTTCAATAATACCAAAATCTAAATCCCAGAAAGTTAAATTTTCATTTGAACCAAAAAATTTCTTGAATTCATAATATTCAGCATCATATTTAGGACCCTCGTTGCGCAGATTTACTATCAGATCGATAGCATTTCCATCTATAAAATTGATTATCTCGTTCCAGTTTTTCTTTTTGAATCTTCTCCACTCAATTGGGCTAGATCCTTTTATCTTATGTAGCCCAGCCCTTTGAATAAACCAGTCATCAGAAAGGATCTCATTTTCAGTATGAAAATAATCCGTCTCTGGGAAACTTTTCTCAAAACAATAAAGTAGTGGCGCGATGACTACTCCGTTACCAATACCAGTAAAATTTATAAACCATGCATGTCTGTATTTTTTCATAATGTCTATATACTAAAATAATATTTTGCATACATATCAGCTGACTTTTTAAAGGAAACTTCTTTTTGCATATATAATCTCGGTGTATAAGATTCTATATTAGACCAAAATTTGTCAAATATTTTTGGAAAATCTGAAATCATTTTAAACTTCTCACCGCACTCTTTTGAAAAATTCGGCACAGATGTTGCACGAACTGGCCTATCAGAATATGCGGGCCAAACTGGGTCAGTCCACCATCCATAATCCCATGCAATAACAGGTATATTTGATGCGAGGGCCTCTTGATAAGCTATTCCCTGCGTTTCATGTTCACAGAGAAAAATCATCGATCGGCTTTTACTTAATAAATCTTTGTAGGTTTCATGGGTGATATCTCCATACTGTAATACAAAAAACGATAGACCTTTTTTATCTATATATAATTTAATTGGATCAAGAAATAGCGGAATAGTCTTTTCTCTTCCCCAACGAATTTTATCGTAAATGAGTACATCTATAGATTTGTCATCATTTTTTGTATCATTCCATTCATCAGTCGAAATACCTGCATACCACAATAAACACGCCTTTCCATATACTTTTTCAAAAACATCTTTAAGCCAATTACAAGTTAGTAAATAATATTTGAATCTGGGATCTTTCATCAATCCTGGATTTTGAGATGGATTATCGTACATGCTTGGGCCCAGGATCGCCGGGTTAGGTAAAGACCATTCTGGAATACAATCTGGAGTCCCAACAATCCCTATCGGATATGTAGGATTGGTCAGAGCCAGTCCATAATCATTTTCATAAACACGATATCCACTTTCTTTCAAGGCACGAACCAAAAGTGTATACCATGCATAAAAACCAGAAATACTCCTTTTGGAGTACGTTTCAACATAATCCCATTTGTGCTTCTTATAAAAAAGTAATACGTCTTTTCCTCGTTTTAGTTTTATCATAGATTTTCTTTATCCTTAGGGTGAATCAATGCCTCGTTCGGATTAGCAAATTTCACTCGTTTTGACGAATAATGTGGTGTTTCCTTATAAAAAGGTATGTTATTCCAATCGATCAATGAAATAGCTGACTTTATATCATCCGGTAACTCAAAAGGTAGCACTCTAAGATATGGAGCAATGTCGTCTTTTGTCGGCCGTTCAGGCAAAAAATATATTGAGTAATTAGGGAGAGTACTTTTATAGTAATACTTAAGATGAAAATGATATGGGCCATGTAGACATATTGTATTAATGGTTGGTTCTAGAATGGGGTGACTACCATCCCCAAAAAGTGGTGTAAAATGCCTATTCTTTTTAATAATACGGGTGTGTGGATCAATCATATCTACGCCATTTATTTTAGTCTCCCAAAAATGAATGTATCTCTTATTATCATAAAGATGCCATATCGAAAACGCCACTCCGTCCGTATTAGCGTACATAAAAGATTCCACTATCTTAGGACGAAGTAATGATGAGAACACTTCATCTGCATCAGATATTAGCAAAACATCGACATTGAGTTCTTCAAAGGCATGATCAATAACATAGTTGCGCGTTTCTAGTTCCCCCATCTCAAAGGCTACACCATCTTTTTTTGACCGTTCAATCTTAATCGGTATAGTCGAGTGTTTTTGTGCTACCTCAATACTTTTATCGGTAGAGTGATCATCATATATAAATATTCCATCTGTCCATTGAAGCGATCTCACACATGCTCCGATAAAAGGGGCCATATTATGTACCATGATACACGCACCAATTCTTAGTTCCTGTCTATTCATGTCAATTTATTAACGACTCAACTTCTTTGATAGATATCTTATCTTCTAAATATCCACGTATAACGACTAGACGTTGAGTGTCTTTCGCATATAAAGCTGTTTTCTCAAAGGAACCAAAATCACTTTCTGACCATGCTGATATGTGAGCCTCAGATTGGTACCCATCGACAGAATTTTGGATATAATGATGAGGAAATTCAATAATAATCCAACGACATCTGTAGACTAAAAAATTGATAAGATCAATACCGTCAGATTTCTTTAAATGTTCAATAATGTCACCAATCATAACTACTTCAAATGTTGAGTCATAATATTTGGGGTTTATTAAATCTATGGCAGATATATTCCATACTTCGTTATAGATAGAAGAAAGATTAAATTTTTTTATATAATCTTCCTCAATTTCTATGGCTATTGATTTAACAGATGGGTTAATCTTTTTCGCTAACCCACCATATTTCCCTGCACCAGCTCCTATATCCAATATTGTGGTTGGCTTCAACAATCGTAAAATATCTTCTATAGACTTGTCGAATATGAAACTTGAGTAGGGCATGTTAAATGTTTTTATGGATGCGCTGTATCACAAAATCGATAGCATTTTGAATATTTTCATCAGAATACTCTTCAAAATGGGCAAAACTATGGCTATCGATCTTCTCTGAATGAATAAGCTCATGTTTACCAAGAAGCACTAATGGCTTACCAATATCGAGAATCAGGCCTATCTCACACATGGTTCCAAAACGACCATCAAAAGCAATCACCGCATCGGATGACCATGCAAGCACATTCATAAAAGCAAGATCGAGCGATGTTGGAATTACATAGTCAATATATCTGTTTGCATCTTCTTTTTTATTACTTTTAGTTACTGCTATCGTTACGCCATTATGACGTTTTGCCCCTTTACAAACTGCTTCCATAATTCCATCTTCTCCACCACAGACAACAGTAATACCGAGTTTTGCTAATTGCTCACCAGTCTTTTCAGCAAGAGATAGTGCTTGTAGGTTCGTGTTGCTAGAGTGACCGCCGATTATACCTATCATCGGCTTATGAAAATTAGTTTCCATATTTTTATTTAATGAAATATTCCAGTTCTTTCTTATAAATTTTTGCTAATTCCTTAAGCTGCAAGACATCAAAACGTCTCTGACCAGACTCAATTTTAGAAAGATAAGACTGGGTTTTTCCTAATCTCTGTGCCACTTCTACCTGCCCAAGCCCCGCCCCAATCCTGGCCTTTTTTAGACGTGCAACGATTTCGTTGTGGTCTTTGGTATATATTGCTCTTGGCATAGTTTTATCAGTATATTATTCCATTGTGCTATATGCCAAATTGGCATATATAAAAACTTCTGTATCTAAAATTATCTAGTGGTGGTTCTAAATGACATGTATTATCTATGACGCTCGAATATTATCTCTCACCATATCCATCACTTTCTGCGCAACTGCCTTATAATCATTCCCACCAGATAATAAATCCTTGATATAAAGTGGCTTACCAAAATGAACGATGAAGTGTCTTCTGCGTAATAAGAAGTCTCTCAGGCCGATTCTAAATACACCAGAGATACTAACTGGCACAATTGGTCGTCCAGTTTGTTCTGACAAATATGCCACACCGCCCTTGGCTGGGCGAAGCTTGCCATCTTTCGTTGTCCCGCCTTCTGGATATATGCAGACATTACCTCCGTCATTGATTATACGAATATGATTCACCAGACTCTTAGCGTAATCACCTTGCCCAGGAAATACCTGATACGATCCCCACATTTTGAAAAATAAACCTCCGTATAAAATTTGTCTCCAACCACAATGTGCATAGAAAGCCTTCTCTCTGGAGGTATAGAACATTGGAGAAAATCTCGAGAAAAAGCCGAGCGAGGCAGGTATAAAAAAAGGATCCATCTCACTGGAATGATTACATGCGAAAATTACATTCGTTTTTATTCCGTCTAAATTCTCCAAACCACTTATTTTTAAGTGACCCAAAAACTCAAGCAGAATTCTTGTAGGAATCCAGATGGCTTTTTGAAGTATAAGTGGACAAACAGTGTATAGGTTCATAGATATATTCATCGTATTATAGCACCAGTTTGTTCTAGTACCATGTAATGAGATGTAATAAGAATGTTTCAAAAATGAAATTATGTTAATATGAATCTGATTATGATAAACAACCTTCTAGAATCAAACACAAAAAAATGTTTAGAGTTTATGCAGGACATTCTCAAACAAGAACAGCCTATAACAGCTATTTCGTCACTTCCATTTTCTAAAAAAATAATGAAACAGAAGATCATGGAACTAGCTAAAAGTAATTCTGCTGATACAATCGAAAATAAAGCACGAATACGTATGTATTTCTTAATGCTATCTACTTGTATATCAGACGATGATGCTATGCAT
>Ga0268276_1002958_pt1 | contig 13737 bp, 14 predicted proteins | sample saktaG_4_FD_190145 | JGI IMG/M metagenome (GOLD analysis project Ga0268276, IMG submission 190145) | Saline water microbial communities from Sakinaw Lake, British Columbia, Canada - sak_2010_1_5_45m | ecosystem: Environmental > Aquatic > Non-marine Saline and Alkaline > Saline ...
TACCAACCCGGTATCTCCATTAAGGCTGACTTTAGTGGAAAAATCGCCAAATTCTTCAAAATTAACAATAAAATCAGGGTTAATATTCATGGTAAACGCATTTGTCTGGATATAACCATGCGGAGAAATAATAATTATTGTTTCCGCTTTACTCGCATATAAATTTTCCTCTATTTTCCGATATGATTCTTTTGTCTTTTTTAATAAAGCTGAATTTTCTTTGCCGATTGATTCAATTAAAATAGCGGAATGAGGCGCAATAGCGGAAAAAACTATAGACATATTATAATTTATTATTTATAATTTATAATTTTCAATTTATAATATTACCTACTCATTGATATTTACTACCGGTTCGCCCAAATTGTATAAATATAATACCTTAGATGAAACCGTAATAATATTTTCCCATTTATAACCCAAATCTTCAAAATCTTTTCCTGATATAAAAGGTTTTTTGCTTCCTTGGGAAATTAAATATACGGCCGGTGAATTAGGGGACTTGACTAATTCGCCGTCTTCAAATAATACCGGGGAAATTGTTCCATAACTATCCAGCTCATCGGGTGAAACCGGAATTATTTTTTTATACTTGAACTTTGTCTTTAAAAATATACCGTCCCAGATAGGCGCTTTGGTACCTTCCATAACCCAATAAACTCCGCCGGTTTGGTTGTTTTGCAACAAAGCGCCGGTAGGATAAGTTGAGGTAGCGGTTATGGGCAAACCGTCGGCATAAGAATTAATATCTTCCCAGCTGGCGTCCATCACTTCTTCCGGATTGTAGCCGATTTTTCTGAAAGCCTCGCTATCGGAGAAACCGCGCTTTTTATCGTCAACTAATAAAAAAATCGTGCCGCCAGGGGAGCGGACCAAGGAATAATTCGGGAACTTAATCGGCGCTCCGATTTCGTATTTATCCAAATCCGCTTTATTTACTATTATTATTTTATTTTCATCAAAACGGGAAGTTAAGGCGCCCCTGGTATGAAACGGGCGTTTCTTTCCATTCTGAATAAGCCAGACGCCGGCTTCTCCTTCCGCCTGGAGCAAAGCGCCGTCAGTATAAGTCCTGGTAAAATATCTCTGCCAAATATTATAAAAATTATAATTGCCGTTATAAACATGGGGGGTATAGTTATAAAGGGCGGCCGTAGCTTTATTGGCCGGAGTCACAACTACGACTTCTCTTTCAATAGTGGAATAAGGGTTTGTAAAAATATAGGCTTCCCCCTGCTTATAGGTATAAAGATAAGGATTATCCATATAATCCCTGAATTGAAGAGAAGCGCTGTTAATTTGTTTCCAAAATCCCTGCCATCTGGGATTACAACTATCGCCGTCAGGGCAGCCGTAACCGGCCGCCCAGTCCAGCTGGCTTTGCCGGGGAGAGGTGTCTTCAATTAAACTTTGCTCTTTTTGCAATAAAACCAGTAAAAATTTAGGGTTAACTTTATTGGTTACAGCCCGGTCATAAATAACTTCCGCCGCGGTCATAATATTACCCTCGGGGTCGGCGCAGGAATAAGTTGCTAAATATCCGTTTTTTGCCGCTAAAAAATTCTCAATTGACTTTAAATCCATTGAAGTATAATCTAAAATTTCAAAATCACTGATTATATAATTTGGATTAAAATTACCTTCGGCAAAACAAACAACCGGCGCAAAAAAAATAAAAAATAATAATAAAATAGCGGGAATTTTATATTTTTCCATAATAAATTATTACAATAAATTACAATAAATTACCATTAATTACACCCCCAAAAAATAACTTATGGTAATTTGTGGTAAATTATTGTAAAAGTTATTTATATATTATACTTATATTATAATATACGAATAGAATTAAAACAAATTACATACAGTAAATATAGATTCTTTAAAAATATTGCGAATAGTTTTATTTTATTCGCTTTTTCGTTGTTTCTAGAAATAAGAATAAAAAGAAAAATAAGAGAAATAAGAAATGGTTTAAAAAACCGTATCGGATAATTCTTATTTTTTTTCTTGTTCTTATTTTTCTTATTTTACCTAAATGGGGCTGTCGCCGAATACCGTATTTGTCCTAAATTCTCAAATTTCGGTAAATTTTTCTAAAATTTTTTTCGCTAATATTTAATATTCCCTCAAAAAATTTTAGAAAAATTTCCTCAAAATTATGAAAATTTATGTTCAAAAGAGCATTCGGCGACAGCCCCTAAATAAAAAAGCTCCAAATTTAAAAAACTTAAAGCTCTTCTTATATTTAAACTAACCAACTAATTACCTAAGTACCTAAACTATTTTACTCTCATTTCTATGTTATTTTTTACGCCCAAATCAATCAATACTTTATCGCCTTCTTTGACTTTGCCCTCAATGATATCAAGCGCCAATTCGTCAAGGATTATATTCTGAATAATCCGTTTCAACGGCCGGGCGCCAAAAGTAATGTCATAACCTTTTTCCGCCAGCATCTTTTTTACCTTAAGGCTTACATTCAGGCTAATTTCCTTATTCTTTAATCTTTTTTCAACTTTGTCTAATTCAAGGTCAACTATTTTTGCTAAAACAGATTTACTCAAACTTTTAAACAAAACTATTTCATCAATCCGATTTAAAAATTCAAGCTTAAAATGCTCTTTTAATATATTATCAATTTTTTCTTTCATTTCCTGCTCGCGCATTTTTTGCGCTTGTTTTTCATCACTACCATCATTAAAACCGATTGAGTATTGCCGGATAACTTCATTTCCCAAATTTGAGGTCATGATAATAATGGTATTTTTAAAATTTACCGCCCTGCCTTTTGAATCAGTTAAACGGCCGTCATCCAAAATCTGCAATAAAATATTAAATACTTCGGGATTGGCTTTTTCTATTTCATCAAACAATATTACGCTATAAGGACGACGACGAATTTTTTCGGTGAGTTGCCCGCCCTCGTCATGTCCGACATATCCGGGCGGGGAACCGATAATTTTAGCAACCGAATGCCTTTCCATAAATTCACTCATATCAAGACGGATTAAAGCATTTTCATCGTTAAACATAAATTCGGCCAGAGCTTTGCCTAATTCCGTCTTGCCGACGCCGGTCGGACCGACAAATAAAAACGAACCGATTGGTTTTTGCTCTTCGCTGATACCGGCCCGGCTCCGTCTGATAGCGTTAGCTACGGCTTTAATCGCTTCGTCCTGGCCAACCACCCGCTTTTTTAATTCTTCTTCCGCCTTGCTTAATTTTTTTATTTCATTCTCAAGCATTTTAAAAACAGGTATACCGGTCCACCTTGAAACCACTTTGGCAATATCTTCTTCATCTACTTCTTCTTTTAAAATTCGGTGGCCTTTTTTTTGAATTTTTGTCAACTCAGCTTCCTGCTTCTTAACCTCTTTTTCAAGTTTAGGAATTTTATCGTAACGGATTTCAGCCACCTTGGTTAAATCATCTCCTTTTCTTTCAATAATTTCAGCCTGAGCCTTGGATTCTTCTATTCCTTTTTTCGCTTGTCTAATCTTGGAAATAATATTTTTCTCATTATTCCAATGCAATTCAAGCTGATTTGATTTTTCTTTAAACTGAGCCAATTTTTTATTTATTTCTCTTAATTTAGCTGTATCTTTTTTGTCTTTTTGGGAGCTGGCAGCAAGGCCGGCTTTGGCGATTTCTAAACGTTTTATTTCCCGCTTAAGCCTGTCCAACTCTTCCGGCATAGAATCTATCTCCATCCTTAAAGAAGAAGTGGCTTCGTCAATTAAATCTACGGCTTTGTCGGGCAAGAAACGATCGGTAATATAGCGGGCTGATAATTTTGCCGCCGAAATCAAAGCATCATCGGTAATTCTAACACCATGGTGAACTTCATATTTTTCTTTTATGCCTCTCAATATCGCTATTGTATCTTCAATATTTGGCTCATTTACATAAATTGGCTGAAATCTTCTTTCCAAAGCGGCGTCGCGCTCAATATATTTTTGGTATTCTTTGGTAGTGGTGGCGCCGATAGTTTTTATCTCGCCGCGGGCCAAAGCCGGTTTTAACATATTTGACGCATCCATAGAGCCTTCCGAAGCTCCGGTTCCGACTAAAGTATGAAGTTCGTCAATAAATAAGATAATCCGCCCTTCCTGTGTTTTAACTTCTTTTATTACAGCTTTCAGGCGGTCTTCAAATTCACCCCTGAATTTAGCGCCAGCCACTAAAGCGCCTAAGTCTAAGTTGACAATTTCTTTGTTTTTCAACATGTCCGGCACATCGCCGCTGACAATTCTTTGCGCTAATCCTTCCACTATGGCGGTTTTACCGGTCCCGGCCTCGCCAATCAGGACCGGGTTATTTTTTGTTCGTCGCAGAAGCACCTGCATAATTCTTCTTATCTCGGAGTCCCGGCCAATAACCGGGTCTAATTTTTCTTTTTTAGCCAAATCGGTTAAATTAACCGTATATTTTTCCAATATTTTATATTTTGTTTCCGGGGACGGGTCGGTAACATTATGAGAACCGCGCAACTCTAATAAAATTTTCAAAATGCCATCATATTCAACCCCAAAATTTATTAATATTGTCTGCGCTTTTGACTTTATGCCTATTAGAGCCAGGAGTATGTGCTCGGTTGAAACATATTCATCTCCCATTTTGTCAGCTTCCTTTTTGGCCCTTTCCAAAACCATAGCCACTTCGGCCGTCCCTTGCACCGTGCCCATATTCGATGGGGAGTCGGTATTTATTTTTGGTAATTTCTCAATCTCGGCAAAAGTTTCAATCTCGGCCTTATCCGGGTCAATATTCATTTTTTCCAGCACAGGCCTAATCAAGCTGTCCTTCTGCTGAAGCAAGGCGACTAATACGTGCAGGGCCTCAATATATTGCTGGCCGTAATCCTGAGCAACAATCTGGGCGTTGATTATCGCTTCCTGAGACTTATTGGTAAATTTATTAAACATATTTTAAGTAATTAGTAAATAGTAACTAGTAATTCGTGGTTAGCACTCCTATCTTTAGAGTGCTAATTTTAATATAATATATTAAAAAATATATGTCAAGCTTGATTAAAAAATAAATCTATGGTTAAATAAAATAAATTTGTACCTTACAAACAACTGAATAATTTAACTATATAAATTGTTAATTTTAGTATAAATAGGAGGGGAAAAAATGAATAACAAGACACAAGAAATAGACGAAATTCAGGAAATAAAAATGTTCTTACTCTGGTTATTGTGGCTTGCGGTTTCGGCAACTATTTGCCTTTGCTTTGTATTTTTGATATTTATTTTCGGATTGTTTAATTTTATTCTGTTTATATATTATTCTGCTACACTATCTTTAATTATATATGCCATCAGTAAACTAAAAAAACATAAAATTGATAAGCTTAAATTTATTGCATTTTTATATTTTATGTTATTTTATTCAACAGATTTAAGCATACTTTACCTTGCCGACGATAAATGTTTTTCCCAATTCCAAACTTTCTGCAGAATAAATTATTTGGCAATTATATTAGGTTATGTTGTTTACAAAATCGTCAATTTTATGGCTTGGCTGGGCAATAAGGAAAACAACGGCCATGTAACCTGAAAGGGAGGGGAGAAAAATGGGTAATGTAATATTAACAAAAACAGACAAAATAAAAATCCTCTGGTATTACTTTAAACAATATATAGTCTTGTCTCTTATTATTCTCTATGGTATATTTTTGTTGTTTAATTTCTATCCAAAAATTTTTCTGGCAGTATGCTACCTAGCCTCAAGCACAGGAATCATATTGGCGGTCAAAGCATTTAAAAACCGCGAAATCAACCTGTTTAAATTCTTGTTATTTTGTTATTTCGCGCTGTGTTTAGCAACAAGAATGCATATATTTATAATTGACGGAAATAAAAATCTGGAAAATTTTTGTGCTATAAACTATTGGCTAATTGGAACGGGTTATCTTATCTACAAAATAATTGATTTCATGTTTGGGAAAGATGACCTGAATTTTAACCTATAACCGTTGTTTAATCCAAAACAACGGTTTTTTTATTCTGTAATATCTAAATTTTTGTCACAACTGGCGCAATGGCCGTTATTATCCAGACGTTTAACATGATAACCGAACCGGCGAATCGCCAACTCGCCGCATTTGGGACAATAAGTGTTTTCCTTTTGGTCGCCGGGCATATTACCGGTATATATATATTTAAGCCCGGCTTGTTTACCGATTTCATAAGCCGTATATATAATATCATCTCCTGTTTCCGGCAAATTTTTTAATTTCCAGGAAATATCAGGTGAGAATTTGGAAATATGCCAGGGCGTATCACTCTCCAACTCATTAAAAATAAAATCAGCTATTTTTTCCAATACGGTTATATCGCTATTTAACGAAGGAATTATTAAAGTGGTTACCTCCAAATGAATTTGTTCTTGTTTAATTTTTATCAGATTATCCAGCGCCGGTTTTAGACGCGCGTTACAGTTATTAACATAAAAATCTTCCTCTATTGATTTTAAGTCAATGTTTATAGCGTCAAGGTAGGGGAGAATAGCCTCCAAACAATCATTTGACATAAAGCCGTTTGAAACCCAAATATTTTTTAACTTATGCTTACGAGCCAATTTCATTATATCCAGAGCATATTCCGTAAAAATTGTTGGCTCGTTATAGGTGTATGATATGGATTTGCAGTCATTGCCTATGGCCTCCTCTATAATTTTCTCCGGCCGGCTCATAGGCAATTCCTGAATTTTATTGGCGATATTTTTTGTCTGGCTAATATCCCAATTTTGGCAATTAAGACAGGCAAAATTACAACCATAGGTTCCAAGGGAATAGGTCAGCGAGCCGGGAAGAAAATGAAATAACGGCTTTTTTTCAACCGGGTCAATGTTTTGCGCCACCGGATAACCATATACCAAAGAATATAATCTTCCGGATAAATTTTTGCGCGCCCGGCAAATTCCCAATTGGTTATTAGGGATATTGCAAAAATGATTGCATAACCGGCATTGGACAAGGTTGTTATTAAATTTTTTATAAAATCCAGCTTCAAACATATGACATTTATGTCATCCTGAATCCGCTTTAGCGGATGAAGGATCCCGCCATGTTATGGTTAACGATTTTAAGACCTCCGCCATTCAACCCCGGGATTCTTCGCTACGCTCAGAATGACAATAAGGATTATATTATAAATTTAGCAAAAATTTTAAAAAAAGAAAAGGCATTTTCATAAAAACAAAAAATGCCTTCAAAGATAGAATGATTTTTTAATCATCAGGGAACCTTATGTTGGCGACTGCAGCTTTGATTAAATAATTTTTTGCGCATGACACCAACAACTTTGAAAATTTTAATACCCTCTCCGCCTCTATTTCAAGGAAGTCGGATTCGTTCGGCGGCGGCAAGTTATCTCCATTAGGGTCAAGATAACCAAAAAACCTGGTAATATCATTCATTACTGTCCCTCCTTTAATTCTTTTAAGGAACGCCAATAGAATAAAATACTGGCCGCTCTTCCACTTCAGGCTCTCCATGTTGTGCCTGTCTAATATAGCCGATCGGAAAAGGCGAGTTAAAAAATAGATTGACAAACCTTTCTTGTTCTTGGTCTGAAACCGTTTTTTTTGTTCTTCTGGCCACTCTTAGAAAGCCAACATTTTCAATATTTTTCCATACCCTGCTAACGGCTTTACCCATATTTGCCACCTCCTTATTATTGCCTTAATGGCAGATTTTTATGAAAAGATAAAATAACACTTATTTGTATATGCCACATCGTTCGCATGTGCCCCATTTATAGTATGGCTCTCCCGCAGGGAGATAACCTAATTCGCATGTCCCGCATTCGCCCGTCTAGACAAGCTGGCGAGGCTGGCGGTTGCGGGTCACCGAAGGTGATAACGTAAAATTGCCATTTTCAGTTAACAATAGTATAATTTAAATATGCCAAACAGTCAATTAAAACGTTTATTTATTAGCTTAAATTTGCCTAAAGACGCCAAAAATAAAATAGCCGCCGCGATAATTAATAAATTAAGCGATAAAAACAAAGGGGTAAAATGGGTTAACCCGGCCGGGCTGCATTTTACCCTACATTTTTTAGGCGACCTAAATAAAATACAAACCGATGAGGTAAAAAAAATAATGGGCTCGTTGGAAAAAAAATTTAAGAAGATGGAATTCAATTTAAATTATATCAAGGCTTTTCCTAACTCAAACAGACCGAGAATAATATTTCTGCAGGGCCAGCAGACAAACGGCGATTCTGTTTTTAAATTGCAGGCAGAATTAGGTAAAAAATTAATTAAAATAGGCCTAAAAATTGATAGGAGAATCTGGCAACCGCATATTACCTTAGGCCGGGTGAAATTCGGACAAATTAACATTAACTTTACAAAAATTAATGAAGTTAAATTTAATATTGATACCTATAGCTTAACTGAATCGCAACTGGAGCCGGCCGGTCCGAGATATACGGAAGTTATTGGTTTTAAATTATTATGATTAATATTTTAGGAATTAATATATCAACTTTAAAAAAATCTGAAGTTCTTAAAAAAATAGAGCAATTTTTAAATAATGGGGGACAGCATTACATTGTAACGCCAAATCCGGAAATAATTTTAGAAACAGAAAAAGATGAGGAATTTTTTTATATTTTAAATAAAGCCAGCCTGGCCATACCGGACGGCATTGGCTTAAAATTCGCTGCCTGGATGATGGGCAAAAATATAAAAAGATTTACCGGGGTTGATTTGGTTAAATCAGTTTTGCAATTACGAATTACGAATTATCAATTACGAATTGCTGTAATAAATTGGAATAGTGGATTATCCAAAAAAGAAAATATTAAAAAAATTTTAGATAGATATAAATTAAAAAATTTAGTAATTGATATTAACAGGAACGGCAAAATACCGCAAGAAATGGTTGATTTTAAGCCGGATATTTTGTTTTGCACTTTGGGCGCGCCTTATCAGGAAAAATTTATTTATCATAATCTAAAAAAATTGCCTTCAGTAAAAATAGGTATCGGAGTCGGGGGAGCCTTTGATTTTTTAACCGGTAAAACCAAGAGGGCGCCGAAATTATTGCGAATTTTAGGTTTGGAATGGCTATGGCGATTATTCAAACAACCAAAAAGGATAAAAAGAATTTATAAAGCGGTTATTGTTTTTCCGTATAAATTTATTGTCTGGCGTTTTTTTCTTCCTTTTTTATACCGCCCTAATGTGGCCTGTCTGCTGTATAAAAAAGAAAATAACAACTATAAAATTTTATTGGCCGAAAGACGGGACCAGCCCGAACACTGGCAACTGCCGCAGGGCGGAACCGATGGCGAAGACCTGATAACAGCGGGCAGCCGCGAGCTTTCAGAAGAAATTGGCACTGATAAATTTAAACCCATGGCTAGTTTTAAAAATCTTTGGAAATATAAATTTAATAAAAACGCAGATAATTATAAAATTAAAAGGCATCTTGGCTACCGTGGGCAAAGGCAAGGTTTATTTATAGCTGAATTTTTTGGCGCTGACAGCGATATAAAAATTGATTTTTGGGACCATCGAGGCTGGAAATGGGTTGAGGCTAATAATTTAGTTAATGAAGTTCATACAACAAGACAAGAGGCAACTAAAATATTTTTAGAAAAATTTAATAATATTAATAAGAAAAAATAATATGAAATTTAATTTAAAAAAGTATTTATATCTGGCCAATGATATTACTAATATCTTATTAAAAAAAGACCGCGACCAAATAATAGAAAGCTACAAAAAATTAAGGCTGGCCTTAATTATTGTTAGCATTGCTTTAATTTTGTCATTGGCGCTTAATTTTTATTTTTATGCGAAATAAACTAATAACCCACCTTACGTAAGGTCAAAGTTCACCTTACGTAAGGTCGTTATATAATTATGTCAAAAATTAGATTGCGTTTTGCGCCCAGCCCAACCGGATTTCTGCATATCGGCAGTTTAAGAACCGCGCTTTTTAATTATTTAATCGCTAAAAATTTAGGAGGCAAGCTAATTTTGCGCATTGAAGACACTGACCAAAAAAGGGAAGTTAAAGGGGCGACGGAAAAATTAATAGCCATTTTAGATTGGCTGGGAATTAAATTTGACGAAGGTCCGGTTATTAACGCGCATTCTACCAGCCTCGCTAGTTCGTCTAGGCGGGCAAATTGCACTCATCCGAATTTAAAAGAAATAGGCAAACATGGGCCATATATTCAGTCGCAAAGGATTGATATCTATCAAAAATACGCCAATGAACTTATTAAAAAAGGTGAGGCTTATTATTGTTTTTGCACTCCGGAAAGACTGGATAAAATGCGCCAAGAGCAACAAGAAAAAAAACAGCCGCCTAAATATGACAGACATTGCCGTGATTTAAGTGAACAGGAAGTCAAAAAATTGCTAAAATTAGGTAAAAAATACGTCATTAGACAAAAAATGCCGCTAGCAAGGGAGATTGAAGTAATTGATGAACTGCGCGGAAAAATAAATTTTAAAGCTCAGGATTTAGAAGACCATGTGCTTATGAAATCAGACGGGCGACCGACTTATCAGTTAGCCTCGGTAGTGGATGATTATTTAATGAAAATAAGCCACGTGGTCAGGGGAGAGGAGTGGATACCTAGTTTTCCTAAAAATGTTTTGCTTTATAAAAGTTTTGGCTGGCCAGTACCAAAATTTATTCACACACCTCTTATTTTAAATAAAGAAGGCGGAAAATTAAGCAAACGACAGGGAGATGTAGCCGTAGAAGATTATAGGGCCAAAGGTTATCTGCCGGCCGCGCTTATTAATTTTTGCGCCTTGCTCGGTTGGCACCCCAAAGACAATAATGAAATTTTTTCTTTATTCAAATTGGAAAAAGAATTTAATTTTAAACATATTGGCACCAGTCCGGCTATTTTTGATACCGCTAAACTGGATTATTTTAACGGCTACTATATTAGGCAAATGGATTTAGATAAATTAGTTAGTTTGTGCCGGCCTTATCTTGAAAAAACACAAAAACACCTGCCTCGCCAAATCTTCGGCAAGGCGGGCAAAAACACAAAAACAGATTATGCAAATTATATTAAAAAAATTATTGCTTTGGAGCAGGAAAGATTAAAAAAAATATCCGAAATAGGGGAGTTGACGGAATTCTTCTTTGTTGATAAGCTAAACTATCCGGCTGATTTGCTTATTTGGAAAAAAATGGCGGAAGTTGATGTGAAAAAAAATCTGCAAAAAATAGAGGAGTTGCTGTCAGTCATTCCGGAAAAAAACTGGACAAACGATTCAATTGAGGACGATTTAATTAGCTATATTAAAGCAAAAAACGCAAAAGTAGGAGAATATTTATGGCCAATGCGCGTGGCCTTGACCGGCCAAAAAGCCAGCCCCGGCCCGTTTGAGGTGGCGGAAATTTTAGGAAAAAATGAAAGTTTAAAGAGAATAAAAGACGCAATAAAGGTTATAAAAATATAAAAATAAAATAATATAAAAATAGTTTAATTGATAAAAGCGTAAAACATTAAAAATTGTCAAAAATTATTGTTTTGCTATAATTTTAACGTTCATTGTCAACAAAAGGAGGGGGAAAATGGATTACTTCATTTGCGTAAGATTGGTTATATTTTTTATTTTAGGATTTTTTATTATTGGCAAATTAATTGCTTATCTTCAAAAACATGAACTCGATAATACAAACATGATTTGTTCTATTATCTTTTTTTTGGTTCTTGTAGTAATAGATAGCCTTACTTTCGAGAGAGAAAAATTAACAAGTGCAATACTTCTTGCTTTTGGGGCTATTTTTGGATTTTATTATTATTGCAAACCAAAATGGATTAATGGTATTAAACAGTATTAATAGCAAAAAAAGGAGGAAAAAGTGGAAAAAAAATGCCCGACTTGCGGACACAAACATTGCTACCATGAGAATATAAAAACCTCGGAAATAATTGCCGTTGATGACCAAGGAAGAGTTATATATAAAGACGGCCAACCAAGAATCTTTACCAGAAAAGATTGCGCCGAACCAAAATGCGGGCAATGGCTCAGCGACACGGTTGCACACTAGGAACCTAAAAACCAGGGTTCCTTTTTTATTTTTAACAAATATGGTATAATAAATATACTACGAATTATCACCGCCTCAGCCATCGCATATGCGAAGTAAACGGGACCCCGCCCATAGTAAATATAATAAAGTGGCGGGATAAATAAGTACGAATATACAAATAATGGACTATTACCTATTTACAATAAATTACAATCATTTACTTTTAACGCTTTCATAATCTACAAACAATTGTAATTAAATAATTTGTAGATTCGTATAAATTCATAATTTGTAAAAATAATATATGCGAAAACATATTAAATTTTTTGTTTTAATTATAATTCTGTTTATTTTTTGTAATGCGGGAAATTTTGCCAGTGGGCAAAACGAAGAACAAGCCAACGATGAAATTAAAATACTAAATAATGAAATACAAGCTCAAAAAGATAAGCTGAAAGATATAGAGGAAAAACAAAAAATTTATTCCAATACCATAAAACAAAAACAGAACGAAAAAGCGAATTTAAATAATCAATTGGCGATTTTGGAAAACCGGCTGGCTAAGGCGGAACTGGATATTGAGAGCGCAAAAATTGAAATTGACAGGGTTAATCTGGAAATAAATAAAGTCAATATTGAAATAGAAACTAAAAATAACGAGATAGAGAAAGAAAAAAAGCATATCGGCAATATATTAAAATTAATGTACCAGCAAAGTAAGGCCAATACTTTGGAAATAATCCTATTGAACGATTCTTTGGTTGATTTTTTAAACCAACTTAAATATCTGGAAGATATTAACAAGGAAATAAGCGACAGTTTGCAGGAATTGGAAAAATACAAAAAACAACTGGATAAAGATAAACAAAACTTAACTAAAAAAAATACTGAACTCCTGGAATTAAAAAAGGAACTGGAAAATAAAAAAGGAATTTTAGATGATGAACAGCAAAATAAAGTATTCATTTTAGACCAGGTAAAAAGTTCGGAAAAACAGTATCAACAATTATTACTGCAAGCCAAACAGGAGCAGGCGCAAGCAGCCGCTGACATTGTCAGTCTGGAAAAAACAGTCAGGGAAAAAGTCAATAAATTATCCGGCGGCGAGCTTGAATTTAACGACCAGGGTTTAATTTGGCCTGTTCCCCAAAATACAATTACCGCTTATTTTCATGACCCGGAATATCCATTCAGATATATTTTTGAACACCCTGCGATTGATATCAGGGCGGCTCAAGGCACAACCATTAAAGCGGCTGCTTCCGGTTATGTGGCCATAGCCAAAGATGCCGGCAAGGGGTATAGCTATATTATGATTGTTCATGGGGACGGTCTATCAACCGTTTACGGCCACGTATCAAAAATTTATGTAACAGCAGATGAATATGTTGTGCAGGGCCAGGCGATAGGCGCCAGCGGAGGAATGCCGGGGACGAACGGCGCCGGCCGGTTAACAACCGGCCCGCATCTTCATTTTGAAGTTCGTTTGAACGGAATACCTGTTAATCCTTTGGAATATTTGCCATAAATCTATTAATTTATTATAATATAAATATAATAAATAATGAGCAAAAGGGGTTTAATAGTCAAAAAGTGTTGGTGAAATAGTTAAATTTGGTTTAATATTAAAACAAATCTACTAATAAAGTTAAAACAGTTTAACTATATGACTACTATTTCAAAAAAAACATTGCGTAAAATGT
>Ga0268276_1002959_pt1 | contig 13736 bp, 6 predicted proteins | sample saktaG_4_FD_190145 | JGI IMG/M metagenome (GOLD analysis project Ga0268276, IMG submission 190145) | Saline water microbial communities from Sakinaw Lake, British Columbia, Canada - sak_2010_1_5_45m | ecosystem: Environmental > Aquatic > Non-marine Saline and Alkaline > Saline ...
AAGAGAAAAGGGCAGAAAATGGCGACCGTCGTCAGCGTGGAAGCGGTGATCGCCCGGGCCACCTCCCCCGTCCCCCGGACGACGGCCTGGCGCACGTCAGGATTCATGGACGCGTGCCGGATGATGCTCTCCAGGACGACGACACTGCTGTCGACGAGCATCCCCACGGCGATGGCCAACCCGACCATGGTCAGGGTATTGATGGTAAGACCAAAGGCGTAGAAGAGGTTCATGGAGATCAGGACGGAAATGGGGACCGCGGCCGATACCGTCAGGACGAGGGCCGGTTTTCTCAGAAAAGCCCAGAGGACGCCGACCGCGAGAATCCCCCCGATCAAGATCAGCCCAAGGATGGACTGGATGTTGTCCTCGATGGTCCTCGCTTCGTCGGACTGGATGACGAGCTCGATCCCGTCCGGTTTGATCTCCACCCCGAGGTCGGCGACGGCCCGGCGGGTTCGCCGGGCGAGGCTGATGAGGTTGGCCTCCCAGCTCCGCTGGAGCGAGAGCGTGACCGCCTCCTGGCCGTTGATCCGGGAAATCGTCTCCTGTTCGGCGCCTCCGTCACGGACTTCGGCGATATTCTTGAGGAGAACAGGCCCGATGTCCTTGACGACGAGGTCCTCGATGGCCGGGAGCGACGTGTACTCGCTGATCAGGTTGACGAAGTACTTCCGCCGGCTCTCCTCCGCCTGACCGAGATAGAGGCGTTGGCCGGACTGCTCGGCGATCTTGGAAGACACCTGACCAACCGTCAGCCCGTAGAGCTTCATCGCGTTCTCGTCGAAGAGAACTTCCACGGTGCGGCTTCGGCCGCCGTAGACTTCGACGCTGGCGACCCCGTCGATGGAGGAGAGCGCCGTGGTCACTTTCTCGTCGACGACGGCTCTGATCTGGTCGAGTGAGCCCTCGCCTCGCGCTTGGAGAACGAGGAACCGGTTGGATAGCTGCTCGGGGTCGGATTTCGACACGGTGACAGAGAACTCGGTCCCGATCGCGGCCTGGACCTCCTCGGCCCGTCGCTGGAGCTTGAGATACGCGTATTTGAGGTTGGCGCTCTTCGCGTAATAGACGTAGATGACGCCCCGCTTCGAATCGATCCGGGTTTCGAGCCGTTCGATTTTGTCCAGGGTGGCGATGGCGCTCTCCATGGGAATGACGGCGTGCTTCTCGAGGTAGGCGGGGTCGGAAGTCTGGCTGCTCCGGAGGTTGACGATGATCCGGGGCTCCTCGGATTGGGGAAAAAGCTCCATGGGTAGCTCGGTGAAGGACAGCACGCCCAGGAGGCATAGCCCGACGAGGAGCATGCCCACGAAGAGTGGGCGGCGGATGAAAAAACCGATCATGCCCCACTCGCTCCCGATGTCAAAGGTCTTTTCCCGAGCAGACGGTAAACCGCCGGGATGACGACCAGGGTCAGGGCCGTCGAGCTGAAGAGGCCCCCGATCACGGCCACGGCCATGGGAGCCCGGAGAGAGGCTCCGGCGCCGAAGCCGATGGTGAGCGGGAGAAGAGCAAGGACTGTCGTCAGGCTGGTGATGATGATGGGCCGGATGCGCATCCTGGCCGCATAGACGATCGCTTCATCGAGACCCATCCCGCCCCTCCGGCTCTGGTTGATCAAGTCCACGAGGATGATGGAGTCGTTGACGGCTATGCCGGCTAGCATGATCAGGCCGATGATGGACATGATGTTGAACGGCATCCCCAGAGCGAGGAGGAGAAAGAGCGCGCCCACTCCGGCCAGGGGGATCGTCAGGAGAATGATGAAGGGATGGATCAGGGACTCGAATTGGGCGGCGAGGACCATGTACACCAGGATGATCGCCAGGAGGAGGGCGAATTTCAGGTTCTTGAAGGATTCACGACGGAGGAGCTCCTCCCCCGTGACGGACATCAGGTACCCCTCGGGAAGAGAGATCCCCGAGATCGCCCTCCCGACCCGGGAGGCGACCCGGTCGAAGGCGATATCGCCGCCGATCTGGGCCCGGACTTCGGCGACGCGGGTCTGGTTCTTGCGGATGATCTCCCGGGGGGATTCCGTCCGGACCAGCCGGGCGACCTCGCCGAGAGGAACGCGGAGCCCGGAGGGGGCCTCGAGAAGGACGTCCTTGAGGCTCGAGACAGGGACCTTCGGATTCCGGTACATGATCTTCAGGTATTCACCCTTGTCCTCGAACTCTCCGAGGTCGCTCCCGGCGAGAATGGTTCCGACCTGGTTTCCGATGGTGTCCGCCCTGAGCGAATAGTGGGCGGCCTGGGCCTTGTCGATTTCGATGTCGATCTGGGGCCGGCCCTCCTGGAAGCTCGTCTCGACGTCCTTCAATTCCTCGAGTTTGCCGAGCTCGGCTTTGACCGCGTCAGCCAGGCCGACGAGCGTCTCGAGGTCTTTCCCCTTGATCTCCACGACCAGGGGAGCGTTCTCCGCGCCGATCGTCGCCTGGAGCGTCGTCTGCCGTCGGACGAATTGGACGTCGAGATCGGGGACAGAGGCCAGGTCCTGCTCCAATCTCTTGACGACTCCCCCGAGGGCCTTAACCGAAGCGGCCTTGAAGGCGACGTGGATGACGGCGTTGTTCTCGTCCTCGAGGATCTCAGCCGCGCTCTGGGCCGTCCCCGTCGGTCCAACCCTGGAGAAAATCCGCTCGATCTTATCTGCGGCCGACTCACGGATCATGGCTTCGATCGAGCGGACCGTTCCCTCTGTCCGATCGAGCCCGGTCCCTTCGGGCAGGGCGATGTTCATGATAAGCTCGTTCTGGCTCTGCTGGGGCAGGAATTCACTGCCCATGAACCGGAGGCAGAAGAGCGCGGTCCCGACCAGGGCCAGGGCGAAGAGGACGACGAGCCACCTTTTCCGGAGAATCCCTTCCACGATCCGCCCGTAGAAGGCGAACCGGACCGACTTCGCCCGCAAGGACTTCCCTTTGTCCGGTTTGATGAACCGGGAAAAGAGCATGGGGACGACGGCCAAGGCGACGACGAGCGAAGAGAGGAGCGAGAAGGCGACCGTCCAGGCCTGGTCCTTGAAGAGCTCCCCGGCGACGCCGTGAAGGTAGACGATCGGCAGGAAGACGATGATCGTCGTCAGGGTGGAGCTCGTGATCGCCCCTCCGACTTCGCCGGCGCCGCGGACCGCGGCTTCGCCGATCGACAGCCCCGCCTCGGCATGGCGGAAGATGTTTTCCCCCACCACGATGGCGTTGTCCACGAGCATCCCGGCCCCGAGGGCCAGGCCTCCCAAGGTCATGATGTTCAAGGTCAGGTTGTTAAAATACATCAGGTTGAACGTCGCCACGACCGACACGGGGATGGCCAGGGCGATGACGGCCGTGACCCCGACGCGCCGGAGGAACGCGTAAAGGACGAGGACGGCGAGGATGATGCCGATGAGTGCGGACTGTTGGACCTCCCCGATGGCCGTCCTGATGAAATCCGCCTGGTCCTGGATGAGGTGGATCCGATAACCGGGGAGCGATCGTCCCAAGGCGTCGAGCTCGTCGCGGATGGCCCGCGAGGCCGTGGTCGTATTGGATCCGGCCTCTTTGAAGATCTCGAGGGCGATGCACGGAGTCCCGTTGTAGCGGACGACGTTCTCGGGCTCGCTCAGGGCCAAGCGGACCTCGGCGATGTCGCGGAGATAGACGGGCGTCCTCAGCACGGGCTCGCCCGCGGGCACCGTTTCCGTTTTGTAGGCGACGATGAGGTTCCTGATGTCTTCGAGGGAGCTGAGCTGCCCGACGCCCCGGATCGTGTAACGGATCCCCATTTCGACGATGGTCCCCCCGGACATGTTGCGGTTGAAGTTCTGGATCGTCGAGGAAAGCTGGTCCTGGGTCAACCCGAAGGCCTCGAGGGTGAAGGCGTCCGAAAGGATCTCGATCTCCCGCCGTCTGTCTCCGACGAGTTCGACGGCGGCGACCCCGGGCAGGCGGATGAGCTCGTTCCGAATGACGTTCTCCGCGGTCTGCCGCAGGAGGTCCAGATCGATCGACTCCTCGTGGACGAGGACAGCGGTGATGATGGGCTGGGCGTTGGGATCGAGCTGGGTGACGTTGATCTCGTCGATTCCGCTTCCCTGGCCGACGCCGGCGACGGCTTTCTGGAGGTCGAGATAAGCCTCGTCCATGTCCGTCGTCCACTGGTATTCGACCGTGATCAGGGCCTTCCCGACCCGGGACAAGGACAAGACGCCGGTGACGTTCCGCCCCCTGGCGGCCAGGGCTTCGATCTTCTCGACGTACTGCTTTTCCATCTCCTCGGGGGGGCGCTCACCCGCCTGGACCTCGATATACAGCCTGGGGCTCGCGAGCCGCGGCAGGAGGTCCATCCCGAGCCTCTTGTAGGAAATGAAGCCGAGAAGGAGGACGGCCAGGACGGCCATGGCGACCGTCGTCGGGTGGCGGACGGAGAACCTCGCCAGTTTGTTCATCGACAGGCCTTATTCGATGACCTTGACCCTCGACCGGTTGCGGAGGGTCTCGAAACCTTCCGTGACGATCCGGTCGGAGGGTTGGAGGCCGCTTATGACCTCCGCCTCGTCGATGTTTTCGATGCCTGTTTCTATCTTCCTTTCGAGGGCCACGCCCCTGTCGACAACGAAGACGGTTTTGGCCCCGCGCCGGTCGAGGATGATGTTTTTGGGAATGACGAGGGCCGAGGCTTTTTCCTGGACGACGATGTTCGCCTTGATGAAGCCGCCGGGCTTAAGCCGGAGGTCGGAGTTGGGGATGACGATCTTCAGGGCGAACATCCGGCTTTCCGGGTCGAGGGCCGGGGAGATCTGGTCCACGGTCCCGGTCGCGGTCTTGTCCGGACTGCTGTAATCGCTGACGAGGACGGACTGGCCGCGGACGAGCCGGCCCATCTCCTTCCCCGGAAGGGTGAGCTCGGAATAGAGCCGGGAATAGTCCATGACGTGAGCTACGATGACGTTGGCCTCGACCAACTGGCCCCCGGAAAAATGGGGCAACCCGACGATGACGCCGTCGAACGGGGCCGTGACCTCGAGCTTCTTCAGGGAGAGCACGGCGTTGTCGAAGCTGTACTTGGAGTCGATGAAGGACCGTTCCGCGTCGGTCAGCTCCTTGAGGGTGATCCCGCCTTTCTCATAGACGCTCTGCTGCTTGGTGTATTCTCTCTCGGCGGAGTCGCGCTGGAGCTTTTTGGCGTCGAAGGCGACCTGGTTGACGAACTCGGGGTTTTCGAGCGAGACGAGGACGTCGCCCTTTTTGACGAGGTCGTTCATCCGGTAGGAAGCGCCTGTCCGGGGATTGACCTTGAGCGTGTAGCGGCCGGCCTGCTCGGTCTTGAGCTCCATCTCCTGGATGGCGAAGGCCGTGCCCGTGGCCGTCACGTATTCCCGGATGGACTTCGGGATGAGCTCGGCGGTCCGGACAGGGATCGTCGTTTCGGTGTCCACGCTGAGGCTCTCCTCCTTGCAGGCCGAGAGCACGGCCAGGGCGGCTAGGATCAGGACGAAGATTTTTACATTTTTCACGGGTGTCCTCCTAGAGGATGTCCTTAACTGCCATGTCGCGCTCGAAATCCCAGAGCGACCGGATCTTGATATCAAGGAGCGCAAGTTTATAATTGATGAGGGCGGAAACCTCGTTGAGCTTCTGCTGGGAGAGCTGGAGCTGGTAGTATTCCATGTCCTTCGACGAAAGGTCCCCGTTTTTGTAACGCAGGAGATTGATGTCGTAGGTCAGCTGGGCGTTTGTGATGTTTTTTTCGGCGATCTCGATCTGGCGCTCCTGGTTCTGGAGGTTGCGGTGGGCCTGGCGGATATCGACCTCGATCTGCTTTTCCTCTTCGGAGGCCGAGAGCTTTTGGATGTCCACTTGGGCCCGGCTGGCGGCCAAAACATGTTTTTTTTGTCCCCAGTCGAAGATCGGGATGTTGAGCGTGACCGCGACGAGCTTGTCGACATCGGGGGCATCATAGATGTTCTTCAGGGCCTCGTTGACTCCCGTGAGGCCCAGGGTCATGTCCACGGAGGCCTTGAATTCGTTGAGGGAGCCGGCGACGATGAGGTCGTTCAAGGCGTTGCGGATGGAGATTTCCGATTGGCGGAGCTCCATCCGGTATTCCAGTCCGTTTCCTATGGCTTTAGCCAGGTCCACGGCGACGATGCTCTTGCGGATGTCGGCCACGGCCTCGATGTCCTCGTTGAGAGGTAGCCCGATGAGGATCTTGAATTGGTCCAGGGCGTTTTCGAACTGGATCTGCTTGTTCTCGAGGGAGGCCAGGCTGTTGGACTGGGTCAAATCGGCCTGGTAGAGCTCCCCCCGGGCAGAGATCCCGGCCTGGACCTTGCTCTCGATGATCGCGAAGCTCTCTCCGGCGTTCTTGTATTCCTCCTCCGCGATCTTGACCCCTTCCCGGAGGTAAAAGAGATTGAGGAACTGTTGGGTGACCTGTCTTTCGATTGCCAGCTTCTGGATGGCGTGGTTGAGCGTGGCGTTTTCCAGGGAGAGTTTCAGCTCCTCGAGATTCATCTTGGTCCGGTTGTAGGTGAAGAGCGGTTGGTTGAGCCGGAGGGTCAGGGAGTTGTTGAACGTCCTGGTCTTGTCGCCTCCCGTGTAGGTGCTCGAAGCCTCCTGCCAATTGAACCGATCGGACAGGGTGATGGTCCCGTCCGTCCATTTGATGGGCTGGGTGATGGAGAAGCGGGCTTCGGACTTGGCCAGGGTCTGATAGAAATAGCTCGATGTCAGGTCGTTGAAGTTTCTCGTATTGGAGATACTGAGGGGAGTTAGAGTCAAATTGAACTGGGACTTGAGGCCGGCTTGCTGGGCCATGAGATTCTGCTGGCTCGTCTCCAGTCTAAACGAGGCTTCCTGGATGGAGGGGCTGTTGCGGAAGGCGTACTCCAGAGCCTTATCCAGGGTCAAGTATTCCGTTGCCGGGCAAAGAAGGCCAGGAAAAAGAACCAGGCTGGCGGCCAGCACCGCTCCGGTCGCCAACCTCACCATCCGTGACGGGCTTTTCGGGAATGCCTCTGTTCTCATCATCCGCGCTCCTCAGGTAAGGGCTCCGGGCCGGGCCGGGCTATCTGTTCTTGCGGACCCACTTCACGGCGTCCGCGATGACGAAACGTGCCTCGCTCTTATCTGTCAGTTCGACGGTGTTCTTGCCCGCGACGAGACGGAATTCGCCAAGCAGGTTCCATCCGGCGGGAGCATTGTCGAGGTCGACCACGACTTCCTCGGTCCCGTCCTCGTGATGGACGATGAAGTGCCGCTCGCCCGGTCTCATCCGGCCGCGCATTTGGCCGGGACCCTGCTGCTGTCCGCCGGCGACACCGCCCGCCACTCCGCCCCGGACGCCACCTCCGGGCATTCCCCCCCCTCCGGCCATCCTGCCGAAATCGCCCCGGCCCATGCCCCCTCCGAATCCCTCATTATAAAAAAAGATGTCGTAATTACCCGGTTCCTTGATGTCGGCGGTCCAGGTGACGCGGCTCGATCCCGAGCCGGATTTGATCAAGAGAGCCGAACGGACGAAACCCCCAAAGAAATTCTGCATGATCAAAGGCTCCCACTCGTCCGGAGGCCTGACGAGCGCGGGGATGGCAGCGGGGTCGTCACCCGCGTCTCCGGAGACAAAGATCTCGCGGACAAAGCGGCGGAGCCAATTGGCCTTCCCCGGAGCCGGTTGTTCGAAGCCCGGATCCGCGTTGTCGACGATATACTCGCCGCCCGCCCCCCGTTCGGCGGGGACGTAGGGGCGAGCCGTCTCCCCCTCGACAGGAAGGGCGCCAGGCGGGGCGGTCCTGTTCGTAAAAGAAAGGTTGAAGACGGAGGGGAGATTCCTGGACAGAGCCGTGTCCACTGTCGCCAGAAAAGCGACTTGATCGAGAATGACGTTCACGTCCTCGACGGTCCGGGGCGGGACATGAAAGGCCCGGTCCTCTCCGGTCGCTCCGCCTCCCCCTCTATCGGACATGGCGCCCCGGGTGACGAAGTTGAGGAGGAGGACGCCTTCGAGGTCGGTCGGGTTGGTGACTCGGAATTTGATTTGGAAACGGGTCCTTTCGCCGTCGACGACCGGATAGCCCTGGACATCTTCGATGAGAAAGCCCGGCAACCCTTTGACTTCGGACCAGGTTTTGATGGTGCTCTCCAGGTCGAGCGAGCCCATCTCCGCGATCCACCCGGAAACATCCTCTCGGCGGATCGGCTGGAATCGGTGGGCTTTGAACAACCCGGCCAGACGCTCGTCGAAATCCGCGGCGCCGAGCTTGGACCGGATGAGAAGGACCAGGTATTTGGTCTTCTCTTGGAGGATAGAGGACACGGGAAGCGAGCCGGGACGAGGATCCGCGAGGACCTCGGCCAGGGAATGGTCGAGAAGATAGGCGTTCGTTCCTTCCTGGCCCAACATGCCTTGGACCATGGCCCGCGTGGCCGCCTGGGCCTGGGGAGCCATCTGCTCCTTGACGTAGGTTTCGAAGGCATAGCCCAGAAGGGGCCACTCGGGCGTGTCCACGGAGGTCGTGAAAGTCAGAAAATTGGGAAAGATTCCGAAGCGCGCTTCCGAATTCGACTCCACCCGGATGCCGAGGAGGCCCCGTTGTTGAAGCGGTCCGGCCGCCATGTTTTGGGTTCCGATCAAGTTGGATTGGACGAAACGGTTGAAAATTTGACGCTGGATGACCTTGGGGCTGATCTCCCTCCCAGCCTGCCGGCCGGCCGCGGCGGCCATCCCGGCCATCGGACCCTGGCCGGGACCGCGCCCCGCCCTGAATTCGGCGCCCGGATTCAAGACTCCCATTTCCGGGAGAAAGACGAGCTGGGGCTGGACGCTCTCCTGGGCCGTCGTCCAGAGACGGTCGTAGGCGACGACCTGAAGCGGGACTTCCACGAGGGAAAGCTTCTCGTAGGGATAGGTCAGGCCGAGCCCGACCTCATAAGTGTCCCGGATAGTCTTGATGAGACCGGGCAAATCGGGGCCGAGTTCATTGAATTTCGGGGTGAAGCGGTCGTGCCCTTCGAGGAGGAGAAGCGAATAGCTGATCCCGTCGACTACGAGGGATTTTATTTCGTACCGGCCCAGGGTCAGGGAGATCTGGGGAAGAGGCGTCCCCGGCTGAAAATTCCAGGTTTTCTCCGCCTCACCGCTCTCCTTCGGGATTCCCTGGGACACGGCGGTCAGGTTTCCCCGGGCCTCGACAACCAGGCTGAAGCGGCTGAAATCCTGTTTCACCCGATCGGGGAAAAGGACGGATTGAGGAATGCCGGGACGGGGATACCAGCCGCATTCGGGAGTCAGGTGGACAAAATCGGGACTGACGACCGCGTAGCGCTTGGGAATCGTAAGGAGCCAGATTTTAAGGGGTGTTTCGAGTTTGTCTGCACCTACGTCGAGATAGCAGTACCGTTCGTCGATCCCCCCCCTGTACGAAATCGAGACCCGAATTTTGCCGCCGGGGGGAACGGGCTCGGGAGCATCGATCTCGATGAGGTGACGCGTTCTCAAGTAGGAGAGCGGCCCGGAATCTCCCCGGATGCCACTGATCTCGAGGCCCGGATTGAGGCTGAGGACGATGGACTCCTGGCCTTGGCCGCCGTCATTGACAAGAATGAGATCGGCCTCCGCCGAAATGGAGTTTCCCTCGTGCTTCAGCCGGATGTCGCAGGTCTCGAGGGCGAACGGGGCCTCTCCGGAGTGCTTTCGGCTTTCCGACTTGAGTTCCTGACGAAAAGTCCTGGCTCCCTTGATCCCCTCGAAATAGACGACGCCGAAGACGGTCGCCGCGGCGGCGAGAACCAGGGTGAGGGCGCCGATAATCCGGTTCCATCCCGGGGCCTGGCTAAGCCTCTTCATGAGAAGCGACGAACCCAAGACGAGGGCCAGTCCCATCGCCAGATACCCGCCCCGAAGAAGCAGGACCTGGGAGAGATTTCCCAAGCCGATGAATTCCGAGCGGAATATCGGCATATGGAATGCGAAGAGGTCGAAGACGAAAGAAAAACGGGGACCGACGACGACGAGCGAGAGCATGACCGTGGACAGGCCCAGGAGATAGACGACGGCTTGGTTACGGATGAGGGTCCCCAGGAAAATCGTCAGGCCGATCATGAACACCAGGGTCGGCACTCCGATGATCCCAAGGGCGAGGAGGTAGGCGGCCACGCTCGAGGGCGTCCGGGCGAAGAAAACGTGGATGACGGCCGTGACGAGGAATACGGTGGCGGTGAGGAGCAGGAACGCGGCGAAGATCCCAAGGAATTTTCCGAAGATGTACTGCCCGTTCGAGAAGGACTGGGAGAAGACGACCTGAGACGTGTCGAGCCTTCTGTCGCGCTTCAGAAACTCCGAGGCCAGAAAGACCGCCATGATGCCTTGCAAGACGTTGAGGAGCTTCATGACGACGACGGGAAGAGCTCCCGAGAGGGCCCGACTGAAATAGAAGGCGGAATATGTCGGAAGGACGATGGCGATGACGGTTAGCGCGAGGACGGCGACGGCCAGGCCCGAAAAAATCCTGAAACCCCAGGAGCGGAGGAGGAGCTTGGCTTCGTACCTGGCGATGCTGGAGACTGTTTGTGATGCGTGCATGCCCTGGCTCCTCTCCCCCCCCCCGGGGAAACCTACAAACCGTGCCCCTGCCCGTCGTCTGTTCCCATGAAATCGACGTAGGCGTCCTCGAGGTTGGGCTCGACCGCCTCCGCGGGGCCTTCCTCGTAGCGTTCGGCAACGAGACGGATCTGGTATCCGTCATCCGAGGGGACGGAGGATATCACCGGATATTTCAGCTTGACGGAATCCAGGTACGGCGAGGCGACGTTGACCCGCCAGACTTTGCCCCGGGCTTTGGCCGCGAGGTCCTCGGGCGGGCCGTTGAAGACGACCCTCCCCTCCTTTAAAAGGGCGATCCGGGAGCACGTCGAAGAGATGTCGCCCACGATGTGGGTCGAGAGGAGGATGACTTTTTCCTGGGCGGAGAGGTCGGTGAGGAGATTACGGAAGCGGACCCGCTCCTCGGGATCGAGGCCCGCCGTCGGCTCGTCGATGACCATGATCCGGGGCTCGTTAAGAAGGGTCTGGGCGATGCCCAGCCGGCGTTTCATGCCGCCCGATAGCTTTCCCGCTTTGCGGTCGCGCGCCTCGTAGAGGCCGACGTCTTCGAGGGCTTTCTCGACGAGCTCTCGGCGCCGGCGCTTGGGCCGGATCCCCCTCAGTCTGCCGATATAATCCAGGAACTCCCAGGCCGAAAGCCTCGAGAACGTGGAAAACTCTTGAGGAAGGTAGCCGGTGATGCGCCGAATCGTCTTTCTGTCCTTTGTCAGGTCCAGGCCGTCGACGGAAATCCGGCCGGTCGTCGGCTTGAGGAGGGTCACCAGGATCTTCATGAGGGTGGTCTTCCCCGCTCCGTTGGGTCCGAGAAGTCCGAACATCCCGTTCTCGATATCGAGATCGACGTCTTGGAGGGCGGTCGTGTTCCCGGCGTAGCGGTGGGTGAGCTCGCGGATGGATATCATGGTCGCGCCTTAATCATATTCAAGGTTGCCATCTCGGGCCGTCTGCCAATTTCGTCCTTTTAGACGAGAAACACAAGCATTTTCTTTCACATGCAAGGACGTTTGCGGATTTCGCCATCTTGTTTATCCGTTAGACAATAAATCCGCGAGATTCTTTGCCTATTTCGCGGCACAAACGGATAAGGAAGATCCGAGCCCCGCGTTTTTCCCTTAGGACAGGCAGAAACGCGAACCGGGGAGGCTTGATCCCTTATCCGGCCAGGTTTTCGATCCAGGGATCCCGGGTCTTTTCCAGCCAGGGAATGAGTTCGTCCCGCTTGAGCCGGCGGACGGTCTCGTAGCCCTCTTGGGCGAAATTCTTCGTCTGGTAAGGATCGCGGATACGGTCGAAGAGGACGACCTCGGGGGGGCTGTTCTCCAGGCAGGTCATGACCAGAGTATGGCCCAGGGTCCGGACGCCGCGCTTCCCCCAGCCCGGCTTTCCAACGGGCGTCCAGACGTAAAGCTGGGAGGAAGGCCGGGAGCCCTTGCCGCCGAGAAGATCCACGGCATAGCTTGTCCCCTGGACGTGTGTGGGGATCGCGGCCCGGAGTCCCATCGCCTCGAGAAGCGTCGGGCCGATGTCCGGGGTGGAGACGAGGAGGTTTTCCCGGCGCGGCCTGAACCTTCCCGGCCAGCGCACGAGCAGGGGGACACGCATCGACTCCTCGTAGGGGTTGTTCTTGGAGATCTCGCCATGGATCCCCAGACAGTTGCCGTGATCGGAATGAAAGACGACGATCGTGTTGTCTTTCAAGTCCGTTTCCTCGAGGGCGGCCAAGATCCGGCCGAACTGCTCGTCAACGCCGCTGATCATCGCGTAATAGCCCCGGATGTTGTCGCGGTAATATTCGCCCCACTTCTCGTTGGCCGGAGGGATATTGGGCCGGCGGGTGAGCCGGTCCAAAGGCATGTCTTCATAACGCTCAAGGTAATCTGGCGGGACCTGGCTGTAGGGCATATGAGGAGGATTCATAGCCACGAAAAGGGCGAAGGGCTTCTCCGGATCGCGAAATTTCCCATCCTCGTTCCGGATGTATCGGACGGCCATCTTCGCCTCATGGATGGGTCCCCACTCGTCGACGAACCGTCCCTCGTCGCGGGAAGCCTTTGTCGTCCAGTAGAAGGGCCGGAGATGCTGGTCGTACGTGCCGTAGGCGTACCAGAAATCGAAGCCGTGGCGCCGGTCGGGATGCGTCCATTCGTTCCAGGCGAAATCTTCCGTGTTGTTGCTTGTCTTGACATAGGGTTTATGAGGAGAGTCGAGGTGCCACTTGCCGATATAGCCCAGGCTGTACCCCTTGGCCTTGAGGACATCCGACCAGCACACTTCGTCCGTCCTCAGCTCATACCCGTGCGGTGCGCTCTCGCTGTTGCAGTTGCCGAGGACCCTGTTCCGGTGCGGATACTTCATGGTCAAGAGCATCGCCCGGCTGGGGCTGCAGACGGGATAGTTCGAGACGGCTTCGGTGAACACGACGCTTTCCCGGGAGAATCCGTCGAGAACGGGGGTGAGGACGGGTTCCTGTCCCATAAAGCCCATCGCCTGGCCCCTCATCTGGTCGGGGTAGACGACAACTAGGTTCGGGGAAGCTTCAACGACTCCGGGCTTCCTCGACCCGATGCCGATTCCCCCGAAAGCCGCGAGGGCCGCCGTTCCGCCCGCTTCCCGGATGAACCGTCTCCGGGTGATTCTCTTGTCGGGACGCATATAATGGCCCGGGCTTAAAAAGGGTCCGGCATTGATTCTCTTCTTCCCTCGGCTCAAGCGCCAGGCCGAGTTGCCGAATCAACGATAACTCCGATTAGCATTCCCACCCCCGCTCCTATGCCCAAATATATTCCTAACTTATTGAAAATCAAACCGAGGATAATGCCAAGAACTGCTCCAATAATAATTCCCCACGTCATATGCTTATTTCTTCTCATTTCCCTTCCTTCTAAAACTGCCTTCGAGGTAGGTCATGAATGGTCTTGTCTAATTCATCTCCTCTTCCGGTTCGATTTCCAGGCCGAGTTGCACGATCCGGCATCAAAGTGAATCCCCTCCACAAAATTAAAAATATACTAAACAGGGCCTCTTAGCCTGAATTATGCATAAAAAAAGCTGTTTCCTCCTCAACATGTTGATTTATAATGGTTTCTCCAAAAAAGCCATTAACAACATGAGGAGCGAAACAGCCATGGAAGATCATAGCAAACAACGGC
>Ga0268276_1002961_pt1 | contig 13734 bp, 13 predicted proteins | sample saktaG_4_FD_190145 | JGI IMG/M metagenome (GOLD analysis project Ga0268276, IMG submission 190145) | Saline water microbial communities from Sakinaw Lake, British Columbia, Canada - sak_2010_1_5_45m | ecosystem: Environmental > Aquatic > Non-marine Saline and Alkaline > Saline ...
ATCCTCATTTTCACATCTTTATAGCGATTCCCGGTAAAGAAAATTCAACGGGGAAGGTTTTAAAATATTATTCAACAGTTTCAGTAAATATAGTTTGACGTTGTAGTCATTAAATACTACAATTGTATTCAGAAAAGACTACAGTTATGGATATGTTTCGTATTACCAAATCAAAATTAAGAGAAGAACTTTTAGCGCTCTATTTTACCAATTCAAACAAAAAATACTATCTAAACTGAATATATTTCCAGTAACACTTTTTAGACATGGGTTACTTCAGGAAGACGTGATTATAAAGGCTTTAAAGAAATAATTTGACTGAGATTAAATAAAAATAAATATGGCACATCCCATTTTCTTAAAGGAGTTAATAATGACAGAAAAAGAATGGATGATAGATGTAATAAAGAGATTAGAACAAGAGGAATCATTTTTAAAAAATAACATCTGCTTTAACACAGGTAAGGGGGTCCATATTCCTTTAAAATATTATCTTATTACATTTCCTTGAAAGGCGGTTAGAAAAATGGTAGAATTCGAATATGAATTTACGGATTCATCATAAAATTTAACAGGATTATGGATAAATTTGGAATAAAATCTATGTAAATATTTCATACGCAGATTTCGGGTAATAGAAAAGCGAAAAATATAGCCAGAAGGAGGTGAAAGGCAAATAAGTTGTTAGCTGGGACAAAGGAAAGCTTTATAAAAAGGAAGAGTTAAATAGTTAAATTTCTTTTTCTAAGCCTTCCAGTGAGAAAATAAATAATATTCTAAAAAAATGGAGAGGTAATAAAATGATGAAAATGTATAAAAAAAGTTTTGTAATACTTTCTATAGCAGTTTGTATGGCAATGATAATAACTGCTTTTAGCGGATCTATGTGTGAAGAAAATCAGATTAATTTTAGTTTTGGTACAAACCAGATCATTAAAACGATTGATCCAGGCGCAGCATATGATGCGACGAGTAACACGGCAGTTCGAAACTTCTATGATTCAATCATGATGCCAGGAAAGGGTGGAGCAATTGAGCCAGGTGTGGCAAAAAGTTGGAGCGTTTCCCCTGATGGGCTTAAATATACATTCAATATTAATCCTGGTATAAAGTTTCATGATGGCACACTATTAACTGCCAAAGATGTTGCATTCTCGGTAAACCGAGAGATAGCTCTCGGGAAGGGTCTGTCATATATATGGACTCCTATAATGACAGATCACAGTGCAGTAGTTATTGATGATTATACAGTTGAGATTAATTTATCTGCCCCCTTTGGCCCATTTATAAACACTCTTGTCAGTTTAGAAGTAATAAATGAGAAATTAGCAATGAGTCATAAGGAGAAGGGAGACTTTGGTGAGTATGGAGATTATGCACAGACATGGCTCGCCAGCAATGTAGCGGGAAGCGGTCCCTATACTTTGACAAGTTGGTTGCGTGGCACTGAGATGGTATTTCAAAAGTTCAAAGACTACTGGCGAGGTTGGACAACAGGTCAACCAGACACTGTCTATTTTAAGATAATGCCGGAAGAAGCATCCGTTAAAATAGCACTTGAAACCGGAGATATCGATATGGCTCACCAGTATCTGACTTATCAAACTTTTATAGAACTTGAGTCATATCCTGGTATAACCGTTCAAGAGGATCCATCCTATCAAATGCTACACTATACGATGAATAATCAGAGGCCTCCGACAGATGACATCCATGTAAGAAGAGCAATCAGTTATGCATTTAATTATCAGGAAGCGCTAAAAGAAGTGTTACCATCAACTTATATGGCTGAAGGTCCTGTGACAATTAATATGCCAGAACACAACAAAACAGGGTTAGCGTATGAATATAATATAGATAAAGCAAAAGCAGAACTTGCGAAATCGAAATATACACCCGAACAGCTTTCTTCGATGACTTTGGATTGTGCTTATGTTAGTGCCTTGGAATGGGAAGCTAGGCTGAGTGCTCTTTTGAAGTCCAATATGAGTAAGATTGGTTTAAATGTTCAATTAAGGCCTATGCCTTGGGCACAGATGGTTGATTTAACCGTAAAACCAGATACTACACCTCATTTCTTTTGCCTATCGAGCACTGCAAGCTATGTCTCTGCAGATTATTTCTTAATAAGGTATACTTTAGATGCAACAGGATACACTTCAGCGATGTGGTGTAAGGATAAAACTCTTTCAGACGCAATATTAAAAGCAAGGGTAACCGTTGATTCTCAATTAAGAGATAAACTTTATAAAGATATCCAAGCAGATATAACTGAAAGAGCAGCATGTTTATGGATTGCAACTGGTGTTCACCGAATAGCTTATCGTGATTATATCCAGGGATATACCTATTATGGTTTACTGAGTTCCGATGAATATTGGTGGAATTTACATATCTCAAAGTAAAATTTATCGATCGGAAAATATTAGAATAGTTGCGAAAAGTAACTAAAAAAGAAATGTTGGAATAATGTAAGCGCTGAGGGGGAAATGTGAAATATTTCCCCCTTAATAATAAGGAATATTTAAATCAGTTTTGGTTAAAGGGGAAATAGTATGCGGTTTAGGACCTATCTACTTAAACGTTTTTTATTATTTATACCTACTCTTTTCGGTATAGTAGTACTCATTTTTCTCCTAGTACATATACTTCCTGGGGATCCTGCAAGGCTTGCTCTTGGCCCTGATGCACCAATGTCCCAGATTACCTCATTGAGACATTCGCTTGGTCTCGACAAACCCATTCATATTCAATTTATAATTTTTTTAGATAATTTTATTCACGGAAAGATGGGTCTCTCATTGCTTACTAATAGAGACGTATATCAGGATGTAACCCAATTCTATCCTGCCTCTTTGGAATTAGCGATTGTTGCAATGTCTATTGCGATAATAATAGGTATACCTTTAGGGATAGTAAGTGGGATAAAACAGAATAAATTGGTCGATCATCTATCTCGGGTAGTCTCACTGTTTGGTGTTTCAATCCCTCGGTTTTGGTTAGCTATTATGCTTGTTCTTACCTTCAGTTTTTATATGAGAATAATGCCTATTTCGGGAAGAATTGGATCTGGCATCTCTCCCCCAACGCACATAACAGGTCTATATTTGGTGGACAGTTTAATTACCCTGAATATAACAGCCTTTGTAAGTAGTCTTAAACATATAATACTGCCCGCAATTTCTTTATCGGTGTCTCCTTTAGCACAAATTGTTCGTTTGCTACGTGCAGGAATTATTGAACATAAAAGATCACCTTCGGTAATGATGATGAAATCAAATGGAATGCCAGAGGACCTTATAAATAGGAAGTACCTATTTAAACTTTCATTTATTCCAGTATTGTCGATTATCGGATTATTATTCGCTTCGGTTATAGCTATGTCTTTTGTTGTTGAGACTGTCTTTTCTTGGCCTGGAATAGGCAGATATGGCGCTAACGCCGTACTTTATGCCGATTTTAATGCTATCGTCGGTGTAACAATTTTGGTCGGCATTACCTTCATTATTGTAAATTTCATTGTAGATATGTTTTATGGATATTTCGATCCGAGGATAAGATATGGATAAAATAAATCACACGAATAAATCAATATCACGCCATGTTCATTTGGAGTCCCTCTTTCGAGGAATATATATGCTCAGGAAGAATGTTCTTGCGCTAATAGGGATTGGATTGTTTCTGTCTCTATTACTAATGTGCATATTCGCACCTTGGTTAGCTCCTTATCCAGAGGATGCAGGTGATACAATACATCTCTCGGAGTCTTTCAAACCTCCAAGTCTTTTACATATCTGTGGTACAGACCAAATGGGCCGGGATATTTTTTCTCGCATAATGTTTGGTGGGCGAAATACATTGCTAGCAGGCTTAATTATTCCATTGATTGGTGCATCTATAGGCTGTACCCTAGGCTTGATAGCAGGATATATCGGTCGAAAAACTGGTAGTATAATAATGAGAATAACAGATATTTTTCTTTCAATACCATCATTAATAATAGCTCTTCTTGTGATAGGTATTTTTGGTCCCTCATTGAAAAATATTATTATTGCTCTTTCTATCAACTGGTGGCCTTGGTATGCTCGTCTTCTACATGGAGAGGTAATCAGCCTTCGAGAGGAAACTTTTGTTGAGGCCAGCAAGCTTCTAGGTGCTAAAAGCACCCGTATCATGTTTAGCGAAATACTTCCAAATGCAATTCCTCCAATCATTGTAAAAATTACACTTGATATGGGGTATGCTATATTAAGTGCAGCTGCACTTGGGTTCTTAGGATTAGGTATTCTTCCCCCAATACCTGAATGGGGACTAATGATTAGTCAAGGAAGATTGTATCTTCCCCGTATCTGGTGGATAACTACGATGCCCGGAATATTTATTTTTTTAGCTGTTTTCTCAATTAATTTGATTGGCGATGGTTTGAGAGATCTCTTTGATGTTGAGGTTATGTAATGACACTCCCCATATTATCTGTAAAAAATTTGGCTGTCTCATTTAACACTTTCGAAGGTGAAGCAAAAATAATTGATTATATAAATCTCAATGTGGGTGAGAAAGAAACAGTGGGATTGGTAGGAGAGACTGGGTGTGGAAAATCAGTAACACTTAAGACAATTCTTGGTATCCTGCCAATACCTCCAGGTAAAGTTACTAATGGCCAGATATTATTCAGAGGCAAAAATCTACTTACCTTGCCAACAAAGGAACTCTGTAAATTACATGGAAGAGAAATTTCCCTCATTCCTCAAGACCCTTTGGTTTCATTAAATCCTGTATTTACAGTAAAGGATCAATTTCTCGACCTGGTTATGCTGCAAGGGGAAGAACATATTTCAAGGATAAACTATTATAAGGAGAAGTTAAATAAAAAAAAGACACAAGGAGCGCTCAAGAAAATTATCGCGATGCTGCGGAAAGTTCAAATACCAGATCCTGAAAAAGTTCTGGACTATTATCCTTATCAACTGAGTGGGGGTATGGCTCAAAGGATTTTAATTGCAATATCTCTTATAGGCTCACCGCGAATTCTTCTTGCGGATGAACCAACCACTGCACTCGATGTAACTGTTCAGAAGCAAATTATCACCTTGCTCAAGAAAATAACAGAGGATAGCAATCTGTCGATGCTGTATATTACGCATAATCTTGGTGTCACGAGAAAAATTGCCCAGAGAGTCTATATAATGTATGCCGGGCAGATAGTGGAAATGGGGGAAGTGGACAAAATTTTTGATGAACCTTTGCATCCATATACTTCGGGTCTTATAAATTCTCTTCCCAAGCTAACTCGCGAGAAATTCGATGGAATTGACGGTACCATACCAGATTATGTCCATACTCCAAAAGGTTGCAGGTTTTATCCTCGATGTTCCTTTGCAAAGGATTTGTGTAAGAGCCAAAAACCAACCATGATCGAAGTAAATAAAAATCACTTTGTCGCTTGCAGATTATTCCACAAAGGCAGTAAATAAAATGTTAGAAGTTCCTTTTTTAAATATCAGAAATCTAAAAGTATATTTCCCAATTTATCAAGGTTTGTTCAGGAAAGAAGTTGGCAAAGTAAGGGCTGTAGATAATGTTTCATTTGATATAAAGAGAGGTGAAGTGTTCGGACTAGTTGGAGAAACTGCTTCCGGTAAGACAACTATTGCAAAAACAATCCTGGGGGTAGTACAACCAACTTTGGGTGAGATATGGTTCAAAGGAGAAGAGATCTCAAACTTTAATGGTGAGAAAAGACGTAAGCTGACATCAAGGATACAGATGGTCCATCAGGATACTTCGTCATCACTGAACCCTAGAAAAAAAGTGATGGAGTTGATAAAGGTTGCTTTAGATATACATCAAATTGGTACTCCTATAGAAAAACAGAATGAGGTCTCTAGAATATTGCAATATGTTCAATTGCCTCCCGAAAACTTCCTTTATAAATATCCTGCCGCACTAAGTGGGGGGCAGAAACAGAGAATTGCTATTGCTCGAGCTTTAATTTTAAAGCCAGATCTTGTAGTATTTGATGAACCCACTTCTGCTCTCGATGTTTCTGTTCAGGCAAAAATATTGAACCTATTAACAAAGTTGAAAAAAGAGTTTAATTTAACCTATCTTTTTATTTCCCATGATCTGAGTGTGGTATTAAATATGTCCGATAGGATAGGAGTAATGTATCTAGGAGAATTGGTTGAAGTTGGTGATTCCCAAGATATTCTTACCAATCCAATGCATCCATATACCCAGGCATTGATTTCTGCCATCCCTGTAATTAGCAAAAAAGAGCTCGCTATGCTTCCTAAAATGCCACCTTTAAAAGGTGAAATTGGCAGTGCCATAAATCCTCCAACTGGTTGCAGATTTCATCCTCGATGTTCATACGCAATAGAAAGATGCACTCGCGAAAAACCAAATTGGTTCCAAATAAATGAAAAACATATCGCAAGATGTCATCTATTAAAAGGTAAAAATATAAATTTTAAATGAGCGAATAAAATATAAACAAAAGGAGTAATTTATGGACAAAGAAGACCAAAAATTAATAAACTATATTGATAATAACAAAGAAGAAATATGCGCTCTTGTGAGGAAAATTGTATCGATTCCCAGTGTTAATATTCCAGGCGAAAAAGTAGGTAAACAGCTTGAAATTGGAAATTTTCTTTATCGAAAATTTCAAGATATAGGTTTGAATAATGTACATTTTCAGGATGTCTATCCTGGAGCAAGAAATGTATTGGGAGAAACTCCCGCATCTTCGAGAAAAATAGGAATAATTTTTAATGGTCATACAGATACTGTTCATATTAAAAATATGAAAATAGATCCCTTTGGCGGATCAGTTTTGGATGAAAAGATTTATGGTCGTGGCACTGCTGATATGAAATCTGGTTTAGTTGCTGCGATTATTGCAGTTAAGGCTATTTTGGACCTCAATATAACTCTTTCAAAACGTATCTTATTAACTGCAGTTGTAGATGAGGAAGGCTCAGGAAGAGGCATTAATAAGTTAATATCAGAAGGTATTAAAGCTGAATACGGTATTGTTGGGGAACCCACATGTTATGGTGGTAGTTTAAAGATTGCCATTGCCCATAAAGGCCGAGCAGAGTTAGAAGTGACTGTGAAAGGTAAGGCTTCCCATGGATGTGAACCAACCTTAGGTATAAATGCAATATCAAAGATGTGCGGGGTAGTCCAGGCTATTGAGAAAGATCTTCCAAAAAAGTTAAGTATAAACTCCCATCCTCTTCTGGGAACAGGTACGATTAATGTAGGTGTTATTAATGGTGGTACTCAATCCAATATTGTACCAGATATATGTAGAATAAAAATAGATAGACGTACTTTACCCGGAGAAAATTTAGAAGATATTCAAACTGAAATTGAAGATATCCTTGAAAGACTTAGGGAAAAAGATCCGGACCTAAATGTTTCTGTAAAACTAACAAAAAGTACAATAACACGATGTTCTCAACCGATGGAAATTTCATCTGATGAGAAAATTGTAAAAACAGCTAGTTTAGCTGTTAAGCATATTATAGGCACTCCTGCGATAATATGGGGTTCGCCAGGATATACCGATGCGAGCCCAATGGTAAATAAGGCAAAGATACCTACAATAGTACTTGGTCCTGGGCGTGTAGGTCATACTCAAGATGAACATGTACATATTGATGAGGTTATTACTTGCACAAAAGTATATGCTTTAATTATGAAATCTATTTGTAAGTAATATGAGAAGTTTAGGTTTTGGATTCTTTAAATATACTTTTTTTGGAGGCGATTAAATGTTAAGGCAGGTATTAGAAGTATTTGAACTTTTGGATAGTAAATATATAAATGGGCAAAAAATTGCAAATTTTTTAAAAGATAGAGGGTTAGAAAAAATTAAAGTGCAAAAAGTGGGTGAAAATTCGAGTTCAACAGATTTTATAAAGATAACAGTTCCAGGTATTAATGGACAATCAAAAGGAGGAAAAGCTCCTACCCTTGGGATTATTGGGAGGCTCGGAGGAATAGGAGCAAGGCCGGAGCGTATTGGTATAGTCTCCGATGCTGATGGAGCAGTTGCGGCTATTTCTTGCGCTTTGAAACTTGCAGATATGCAAAAAAATGGGGATATATTAAATGGAGACATAATTCTATCAACTCAGATTTGCCCAAATGCACCTATACAACCTCATAAACCTGTTCCCTTTATGGGGTCCCCTGTAGATATGGGTGTTATGAATAAGTATGAAGTAGACTTGAATATGGATGCAATATTATCTATAGATGCAACAAAAGGAAATAGAATAATAAATTTTAGAGGTTTTGCAATTACTCCTACTATAAAAGAGGGATATATTTTAAAAATAAGTGAGGATCTATTAGATATCATGGAATGGACTACGGGTAAACTTCCTAGAGTAGTTCCAATAACTACTCAAGATATTACTCCTTATGGGAATAACTTATTCCATGTAAATAGTATAGTTCAACCTTGTATAATTACAAGTGCTCCAATTGTTGGAGTTGCCATAACTACCGAGATGTCTGTTCCTGGGTGTGGAACGGGAGCAAATCATGAAACTGACATAGAAGAAGCTAGTAGATACTGCATAGAAGTGGCTAAAGCATTTATGGAAGGAAAATGTAACTTCTATGACGAGAAGGAGTTTGAACTTATCGTAAAACTTTATGGATCAATGAAACATCTCCAAACGCTAGGAAAAGAGTAGATGAAAGTTTAGATTGCCCTTACAGTCAATGAATCTAAAAGATTAATAGCTAAGGCTATTGTTTCTCTTCCTAAAATGAATAATGCTTTAAAAAAAGTAAAGATCTTGCTCAAGAGTGGGACTGCTGGGTTTCAAAGAGCATTTAATATGTGTATATTTGAGAGGTGATTGAAATGAAGATTGGTACTCTAACCATTGGCCAGTCTCCAAGAGTGGACATTATTCCGGAATTGAAAAAAGCTATAGGCTTTGAAGTTGAAATAGAAGAACGAGGAGCTTTGGATAACCTTACATGGGAAGAGGTCAAGAATTTATATCCTGGGCCAGATGACTATATTTTAGTTACCAGAATGAGGGATGGAAAAGAGGTCAAGATAGCTAAAAGACATGTAGTTGAAAGAATGAAAAAATGTATAGCTGATTTGGAAAGAATTGATGTCGACTTTATAATACTTTTATGCACAGGGGAATTTCCAAAGGAAATAACATCTAAGAAGCTAATTTTAAAACCAAGTAAGCTATTAGAAAATATGTTGAGAGGTATACTCCAAGAAGGTGTGATAGCAGATATAGTTCCTTCAGCCGACCAGATCTCATTAATGGAAGAAAGATGGAAAAGAACTAACCCAAATCTGAAAGTTATTATTGAAACTGTTTCTCCATATACGGGAACAGTTGCAGAAATAGAAAAAGTTGCGGAAAAAATTGCGAAGACAAATGCAAATCTAATACTTCTTGATTGCCTTGGATTTAATAGAGAAGTAAAAACAATTTTTAGAAAAATCACAGAAAAACCAGTCCTACTCCCCCGAACTCTACTAGGTAGGATAGCAGGAGAACTGATAGAGGGGCAATTTTAATGAATCTTAACCAGTAGACAATTATAAATAATAAGACGATTATAAGACCAACCTGAAATTTTAACAGGAAGGAAGTAATTGTGTTGGAAGTTATTTTAAATGAAATTGTAGAAAATAAAAAAGATGAAATTATAAATGCGACAAAAGGGCTTGTGAAAATAAAAAGTGTTTTTAAAGAGACCAATAATAGTATTAAGCCTTTTGGAGAGGGTATTCATAAAGCGCTTGATTATACGTTGAAACTAGGCAAAAGATTGGGGCTAAAAAGTGATAATGTGGACGGATATGCAGGTTATTTAGAAATAGGTGAGGGTAGAGGAATGACGGGGTCTTGTGCCACATAGATGTGGTTCCTGAAGGGCCAGGGTGGGATTATTCTCCATATAAGGCGCAAATTCATGATGGAAAACTTTTTGGAAGAGGTGCACTTGATGATAAAGGCCCTACAATAGCTTCAATTTTCGCGTTAAAAGTAATCAGAGAATCAGGTCTTCCAGTAAGAAAGAGGGCTAGAGTAATAATTGGAACAGATGAGGAAACAGAAGCCAGAGGAATTAAATATTATTTAAAAAATATGGAAAAGCCTTTATGCGGTTTTTCTCCAGATGCAGAATTTCCTGTAATTTTTGCTGAAAAAGGTATCTTAAGATTTAGATTAACAAAAAAATTTAATAATAAAGAAAAAGGAGAGATATTTTTAATAAGATTAACTGGAGGAAACAGACTTAATGTAGTTCCCAGTTATGCTAAAGCTGAGATAGAAAGTTCTTATAGGGGTTTAAAAAGAATCCAAAAACAAATAAGTTATTCTAAAACAAATAATAAAATAAAGATTACAGAGGGAATCGGCAATAAAGTGTTGATAGAATCATTTGGAAAGTCAGCTCATGCTAGTTTACCGGAAGAAGGGGAAAACGCAATAAGTCAGATCGTAGGTTTTCTTAAAAATTTGAACTTTCAACCAGATGATTCAAACGAGTTTATAAAATTTTTATCTGACAAATTTGGTGATGATATTTATGGCAAGAATCTTAATATTAATTTTAAAGATAAAGTATCAGGTTGTTTAACTTTAAATTTTGGTTTGATGAATATTAATAGTAAAGAAGGAAGAGCAGCTTTTGATATTCGTTATCCAGTCCTAAATAAAAAGGAAGATATATGGTGTAGATTAAAAAAAGTAGCTATATCTAATAATTTAGGATTGGAAGAAATTCAACACAAACCCCCTTTGTATATTGACTCGAATACTAAATTAATAAAAACCCTTCAGAGAGTTTATTTTGAAGCAACCAATCAAGAACCAAAACTTATATCTATTGGCGGAGGAACGTACTGTAGATATTTAGAGAATTTTGTAGCATTTGGTCCCGTGTTTCCCGGTCAAAAAGAACTTGCCCATCAGGTGAATGAATATATTTCAATTGAAGATTTAATTAAAATTACTAAAATATATGCTCAAGCGATTTACGAACTAATAAAATAAAAAATTTAACAAGAGAGGATTGATATTATGGAATTATCAATTGGAACAGAAGGAAGGAATGAGTTTTTATATCTTGAATTAGCAAAAAGCGCTAAAAAACTAGTTGAAAATGTTATGTTAATAAAAGAAAAAGAAAATGTTGTTATAACAGCAGATACATCATCTGATGAAAGAGTTGTGAAAGCCACAGCGAATGCAGTTTACGCTACTGGTGCAATTCCAACTATTGTATGGTATGAAACAAGATCAACAGCAGTTATGGAACCTCCAAAACCAGTTGCCGGAGCAGTGAAGAACACAGATGTGTGGATTGAATATAGTTATGCTTATATATTGCATACTCAAGCTTGGAAAGATTCCTTAAAATCTGGAGTAAGATATATTTGCTTAAGTGGAATGGATGTATCTATGATGGTTAACACAATTGGAAGGATAAATTATACAAAAATGCTAAAATTGGGAGAAGTGCTTAAAAGTATAATAGAACAAGCAGATGAAGTAGTTATAAAAAGCTCGGCTGGTACTAATCTTACCGCCTATAACAGAGGAAGAAAAGTGAGGCAGTCTGGGAAACTAGCAGATACTCCCGGAGAGCCAATTATGTTAGGAGGTCAAGTGTCATGGTGTCCAATGGAAGAAACGATAAATGGATTATTAGTATTCGATGGGGCATTATGGCCTCCAGCAGAAATAGGATTGCTTAGCTCACCAGTAAAACTTACATTAGAAAAAGGTGTTGTTATAAAAATAGAAGGCGGACAAGAAGCTAAAATTTTTGAAAGATGGTTGGCAAGTTTTGATGATTCTACAATGTATCATTTAGCGCATTATTCATTGGGTTTTAATCCCGGTGTTAGAAAATGTACTGGAAGAATTGTAGAAGATGAAAGAACATTTGGTTGCATAGAAATGGGCTTAGGTAGTCAGGGGCCTCAGATAATGGGTAAAACATGGAAAAGCGCATCTCATACGGATGGTGTAGTATTAAACCCGACAATAATATTAGATGGAAAAATTGTGGAAAAGGAAGGTAAATATGTTCACCCAGAATTAATAAAAATCTGTAAAGGATTAAATGTGGGGGGTTATTAAGCAAGCTCGTCTAAAGGGCATCGAGAATAGCTCGAATTTATAAAAAATAGAATTACTATAGAAGGAAGGCTAAAAATGAAGATTAAAATTATTGTTCCTGTTGCCACTGATAAATGGAATAAAGGTGCAATAGAACTTTGTCGTGAGATTGCTGACTGCGAAACTGAAATTTCTATATCAAATATAGAAAAAGGTCCAGTTTCAATTGAAAGTGTTTATGATGAAACCTACGCAAGTCCCTTTGTTGTAGATGCAGCCAAAAAGGCAGAAAAAGAAGGGTACGACGGAATAATAATATATTGTTTTTCTAATCCAGCCTTGTATGCGGTGAGAGAAGCCATCAAAATCCCTGTAATAGGTATCGGTGAAGCAGCTCATATCTTCGGAATGGTAGTGGGAGAAAGGATTGGTATTATTTCTACTGTAGAAAATTCCGTTCCTAGACACTGGAGAAAAGCAAAAATTTTGGGCACAATATCAAAATTAAAGGCAATAAAACCCTTAAACCTCCCTGTTTTAGAATGTAATGATAAAGAAAAGGTTATGGAAAAAGTTAAAAAAGTTGCAGCTGAATTAATAGAAAAGGAAAAAGTAGATACTATTATTCTTGGATGTGGATCAATACTTGGAATAAAAAAGGAACTTCAAGAAACTTTTCCTGTTCCTATTATTATTCCTGGTGAGGCAGCGATTAAGCTTATAGAATCGATGGTAAAAATGGGAATTTCGCATAGTAAAATAACATATATGTATCCACCAGAAAAAGAATATATTGTATAAATAAATAATGAAGAGGCAAATATAAAATTAAAAAAACATTACATTTTTTGCCTGTAAAGTTAGCGAAAGCAGAAAAAAACAAATGAAGTCTTTTTTAGAAGAGTTACCTTTTAAAGATACCTGTACAGATATTCTAGATTTTGATAATGGATGTAAATAAAGCCCACGTAAAAATGGAAAGCTAAACTATAGATAAAATTAAGAAGTGCCCATATTTTAATTAAAGTGAGTAGGATAAAGAATTTTATTAAATTCAATAGTCGATAGGACAAAGTTAATTAAAGACATATACCACGAAACTGGGCATGCATCAGAGAGAGGAGTAGGGGATTAGGCATAATAAATTGCATTATAAAAAGAACTTTAAAATATAACAAACGAAACGTCAGACTGTCACACTGTCACCACTGTCATTCAAAAGTTATATTTTAGCTTTGATTTAATAAAATAATAAGAAAGAACTTAAGGTTAAGGAGTAAAATATTTCTTATTTTCGCAAAATATTATATATAAAATTATTTATGTTGCAGAAAAGCGAAGAGGAGATAACTTTCAGAAAACCTATATTGGAGGATTGAGGGGCTTAATCTGTTCGCTTACTTTTGCAACGAAAGGAGGGCAAAATGTGCGAGTTTTGTACTGAACACGGTGAGGGAAAGAAATGGTATCTCCAAATGAAGAACTACGCCGAAGAATTACTCCATGAGGAGCTTTCTGCCGCCCAAAAGGGGATCGTTGGAGCTACAACACGGTTCGAGTGGAACAATTGCTTCTGGGAGACTTTTATAATACCGGCGAT
>Ga0268276_1002962_pt1 | contig 13733 bp, 8 predicted proteins | sample saktaG_4_FD_190145 | JGI IMG/M metagenome (GOLD analysis project Ga0268276, IMG submission 190145) | Saline water microbial communities from Sakinaw Lake, British Columbia, Canada - sak_2010_1_5_45m | ecosystem: Environmental > Aquatic > Non-marine Saline and Alkaline > Saline ...
CGCGGCTCACCTTTACTTACAGCAGTGCCATCAGATTGAATCCATCCCTGCGTTGTCCCAACATTATAAGTTTGACCACCGACGCGAATTTCAGTACCAACTTTACCACCCCAGATAAATCCATCCTGGAAAATGGCTCCCGCGGTACCGCGGGGATAGATACCTCCGGAATTACCGTTCGGATCTATTCCCGACATCCCATTATAATTCATCCAATAACTCCAATTGGAGATATTAGAAAGTGTACGTGTTACTTGACTGCTTGCTGCTTTAGCGAGAAATGGGCCCTGTGAAGCAGAACCTTTCTCCGATTTTGCCATCAGGCTCATCGCAAATAGCAACACAACGATAAGTGAAACACACAATACTATTTTTGTGATTTTCATATTATTTCCTCCATAAGTAGTACCAATTCTAAAAAAATTACCTTATACATCAGAAATCGAATTTTAGACCAAAGAAGATCTGACGAGGATTTCCATACAGTTCACGCCCTATGCTGTCCCAATAAGCCTGACCATTTGCCAGATTTATAGCACTATACAAATCGATGTACTCTTGCCCGCCTTCGGCTTTAATAGTTGTAGCTGAATAATTAGGCTGACTCAGGAATCCATCATCTTCTGCGCTTCCGGTTTTTTCAAAAACATTTATGACGTTTCTACGGTTGAATAGGTTATTCACTAACACATAAGCAGTAATTCTAAAATTCATAATCTGAAATACTTTATCAAGGCGTAAATCGGTATTAAATGTCCATGGGGTTGTGGATGAACCGATTGGCTCTGCAGCCAAACGATCTCTCGTATCAAGCATATAATCGATTCCGGCGGTATACGGATCTGTCTGTCCACCGATATTTACATTAACATGCGTATATGGATGGCCACTCGAGAATTTAAATAACAAATTCATACCCAATTGGGAAAGAATCGGACCACCATCGTTTTTACCAAAGCGGTAATCAAGATTAATCGAACCGGTGTGAGCTGCAGAATAATCCAGAGGATTAATCGTAGTCGGCATCTGGGCGTTGAAATACAACGCTCCCTGAGCAGAATGGCTATTGGATTGTGTCCCTTCAGCATGAGTAAAGGTATAGTTCATCTGTGTAGCAAGTCGATTCGTTCTACGCAGCGTTAAACGAAATTCCATACCTTTTGTGGTTGCAAAATCACCATTGGTAAAGCGTTGATAATTACCCGGAATTGCAGCTGTCGGCTCAATCTTCTGATTGATGATCTGCACTAAACCCATGATGTTTTTATAGAATGCAGTGATATCAAATGCCGCATTCTCAGCAACCTGTTGCCTGAATCCAACTTCATAAGATGTTGTTTTCAAAGGATCAAGTCCAAACCCGACCGGATCAATAAAGTAGTAACCCTGACGGACAATCTGCCGCGCTAAAGTATAATTGCTAAAATATACATTATCCAAACTCGGCATCTGTACAAACTTACCATACTGCATATAAAAAGCCGTCTTATCAGTTACAGGAAAAGATAATCCCAAACGAGGGCTTATAATTATTTCGGGGGCTTTATCTTTCCAGGCGCTTTCGGCAAGCATACTGGATTCACTGTCAACTTCCGGATCTGCCGGGTTTTTCAGTTCTCTATCATCGGAATTAAAATAATCAACACGCACACCGGCATTAATGATCAGGTCTTGATACTCGATTTTATCCATGAAATATACAGAAGCCTGAACCGGTTTCTTAGGTGCGTCAACATAACCAAGACTCTTTCCATCAGCATCTGTATACCTGGTAATATCATCTGTTTCTTCTCCGTAGATATCATAACCATAGGCGTCAATACCACCATTTAACATCCAGATGTCAGCGGGTACTGCAGCCATACTTCCATAAGTTGTATAGGCAAAAGTTCCATCTTCGGCAGTATAGTCCATCACTGAAGGAGCTATATCAAAATAACGAATAGTATAACCCCTGAAGTCCATACCTGTCTGTAATTGATGATATTTTCCAAACTGAGTTATAAAATCGGCGGCAAGCCCGATATATTTGTGATTTTCATTCATATACAAATTAAGCGGATTACCATTTCTCTCAACAGGGAACCCATCTATTCTATAATCAAATTGATCGCGCCATGAATTTCTATAAACGACGTCTCCATTAGTGTAGTCTGCCACAGCAGTGCTATCATAATACTTCTGCCAGTCATTTCCAAACCAACTATCACCAAGTTCTCTCTCATATTGATAATAACTCGCCCTTAAGTTCAAATAAGTATTAGACGAAAATACTTTTGTAGCTTTAGCGTTCAACAACATTGTAGATGTTTCATAATACTGAGTTCTGTCATTGAGAGTGTTTAACATCGGTGGTTTAAATCTGGCAACTCTGTCATATTTACGACCGGTAAACAAGCCACTGATATTCAGGCGAATCGGAAGGTCTAATGTAATAGTACCATTGACTTTGTAGGATTTATCAGCCTGATTTGGCGTAAAACCATCCGGATATGCCAATGTAATGGTATCATGAACACTATTCTCAGGATTTGTATCCACTAAATCCTTGAATTCATATCCTTCGCTAAAACGAACTGCGCCATCATCCTGGTTATTATATTCTCCCGCAAGAAAAAATCGGGCTTTTTTAGAAAATAATGGTCCACTGATTGTGGCTACTGCCAATTGGTTACCATAACTATAGGTGTCAAGAAATTTTTTCCCTCCAGTCGGATCACCAAATCCATCAGCGCGATAATCGAAAGAACCTGATAAAGACGAACCTCCGGTTTTCAGCTCTGTCTTTACCACACCTGCATTAGCGCCTCCCATATCAGCATTATATCCACCCGCCAACACCTGGATCTCTTCAACAGCCTCATGAATAGGAGCTAATGCATTCCGGTTGGTTACTGGATTCATTGTTGAGACGCCATTTACAAAATAACCTACTTCGCCGTCTCTGGCTCCGCGAATGTGAACAATTCCATCCTGAACAATAACACCCGCCATCGTCGAAATGACTTCTTGTATTCCCCGAACCGGGATATTCTCCAAATCTTCAGCTGTTGTAAGTGAAATACTTGAAGTAGCGCTTTTTTCAAACAGCTTTCGCTCAGCCGTTACGGTGACTATTTCACCTTCCAATACCGTTTGTTCTAAACCAAAGTCCAAAGCAGTAGTTAAATCCATAGATATTCTAACTTCTTCAACTACTGTCTCTTTGTACCCAATGTAACTAGCATGGACAGCATATGAACCGACAGGAATATTCAAAATTGCATAATATCCATCGGCATCTGTCGCTGCGCCCATTGAGGTACCTTCAACCAGAACATTTACCCCAGCGAGGGGTTCACCAGATTCCTTGTCTACCACTGTTCCGGAGATTTTCCCCGATGTTCCAGCGAAAAGAACAAAAGGCAACACAAACACTAGTAAACAAATCGCTATACGTCGCATCATACTGACCCTCCTTCGATTTACATTAAATTATAATAATACCCACACTACCATACTACAGTTGGAATCTACAGATTATGCGATTCCTTTGTCAAGCTTTATTTACGTCGAAGCACTTAAATTTTTTAAGTGCTTCGACAATACTTCATCTACTATACCATAGGAAACCGCTTCTTCAGATGACATGAAATAATTCCGATCCGTATCGTTTTCGACCTTTTTCAACGGCTGTTTTGTTAATTCCGACAGGATTACATTCAATTTCTGCTTGATTTTAATTATTTCGTTTGCATGAATCTGGATATCGCTGGCCTGCCCTTCAATGCCCCCTAACGGTTGATGGATCATAACCCGGGAATTCGGAAGGGCGTACCGTTTACCCTTTGCTCCGGCTGCCAGCAAAACCGCCGCCATGCTTGAAGCCTGCCCAATGCAAATCGTTGATACATCGGGACCGACAAATTTAATCGTGTCATAAATCGCCAGCCCGGCAGTAACCGTGCCACCGGGACTGTTAATATAAATTGAAATGTCCTTGTCGGAATCCTCAGCCTGTAAATACAGGATCTGGGCAATCACCAAACTGGCGACATAATCGTCAATCGGCGAACCCAGAAAGATAATCCGCTCTTTCAGCAAGCGCGAATAAATATCGTACGCCCGTTCTCCACGGCCGGTCTGCTCAACCACCATAGGAATGTACATCTGATTGACTATAGGTTTTTCGACCATTACATATTCCTTTTCCTAAAATCTTTTGTGTTTATTGTCTCTTTTTTGACTTTAACTAATTCTTTCAGGTGATCAAAAATTTTCTGTTCATGGAGATCGTTTTCCAGATGGGAGCGATTTTCAGCTTTGCGATAATATTTCAGGATGGATTCCCGGTTCTCCTTGGGGTACTGCTCTGCCATTGCCTGAATCTTCTGATCCATTTCCTCTTTCGTGACTTCAATATTCTCAGCCTTACTGATGGCCTCCTGAATCAGGTACCAGCGAATTTCCCGCTCAGCGACCGGGCGATATTGTTCCCGTAGTTTCTGATCGTCAATTTCCTTGCCGCCATTCTTTGCCGGCATATCTTCGACAATATTGTCTAAAAAGCGGTTGATTCGTGATTTCGGCACATCCATTGTCACCTTTTCCACAAAATATTCGGTAATGCCCCGCAGGTACTCTTTTTCAGTCCGGCTGTCCCATTCGCCCTGCAGTGATTTTTCCACCTCTTCCCGGAGTGTCTTATAATTATCGATAGTTTTAAAATTATTTTTGATAAAGTCATCCGTCAATTCCGGTAAATCATGGGATTCGACCCGCTTTACGGATACAACGTAATTAATCTTGTTGCCTTTTTTTGGTTTCAACTGAATATGAACTTCATCGCCGGCTTTGGCCCCGATTAATGCTTCACTGCCGGGTTCGCCAAAAATACCTTCACCGACTTTCATCATACGGTCAGTGATTTTTCTTCCAACAATTGGAGTTCCATCCACATCGGTTTCCTGTAAGTCGCACAGAATATAGTGATCCTTTTGCGCACCATCAAGTATCTCTTTTACCGCGGCGTGATGTTCACGAATATCTTCAAGATAGAGATCCACATCTTCTTTATCCAGCACGTAAACAGTTTTTTTAATCGGAAAACCCTTTTTGTAATCCGGTAATTTAATTTCCGGATCAAATTCAACGGTCATCTCGTAATAAAAAGTCTTACCGGCTTCAAAATCCACAGCGCTGATGTTCAGATCAATAAACTTGTCAATGTTCTGTTCTTTCAGGACGTCTTTGTAATTCGAATCAATAACTGCATTAGTAAACTCATAACTCAGCTTCGGTCCCAGAATGCGTTTGGCGACATCGAGCGGGACTTTACCAGGCCGAAAACCGTCAACTTTCAATTCTTTCCGCAATTTATTCAGGGTACCGTTATAATGCCCTTCAACATCTTTCCACTCAAAGTCAACCCGGATTTTCCGCTCAATACTGCTGACTTCATTGACCGTAACTTTCATCTACTTTCCTTATGATTTATTAATTATTTGTACAGCGTGCCGCGGGCGAGAGTCGAACTCGCACTCTGTTTAAGAACTGGATCCTAAGTCCAGCGCGTCTGCCAGTTCCGCCACCGCGGCTCAAAAAACAATGTAATTTAAAGAATCCGCTCAATTTTCAAAGGATTCAAACTCAGTTATACACCCAAATTTTAGTGCATTATTTCAAAAATACAATTTTTTGGGTGCTGTGATAATTTCTCGCCTGAAAGGACAGAAAATAGAGACCTGATTTTACCGGTTCCCCATTCTGATTGAGACCGTTCCAATGAAACCGATAATGACCGGCAAGGAAATCATTATTAACTAAAGTGACTACTTCCTGTCCCAATACATTATATATTGACAATCTGATCTGTGCGGATTCCGGTATCTCAAATCGAATGGTCGTTTGAGAATTGAACGGATTGGGATAATTTCGGAATAATTTATATGCCAAAGGAACTTCACCGGGTTTTTTATCAATACCCGTAAGCCCCTGTACTGCAAGGTCAAATATGGATTCCGATTGTCGATTTCCCCGGTCATCGGAGGCCACAACCCACCAGTAAATTTCCTGCGGATTCTGTACTGGAATTCCCTGCGACTCAATTGCCTGCCGCAAATCGCCACTATTCAGAAACAGTGTGGTATCAGTCCCGTTTCCTTCGGATACAAAGGATTCAGTTAATTCGCCGTAGTTTTTCACCCCGATATACACTTCATAATTAATCACCGGATTTGTCGGAAAAGTACTTCGATTCCAGGCAAATTCAATATCAGAAACTGACGCATCGATGACTCTTCCGAATGCCGGTAATAGCAAATTAAAGGAACTTAGCAGGGTGCTATCCACCTCCATAATTGCACCCAGACCGGACCCCACCAGACTTTCGGCGTTTTCATCGGAAACAATCATATTTTCCAATGATACCGGATATGAACCCGCCTGCACTTCAGAATTTGTTTGGATGGTAATGATCAATGTGTAATCCGAACTATCCGGAAGAAGTACACCATCTGGTGCATACGCTAATACTATCAAGGCACCACTGTCCTGTTCTTCACAGTGAACGTTCCAGCCTTCTCCGAATGGATTATTGCACATTATTCCCATAAAAATATCGGCGGAATCGACAATATCAAATTGAAACCCGGCTATCGGCGCAAAGGTTGACATCAAAATCGTGATTTGTTTTGACCGGTCATAAAATCCAATTGTATCGTCCAGCATATCAAAAACAACATCACTGCCGCTTACGGTTAAGTATTCCGTGCTCGTATACGACGAAATAACATTCCCATCCCGGTCGCAAAGGATTTGATGCTCAGGTCTGAGCGGATAAATTCCCGGGCCGGCATCATCGTCTATGTGAATTAATAATCGCGCAAGCTCGTGATTAGCTCCGGATATTCCCAGTAGCTCGTCATCGAATCCAATTACTTTGTGAACACCATTATATAACTGATTTGTAGTTACAGTCCAGGAATCTACATGCGATGTTGGTTCATTAAATTGAATTTGAACTAATTCAAATGGTTCTGACAGACGAGGAGTATTGAATTGGAACCCACATACGGTTTCTGTACTGCTCAACACAACCGGGATTGCTACCGTATCACCAGGGTTTATTCGTGTTCCAACAAATGATAAATGTGTCTCGGCGGTAGCAATTCCCACGAATATAGTCACAAAAAGTAAAAATAATATCGGTAATCTGAATCTAGGCATTTGCTCCATGGCACTTTTTATATTTCTTGCCGCTGCCGCAGGGGCATGGATCATTGCGTCCGATTTTATCATCAACCTGTACGGGCGCCTGTTTTCTGGGCCGGTCACCCGACTGCATCGCCTGAACCTCCCGCTGCTGATCACTGGCCCCGGCCGCTAATCCCAATCCCGTTGAATCCTGATGTTCCATCCGAAATCGCTGAGGTCGGTTGAGCTGCTGACGCTCCTGCTGCGGTCCGCCAAACTGGGCCCGGAAACACATTCTCAGTGTCTGCTTATTTATTTCATTAATAATTTCCACGAATGCTTTGTAGGCTTCACCTTTGTATTCCAGTAAGGGATCCTTTTGCCCGTAAGCGCGCCAGTTGATTCCCTCTTTAAGTTGGTCCATGGAGTAGAGATGATCACGCCATTTTTCATCAATTGTCCGCAGGGTCACAAATTTTTCCAGGTAGCGCAACTGCTCAGTGCCCATGAACTGTTCTTTTTGCTCGTAATAATTTCGGGCCCGTTTGACAATTTCCTGGGCAACATTGGTTTCATGGGCATTGGACAGTTCCTGTAACGAAATATCAATTCCCAGGGTAGTCTTTAAATCCAGGCGCAGACTATCCCAGTCCCATTCTTCGGGCAGTGTTTTGGGATCCGTATAGGCATTGACTGTATCATTCACCCATTCATCCAGAATATCAAATACTTCAACTTTAATGTTTTCTTCTTTCAGGGCATAATTGCGTCGATCATAAATGATTTCCCGCTGCTGATTCATGACATCATCATATTCAAGCAAATGTTTACGAATACTGAAGTTGCGCCCTTCCACCTTTTTCTGGGCCCGTTCGATCGAGCGCGTCACCATCGAATGCGTGATAACCTGCCCCTCTTCGATTCCCATCCGGTCCATGATCGACGCGATCCTTTCGGAATTGAACAGCCGCATCAGATCATCTTCCAGTGACAGGAAAAAACGTGAGGCTCCCGGATCACCCTGACGACCGCTTCGACCGCGCAACTGCAGATCGATTCGGCGGGATTCATGACGTTCGGTTCCGATAATATATAGACCACCGGCATTCTTTACGCCTTCACCAAGTTTGATATCCGTTCCACGACCAGCCATATTCGTGGCAATGGTAACCGCGGATTTCTCACCGGCCCGGGATACAATCGCAGCTTCGTGCTGATGTTGTTTGGCGTTCAGAACATTATGCGGCAGCCCCCGACGTTTCAGCATCCGGCTGATCGTTTCCGATACTTCAACACTGATCGTACCAACCAATACCGGCTGACCGCGATGGTAGGCTTCCTCGATTTCATCAAGAATCGCGTTGTATTTTTCCCGGCGGGTTTTATAAACCTGGTCTTCGTGATCGTCACGGACACAGGGTTCGTTGGTCGGAATGGCAATTACACCCAGTTTATAAATATCTTCAAACTCGGCGGCTTCCGTCAATGCTGTACCCGTCATACCGGCTAGTTTATCATACATTCGAAAATAATTTTGAATAGTAATGGTTGCAAAGGTCTGGGTTTCGGCCTCGACCTTTACTTTCTCCTTGGCCTCGATCGCCTGATGCAAACCGTCGCTGTAGCGCCGTCCCGGGAGAATACGGCCGGTAAATTCGTCAACAATCAGCACCTTTCCGTCCTGGACAACATATTCCACATCCTTCTCATACAATGTGTACGAACGAAGGAGTTGTGAAATATTGTGAAACCGGTCAGAAATCTCGGAATGCTTCTGGTCCAGTTCCATCTTTTGCTTCTCTTTTTCCGAATCACTGAGACCGGCGTCTTCATCAATTCCCACAAACTCTTCCGCCAGATCGGGAACGACCAATTCGCCGACTTTTATTCCCAGTAATGAAGCCAGTTTTTCTTCACCATAAGGAGTCAGGGTAATATTATGCTGCTTTTCCTCGACAAAATAAAACAGGTCTTCAAAAAACTCATCCTGACTCATGGATTGTCCGGTCTTGGAATTTGTAAGCAACAGAAATTCCCGTTCACCCTGCTGCATCAGGCGCTGGTAAGCGGAATCCTCCAGCAATTTTCGCAGACGCCGGTTCTTTGGCATTCCCTGGGAGGCAACATATAATTTTCGGGCAAGTTCTTCGGGTTTCTTCACTTCATCAAGATTATCCGGTAACTCCGAAAGAATCCGGGTAACATTTTCCCGCTGATAACGGACTAGGCTTGCGATCGCCGGATTCAACTTATCATATTTCTCATGTCGGGAACTGGAAACCGGCCCTGAAATAATCAACGGCGTCCGGGCTTCATCGATCAGGATATTATCGACCTCGTCAACAATACAGTAATAATATTCATGCTGAACCTGATCTTCAGCGGCGATGGCCATATTATCACGCAGGTAATCGAATCCGAACTCGTTATTGGTCCCGTATGTAATATCACGGCTGTACATCTCTTTGCGTTCATCACTATCCATGCTGTTCAAGATACAACCGACAGTCAAACCCAGTTCGGTATATATCCGTCCCATCCACTCGCTGTCCCGCTGGGCCAGGTAATCGTTAACCGTAACCAGGTGAACGCCGCGCCCGGTTAAAGCATTCAGATATACGGGCAGGGTAGCAACAAGAGTTTTTCCTTCACCGGTTTTCATTTCAGAAATCATTCCCTGGTGCAATACAATCCCGCCGATCAATTGAACATCATAGGGAATCATTTCCCAGCGAATTTTCTGACCAACGATACTCCATTCCTGTCCGGCAAGCCGCCGGCAGACATCCTTTACCATCGCAAACGCTTCCGGCAGAATTTCATCGAGAACTTCCTGCTCGGCTTTAATTATCCGCTTGTGTTGTTCATCCCGCCCAAGAGTTGAATTCTCCTGGTCCGCTTCGGCATCTTTATGGGCGTCTGCAATCTGCTGCTTAAATTCCACAGTCCGGCCCCGCAACTGTTCAATTGTCTTTGTATTTAACGTTGAATATACTTTATTTATTTCATCGACAAGTGGCAGGATTTTTTTTATTTCCCGGTCCGACGAGGTTCCGAATACCGATGTCAAGAGTGATCCGATGCCCATTTTTCCCCAGTTTATTTATTCTGTGTAATTGCTGTCATATCCTTAAAACATCAGGCCGTCCGATAGTTTCACAGGCAACTATTACTACTATAAGACGGTAAACGAGTTATTCTTTTTTTTCGGTCTGCTCATTAACCATATGCAAAACCGCGTCCAGAATGCCATTGACAAAAGCACTGCTGTCATCCGTTGAGTATTTTTTTGCAATCTCAATTGCTTCGGAAATCGACACTTTTGGCGGAATATCATCAAAATATAAAAACTCACAGATTGCCATGCGGATTATCAGCCGGTCAATAACGGCAATTCGTTCAAAATCCCAGTTCTCTGATTTGACTTTTATATATTGATCTAATTCACTTTTATGAACAACGGTGGATTCAAAGATTCCCCGTGCAAAGGGTTTCAATTCTTCCGGCAGTTCTTCGGACTTGTCAATGATATTGGCTTCGACGGTTTTTATCGTATCCCCGGATAATTCCTGAGCATATATGGCCTGTAACGCCGTTTCCCGTGCGAGTCGTCTCTCTCTCATTTTCAACTAACCTTATCAAACACAAAAAGATATCGCTGGGAATTTACACCTTTTTTTCCATCTAGGACACAATTAATTAAGGATTTATTTAATCATGATGAAATAGCGATTTAAATTGGTCCAAATCAATCACTAGATTCTGTTATATAAATTGAATTAATGCAGATTGTCGGTCAGATAATAAATCCGTGATTCAACGATTTTATTTCCATTGCATATGTCTTTCAATCGGTTTATACTGTTGAAGGATTTATTATGTTTTATCACCGTTTCAAACCGACAGTACTCCATTACTCCAACACTCCAATAATAAGGAGGTCATTGTGAAACTACTTAGTTTGTTTTCATTGGTAATGCTTTTTCAAATGATCACTTGTGCCCAATCGACCGATGAATTACCGGTCGTCCCGAAAGTTGACCTGAATCGCTACTTGGGAAAATGGTATGAAATCGCCACGATTCCCATACGTTTTCAATTAGGTTGCAATTGCGTCACCGCCGAATACAGTTTAAAAGAAAATGGCCGGGTTAAGGTCGTTAACAGTTGCCGGAAAGACAGTCCTGCCGGACTCTTCAAATCCGTTACCGGGCAGGCAAAAGTGGTCAAAGGTTCCAATAATGCCAAACTGAAAGTCAGTTTCTTTTGGCCATTTTGGGGCAATTACTGGATCATTCAACTCGACCAGGAAAATTACCAATGGGCCGTCGTCAGCGATCCATCCCGGAAAACTCTCTGGATACTCTCCCGGGCACCTCAAATGGATGAAGAATTATACCGGAAACTTGTCGATTATTGTAAATTCGCGGGACTTAATATAGATCTCCTGGTCAAAACAGATCAATCGTGTTATTACTGATACCTCAATCATTCAACATTAGCACAAGGATTAGAGCGACGAAATGAACTATCTTGACGGGATGTGCTATAAAAGACCGGATGCATATTTAGAAGGGATTCCTTCATCCCGATTCTCTGGATTCGGAATGACAAGCCAAACTATCATTCCGGTAGAATCAAATGACCGAAGGAATCTGTCATGACTAAATTCAGGAACCCACAAATCTTACTTCACATCAATATTGTAACATAGCGATGCCGCACCGAGCACAGCAATATTGACTGTCTCCGATACATCAATGATAATATTTTCACGTACTGATGAGTATGGAAAATCCCGAATGACTCTCCTCAGCTCATCGATATAAAATGGAAAAGACTTGCTGACGGAGCCCCCAAAAATGATTATCTCGGGGTCAATTGCATAAAGAATTGTTGTTATAAGTTGTCCAATGTGGTATCCATACTGTCTGAATATTTCCAATGCAGATCCATCCCCGTTTTCTGCCCGCCTGAATAAATCTGCCCCGTCAATTTTATGAATTTCTTTAAAAAATTGACCACTGCAATAATATTCGTAATTCCGGTCTCTGTATGCAATCATGCCAAATTCGCCGGCCCCGCAGTTACTGCCATTATACAGTGAATCATTCACGATTATTCCGGCCCCCAAGCCTGTTCCGGTGATCAATCCAACGATATTCGAAAAATTCCGGGCTTTCCCAAAATACTTCTCACCGACCGCAAAGCAGTTGGCATCATTATTTATAAAAACAGGACATCCGAAATGATCTTCCAGCCGCTCTTTTAGATGAACCTTTTTCCAGGAAGGAATATTCACCAGATCATAGACGATTCCAGATTTTGTATCCACGACTCCCGGAACACCAACCCCGATACTGTCTACGCTCTTGTCAAATACAGTATCAATAGCTTCAATTACTTCCCGGATAATTTTTTCTTTCCCTTTTTTTGCAGAAATCAATTGATAATAATCCTGTTCAATGTGATTCCGGCTAATCCGTCCAACCTGAACCTTGGTGCCTCCAAGATCGACACCTATGACTGTTTTTTCCTGAGCATTATTCATTTAGTTCTCTTTCCTCAACGAAACAGTTTTATTAGTAATGAGCGGTTTTGCCCAGAAACCGATACTTAAAATATAGCCGAGAGTGATATACATAAACATCATACCGACTTTTAATCCGAACAGGTCGCCCAGTCCTCCCACGATCAGTGGCACAAAGGCCCCGCCGACAATGCCGGTACACAGGATTCCGGAAAACGAACCGTGATATTTATCAATTGAATTCAGAGCCAGAGAAAAGATAATCGACCACATGACCGACAGGAAAAAACCGGTCGCCGGCAGCCCGATTGACGCCATTTTTGCCGTTCCGAAAAGTGAGATTGTCAGGGCGATAATTGCTGCCGCAGAGAACCAGATTAACACCTTGCGGCTGTCAAAAAACTTCAACAGGATCAGTCCCAATATACAACCCGCCGTCAGCAATCCCCAGAATGAAGATACCGCATCCGCTCCGGATAACAATGGATCAAAGCCATGATAGACAGCCAGGTACTTTGACATCCAGTTTGCCAATCCCTGTTCGGTTCCGACATAAGCAAAAATACCCAGGAAGTATAAAATAACCAGCTTCTGCCTGAAAAGATTTACAGTCGTGCGGAGTGATCCAACCCGTTCATCAATTTTCAATTCGATCTTGGGCAATCGAATAAATATCAGCACCACGACCATGATCAGTGTAACGGCTACGAAAACCCAATATAATGAAATCCATGGAAGGTCCTGAGGCACAATTCCGGCTAAAATGCGAATTATTATATTTTCATTATCCGTGTAATTCCGCAAGTGTTGAACCAGGTAACTATAGACCTGTGGACTGATAAAGGACGCAAGTCCAAAAACCAGTTGAGCAGCGACGGAATTGAATGCGAAATGTTCCTCACCGCCGGCAGCCCTCAGCAGTGGATTTATGGCTACCTGGAGCATCGCCATTCCCGTACCAATCAGAAACAGCGATATCATCGCGACCCAGAATGCCGGAAAGACAGCAAAGAGGAACGAGCCGGTTAAT
>Ga0268276_1002963_pt1 | contig 13732 bp, 12 predicted proteins | sample saktaG_4_FD_190145 | JGI IMG/M metagenome (GOLD analysis project Ga0268276, IMG submission 190145) | Saline water microbial communities from Sakinaw Lake, British Columbia, Canada - sak_2010_1_5_45m | ecosystem: Environmental > Aquatic > Non-marine Saline and Alkaline > Saline ...
AAAAAAAAGACGTTATCATCTCATCAGGTATGACTTTTGTTGTCAATATTACACTCGAAATAGCCAAGCTTTCAGAAGAATTAACCGTGGAGGCAGAACGTCCGTAAATGGAGCAACACTGGATTCAGTGCCACTAGGCGTTCCAGAGCCATATGCTGGTCGGTTATTCCAATTATCTGAATCAGAGAGACATGAGCCGAGGCGGTGACCTCGAATGGACATCTGAGGATACGGAATGGGAGCCGCCACCCTTTTTTCAAAATCGCGGCTTTTCCCGCGGGAATATTGAGGACAACAACGTGGATGACCTCACCTTCCGCTGGGACAACACCCTGCGATTCCACAAGACCAATCCCGCAGATATGGTCAGAATTTGCTCTATCATCATTCATGCCGGAGCGAATCGACTGGATTAGCTGCAGCAGTTTTAATGGATTGATAGCTGATTGTGAGAAATGCTATGACCCAGGCAAGAGCTCCTGCTGCAATAAATATTCCGGGATTGATACTGGAGCGGTAAGCAAAGTTCTGAAGCCATTGGTTCATAATCAGATACGCTGTTGGCCAGGCAATTATATTAGCCAGAAGAACCCATTTAGTAAATTCTTTTGAAAGCAGTAACACAAGTCCTGCCGTAGACGCACCTAAACCCTTCCTAATGCCGATTTCTTTGGTCCTGCGTTCAGTCGAATAAGACACTAAGCCGAAAAGGCCCAGACATCCGATAAAAATAGCGAGAAAGGCGAAATAACTAAATGTTTGAAGCAGTTTTTCTTCGGATTTGTATTGTTGGTCGAAGTTTTCATCGATAAAATAGTAAGAGAATGGATAATTAGGTCTGACCTCCCTCCATATTTTTTGCAGAAAGCCTATGGTTTTGGGAATGTTGTGTGGGCTGATCCTAATAGAGATCTGATTAAGGCTTGTAGATGATATGAACATCACAATAGGGGAGATCTCCTGGGGGAGAGACTCGAAATGGAAATCTTTTACCACGCCTATGATCTGTCCCTTGCGGCTGCCGTAGCTGAATCCTTTGCCAATAAACTGATTGAATTTCGGGATGATCAGGAGAACTATAACTACTGCGATCAACAGGGATATGACTGCAGTGAATATTGATTCGCCCAAAAACTGCCGAATAAGCTGATTTCTCTGTGCTCCTACGACTTTTCGCATACCGATTTCTTTAGCCCGGCCGGCTGACCTGGCTGTTGCCAGATTCATAAAATTGATGCACGCTATAAGAAGGATAAATAATGCTATGATAGAAAAAACATATACATATGTAATGTCACTGTTAGCTTCGATTTCAGAATCTAGATGGGAATGAAGATGGATATCCGTTAGCGCCTGGAGCTGGAGCTTGGTCCTCTCGCTCATTCCTTGAGACATATGTTTGTTAATAAAGGGGTCGAGTTGGCCTTTCAAACGGTTTATGTCGTGTTTCTCAGGCATGAGAAGGTATGTGGCATAGTTGTTGCTTTCCCAGTTCTGCAGCTCCTGTTCCCCAACTACAGCTTCAAATGTCTTGAATGAACCCAAGAAGTCAGCATGGAAGTGAGAGTTGTGCGGCAGCGGCTTGATGACTCCGGTCACCTTCATCTCCGCTTCCTGCGTGGAAACCTGAAGTGTTAAAGATTTTCCAACCGGATTTTCAGCTCCAAAGTATTTATGAGCCATTTCCTCTGTGATCACTACGGTAAATGGATCTCGGAGAGCTGTCTCAGAATTTCCTGCTATCATATCAAATGTAAACACTTTGAATATATCTTTTTCTGCGAAAAAAAAACGGGGCTCCTCAAAATATCTGGAATTGTTCTCCACCAGAGACCTTCCTATACGGATTATCCGAACTGAATGAAGGATCTCTGGAAAATCGTTCTCGAGCAGAGGGCCAATAGGAGGTGCTACATGCCCGAGGTGGAGATTGACAATGCCGTCCTCATTGAACCACTTCCTGGTAACCCTGTAGATCCGGTCATGGTTTTCATTAAACTTATCATAGCTCAGCTCATCAAATACAAAAAGTAGTATTAAGATGCAGCAGACCATCCCGATTGCCAATCCTGCCACATTGATAACTGCGTAGCCTTTATGTCTTATGGTATTCCTATAAGCAATTTTTAAATAATTTTTAAACATAACGATTCTCTAAAAAAATATAAATTTAATAAATGGAAATATAGACTTCTATTTATTTGTGTATTACAAATAAATATACGAATAATCCTACTAAAAGGTTTTAGGTTTCTAGAAAAAATGTATATGTAAGCCATCATGAAACTACTCGTTTTTCTGGGATCAATTGGAGAAATCCAACTTGTTTCTTGAAAATATAATTAAAACACGGGATAAAGATTATTTGGACAGAAAAGTTGAATGGCTTTTTAAGCATCCTGTAAGTGACGGTGGAGTCTGGAACATGGCAGTTGAAGTAAAGATGCAGGACAAAATGGTTTCCTTACCATGACTGATGAATGGTTTGATGAATATATGTTTAGGATTGTAATTCACAAGAAATATATTTCTACAAAGGTTCTTGAAATTCTTGAGGAAAAACCTGTTCTTCTTAAACCCTGGGATCCAATGTTTCTGTCGATTGAAGATAAATAAGTTGCTACAGCCTAACTAGAAAATAGTGTCTTTCGTCTCAATCCAGGATCTTGTAGTCTTTATAGGCTTCATATGCTTCCATACGGATGTTTTTGATCACAAACCTGACATAGACTCGTATTCTGGTTTCCTTTAAAACAAAATGATTACCTGGAAGTACCTGAAAGAACGCCTCCATCCTGAACTCTTTCAGGGCGTTGCGTTTTTTTGAAGGCCGGAGGTCGGCCTTAAGCACATCGAACGATTCCATATCGATAAAATAGCTGCCTTCCATTTTTTCATCCGCGGGCGTTCTGGCACGGACCTCAAGGAGATAAACCGCACGTTCATTAAGAACAGTATCCTCAAGCAGGGAATAATCATATTCCTCACGTTTTTCCGCTTTAAAAGGAAAAGCTTCATCCAGAGACAGGTTAAAGCTTCCGCCGCCCTGCTCTTTGTCCCCTTTTTCCCGGCTTTCTTTCTTCCTTTTTCTCGCCTTGGCTTTCCTTATCGCAATTTCCGCTTTTACTTTTCTGGTTATGTCATCTATTTTGCCATTCTTCTCCTCCAGGACCTTCAGAATCTCTTCTTCAGTTTCCTCTCCCTGAACAGTGATGATCTTTTCAATTACTGTTTTCTTCTTCGCTTTCCAGTGTTTATCCATATCGATTGAAGTTGATGTTACCATAGCCGACCAGTTTTCCGGCTCTGTATAAGATTCCATCCGTTCAGATATTTTATCCAGGAGTAAGGTCAATTTGTCATCTGTTTGACCACCCGAAAAGCCCATAAAACCAATCAGCCACCATACTAAAAAGCCAGTTATTATAATTTTTTTTGAATTACTCATATGACCCTTTACCATTATATTTTATCGGACACTGCCCTTCTGAGATTGAAGTATGGCTGTGCCAACTTAGTTATTCTATTCCCCGATGATCTTTACCAGTACTCGTTTTCTGCGCCGGCCATCGAATTCTCCGTAGAATATCTGCTCCCACGGACCCAGATCCAGGCTTCCATTCGTTACTGCGACCACCACTTCCCGGCCCATGACCGTTCGTTTGAGATGCCCGTCAGCATTATCCTCCCCGGTCCGGTTATGCATGTACTGCGAGATTGGCTCATGCGGTGCCAGTCCTTCCAGCCATTCCTCAAAGTCCTGATGCAGTCCACTTTCATCGTCATTGATGAAGACACTGGCTGTGATATGCATGGCATTTACCAGGCACAGTCCCTCCTGGATCATGCTCGCTTTGACCAGAGCTTCCACCTTCGGAGTTATATTGATAAACTCTCTCCGCTGTGTGGTATGAAATACCAGGTATTCAGTCAGAGATTTCATTGCTTCTTGCTCCGGCTGATAACAACACCTCCGCCTCCTAGGAAGAGCATGATCAGCGCTTGAACCATAATTTCTCCATCTAATTTAACTGATTCTCTGCGCCAAATTACCACGATAGCTGCAATAATGCAACCTTAACATTTTTATTGTCATTTAAGAATTAAAAGTGCACTTTCCTACCAATGTTGAGATCATCTTTTTCGGTATAATAGGCTTGTTCGGACTGCCAAAAGTAAAAAGGCATAATAAATCTAATGAAACACAAAAGGTGCGTTTTGAAGCCGGAGAGAAAAAATACCTGGGGGCACATAACTGATATTAACTAGAAAATGGAACGAACAGGAGACAGATTATAGCCAATTTTACAACCGCTTTTCTCACGATGGTGGCCTCCTTTTCGTGATGAAAGCATTTGTCCAATCCGGCTGATTCGGTCTTTTTTTCTTCTCTCCCATATCCTGCCACTTTTCATCTGTCAAGCGATCATCCATCGGATGCTTGAACTCATAATAGGAAAACACTCCTCCCTGACACAGTCTATAACCTTTCGTGTCCCTGATGATTACATAAATATTAAAAGGAGAACCGACTCCTTCCTCCAGAACCTTCTTTGTGTTTAAGTCTGTGTGAACATCTGCTGCGATATCCATCCTCTCATCTGTTCCGGATGTTATTTTTGTCATAATACTATTCGGAAACTGTTTTGATGAAGCAAGAATACTCCCAATATTCCAAATTAAATCATATTCTTCTCTGCTCAATTCCATTCCTTTAAGTTCTTTTTCAGAAATAATCGTTAGCTTTCCCAAAGTCTCTTCGAACTTGCTTATTTTCTCCGATATTCCTTCGATGGAGATCCCTAAATTTGAGAGATTATTCCTCATATCCTCCATCATTTCTTTAATTCTTCCATAAACCTCAGGATAAGGTTCGACATACCCATAAGTAAATAAGAGTTTTCTGGGCATTATACCCTTTGCGAGCATTGTATAACTCTGTTTTGCATACAGTATAGTATCGTGTCTCAGCTCTGTCCAGGAACCAAGGCTTGTCTGAATTGCCTTGTCTGTCCAAGCTGTAGTTTGCATGAATTTTGGGACATTATCTTCCCGAGTCTCCTCAATAAGCGGAAATAGGCAGTACAACCATCTCCAATAAAGATTCTGCTTCCAATCTTCGGTATTTTTCAAGGAAAATTCTTCCTTAAGCTTTTTCAACTGGTCATAATAATCTGAATACTCGGTGTCACCTTCTTTCTCTAATATCTCAAGTGCCCTTTTGGATCCAAGGACAGCTAAGATATCCAATCCACGGGGAAACGCCCTTGCCGGTCCTACATTTGGAATAATCTCCATGGTAAAAGGCTTCCCGGCACCTGTGTATTTGAGAATCAGTTTTTTATCCTTTATTCCAAAAACCAGTTCTTGAAACATGTATGAATCAGGGATGAACCTCTGCCCCATAAACCTGAAACCTTTTGTTGTCACATCAAATTCTCCATCCTCAACAAATGCAGCACCTAAAAGAATTTTTGGCGGTTTAAGTTTCATGGCTTTATTTATAAATTCAGATAATTTGTCCTTATCATTGTATATATCAATAGATTCTTTGAAAGAAAATACCTCTCGAATAAGACTCATATAATCATCGACATACAGGTCATCAGTTTTTCCCACAAAATAAACAGTAGGTTCATAAATCATCGTCCACAATTGAAATGCTTTTTTGTCTCTCATCAAAGCATCTGTCATCAAAAGAGCCTGGAGGGTCATCTTTCTTCCATGAACAATCGCATCTTCAGCCTTTTTTGGTTTTAATTTGAAATCAATTCGTCCGTACCACATCATGGCTTTGAAATACTTCTTGAACTTTTCATTCCTCGTGTAATGGCCTCTGGGAATATATTGGCTGTAATCTTCGTATGCATAGGGAGTGTTAAAAAGACTCGGGTTTTCAACGTATGTTAAAAGTTTCCTGAACTTTGTTCCTTCATGAGCATTCATGTTGCTTATCTCTTTGTTTATTAAGTCCTCCAATTCATATCCAGCGTGATACTCCGGGCTAAACACTTTTTTAGCTACAGTAAAAAAGCCCATATTCAATCTGGCTGCTTGCTTTACTGTTTTATCCTTGGCTTCTTTATATTGATTTTCAGAAAGACCAAGCATTCTATCTGTGAGTTTATTTGCCAGATCATAGAGTTTTTCAATCTCAAGGATTCTTAAAAGATAATCAAAGAAAATGTGCGATGTGTGTAAAACCGCATCAGTGGTTATAAAAATGGGTTGATTAGTTTGTTTGCAATTGGTGTAGATATCATATATTTTCTTCTTAAATCCAGGAGTAACAACAAAGCCGTTTTGTTTAAGTATACTTTTTGCTTCTAGAGACAAATGGACTTTCTCTAATCCACTCAGTCCTTCAAGAGAGAAAGATACTTGCTCTTTTTCAAAAGGATTTGTCAGGCCTTCTGACCATATGCATAAAATCAATGTGGCAATGATAAAAATTATACTTTTTTTCATTCGAATTCCCCTCCGAAAAGAGATTTAAATTTTTTTCATGTGCCAGATCTCTTAAATTAACCTAGTTACCTCTATTTTATTTAAAAAAAAATAAAATGGAATAGGAGAACAAAAAGAAAAGAAGTGTCTTGGGGGAAGCCAGACCCCATATTATTTAGGCTGCATGTTTCCATATTTGCGCTTAAACCACGAATTTTGCTCTTAAAATTTTACTTGTAAGAAACTTCATTCTGTTTTATGTTAAATGTCCAGATGTGAACCTAATGATTCATTTTATACTATAGGAGGTAACGAAAATGTCATTTAAAGCAGTCTTCCTTGCCCATGCTCCTGATGCAGAGCCAGATAAGCACAGGTGTGTGATTGAAACTCCCAAATACAAACTCTTCGTAAGGATTGTCAGGGACCAAAAGGGAGCCGTTGAAGTATGTAAAAATCTAGTCAGAGATGAAGGGATTCACTCAATCCTTCTCTGCCCAGGATTTAAACACAAAGATATTGCAGAAATAGCAGAAGCGGTGGGGGAGAACGTCGGTGTTTGCGTAGCTAGAGGAGATGGCCTTAGCAGTAAGGCCTCAATGAAGGCAATGAAAAGGGAGGGTTGGTTTTCAGAAGAAGGGGAAGAATAAAACTCCCATTAGAAAGGAATTGGTTATGGATAAAAAGAATTTGCTAGAAAAACTGATTAAGAATTACCGCCAGACGCATAAAAAATCCGAAGAATTCTTCCAAAAAGCGGTTCAATATGAGATTAGGGGAGGCAGTCACAACCTGCGGCTGTTTGCCCCATTTCCTTTTTATGATATATGCAGTTCTGGCTCCAAGGTAACAGATATTGATGGAAACACCTATGTCGATTTCTGGCAGGGTCACTTTGCTAATGTGTTAGGACACAACCCGCCAGTTGTCATTAACGCTTTGCTGGACTGTTTCCAAAAAGGGCAGGGATTGCAAACAGGCTTTCCAGGAAGTCTTCAGAAGGAACTGGCTGAATTAATCCTAACCAAGCTGAACACAGATAATATCCGATTCACCACAAGCGGAACCCTGGCATCGATGTATGCCGTCATGCTTTCAAAAGCTTACACACAGAGAGATCTTATATTTAAAATAGGAGGGGGATGGCATGGGTCCCAGCCTTTCGTGTTGAAAGGAATATCTATCTACGACATGGGGCTGAATCATGTAGAGTCTGCAGGCCTTCCCATGGGAATCGATTCAACCATCATCATGACCAAGTTTAATGACATTGCTGACTTGGAGGAGAAATTCAATAAGTTCGGAGAACAAGCCTCCTGTCTGATAGTTGAGCCTTTCATCGGAGCTGGAGGTTTGATTTTTGGGCTGCCTGAGTACCTTTCAAAGGTGAGAGAATTATGCGACAAATACGGTGTCGTTCTTATATTCGATGAAGTCATTTCTGGATTTCGCTTCCACGCCGGGGCTCTCCATACTCTCTACGACATAAAGCCAGATCTAACTTTGCTTGGGAAAGCGATTGGAGGAGGAATGCCTCTCAGTGCCGTTGCTGGAAAAGAAGAATTGATGGCATTATGTAGTCCGGATGCAGAAGAGAGCAGGAGAGTCAAATTTGAAGGAGGCACTTTTTCTGCTCATCCTTCTTCGATGCTGGCTGGAATAACCTTTATTAAATATCTATCCGAACATGAGAATGAAATATATCCCAGGATTGGACAGCTTGGCGAAAAAGTGAGGAAAGGCATTGAAGATATATTTAACTCCTACGGATTTCATGTCCGATGCTCAGGAAATGGAGGCTCAATTGCAAAAAACAGCTCGGTAGTAGGCGTACATTTTCTCAATCCAGGCATTGACGCTGTTTATTCTCCAGAGGTTGCTTTGAATCCAGAAGAATCTGATATTGAGATGCGAGTAAAGATATTCAAGCTGGCCATGCTCGAGGAAGGCTTCCATGTTATAGATGGCTATGGAGCTATTTCTTTGGCCCATAGTGATGAGGAAATTCAGGAATCTCTCGACGCAGTGGAAAGAATCGCTAAGAAATGGCAGAAATTCAGATAAGCATTTTTCAATGCTGTCAACATATTAAAATATGAGGCACATTTCCTCCATAGATTTTTCTTGAAATAATCTTCTACTTGGATATATTTAAACTTTAATCATTCATAATGGCTGAAAAAAAGAGAGAGGAATAATGGCTAAAATAAAAGTTGTCATCTATGGCTGCGGTGTGATGGGCCGTAAGGTTGTCGAAGCCTTGTTGGATAAGGCGAGTATTACGGTTGTCGGTGCTGTTGATATTAATCCTGAAATTGTAGGGAAGGATTTGGGAGAGATTCTTGACCACCCCATTCTGATCGGAGTGACAATTGAGGAAGACGCAGACGCCCTCTTCTCCAGAGTTAACGCAGATGCCGTAATCCTGACTACCACCTCCCATCTCAAAAGTGTTGAACCTCAAATAGCCCAATGTATAAATGCCGGGTTAAATGTCGTATCAACCTGTGAAGAGCTTTCCTATCCATGGAAACGAAGTCCTGAACTGGCTGATAAAATCGACAAAATGGCGAAGGAAGCTGGAGTTACCGTTGTGGGAACTGGCATCAATCCTGGTTATTTAATGGATTCTTTACCACTTACACTAACATCTCCCTGTCTAAGAGTGGATTCGATTAAAGTTACACGCGTGATGAACTCAGGTAGGCGCCGGATTCCGTTTCAGAAAAAGGTTGGTACAGGCATGACGTCTAGTGAATTCCTACAAAAAATCAATGATAAGGTTATCACTGGTCATGTAGGATTGTTGGAATCGATCAACATGATTGCTGCTGGGCTTGGTTGGGAGCTGGATAAAACTGTCGAACTTCCTCCTGAAGCAGTCATAACGGAAAAGCCGATTGAGACGGGATTAGGACTGGTCGAACCTGGAAATGTTATTGGTCTAAAAAGCATTGCCTATGGGGAAATGGGAGGGAAGAAGATCATTACTCTCGAATTCTTTGCTTTTGTCGGTGTGGAAGAGGAGTATGATGAAGTGATTATCGAAGGTCTTCCCAGGATTCACGAACGGGTAATCGGTGGAGTCCACGGAGATTTGGGAACAGTGGCTGTGACAATAAATACAGTCCTCAGAGCTGTTCAAGCTGCACCTGGAATCAAACTCATGAAAGACCTGCCTGCTCCTTCATGTGTTTCTTAGCACAGAGGCCATTGTGTTTGTAGGGTGAAGCGGTTTCAAAACAGCCTATTTTTCATGTTCAGTGCCCCTTGAGAAAAATATTTTGTAAATGCCGATAGTCAGCATAAGAAACACATAAACAAGAAAAACACCATAACTTATGGTCCCGTATCCTCGAGCAATAAGGTTTATGAGTCCGAATGTTGAAAGACTTAGCCCGATAAGTAAGAGGCTTATAGCGACAACAGGTCTTGTCCATCTGGGGAATTCCTTGCCTTTTGCCTGAAAGGCTGACTGCATTCTCTCATTGACAGCATGGATACACTGGAGAGAAATTTTCCGATCATCCCGCTCCCCTTGAATGCAAGAAAGCCGATTGCGGCGAGGATGATCACCACCCCCAGGAGATAGAGGATGCCAAAATTGTCCCTTAGCAAAATCCCTGCGGCTGACCCTTCAGTCAGTGAATTTATTGCTTCTTACTTCGGCTGATAACAAGACCTCCGCCTCCTATGAGAAGCATGATCAGTGCTTGCACTAGGGTCTTCCACTGGATCTGGGGGGCAAGAAACAGCGATTCAATGAGGAAATAGCCTCCTGCTCCTACCAGAACAAGATAGACAACCAGCATAACGATCCGGGCATGGAGGTTCGTTTCAGGCGTATCCTGGGAAAAGAACCGGTTGTAAAGCAGCATGCCGATCAGGCAGACGATCCCCAAAATCGCAAATATCATCCAGAAATATCTTGTCTGGCTCAGCGCTTGGGGTGAAAGTACTGCTCCGGCCGCCAGAGCGTCAGGGTTAGAGGCCACTGGCTTGAGGATTTTTTCATACATGATTGCCCCGAAATTGCTGCCGAAAAGGCTGCCTATAACTCCGTAAAGGAAAGCATAGCCCATATAAACCGCCACATTATCCTTAGGTGCAACTAGGCCGACATAACTGTAATACTTAGGATGAGCTGTCATCTCACCTATGGAAAACACAGCTATTCCCAGGATGAACAGCCAGGCGCCATGGGAAAATGCCAGGATGACAAAACCAGTGGATCCAATAATGATACCAGCCGCCATTACCGGTAGTGGTTTCAGGTTTTTACAGACCCGGCTGACAATCAGAACCAGCAGAATTATGGTCCCGGCATTGATGATGGTAACGAATTCCGCATCGAATTCAAATATCTTAAGCAGAGGGATCTTTGACATGAATTCTGTTACCGGAGTTCGGTTGATAAAATCACGCAAGTACCAGAGGATAGAGCCGAACATCTGGAAATACAATATCCAGAAACAGGAATAAACCAAGATCATTAGCATGAAGCGTGAATCACTGAGCACCAGGAGTGCCTCTCTGGTCACCTGGCGTGCAGACTTTTTGCTCTTGGGTTTATCCGGGTCTTTATAAAGAAAAGCTGCCGGAAACAGCATGAGGAAACACCATACAGCGGAAGAGAAAAAGACGTATTTCCAGTTAAATCCTTTGATCCAGCTGACAAAGAAAGGTGCTAAGAATGCACCAAGGTTAATGCTCCAGTAATAGACTCCGAACCCGAACCCGCTGTTTTCCTTAGTTGTCGTTCTGGCAACTGTACCGGTGATGATGGGCTTGAATAGGCCACTGCCTGTGGCCATAACCAGCAGAAAGAGAAAGATCAGACCGTATGAGGTGAAGTTTCCGGTAGCAAAATAACCTATGGACAGCAGGGAGAACGCAACCATCAGCATCTTGCGATACCCAAGTCTCTCTGCCAGGGCGCCGCCGACAATTGGCATGATATAGGTCAGGGCATAAACAAAACCCTGGAGAAATCCGACCGATTCCTCAGTGAATTTTAACTCTTTAACTAGATAAATAGCCAGGACGGAGTTCATCCCGTAATATGCTCCCCGTTCGAAAAGCTCCATCAGGTTTGCCATCCAGAATGTAGGGGGAAAAGATCTTATAGCACTGCCTTTCTTTTTATCTTTGCTCATGCTGAAATTCCTCCATCCGAATTGACTGATTCTCTGCGCCAAATTACCACGGCAGCTGCAACAATGCAACTTTAATGTTTTTGTTTATTTCCCCTTTTTTTGATCGAAGAAATTCTGGCTTGTGTTGGCTATGTTGAGGACAGCCTGGTACAGAATTTTTGCCAGGTCTTCCATGATGCCGGGAGTTATTGTTTTGATTGTATCCTTTGTCGTGCGAGGGTAAGTGGGGGTGCCGTATGCACTGAAGGATATGCTGGGTATGTGCTTGTTTATGAATAGTGTTGCATCAAGCTGTGGTATACCGAGGTTCGAATAGGGAAGAGGCTCTATAGGCCGTCTTACGGATTTGTTATTTGCCTTGAGGATAAATTCCCAGAGTGACGGATAATTCAATGCTGCAAGAGCTTGAAGTTTATCACCGCATCCTACCATGTCCAGGTTGAGGAAAACCACGGTCTTTTTCCTAGGAAAGGTTGGTTTATCGAGATAGGTCTGTGCGCCTTTGAATCCCTGTTCTGACGATCCGAGGCCGATAAACAGCACTGAACGCTTGGGTTTTATAGGACTTTTGGACAGAGCTTCTGCCACCCCCATCATGACCGCCACACCAGAGGCGTTGTTGTTGGCTCCCGGCATAGTTTCGTAGCAGAAGCCGACATTGTCAAGGTGAGCGCCAAGTATAATAACCTCGTTTTTGAGCAGGGGATCTGTTCCTTCGATCTGGCCGATCACATTGTATCCGGTAGCTTTGGAAAAATGTCTGGTAAAATTTTCTATGGTAAAGACCTTGCGGGTTCTGAATGATTGGGGTTTTAGTGTGTTTTTAATTTTTTCTTTGGTGTCTTTGTGCGTTTTTCCAGTTCTTGCAAAGATGTCTTTAACAACGGTGTCTCCTACCTGGGCAACCATAAAATTTTCGATATAATCGATGTTTGGGTTGACCCTTAATTCATTACAGAACATGCCTTTAGCACCATGTGCTACTGCCATTTTGACCTTGTAGCGAAAAGAAGAATAGGCCTGCCATTCTTTATAGGCCTCCGGATTCTCTTTAGGATCGACTGGCACGCCGGGTTCGACCAGCACGATTTTCCTCTTGACGTTCACGGTGGCATAGTCGTCATAGTTCATTTCAGGTGCGGTGATCCCGTATCCAACGTAAACGACCTCTGCAGTTAAGTCGCCATTTGCGGATTGGGAACCTGGGTAATATTCTTTCTCATAGATGTATTTTCTTTTCTTTGAACGGCCTTTTGACTTGTAGTTATAGGAAAGTTCTCCACCCACAAACACAATAGTATAAGGATTAGGATACGATTGAAGATATGAATTGTTGTGTGCAGCAGGTGAAATTCCCATTTTTTTGAAGTGAGATGCTAACCACTTGGCACAAGTTTTATATTCTGGTAGCCCTGTAAGACGTCCTGCGTAATTATCAGAGGAGAGTTTTTTTACATACCCCAGCAAAGTTTCATCTTTAATCGAGTCTGTGATTTGGTTAATCTGGGCCTTTTGTTGTTCGGATATTTTAGTCTCTTCATTTAATACTACTGCGCAAGAAGAAGCCAGGAGAAGAGATGTAACAGAGAGAAAAACCATTATATTTTGATTTCGCATGGCAAGATCCTGTTTTTAATTGAAACATCTATTTTAGCGGGTTAAAGAACGTCCGTAAATCAATAAAATTCTGGAATTCTGGGGACACATTACTTGACCTGGATTATTTACGAGTCGAATTCTTGGTGCCTGGTACCATTTTTGCTTAGAATAGCAATTTTGCCCCCAAAAAGTCTGGTTTAAGGCTTTATTTTTGGCAAAATTGTAGGTTAATTACTTTAATGTGAGTGAGTTAGTATGGCCCGACCCCGATTTCCACACCAACCCCTATTTAAACGCCACATCGCTGACAGTGGCGTTGTAGACTTCCTTAGTATTTTTATCCTGGATAAAGAAGACCACCTGAAGTTTTGTGCGGTCGATTTTGAAATGCTTTTCCTGGAATTGGAAGTTCTGGGCTTTTTCAAAGTCAACCAGGTGTTTTTCAGCGGCTTTTTCCGTTTCTATCGGGTTAATGTCGATATGACCGGTCTTGGCGGCTTTGGCTGTGACGATTTCTCTTACGACCATCT
>Ga0268276_1002965_pt1 | contig 13729 bp, 10 predicted proteins | sample saktaG_4_FD_190145 | JGI IMG/M metagenome (GOLD analysis project Ga0268276, IMG submission 190145) | Saline water microbial communities from Sakinaw Lake, British Columbia, Canada - sak_2010_1_5_45m | ecosystem: Environmental > Aquatic > Non-marine Saline and Alkaline > Saline ...
CTGCTTAATCGATCCCGCATAGCGCGGGATCTCTGCGGACGGTTTGGAGAACCATCCCTACCAGGCTTCCCGCCACCTTTTTACTTTGCTTCCGGCAGGGCAAAGGGTAAAATCTATTAAATTATGGCTTATGAAGTTTTAGCGCGTAAATGGCGTCCGGCAGGGTTCGATGATGTTGTCGGCCAAGAGCATGTCACAAGAACCCTGCGCAATGCCATCGAGACCGGAAGAGTGGCGCACGCGTATCTTTTCGTGGGGCCGCGAGGCATCGGCAAGACCTCGCTGGCGCGTATTTTTGCCAAGGCCCTGAATTGCGAGAAGGGGCCGACGGTCAATCCCTGCGGCACTTGCAGTATGTGCCGGGAGATCGCTGCCGGCAACGCTCTTGACGTGCTTGAGATCGACGGCGCATCGAACAACAGCGTTGATCAGGTGCGTGACTTGCGGGAACAATTACAGTTCTCGCCCGCCAGCGGCCACTTCAAAATCGTTATTATCGACGAGGTCCACATGCTGTCGACCGCCGCGTTCAATGCGTTGCTGAAAACTCTCGAGGAACCTCCGCCGCATGTTAAGTTCATTTTCGCGACCACTGAGGGTGATAAGATTTTGCCGACTGTGATTTCGCGCTGTCAGCGGTTTGATCTGCGCCGCATACAGACGCCGCTGATCGTCGATCGGCTGCGAATCATCTGTGAGGCCGAGAAAATAACCATCGACAACGACGCTTTGCTGGCCGTGGCGCGCGGTGCGGAGGGCGGGCTGCGGGACGCGCTTTCGTCGCTTGACCAGTTGATCTCGTTCAAAGGCGATGTTCTGTCTGAGGAGGATGTGCTGGCGGTGTTCGGTTTGGTTTCACGTAAGTCGCTGGAAAGTCTGGCAGAGGCGGTACTTAAAGGCGACATGGCTGCGATACTCAAGCTTGTGGCGGTTTTCGACAGTGCGGGCAAGGACATGCGCAGGTTGGTAGTTGAGCTTATGGAACATTTCCGAAATCTGCTGGTGTATCAGTTTGTGGGTGATGAGATGGCTAATCTCGACGTCACGCCGGAGCAGATTCATGTGCTGGCGGAGCAGGCTGGACTGGCGGAGTCGGCGCGGATGATGCAGATAGCGGATCAATTGGGAGAGATGGAGGGAAGGTTGCGGTTCGCGCTGTCAGTACGGACCTTGATCGAGATGTCGCTGATACGTTGTGCGCGTCTGGCGCGTACGGTGTCGCTTGACGCGGTGCTGAAGCGGTTGCAGGAGATGCGTGCGGCCGAGAAGAACATGCCGAACGCTGTGCCGGCGCAGTCACCGGATGAGCAAAACAGCTCTGCCGCAAAACTTGAGCTTTATGCCGATCCGGCCTTGAAGCATGTGCTTAAAGAGTTTGAAGGACGGGTGCTGGAGGTCGAAAGTGCAGGCTGAATGGCCTCGACGCACTTTGCAATGTGACTGATGTGGCGGAGAATGAGTGAGTAGGTTATGGAAACTAGCAAACGTAAATTATTGTTGGTTGATGACGATCCCAGTCTGCTGAGGACTTTGGGGGATTTCTTCAAGTTTGAGGGCTATGAGGTCATGTGCGCCGCGAGCGGCGAAGACGCTCTGGTCAAGATGCGTCCATTCCGTCCTGATCTGGTGATTCTCGACATGGGGATGCCGGGAATGGGCGGCCAGGGATTTCTTGACCGTATAACAAATCCGGACGGCAGCACGCTATATCCTGTGCTGGTGCTCACGGCCAAGGCTTCCATGGCTGAATACTTCGCCGACAAGCAGATCGCGGGGTTCATTGCCAAACCATGCAATCCTCCGGACCTTCTGTTGGAGGTCGGAAGCATTATATTTGCGACGGCTAGCGAAGGAGGCCGTGCGGCGGCATCTCGCGAGGCCAGACGGCTGGTGGTGGCCGACGGCGATTCTGATTTGCTGCAGACGCTGGAACTGGAGTTCACGCGCATCGGTTTTGATGTCAGGACGGCCGCTAAAGGCGCTGAGGCGTTGGAAACGGCTGTGACTTTTAAGCCGGATGCCTTAGTGATGCGTCTGGAACTTGCAGGCATGAGCGCTGACGAGGTTGTCGGAATGCTTAAGCGGCTGCCGAACGCGCGGAATATTAAGGTGGTGGTTTACGGGCTTGATCTGCCGGAGGCGCAGTTGCAGCATGTGGCCAACCTTGAAATCCCGCAGAATCGCATGATTAAAGATTTGTCGGTAAACACTATTGTTGACCGGACCTTGGCGGTTACGGGCGCATGAGACGGTCGGCGCGGGTTTTGACACTCGGTTTCAGGGGGTTATATGCGATGTCCTAAGTGTGGTCATTTGGATGATAAGGTTTTGGACAGTCGGGCGGCACGTGAAGGGGCGTCTATAAGGCGTCGGCGGCAATGTCTGGCCTGCGAGTGCCGGTTTACGACATACGAGGAGATCGTCAAGGACGAGTTGCGTGTGATCAAGCGCGATAAGCGGCGCGAGGAATTCAGCCGTCTGAAACTGGAGCGCGGTCTGATGCGTGCGTGCGAGAAACGTCCGGTCAGCGCCGACCAGATACATGACCTCGTGGATCAAATCATCGAAAGTTTTGAAGGCGAGAGCGAGGTTACCTCGGAACAGATCGGCCAAGCCGTAATGAAGCGGTTGCAGCGTCTTGACGATGTGGCCTACATACGCTTCGCTTCCGTTTACCGCCGCTTTGCTGATGTGAATCAGTTCCTGAAGGCGGTCAAGGACATGGTCGAGACCTGACAGCCCTCAACAATGTACAAACTCACGGTATATATACTAGCGAAGCTAGTTATTGGTTGATGGACAGGTACAAGCAGGACATAGGGAACACTTGGTCAACCTGCGTAATCGATCCCGCATAGCGCGGGATCGGCGGACGGTTCGGGGAACCATCCCTACCAGGCACACGCATCGCATGGTAGGGACGCATCCCCTAGGCATCCGCATAGACCCCGCGATTATTTGCGGCCCAGCCGCGCATCCGACTGAACCCTGAACCCTGAACCCTGACTCCCGGGTCCTGCGTCCGGGGCGTTATAAGGATACGATTGCTGTTGCTGGCAGGTCTTGGGACCGTGGATTTTCAGTCTTTGTTGGTTATCACGGCTTTAATACGACGGACGCCGGCTGAAGAGGACTCTTCTTTCTTAATCTTGAAGCCGCCGAGCTCGCCGGTGTTTCCCACATGCGGTCCGCCGCAGACTTCCATCGAAAAATCCCCGGCAGCGTAGACTTTGACCTGCTCGTCATATTTGGCGGCGAAAAGCGCGGTGGCACCTTTAGCCTTGGCCTCTTCTATCGTCATGGTGGTCACGGTCACCGGCAGATTACTCTTTATCTGCTCGTTTACGATATCCTCAACCTGCCGGATCTGCTCGGGCGTCATTTTTTCCGGATGCGCGAAATCGAAACGCAGGCGTTCGGGTGTGATATTGGAGCCCTTCTGCAAAGCATGCGGACCGAGCACAATTTGAAGTGCCTTGTGGAGCAGGTGCGTGGCGGTGTGCAGGCGGGTGGTTACGGCTGAGTTGTCAGCCAAGCCACCTTTGAAGTTGGCGTCACCCTGCTTTGAGAGTTCTTGGTGTTTTTTAAAGGCGGCCTCATAACCCTTTTCGTCAATCGCGAGGCCCTGTTCCTCAGCCAACTCACGCGTAAAATCCAGAGGGAAGCCGTAGGTGTCGTAAAGCTTGAAGGCTGTGCGGCCGGACAAGACGGTCTGCCCGTGTTGTTTGAGGGAGGATGCGACTTTGTCGAACTCGCGCTGACCAGTAGCCAGTGTCTTCTCAAAACGCTCTTCCTCAGCGGTCAGTTCGTCAATGATGGTTTGCCGGTTACGCTCAAGCTCTGGATAGACATGCTTGTAGTTGTCGATAACAACTTCAGTCAGGACGCGGGTGTATCCGGACGCGATGCCCAGCATCTTGGCGTAGCGCACAGAACGCCGGATCAGGCGTCTCAGCACATAGTTGGCGCCGACATTACCCGGCTTGACGCCGCCCTTGGGGTCGCCGAGGATGAATACCGACGTGCGCATGTGATCGGCTATGATGCGCCCGGCTCGCGTGGCGCTTTCCTCATTCTCCGGGCGTGCAGTCGAAAGATCCCGGATTTTGGACATGAGGGGCGCGAACAGCTCGGTGTCATAGACCGTGGCATAGCCGTTCAGCATACAGATGGTGCGCTCCACGCCCATGCCTGTGTCGACATTGTGTTGTTTGAGCGGCAAATAGGTGCCTTCGGCAGTCTTGTTGTACTGCATGAAGACATTGTTCCATATCTCAATGTACTTGCCGCAGCGGCAGCCCGGGCGGCAATCCGCGCCGCAGCAAGGTTGGCCGTTGTCGATAAACATCTCGGTGTCCGGCCCGCATGGTCCAGTGGCGCCAGCCGGACCCCACCAGTTGTCTTCTTTCGGCAGTGCGTGAATGCGCGAGTCGGGGATACCTAGAGTGCGCCAGACGGCGATCGCCTCGTCATCGCGCGGGATGTTATCCGCGCCTTGGAAGACCGTGACGCTGATCTGATCCGGCGTGAAGTCCAGGTGTTTGGTGAGGAACTCAAACGACCACTCGATCGCCTCTTTTTTGAAATAGTCGCCGAGCGACCAGTTGCCGAGCATCTCGAAGAAGGTGAGGTGGCAGGTGTCACCCACAGCATCTATGTCGCCGGTGCGGACGCATTTCTGCACACTGGTCAGGCGTGTGCCGGAGGGATGTTTCTCGCCGAGCAGGTAGGGCACCAAGGAGTGCATGCCTGCGGTGGTGAACAGCACGGTCGGATCGTTCTCTGGGATCAGCGAAGCGCCGGAGATAATCTTGTGGCCTTTTGATTCAAAGAAAGTCAGGTACTTGTCACGCAATTGGTCAGCAGTAAGTTTCATGTGATATAGGTGCGCATTGACAAAGAGGTAACTTGAGTCAGAAAAGAGGCCAGATTAATCGGCGGGCGCCTTCTTGGTTTTGCTGATAGCTAGGGCGGGTTCGGCCTTGATTTTAGCTATGATCTTTTCGACGATCTCGGGGTGGGCGCGCAAAAACTCTGTGGACGCGATGCTGCCTTGGCCGATCTGCTCGTCCTCGAAACTGATCCACGAACCGCGTTTAGTGACGATGTTGTGCGCTATGGCTGCGTCGAGTACGGAACCTTCCCAAGAGATTCCGCGGGCGTAAAGAATGTCGAACTCAGCCTCGGTGAAAGGCGGCGAGACTTTGTTTTTGACCACTTTGACGCGCGTGCGGTTGCCGATAACCGCACCGGTGGGATCTTTGATCGCGCCGATGCGCTGGACATTGAGGCGCACCGAAGAATAAAATTTCAAGGCCTTGCCGCCGGGGGTGGTTTGGGGGTTGCCGAACACGACGCCGATCTTGTCGCGCACCTGATTGGTAAAGATGCAGAGGGTCTTGGTTTGGGAAATGGCGCTGGTGAGTTTACGCATGGCTTGGGACATGAGACGGGCTTGCAGACCCATGTGGGAGTCTCCCATGTTGCCGTCCAGTTCCGCCTGCGGCGCGAGCGCGGCCACGGAGTCGACGACCACCACATCCAGCGCGCCGCTTTTTACCAGTTGTTCGGTAATGGTCAGCGCCTCTTCGCCGGAGTTGGGTTGTGATACCAGAAGATCGTCAAGGTTCACGCCGATGCGACGGGCGTAGTTCGGATCCATCGCATGTTCGGCATCCACAAAGGCGGCCAAGCCTCCGCTCTGCTGGGCGTTAGCTATCACATGCAGGGCCAGCGTGGTCTTGCCGGATGCTTCCTGCCCGTAGATTTCCACGACCCGCCCACGCGGCAGGCCTCCCACGCCGAGAGCCAGATTGAGCGAGAAAGCACCGGTTGAGATCACCGCGATGTCTTTGAATGCTTCGGCATCGCCCATGCGCATAATAGCTGAGTCGCCAAATTCTTTACGGATCTGACTCAATACCGCTTCAAGTTGTGTGTTGCTGCTTTTCTTATCGGCCATAAAGTTCTCCTGATACAAAAAGGGTAGGGGTTGTACAACGGTTGCTATGATAGCAAAAAAGCATCGTCATCTGTGAGTGTTTTTGTTGCAGGGTGCGATTCAACAAATGCGAATTACACCCCTTGTTGCAGACGCGACGCGCATGTTATGAAGAAAGAGCCTCCCTGACTTTACTTTCCAAAACTTCACGCGTGAAAGGCTTTTCCATAAAATGTGTATTTTTTCGCAGGATTCCGTGTTTGTCGATAATAGCGGCTGTGTAAGCTGACATGAATAGCTTTTTGATGCCGGGGCGCTTTTTGTCAATGATTTCCGAGAGTTCAAGCCCGTTAATCTCCGGCATCATAATATCGGTCAACAGTAAGTGAATATCTCCCTTATGCTCCTGGACTATGGTTAACGCTTTTTGCGGATGATTGGCCTCCAGTACAGTGTATCCGGTCTTTTGTAAAAGTATCTTGGTCAACTTCAACACAGCCAACTCATCTTCCACCAGCAGTATAGTGATGCTGGAAGGCAGCGGTCCAGCCTCATCCGATATTGACGCCTCAGTTACGGATTCTGAAACCGTCTTTTCTGGCGTGTGGTGCCGTGGCAGATAAGCGTCGGGATTGTGTAGTGCGTGGCAAATCATATGGTTATGGCCGTCCTAGTGCGGCCTCTATCCTTTGGTGCAGGCGGTGCGCGAACTCTTCCAGCTTGTCTTGTGACCATGTGGTGACCAGGTTCTGCCGTATTTCCAGATGCAACTTCTTTTCTTGCGCGGTCCGCTCTTCACAGGTCCAGAAAACGGGTTTGCCCAGCCCGGCCGCCAGCCCAGCCTGAAAATAGGCTAATGGCGAATGGCCTGTAAGGTCGGCGATGAGAATGCGGGAGTGCCTGACACCGACGATCATTTCGTCATTGATCTTATTGGCGTGCTCGCGGTTGTCGATTCGAACGGCCTTATATCCGGCTTTCTGCACACCGGCCGCAAAACCCTGTGACCAGAGCGAGTCATCGTTGTTTTCCATGGAGAGGGTCACGACTGCCAAAGGCTCTGCGGTTTCGACCGGCAGCTCAAGAGCTAGCCATCCGGCCGGGGTCAGGCGGTATGACAGGCCGGCGTTTGACGGGCCTTTGCCTCGTTGATTGCCTGAATCCTCTTCGACCAACCCTTTATCGCTCAGGTAACGCAGGCAGAAAAGCAGCTCTTTTTTGTTGGCGCAGAAGCCCACCGACAACTCAGACGGGCTGAAACTGACGGCGTCGGACAAGGCCTTGGATTTGCGGCGTAAGTATTTGAGCAGATAATCGCATTTTCCCGAAAGATCTGTGTCACGCGGCACCAGTATTTTCGCAGCCTTGTCAAGGTTGGCCCAGGACTGAAACACGTCAACCGTCACTAGGGTTTTCTCGCCTAGCATCTCCCATGTGTTGCGGCAAAGGCCGGAGAGCAGATGGACCGGCGGGAAAGCCGGCGGGCTGTTCAGCAATCGTGTTTCGGCCAAGGTCTGTATCAGGAAGCGACCACAACGCGGGCAGTGGACTTCAGCCGTATTGGCTCCGGCACTGGAATGGTTCACGTTGAGGGTTTTACAAATTGGACATAGGTTGCGGTTTTCCATGAAGTATTCCTTTGTCTATGCCGATCAGGTAACGGCCCATGCTAAGACTTTTGCTCTTCCATTTTGGGGTTGAAGAAGATTGCCATGACTGCCAGGCAGACGATGGCGCAAACAAGCGTCACCAGCCAGACGCTGCTCCAATTGCCTTGCAGCACAGTCGTGACGCCGTCTGCCAAGACCGTGGGCTTCGTGTAGAACTTTATCAAAGCGTCGTTGACGAAGGTTCCGATGAAGGAGCCGATGCCGAACGCCATCAGCGCATATAAGCCCTGCGCCTGCCCCTGCATTTCGGCCGCAGCGGTCTTGCCGACGTAAATCTGCCCGCCGACCACAAAGAAACCGAAGATGACACCATGTATCAGGATACCGATATACACCAGCGAAGTCATATCGCCTGCCGCGAAGTAGTAAGCCACATAACGCAGCGCCAAAGCTGTCAGACCGGCCACGATAGACCATTTCACGCCGAACTTACGCATGGCCCAGGTAACCAGCAGCATACAGAAGACCTCGGCGGCCTGACCTATGTAGCTGACGGCCGTGAGTTGCTGGAACCCTTTTGATGCGAGGAAGTCACCTAAAAACGCGAAGTGGATATTGAACGGGATCATGGCCACCAGCGTCACAAAAATGAAAATAGCAAAGTTTTTTTCCTTCAACATTGAAAGCGCGCGCAGCCCTAAGGCGTCCACTACCGAGAAAGGCTGCCCTTTGCCTTTAGGAGGGGTGGGGGGGCAGAGCCAGGCGACCACGGAGGCAGCCACCGCCACGGCAGCGCCGCAATAAAACGGGATGTTCGTGCCGTCGATCTTGACTCCGAAAAACTGCATGGCCGCCAGGCCGAACAGCACGGAGGCAACCCATCCGATGGTGCCGAAAACCCGGATCTGCGGAAACTGCTCTGCCGGACTGTTGGCCATCGCGATCGCCGCGGTCAGACCCCACGTCGGCATATAGAACAGTAGCGCGATCAGCAGGCAGATAAAAACCATAAGACCGGATGTCGCGCGTGCCGTCATGAAAAGCATCACAGCACAAACAAGGTTTGAGAAAGCCAGAACCTTTTCACCGTTGAAGTAACGGTCTGCGAACATGCCCATGAGTGGCGCGGCCAGTGAGCCTAGCGCCATCGTCGATAGTATCCACGGTTTCCACGACGACCAGCTTTCGCCTTGGTTAGTCACATAAGGTGCGAGTGCTGCCCAAAAGGCCGCGAACATCATGAATTGCAAAAACATCATGGCACTCAATTTAACGCGCGTGTTCAGCGGCATCTGTTCGGTCATCATGTACTCCGTTTTTAATTAGTGACAACTCTAATATCAATGAGCGGGAAGATTCACACTCAGTGTCGTTATTATCAACAACCGGCCGTTGAATTGTCAATACAATCCGGTCAAAAAGGTGAAATGCGGGTGCGATTCAATAAAGTCGAATCGCACCCTGAAGTCAGAATTCAGTAAGGCCTCATATTTCTGTCGAAATCTGATTTTTCTTGTCTGAGAGAACATGTTCTCTCAGACAAGAGATAATTGGGTACAGCGGAAAACGCACAAAATATTATTTTATCCGCCACCGCGTACCCATCAGGCAGGGCTTATCTCCCTTTACGTCAGCTTGATAATAAACCGTCAGAATCGAACCGTCTTTCAACTCGACCGACGTGGGATAACCCAGATCGCCGTCAAAGTGCCCTGTCAGTTTGATCTCGTTAGCCACGTCCCATGTGCGTCCCTGATCGTCGCTGATGCAGGCGTATTCGCCGAATCCTGGACCGAACCGCCGTCCGTAGACCGTCACCAGTTTCCCATCGCGCAGCTTGATCAAGTACGGGGGCAGTCCGGCCATGCCAGTTTTTTTCATCACGCTCCAGGTCTTGCCACCGTCTGCGCTTTCCGACTGCCGCAGACAGTTGTCCTTACCGTGGTAGCGCACCTGCACCACGATTCGACCGTCGTCGGTCTCGATGGCATACGGTTCATGGAACATCATCGGCAGGTGTTCTTCCGGCAATGGCACGATATCCGCCAGATGTTGCCAGGTTTTGCCCAAGTCGATCGATTCGGCGACTGTGATGAAGGTCAGTTTGTCGAAATGACGTCCAAAATAAAGAAGCCGTCCGTCTTTGAGCAACACCGGCCCGTGCGGCGTTGTGCCTCTGATCCCGGAGATTGACTTTGGTGAAGTCCATGTTTTTCCCCCGTCACCTGATCTGACTTCAAAAAGACCCATCCATTGCTTTTTAGTGGCCGAGGACAGTTTCTCATCATGCAGCCACCAGTAAAACCTCGGACTGTCCGCTTTGAGTTTGGAACGGTCGCGAATACTCGCTTCGTAGGCACGGGAGGTAAACCATGTCACCAACAGTTCGCCGTTTGGGAGTTCCACTATCCCCGCGTCGCGGTCGTCCAACGGGGTGTTGCCAATAATCCTTTCCGCGCTCCAGGTCTCGCCCTGATCCGTGCTCGTCACCAGTTGAACTTTACCCCATGGGCAGACGTGTTTGTCGCGATCGCCAGAGAAAACCGCGAACAGCGTGCCGTTCCTGCCCATGCAAACCGTTGGCCAGCCGATATACCTGTCGGGCTGTTTACACAATATTTTTGTCCACACGATGTCCGCCCGCTTCTGATGTACAAACGCACCATTGATCAGTGTCCGACGCGATTTTGGTTCCTGTCCGGGTTCGGTATACGGCAAGCGGGTTATGGCCAGCGCATTGATCTCTCGGTCGGTCAAAACCCTGTCATATATCCGCAGGTCATCGATCTTGCCCCCCAACACGCGCGCTCTTCCCCCCACGTTTCCAATCACGGCTGTCCCTGCCCTGAAGTTCGGCGTGGACGGGAGGGCACCGGACACCAGTTCCTGACGGTGGCCGTAGATGTAGAAATTCGGCACGCTGTTCGTGGACACGTAGCCGTATGTCACCGCGACATGTATCCATCTGTTGGACGTAAAACCTGTGAAAGAAGGCCGCCACCAGCCTGTTGTGGCTGCGTTGATGTTGAATTGAATCGGCGTCGTCGACGACAGGGGATTGAGTACTAGGGCAAACGCTGGCGCATCGATAATCCGCGGCGCTTTGTTGGTGGCACCGGTATAGTAAATCCAAGCCGCGATCGTCATATTGGACAATGCCGGTAAAGTGATGGTCGCGGCGCCATTGGCTCTTCCCGTGTCAGGAAAATATGCCGCCCGCCCGAACAAGCCCTCTTGGATGGATGCATCACCGTCTAATATCGCTTCGCGCCCATTCCCCGACTCATCGTGCAGCACGATCGCGTCCGGCTCTTCGTTCATTGACCACAGTCCTATCAACCGCGAATCCGAATAGGTATGAGAGATTATAAAAAAACAAAAAAGAATGGTGCCCAAGGTTATCCGTTTCATATCATTCGTTTCCTTTGATAAACCGTAAATGCCCAACCAATTTGAAGTATACGCCAAACGAGCCAGTAAAACGCTCATTTAATTACAATTGTAATATATTGCACATACAGGTTTGCTTTCCCTCACTCTCTCATAAATTCCGTTTTTGCTCGCACGTTGACACGTATTTTTTAAAACGTTGTACCGTCATCTTTAATTTTCACCAGTTGTAGGTCACGGCTCCGTAAAGGCTGCGTCCGGCGCGCATCTGTCCCGCATAAACCTGGAAATCATCGTTGAAAAGATTCTGGACGCCGAAATTTGCAATGATTTTTTTGAATTTCGGTGGATGCCAGCGCAGATATATGCCTGTGTCTATCATCCATTCATCATTGCCGCGGAAGGCATTGTCCGCGAATTTTGCCCACCCCTGCCGTAGCATTAGCACCAGGCCGTCGCCTAAACGGTGCCGCAAGGTCAACCCCGCGTCCAGTTCCGGATAGTCCATTACATAACGGCTGGCGTAATACTTGTTGCCGCACTCTTTACGTATGACCAGCAGGTCCGCCGCCAAATCGGTGTCGCCGGAAATTGTGACCCTGCCATCGGCGGTCAGGCCGGCCGTCGTGACATCGGATAGGTTAACCGCGGTCCAGCGCCCGTTTCGCGAGGCTTTGATCCAGTCCACCACATCCTGCCCCTTTTCCCAGAAAAAAGTTATCCGCCACATTGCGATGCCGCTGTCGCCCTTGTAACCGGCCTCGGCTGTCCGCATCTTTTGCAGACCTAACCCGGCGTTGCCTAAAGAGTTCGGCGACTCATAGTTCAATTCTGTGTATGAAGGCTGGCGCACCGCCTCAGTGTATGACAAGAATATGCTTTGCGTATCGAGTAAAAGCCATTCAACTCCAGCAGCAGGCAACCAAACCGGCGAATAATCGCTGAACGCGTCGAATGAGCCGCCCGCCGTCACGAGCAGATCATCAAAGAAAACACCGGGCATTAAAGCCAGTGAAGTGTGGGCACGGTCATGGTCGCCCAAAGCTCGGCTGCGGATACTTTCAAAATCACCGTCACCGCGCAAATCCATGAAAATGCTGTCGCTTAACTGATGCCGTATATATCCGTGCAACCCAGCGAAATCGGTCGTGTGTTCGTTATGATAAAAATCACGCTTGTGGCGGTCGAGCCAATAGGTGTCGTCGGTACGCCGCCAGACCGCGGATATGGAGGCGGGTTCCTGCGGATCGCCGGTGAAGCGCAATGAGCCGGCCAGCAGCGTGTCGCGCAACCGTTCCAACGCGGGATATGCCGGATCGGTGCCGTAAAAACCGCGGGCACCGAATTCGCGCCACGATATGGATGTCAACAGGTCGCCCTGCACACGCTCACTTACCGCACTCAAGCGCCCGCCGGTCTCTGCCCGCGTCAGATGATTGTCACTGTGCCGGTCTGTCTGTGCTATGTCATAAAAAGAGAGAAAGGCCGAAGCGCCAACCGTACGGCCCGGCAGCTCCGAAACTGCCGTGGCGTTCCATTCGCCTATCAACAGTTCTTTGCTCCCTGCGCCGAGCGTGGCCGTACGCGAGTCTTCGAGTATGGGTGACAGCTCCAGACTGATTGAACCGGAAGGATGGCCTGAAGCGGACCTGAAACGGTCGAGGCCGGTAAGGACCTCGGGCGTACGTAACCAGGCGGCCGGCAGCGGAAGATCCGCGTGCCAGTGCTCGGTCTGTGCATTACGCAAAGTCACGCCATTCAAAAGCAGGCCAGCGTTGTTGAATGACGATCCGCGGATCGAAAGGTCCGCCTGCGGATTGCCGACACCCTGCCCGCGCAGACGGACCGCAGGCAGGTCTTGCATCACGCTCTTGACGACGTCGTGATCTGCAAGGGACGATGCCTCGACTTCAACAACGATGTTTGATACTCCGGCCAAAGTGTTTGCCACACCACTGAAAACGAGGCAAATCAGCCCAGTTGCCGCGACTTCTTTCCATAATTCGCCTATTTTTTGTTTTGCGCGAAAAAAACGCATGCGGATCAAAATAGCCGCGCGCCGCACCTATTGTCAATGGCATTTATTTGTAATGTTGACAATTAAATCTGTACGTTACCATACTGTAGCGCCTAATCAAAACGGTTTGTTTTTAAAATCGCGCCCTTTCCCGCGTTAGGTGAAATATTTTATTGCGATTTTTGGGCTAAACCGTGAAAATCTAAAAAGTTTATGGGGTTGCATGTATTAAGGAGACCGATGATGGAATTGTCCTTGCTGATGAACGAATTTGATGTTTCCGGTAGGATGGTCACGATCCATCCGACTGGGAACGGCAATGTCAACGATACTTTCCTGGCGATATTCCGCAACACTTTCGCGGAAGAACAGGTGATATTACAGCGCATTAACCGTAATGTTTTTCCAAAGCCGACCGCGATCATGCATAACCTGCGGCAACTAACGGCACATGTACATCCGCGGCTCGAGGCCGAAGGTGATCAGGCGGACCGGGTATGGCAGATGCCCAGAATAGTTCCGACACGCGACGGCAAGGATTTTTTTGTGGATGAATTGGGAGATGTTTGGCGGGTCATCACTAAAATCGCTTCGGCCACGGCCTTTGACGAGGCGCAGGGAACCGAGCATGCGGCTGAGTGCGGTGCGGTGCTGGGTCATTTTCACTGGCTGGTTTCAGACCTCGACACCGGCACGGTGATCGATCCCTTGCCTGGCTTTCATGTCACGCCAGGCTATCTGGCAAAGTATGACGACATGCTTGAAAATGAA
>Ga0268276_1002969_pt1 | contig 13722 bp, 11 predicted proteins | sample saktaG_4_FD_190145 | JGI IMG/M metagenome (GOLD analysis project Ga0268276, IMG submission 190145) | Saline water microbial communities from Sakinaw Lake, British Columbia, Canada - sak_2010_1_5_45m | ecosystem: Environmental > Aquatic > Non-marine Saline and Alkaline > Saline ...
TTCACCGGCCAGATCGAGATTGAGGGACTTGAGAACTTCAAGATGCTGCAGGTACTGTTCGGTGATGACCGCCATGGGAATATTGTAGATATCGATCTCGTTCTTTCTGATGAGATAGAGCAGCAGATCCAGGGGCCCTTCGAAGATGTCCAGTTTGATCTCATATCCCATTGGCGATTCTCAATAAATACAGTCGCGAGGCTTCAGATATGGGCGTCAGGAAATATCACTGTTATGGCTCCGCCGCGTTTCAGCACGGTCATAGCTTGACGGCATCCCTGACTTCTTCCATGGTCGCGCCGGCCACGCGGGATGCCCTGAGATTCCCATCGGCTATAATGTCATGGACCTCATCCATATGCCTGTCGTAATAGTCCTGGCGCTCATGGATCGTCCTCATCCCCTTCAGAACGCCCTGCATGAGGCGCTTCTTGCATTCCACACAGCCGATGCCTGCCCTCCGGCATTCCGTTTCTATTTCACGCACGTTGTCGGGGGATGTGTAGATTTCGTGGAAGGAGAAAACGTTGCATACCTCGGGTCTCCCCGGGTCTTTTCGCCTCATCCGCTGGGGGTCGGTGAACATGCTTTCGACCTTTTCTTTCAATACTTCACCGCGGTCCCTGAGATAAATGGAATTCTCGTAGGACTTGCTCATCTTCCGCCCGTCGATGCCGAGCATCTTTGGAACCGTCGTCAGAAGCGGTTCCGGCACGGGAAAAATCTCCCGGTAAAGAAAATTGAAACGCCTCGCGATCTCCCGGGTGAGTTCGATGTGCGGAAGCTGATCCACACCCACGGGAACCCCATAGGCCTTGTACATGATGATATCGGCCGCCTGGAGCACCGGGTAGCCCAGGAATCCGAAGGTCGATAGATCTTTATCGGCCAGCTCCGCCTTCATCTCCTTGTAAGTCGGATTCCTCTCAAGCCAGGCGAGGGGCGTGATCATGGAAAGAATTACAAAAAGTTCGGCGTGCTCCTTGATCCTCGATTGAATGAACAGGGTGCTCTTCACCGGATCGATTCCGACGCTCAGCCAGTCGACGATCATGTCCAGCGAGTACTCACTGATCCGGTCCGTGTCGCTGTAATCGCTTGTCAACGCGTGCCAGTCAGCGACAAAATAAAAACAATCATACGTTCCCTCGTTCTGAAGCCCGACCCAGTTTGTAAGGGCTCCATGGAGATTGCCCAGGTGCAGTCTTCCCGTGGGACGCATTCCGCTTAAGATCCGCTTTTTCGAAACCATGACTCCGCTTCCCGTCATCCTTTCTATAAAAACAGCAAACCGCAGGGTTCCGCGGATGTATAACAGAATAACCTCTCACTGTCAATCCGACGGCGCCGCGCCGCGCCCGTGCAAATGGAGCGAAGGAAGCCGGCGGCATTTTTCAATGGTCCCGATTCGCGATCGGGGATAAATACAAAAAAAGACCCCCGGGCTCAATGAATCCGGGGGTCTTCGCGGTCAGCGACGTGTTATTTTACTTTGTCGGAAAGCGCCTTGCCGGCCTTGAACTTCACAACCTTCTTGGCAGCAATCTTGATTTTGTCGCCTGTCTGAGGATTCCTGCCGCTTCTCGCTTTTCTCTTGGCGACGGTGAAGGTGCCGAATCCAACCAGACCCAGCTTGCCGCTCTTTCGGAGCTCCTTGGCAACATTTGCTATGTATGATTCCAATGCCTTCCCGGCTGCCGCCTTTGTGATACCCGCGTCATTCGCCATTGCCGCAATCAATTCCGCCTTTGTCATACTTCCTGTTCCCCCTTTCTCATGCAATGAATTTAAACCATCATGATGATGGATCCTCTCCGATCCCGATGCGTGTTGCTTGATTTTCCGGATATACGACAGAACAACTCATTCCAACTGTCTTGAGTTCATGTTGACATAACTAATGATGCTGCCTGATGACCTGAGCCGCGAGAATTACGTTCTTCACTAACACAAAGAAAACCCCGATGCAAGAAAAATTCAAAAAATATTTTTAACAAAGGAAAAACGGACAACCCGCCGGACTGGCTGGCATTCCGCCTTCCGCAGGCGAGCGGTTTGACAAAGCGGTCCATTTGTGTTAGTAGAGTGCCCCCGATATGAACAACAAAGGTCAGGACGTCGCCGTCCTTTGAGCGAGGTTTAAGTTTCATGGCAAGTGGCGCAACGGTCAAAAAGATCCTGGCATGGATCAAGCTGTCAAGACCCCCCTTTCTCAGCGTGGGAGCGTTCCCCTTTATCCTTGGAACCCTTCTGGCCTGGAAACTGGAAGGCGTTTTCAACGCACCCGTGTTTATCGCCGGCATGACAGCTGTGATCCTGATCATGCTGTCCACCTATCACTCCGGTGAATATTTTGACTATGAAGGAGACACCCTTTCCCATCAGATGCACCGGAACCGATTTGCCGGGGGATCCCGCGTGCTTCAGTCCGGCGCCTTGTCTCCACGAACCGCCCTCTGGACGAGTATCATTACCTTCGTGATGGCAGCGGGGATCGGCATTTACATCCAATTCGGGCTGCAGACGGGACCCTACACGATTCTCCTGGGTTCCCTCGGAATATTTCCGGGGTTCTTTTATTCCACCCGGCCCATACGGCTCGTGGACAGAGGCGTGGGCGAAATCTTCATCGGTTTCTGCTACGGCTGGCTCCCCGTGGCATCAGCCTTCTACATTCAGGCCGGGCACATTGCTCCCGTGATTCACTGGATCGGGATTCCCATCGGCTTCACCATCTTCAACGTCATATTCCTGAATGAGTTTCCCGACTACATGGCAGACAAGACCGTGGGAAAGAAAAACCTGCTGGTGCGCCTCGGAATAGAACGCGGGGCGCTGATCTATTCGACCGCTGCCGTCCTCACATGGGTATCCGTGCTTTTCACGCTGAAGCTGGGTGTCTCCCCGAAAGCCCTTTATCTCTTTCTGCCCGTGATGGCCCTCTCGGCCGTTCTTATTCTTATGGTCATGAACAGGAAATACGAAAACAAAAGAACCCTGGAAGTGCTCTGCGGGCTGAACATCGCCATCAATATCGGCACGACCTTCTCCTATATCGTGGCCTACGTGTGATGTCCTTTGCAGACGCGAACATGAATCGTCATTCCAACGGCAACCGGGTCAAGCCTTTTTTCTGGCCGCCCTCCCTCTTATTCAGACAACTGGGAAGCGCGCTTCTCATGGGATATCTCAACGGCTGGCGTAAAATCCCCCACTGGATTTTGAAGAACAGCCTGAGATCGATTCCCGTTTCCAACGGCGCTCTCGGCATGGGCTGCATCGGCTATCCGGGGCATCCCGTCTGGGAAGTCACCTCTGCCTGCAACTTGAACTGCATCCACTGCCACGCCTCGGGCAGCACGGCCGATCCGGAAGAACTGACCACGGACGAAGGCAAGCGGCTTATCGATCAGATCGCCGGGGTGGATGCCTTCCGGACCCTTGTTTTCACGGGCGGGGAACCTCTTGTCCGGCCGGATATTTTCGAACTTCTCCGGCACTCCAAGACCGTCGGGCTCGCCAACATCATCGCCACAAACGGATGCCTCATCGATGAGGAAATGGCCTGGAAGCTGAAGGACCATGGCGTCGTATGTAACGCGATCAGTCTCGATTCAGCGGATCCCCGGACCCACAACAGGATCCGTCAGAACCCCGAGGCCTATGAACGCGCCATGAGGGGCATTGAAGCAACGAAGAAAGCGGGCATCCTGCTGCAAATCAACACGACGGCCATGGAGTACAACATGCCTTTCCTTTCCGATCTCATGGATTACGTGGACCGGAAAGATGCGGGGATCATGCTCATGTACCAGCTTGTCGCTGTCGGAAAAGGAGAAAAAATCGAAAAGGCCACCCTGAAAAAAACCGCCAATCAGTCCCTGAGCGAGCTCATCGCCCGCAAGCAGCGGGACATGAAGACGATCATCGAACCGGTGGCCGGACCCCAGTACTGGCCCTACCTACTGGAAAAAAAGGGGGTGAAAAACGGCCTGAGGCTGAAGTTCGCGGAACAGGTCTTTCACGGCTGCGCGGCCGGGAGGGGTTTTGTTTATGTCAAATCCAACGGGGACGTCTGGCCCTGTCCCTTCGTTGAGTTGAGTGCCGGCAACGTGAAGGAACGGCCCTTCGGAGAAATCTACGAAAAATCCGAGGTTTTTGAAAACCTCAGAAGGCGGGAAGAAACCCTCAAAGGGGCCTGCGGGGAATGCCGTTATAACCGGATCTGCGGCGGATGCAGAGGAAGAGCCCTGGCATACTCAGGCGATTATCTCGCCGAGGACCCCCGCTGCTTTATTTTAAATTCCGGCCGGAGCGTGACCAGGGCATCGGCGGCGGCGGCGCCTCCCGGATAAACCAGAAGCGGATTTATATCGATCTCGCCGACACAGTCCCGGAGATCATGAACCAGAGCGGAGAGAGACATGAGGGCCGCAAGAATGGCCTTTTTATCCGCCGGCGGTTTTCCCCTGAATCCTTCCAGAATTTTTCGGCCCCGGATTTCACTGATCATCTCTTCAGCGTCCTCTTTCGTCAGCGGCCCCAGCCGAACGCTCACATCCTTCATCGCCTCGACCCAGATTCCTCCCAGTCCGAAAAGAATCTTCTGAAAGCAGGGCTCTTCAAAGGTGCTTCCGATGATCACCTCGGCCACCGGTTCAGGGAGCATTTCTTCAACGAGAACCCCCCGGAAAGAATCCCCCCCTGCCTTTGACTTGACGGCCTGAGAGACACGGTCAAAGGCCGGCGCGAGTTCTTTGAAGTTTCGGATCCCGATCGCCACGGCCCCGGCTTCGGTTTTATGAAGAACATCGGGAGAGATGCCTTTCAGGACCACGGGGAACCCCAATTCCCGGGCCGTTTTCCGGGCCTCAGCCAGGGTCAGGACAAGCCGCCCCCTTGGAACGGGGATTCCATAAAGGGCAATGATCTCTTTGGATGAAACCTCGTCGAGACGGCCGCCGCGGCCTTCGATGATCGCGAGGGCGCGCGTCCGCGCGCCGGCCGGCGGCTTTTTGAATTTCACGCCCTTCTCCAGCCGAAGCCGGTGCCGTCCCAGGATCATCAGCGCCCGCGCCGCGTCCAGACAGGAGTCCACATCCTGATAGGTAATGATGCCGCCTTCCCTCATCTCGCGGCTCGGAGGAGCGACGGTTTTATCGCCCAGCCAGCAGCAAAGAACCGGCTTCTCCGGCCTGCCTTTGAGTCCTTCCAGCATGAGTTTTGGCGCGATTTTCTGAAGGTACATGGTGGTCATGAGAATGATGACCTGGTCAAAGACCTCCTCCCGGACAAACCGTTCCATGGCCCGCGTGATGATATCAAAGGATTGGAGAGGACCTTTGATGATATCGAGCGGATTATGGGGAGGGGCGAAATTCGTGATCTCCGTCATGTCACGCTCAAAGACCGGGCCGACCGGGGCGACGGTTAGACCTTTGTTCCTCATCTGGTCGGCGATGAGTCCCGCCGCTCCCCCCGAACAGCAGAAGATGCCGAGCCGGCCTCCGCGGGCGGGCGGCTGGGAGCGGATGGCCAGCGCCGTCGTGTTCATGGCTTCGAGGCTGTCCACCCGGACGATGCCGTGAGCGCGGCAAAGGGCATCGAAGGTCTCGTCCGAGCCCGTCATGGAGCCCGTGTGCGAGGCCGCTGTCCGGGACGCCGCGGTGGTACGTCCCACCTTGTAAAGGACAACCGATTTCCCCTTTTCATGGGCCAGATCGACGGCCCGGAGAAACCTTTCGGGATCTCTGAGGGCCTCCATGAATCCCGTGATGACCCGGGTGTGCTCATCCTGGGCGAAATACTCGAGGAAATCCGCCGTCCCTAAGTCCGCCTCGTTCCCCGAGGACAACAGATGGGAGTAGCCCAGCCCGAGAGCCATCGCCTTGTCCCATATGGAACCCAGCATGGCCCCGCTTTGCGATATCATGGCCACATCGCCGCGGATCAGTTCTTCCGGTTCTCTTTCCAGCGTCGCGCACCAGCTCAGGATCACGGGTGAGACGAGATTGACGATCCCGAGGCAGTTCGGTCCCAGGATCCGCATGCCGTACCCGCGGGCCGTTTCCACGAGGTCTTCCTGCTGCCGCCTCCCCTCCGTTCCCGTCTCCGCATAGCCGGAGGTGTTGACAATGGCAAAGGGACAGCCTCTCTTTCCCAATTCATCTATCGCTTCATGCACGAGTTTCCTGCCCACCACGATAACAGCCACATCCGGAACCTCTGGAAGATCGGCAATCCGGCGGAAACAGGGTATTCCCTGCACCACATCGCGGTTTGGATTAACGGGCAGTATTTTCGTTCTGCTCCCGTGGCGAAGCATGAACATGAGGCTCCGCCCATTGACCAGTAAAGGATTATCTCCCGCCCCCACCACCGCGACAGAGCGCGGATAGAACAGGCGCTCAAGAAAATGTTTCTCCCTTTTCATTTAATAAAACTCCATAAATTCAATGGATGATCTGCATCTCTGGGCCTGATTCACTGAGAAGGCTTGACAATGACCGTCAGTTCGTACGTTTTCAGAGGCGCAACGTCCTTCTCAAAAGCCCGGTTATACGTGATCTTCAGGGTCGTCTGTCCTGGAGCAGCCGCCTCGAAAGAAAGCGTGATCTCTCCCCCCGAACCGATGAGATCGCTGTCCCGCCGAAACGACGGTTCACCGGCTCCCTTGAGAACAGCGCTGTCGACAGATGAAACATGCCAGTTGAAACCCGTCGTCGGGTTGCCGGCCAGGACGACGTCAAGTCTGTCGCCGGATACAAGGTCCACGATGGAACCCGCATCTTTTTCCGTCACCACAACGTCCGCTGCGGCGGCGACACTGCCTGTCGCTGACACCATGAGAATCATCAGGACAGCCAGGCAGGCTCTTTTCGTTCCGATCCATGTCTTCTCGCTTTTCTTTATCATGGCGTCGTTTTTCCCCCTTTCTTTTTTATCAGAAAGAATAGTTCTCCCTCTTCTTTCAGGCTTCCCGCCGTGCGTTCCGCCTCCGTTCCCCGCCCGCAGAACAGATCCACCCTGGCGGGACCCTTGATCACCCCTCCCGTATCCTGATTGAGAGCGAATCGGGAAAAATCGACCCATGACGTGATCTCTCCCTCCCGGTCAAAAACAGGTTTCCTCAGGCGAATAAAGGAAAGAGCGCCCCGCGGAAAGATATCGAGGTCTGTCGCGATGGAACGGCCCCTGGTGAGGGGAACGCCGATACTCCCGACGGGTCCCTCATCAACAATGCGGAAAAATACATAGCTCTCGTTGTAACTCAGGATGTCCGTCATCTCTTCAGGGTGCTCCCGCAGATATTTTTTGATGCTGCGCAGCGACATCTCTTTTTCCGTTATTTTTCCCGAATCGACCAGCATCCTCCCCAGCCCGCGGTAGGGTCTTCCATTGGATCCGGCAAAGCTGATCTGCATGAAGCCGCCCTCGGGGAACCGGATCATCCCGGAGCCCTGGATGTGAAGAAAGAAAACATCTACGGGGTCGGAAAGCCAGGCGATCTCGTGGCCCTTCTTTTCAAGCGCGCCTTCCGCGTCGATATTCCTTCGATTGTAATAGGGAACAACTTCGCCGTTCGCCACCCTGCCGACAATTTTCTCACCCTTGAACTTGCTCCTGAACTTCCCCAGGTGAGCGGTGACCATGTCATCCGGAATCTCATAAACAGGATGCCTGAATGTTTCTGTCTCTTCGAAAGACCCTTCCAGGACAGGTTCATAGTAACCGGTAAAGATAACTTTACCTCCGTCTCTTTGTCCGGATGCTTTATAAAAATCAAAGGATTCCCTGATCCGTTTTTCCTTCACATCGGGCGGATCGGCACTCCTCATAATTCGGAGAAAGAGAACAAGAGAGTCCTTCATCTCCTTCACGGTATAGCGCTTGTCTCCGAAACGGTACGTCCGTTTTCCGGAAAGTCGTTCAAAATACTGAAGGCTCCTGAAAACGGCCTGCTCCAGAGAAACCTGATCCAGGTCGTCTTTCAATGTGGGAATGTCCCGCGAAGGGACCGGAACAAGCGCCTGAGGCGGCCTCACCGGCGGTTTCGGCACGGGGGGTCTCTCCAGCAGGGGGGCACAGCCGATTATGAAGAATGTCAGCACGGCAAAGAAAATATAGCGTGTCATATAAAAAGTTTTCTCAATTCCATGGGCAACGTTACGAAGATGAGAAGTTTCGAAGATGGGAAGATGGGAAGAAGCCAAGAATGCCTGATGTCTGATGCCCAATGCCTGATGCCCGTCCTTATAATTCTACAATCATCGCCACTTCATCGCAGTAGTCGGGATACTTTGGACACCTGAAGCAATCAGACCAGATTTTCTCCGAAAGGGATTTCCGGTCCACGGGCTTGAATCCCAGCTTATCAAAAAAGGACTCCCTGTACGTGAAGGTGAATATCCTGAAAAGTTGAAGCGTGATCGCCTCGGAAATACAGGCCTCCACCATTTTTCTCCCGATCCCCTTTTTTCGATGATTCTCATCCACGTAAAGAGAGCGAACTTCCGCCAGGTTCTCCCAGATAATATTCATGGCGCAGACGCCGATGATCGCATCGGTGCTCTCATCCAGGTAAACGAAAAAATCCCGGAGGCTGCCGTAAATATCCATCAATGACCTGGGGAGCATCTCTCCCTTCTCCGATGAGAGGTTGATCATCCGATGGATCGTCTTCACGTCGCCTATTCTCGCTTTTCTCAACACGGTTCTTGCCTCCTGCCCTTCGCCTTCCGCCCTTCGCCTTTCGCCTGATGCCTTTTATTCAACATTTCCCTCGCGTGTTCTTTCGTCTTCTCCGTCACCTCCACGCCGCCGAGCATCCTCGCTATCTCACGAAGCCTTTCCGCGTCGGACAAAAGCCGGACATCGCTGTTCGTTCTCTCCCCGGAGACGGCCTTCGATACAAGATAGTGGCGATCACCGAAGCAGGCGATCTGGGGAAGATGGGTAATGCAGATGACCTGGTGGTGCCTGGAGACATCCTGCAGCTTCTCTCCCACCACCTCCGCGACGGCGCCGCCGATGCCGCTGTCCACCTCATCAAAAATAATCGTTCCGACGGACCCTGTCCGCGCCAGAGCTTTTTTCATGGCGAGAATGATCCGCGAAAGTTCACCGCCGGATGCGATTCTGTTCATCGGCTTCATGTCCTCCCCCACATTGGTGGTGAGAAAAAACTCCACCGTATCGATACCCCTGGCCGTCAGAAGAGGGTTTCCCGCCTCATCCATCGGGGATTCCGCGAAAAAAACCTCAAACCGGGATTCCGCCATCCTCAGGGCCTTGATCTCATTTTCGACAGCTTTTTTCAATGCCCGGGCGGCCAAACGCCTCTTGCCGGAGAGCGCACCGGCGTGTTCCAGCAATACCGCCTTCCGTGAAGCGCTTTCATCAGAGAGCCTTGAAATCTCCTCATCGATGGAGGCCATGTTTTTCAGTTCTTCTTCGACATCCGCCGCGGTCTTCATGACCTGATCCAGAGTCCCGCCGTATTTCCGCTTGAGCCTGTTCAGCTGTTCCAGCCGGTCCTCGATCTCTGCAAGCCTCTCCGGATCGAAGGTAATCTTCTTCAAATAGTCTCTCAAGGCGAGCGCGGCATCTTCGAGGTGGAAAAAAGCAGAATCCAGATCCTCCGGAGACGCCTTGAGAGATGGATCGATCTTCTTGATCTCCCGGATGTTCTGCAGCGCCGCGCGGAGTTCGCCCAGAATCGACCCTTCCCTTCCGTAAAGGGCTTCATAGGACCTCGACGCGTGGTCCGTCAATTTCTGCGCGTGGCCCAGGATCTTCTTCTCATCGAGCAGGACCGAATCCTCATCGGGCTTTATCCCCGCGTCATGGATTTCCTTGAGCTGATAACGCAGAAAGTCCTCTCGCTCAATCTTTTTGCGGTTGAGAGACCGGAGTTCATCCAGCCTTGACCGCAAGGACTGAAATTCGTCGAAAAGAGACGCATACGCTGTCCGCATCGGGAGGAGTCCCCCGAATTCATCGAGAATGTCGATGTGATGATCCGCGTTCAGGATGAGCTGGTGTTCATGCTGGCTGCAGATGTTCACGAGCGATCCGCTCAGGGAGGACAAAAGGCTAAGAGTCGCCAGGTTTCCGTTCACGTATACTCTGCTGCGGCCGCCGCGCGATACCGAGCGTTTGATCACGAGTTCATCCTCGGAGCCGTAACCCATGAGCGCCAGTTTCTCTTTCAGTCCCTCCTGTTCAGAGATGCTGAATAGGGCTTCGACCTCGGCGGAATCCTCCGAGGTCCTGATCTGATCCGGCGACGCCCGGTCTCCCAGGAGAAGGTGAATGGCTCCGATGATGATCGATTTCCCGGCACCTGTCTCACCGGACATCACATTCAGACCGGAACCGAATGAGACGCTGAGTTCATCGATGATGGCATAATTTTTGATCTTGAGTTCCCTAAGCATTTCACCCGCTGTTGACGCCCGAGGGGCTCCCTCCCCACCCCAGTTTCGATCTCAGGATCTCAAGATAGTCCCTGTGGGGAGAGACAATGAGCTTTGTGCAGTATTTCGATTTTTTCACGGTCACGATGTCCCCCCTGTTCATCACGAAAGAAATCTGGCCGTCGAGGGTCAGCGTCGCGCCGCCTTTCTCCGTCCAGGAGGCGACCTTGATCGTGACGGTTCCCGGCAGAATGACCGGCCGGTTGGTCAGGGTATGCGGACAAATGGGATTGATGACAATGGAGCCCAACTGGGGAAAGACAATGGGACCGCCCGCCGAAAGAGAATAGGCCGTGGATCCCGTGGGCGTCGAGATAATGAGGCCGTCGGCCTTGAAAGTCGTGAGATACCGGTCGTCCACAAAGGTCTCCAGTTCGACGAGCCGGCAGAGATTGCCCTGATTGATAACAACGTCATTAAGAACCGTGTGCTCGCTGACCTGCTCCTTGTCCCTGGTCACCAGAGCATCCAGCATCATGCGGTTCTCGATTTGGTACTCCCCTTTCAGAATCATCTCCAGAGCGCCGAACATCTCGTTCAGGTTGACCACAGTGAGATAACCGAAGCTGCCCAGGTTGACGCCGAGAATGGGGACATCGTATTCCCGGAGGGAACGGGCGGCCATGAGGAGGGTCCCGTCTCCGCCGAAAACGACCACCATGTCGACGCGGGGGGCGAGTTCATGCCGCTCGAATCCCCAGTGTTCTCCGACTTTGGCGGCAATTCCCTTTTCAAGGTAGACCTCCAGGCCCCTCTTCACCGCCCAGTCTCTCAGCCGAGCGGTGTGTTCGGCGGCCCCCTCTTTTTCCACGTTTGCTATGATTCCTATTTTGCTGACTCTCATCTCCGCTCCGGTATCTGAAACAAAGTAGTTTTGAATAGCATAAAAAGGAAAAGGTGTCCATTTGGAAATCTTCCGGCACCACGAAATCTCTATTTCACGCGCAGCCCCGAAGGAAAGTATCGTGTTCCGGTGTCCGAAATGACATTAAAACAGGGTTTCTCAGCTGCGTCCTGAATGGATGATAAAAAACGTCTCTCTGGAAGGGATAAGCGGGGGAAGCGGCCCCTCCCCCGCACATGAAAGATTTTTCAGCTGAACAGCCCGGTCTTTTCGAATTCCTCGATCTCACTGTCCTTGTAGCCGAGGTCGCGCAGCACATCCTTCGTATGACCTGTCGCGGCGTTCACGCCGATGCTCCGGTACACCGGCTTCGTCTCAGAGAAGGTGATGGGACTTCCGATCTGCTTCACTTTTCCGCCGCCGGGAAGAGGAAGCTCCACGACCATTCCTCTCTCCAGGGCCAGAGAATCACTGAACACCTCCGTGAGGGTCATGACCGGCTCGAAACAGGCGTCCGTGGCGTTGAATAGAGCGACCCATTCGTCCCTCGTCCGCGTCATGAAAATATCGCGAATCTCCTGTTTCACCTTCCCCATGTCCCGGGGCAGAACCCCGCCGGCGATGAGGTCGGGGCGATTCACCACGTTGCAGAAGTTGGTGAAGAACTGCGGCTCAAGTCCGCCGAAACTTATGTATTTTCCGTCCTTGGTTTTATAATAATCGTAAAGGGATCCGCCGTTCAGGAGCATCTCCTCCAGTTCAGGATCCTTGCCGTCCACCAGAAAGCCCGCGCCGAACATGGCGTTGAAGGCGATCATGCCGTCGGTCATGGAGATATCCACATGCTGTCCCTTGCCCGTCGCGTGCCTGTAAATCACGGCCGCGAGAATTCCGATGACGGCATGGTTGGAGCCCGACGCCACGTCGGCGATCTGCATTCCCACGAGACTCGGCCCGGACTCCTTCTTTCCCGAATAGGACGCGACCCCCGAACGGGCGATGTAATTGATGTCATGCCCCGCTCGGTCCCGCATGGGCCCCGTCTGTCCGTATCCCGTCAGGGAACAATAGACGACAGCGGGGTTCACAACCTTGAGGCTCTCGTAGTCCAGCTTGAATTTCGCCATGACGCCGGGACGGAACTGCTCGATAACGATATCGTAATCCGCCACGAGCTGATGGACGATCCGGATCGCCCGCGGATCCTTGAGATTCAGGGCGATCAAGCGCTTGTTCCGGCCGAGCTGGGCCGAGGCCGCCGACAGTTTTATGCCGGGAACAAGGGGCGGAATGAAATCCACGAGATCCGGCCGCGAACCGGAAACAACTCTCAGCACCTGAGCCCCCATATCAGCGAGGAACATGGTGGCGTAAGGCCCGGGGAGCAGGGTAGTGAAATCCAACACTTTCAATCCTTCAAGAGCGCCTGGCATAGTTCCCTCCTTTTAAACAGCTTTCATCCCTGCACGTCCGTCATGATCCAAGTTTCTTCTTGATATCGTCGCGAAGCACGTTTTTAAGGATTTTCCCCACGGGATTCCTCGGAATGGCTCCGATGAGTTCCATTCTCTCCGGCACCTTGTAAGCGGCGATTCCCTTCTCCTTCATGAAGGCCCGGATCTCTTCCAGATTCGGCTTTTCTTCGCCCCGGGGCACCACGTAGACGCAGATCTTCTCTCCCAGTATCTCATCTGGCATGGCAATGGCCGCCGCATCGAGGACCTTTGGATGGCCGAGGAGCATGTTTTCCACCTCCTGGGCACTGATATTGAAGCCGCCCCGGATGATGATGTCCTTGGTCCGGTCAAAGAACCCGATGCAGTCATTGTCCTTGATCTGGAAAAGATCGCCCGTGTTGAAGAATCCTTCGGCATTGAAAGCCTTCTGGGTCAGATCCGGTCTCTTATAGTAACCGGGAATGACATTGGGCCCCCGGTACCAGAGCTCGCCAACGGCGCCCTCCTCAGTCAATTCTTTTTTCGACACGGGATCCAGAACCTTCAAATGAATGTTTTTCCTGAACGGAGAGATGTTCACCCATTTTGAACCGGGTTTTCCGTAATGGGGAAAATGATCGATCCGCATCTCAAGATCCGGAATGTCGACCGGGCCGGCCACATTGGCCGTTGATTCGTTCTGGCCCCAGATATTGGCAAACTCTATCCCCCAGCGCCGCTTGAGATCCTGAACGGACCAGAGGGAAGGCGGCGCCGCTCCGATGGTGATCGCCTTCATCTTGCTCAAATTGAACTGATCCACCTTGGGGTGCTTGAGCAGGGCATTCACCACGGCCGGAACAAGGAGCGTATACTCAATCTCTTCCGTCATGAGCTGCATGATGAATGTGGGACCGTCGAAAGGATGGTGCAGGGCGAATTTGCCCCCTGACATCAGCCAGGG
>Ga0268276_1002970_pt1 | contig 13722 bp, 16 predicted proteins | sample saktaG_4_FD_190145 | JGI IMG/M metagenome (GOLD analysis project Ga0268276, IMG submission 190145) | Saline water microbial communities from Sakinaw Lake, British Columbia, Canada - sak_2010_1_5_45m | ecosystem: Environmental > Aquatic > Non-marine Saline and Alkaline > Saline ...
ATGAAGGATATGTTTATATTTACTATAAACTGATTGATCCGGAAACTCATCTTATAGATCTATCAAATTATGAGTATTCTCTAACAGGTGACTTTAACGGTGAGGAATCTTCAATGACAGTCCCGGCTTCAGATAATGAACATGATGGGTTTAAACAACTTTCGTCATCTTTAACAGGAATTGAACACACTTTTGTCTGGAATGCATTGGCTGATTTACTGGGCGCACATAATCTTAATGTTTACATTAGATTAAAGCCTGATGCCGGTATTGAGCAGGGAGAATTTGCTGCTGGCACTGTTTACATTACGGGTGTTAAAAAACCGTCCATATCTAATATATCAGCATTACAAACTGCCGGTACCAATAAAGTCGTGGTAAGCTACGACCTCTCAGCCGATAATGATAGGCTGCTGGTCGGGCTGGAGATTTCAGAAGATGGCGGGACGACCTGGACAGCCCTTGTTACCTCAGCTATTACTGGTGATATGGGCCCGGAAATTACAAAGGGGACAGGCAAGACCATAATCTGGGATGCTGCTGCAAATTTTGAAGGAAAAGATAAATCAGATATACAAATAAGGCTGACTGCAACAGGCGCATGGCAAAATACAAGCGATTATGCCTATTCACCATACTTTGCCCTAGATACCAAAGCTCCGCTTGGACTAAATAATTTCTTGGGTGTGAGTGCAGATAAATCCTCCATAGTCTGGTCATGGACACCCGTAAGCTTAGAGACAAACTTTAAGTATTATAAAATTTTTTACGGTAAGAATCTTGAAGATGTACGAAATGCAACAAGCACAGCATTAGTTTGGGATACTTCAAATGACGTTGATTTATCCGTAATGGGAACTGCCGGCACTATTATTACAGGGTTATCTGAAGGAACTAAATATTATGCCAGGATTTGGGCAATTGATAATTTTGGCAATGAAGCAACTGTTGCAGAATCTCAATTTATTACTAAAAATACCCAGGATGACAGTGCAGCTAATCCTCCTTTTACACCAATATTAAATCAACCGCCGTCATCATCGAACCAGTCAGGGATTTTGGTTTCAGGCATTGCGGATATAAACAGTGATAATGATCTTTATGTTGATGGAGAAATAGTAATTCCGGGATTTGCTCAAACCCAGAGTAACGGCAAATTTAACGGCATTATAAAACTGGAAGAAGGAAAGCATGAAATATATGTAATGTCTAAAGACGGTGATGGGAATTCAAGCAAATGTTCCAATACCATAAATGTGGATATAGATTTTGGACTGGGAGACATGCTTGTATCCGAGACTATTCTTATTAAAACAGATAAAACAGAGACCGATGAAGCGACTATCATAAAAGATGTCTATAAGGCGGCAGAATCCCAGGTATTGCAAAGACCACAGGTAATACAGGTAAAAGGTATCGATGCCGGTAATAATATTAAGATTATTGGTAAAGGTGTTGCCAATTCAGAGGTAATAGTTTTTATACACTCCGAACAGGTTATAGCCTATAGAGTGCAGGTAAATGAAAATGGTGATTGGAGTTTGATCCATTCCCAGGATAATGTTGAACTGGCAGAAGGTGACCACGAAGTATATGCTCTGACACTGGATGCAAAAAGCCAGGCTAAAAGCAGGATCAGTGACATTAAAAAATTTCAAGTGAAAGTAAATCGTCTGGCAATTGTATTATCATACTTTGATTTGCCAACAACTCTTTTGACAATATTCGTTCTGTTAATGGGTATTGTTATTTTCGGAATCTGGAGAAGAAAACAGGCAAGAACAAATAAAAGAAAGCAACAGCACTAATAGGTTTTAATATGTAGATTAGAAGGATAAAATTGGAAAAAACAAAAGAGTTCCTTGAGACGCTTTTTGATTATGCCCCTGCAGGTTATTATATAAGCGATTTAAGGGGAAATTTTATAGATGGAAATATTGCCGCCCAGGAATTAACAGGGTATAAAAAAGATGAGTTAATAGGTAAAAGCTTCTTAAAGCTAAATTTACTTCAGAAAAAAGATATTCTAAAAGCTGCAAAGCTTCTTGCAAGAAATCTTTTAGGTCAGTCAACAGGACCAGATGAATTTACGCTTATAAAAAAAGATGGCAGCAAAGTTGTTGCAGAAATAAGCACTCATCCCGTAAAAATCAATAACACCACTTTTGTCCTTGGTGTTGCACGGGATATAACTGACCGCAAACAGGCTGAGCATGCATTGCTTGAAAGCGAAAGCGTCCAGCGGATGCTGATGGAAAACCTCAATGTTGGTGTCGTTATTATTGACTCGCACACGCATATAATCGAACATGTGAATCCACATGCCGCTAAATTGTATGGTACAATGCCGGGCCAGATCATAGGCAAAGTATGTCACTCTTTCTTGTGCCCCGCAGAAATTGGGAAATGCCCGATTACGGACCTGGGACTGGAAGTGGACAATTCGGAGCGCATGCTTTTTACCTCAAGCGGAGTCTGTATACCTATCATAAAATCTGTAAAACGCATTAAAATTAGCGGACAAGAAAAATTAATCGAGACATTTATCGATATCAATGAAAGAAAGAAAGCAGAACAAGAACTGCTCATTGCCAAAGAAGAGGCAGAATCAGCCAACAGGGCAAAAAGTGAATTCCTTGCAAATATGAGCCACGAAATAAGAACACCTATGAATGCAATAATAGGATTTTCAGAGTTTTTGAGAGAGCAGCTTAAGGATCCAAATTATATTAAGTATGTAGATATCATATTATCCAGTGGAAAAACCCTACTTGAATTAATTAACGATATCCTTGATTTATCAAAAATAGAAGCAAATAAGTTAGAATTAAAACTAAGGCCGGTTAATCCAAAGGAATTATTCAACGACATTGCGAAGATATTTTCCACTAAAATCGAGTCCAAAGGGTTAAAATTGCTTATAGAAATAGATGAAAAACTGCCACTGGCAATACTGCTTGATGAAGTCAGGATCAGGCAAATACTTTTTAATTTAGTGGGCAATGCAGTTAAGTTTACTTCCAAAGGTTTTTTAGAATTAAAAGTAAATGGCAAATTTTACCCTTATAGCAGCAAGATAGACTTGATATTTTCGGTAAAGGATACAGGTATAGGGATATCAGAAGAAGATAAAGACATTATTTTTAATGCATTTCAGCAAAGCACTTCCCATGATATAAAAAAATTTGGAGGTACCGGCTTAGGGCTGGCAATAACTGCAAAACTTGTGGAACTGATGAATGGCAATATGGAGGTTGAAAGCATTATAGGGAAAGGAAGTACTTTTAAAGTAATTCTAAAAAATGTAGTAATATCAACCGTTGAAAGTGATACCGGGTTAAGCGATGACTCAATTTTAAATATTAAGTTTAAGAACCAGAAAGTTCTGGTAGTAGATGATGTTGAATCAAACAGGCTGCTTCTAAATAAAGTACTGGAACTTCATAACTTAAGGATACTTGAAGCAGTCAATGGAAAAGAAGCAATTCATATAGTAAAAGGAAGTAAACCTGACATTATTCTAATGGATCTAAGAATGCCAGTGATGGATGGTTATGAAGCTATAAAAATATTAAAAAGTAATAGTGAGTTTAAGGATATACCGATAATTATTCTTACTGCTTCAGTGATGAGTTCAGATGTGAAAACTATAAAAAAGATTAACTGTGAAGGTTATGTAAGAAAACCCGTAAGCAGAGCAGAACTTATTAATGAACTTAAAAAATATATTGAATATGAATATGTCGGGGCCGAAAAGTCTGCAACAGAAGCAGTAAGTAAGATTGCCAAAAAAGATAATGCCGGCACAGCAAAGATAAATCAAGGGAAAATATTGCCGGACAACCTTTTAAAAGAATTAAAAGAAGGTATATATTCTAAAACAGAAAAATTAAAAAAGGAATTTGTTATAAATGATATTGAGGATTTTGCCAATGAAATAAAAAAACTGGGAACAACCTATAATATTAAGGACCTAACAGAATGGGCCGACAAACTTTTAAAACAGACGTCTGAGTTTGATCTTGAAAATTTAACAAATACTATAAATGAATATGATTCAGTGCTTGAAAATTTATAAAAATAAGAAAGAATAGCTTAAATGGCAATTGAGAAAAGCAAACAAAAACAACCACTTATTTTAATAGTTGATGATACAGTTAAGAATTTACAGCTTCTCGGCAATATTTTGAAAGAAAGCAATTATAAAATATCAGTTGCCAATAATGGCGTACAGGCACTCAATATAACAAAAGAAATCAAACCCGATTTAATACTCCTGGATGTAATGATGCCCGAGCTTGATGGATTTGAAACCTGTAGGATATTAAAAAGCCAGCCTGAAACAGAAAATATTCCAATAATTTTTTTAACTGCGAAAGTTGATCCGGAGGACATAATCAAAGGTTTTGATCTGGGTGCGGTTGATTATATTACCAAACCTTTCAACACACATGAACTAAAAGCAAGGGTAAAAACCCACACTGAATTAAAGATAAATAAAGATTTACTTGAGGAAAATGCATTACAGCTAAGAAAGGAAAGAAATCAAATAGAAACGATTATTCAAAGTATAGGTGATGGTGTTTTTGTTGTTGATAGGGATTTGAATATCACACTTTTTAATCCAAAAGCATGCCAGATATCAGGGTTTTCAGAAAAAGAGGTTTTGGGTAAGAAATATGATGAAGTTCTAAAATTTATTTTCGAGTCGGACCCTAAAAAAATTGATGACAGATTTATCAAAGATGCGATAAAAAATAAAAAAATCCAGGAAATGAATAATCATAAACTGCTTGTAACTAAACAAAAGGGGAAAATACCTTTTGCCGCAAGCGCGGCCCCGCTGATAAATGAAGAAGGACAGGTAACCGGATGTGTAGTTGTATTCAGGGATATAACTAAAGACCGTGAAATAGATATAATGAAGACGGAATTTGTTTCCATAGCTTCCCACCAGCTTAAAACACCTTTAACCGGAATTAAATGGATGACCGAATTATTGCTGCGTTGCGGATTAAATGAAGAACAGGTTGAGTTTGCACAAAGCGCTCATGACAGCACAAATAGAATGATAAAACTCATCAATGAGCTTCTGGATGTATCGCATATAGAGACAGGAAGAAAATTCGATATACGAAAAGAGAAAACAGATATAATAGCTCTCCTAAATGCTATTCTTGAAGAAATAAATGAAAATGCAAGAAAAAAGGATATCCTGATTGAAAAGAGTAAAGGGACCCCGGCAGAATTGATGGTTGATATCGATATCAGTAAGGTCAGGCAGGTTTTTACCAATCTTATCGATAATGCTATAAAATATTCAAAACAGGGGGACAGGATTGAAGTAAGCTGTGTAAAAGATGGAGCAGAAGTAGTTTTTTTTGTAAAAGATAATGGAATAGGAATACCCCAAAAACAGCAAACAAGATTATTTGAAAAATTTTTCAGGGCGGACAATGCGGTTTTATCTGAGACAGACGGGACAGGTTTGGGTCTTTATATTGCGAAAGCAATCGTCGAGGCCCACAATGGAAAAGTCTGGTTTGACTCTGCAGAAAATAAAGGTACTACTTTTTATATTAAATTACCACTTTAAAAAGGTCAGTAAAATGATTCATCCATCTATGAAAATTATAACTCCCAAAATATCTGATAATTAAAAAACTTAGTTAAAAACACTATTTTTTTATACAATATTATAAAATACTTTAAATATATAAATTGCACTATCTAAGAGTTGTGTTTACAATTATTAAGATAAAAAGTTTTCAGGGAAATGGTAAAAATGGAAAATGATGAAATATACAGCAGGCAGCCTCTCATTTTAATAGTTGATGATACGGTAAAAAATTTACAGGTGCTTGGTACTATTTTAAAGGCGGAAAACTATAAAATAGCTGTTGCAACTAATGGAAACCAGGCAATATCGATTGCAAACGACACAAACCCCGACCTGATACTGCTGGATGTCATGATGCCTGAGCTTGATGGTTTCCAAACCTGCAAAAAACTAAAAAGTATTCCGGGGACAAGTGAAATACCGGTGATTTTTTTAACTGCAAAAGTCGAAACCGAGGACATTATTGAAGGTTTTAAAGCAGGGGCCGTTGATTATATTACAAAACCCTTTAACTCTTACGAGCTTAAGGCAAGGGTCAAAACTCATGTTGAATTGAAAATCAGCAAAGACCTGCTGGAACAGAAAAATGCAATATTGAAAAAACTTTCTATAACTGATGGACTGACAGGACTCTTTAATCACCGCTACACAATGGATGCTTTATCCAGGCTTATTGAGGAAAATAACAGATACAAACAACCCTTATCCATATCAATGCTTGATATAGATGATTTTAAGAAGGCAAATGACGAGTACGGTCATCTTTTTGGAGATGAAGTGCTCGTCAAAATTTCTAACTCAATAGAGGGCTGTATTAGAAAAACCGATATGGTTGGAAGATACGGGGGAGAAGAGTTTTTAGTCTTATTTGCCCATATAAATTTAAAAGGTGCAGTAGAATCTGCCCAAAGAATAATAAAGAGTGTAGAAAATTTAAAATGGGAAAAGGAAAATTTCAAGATAACGATTAGTGCGGGCGTTTGTGAAAAGAAAGACGAAGATACAACCACTCTTATAAAAAAGGCCGATGACCTTCTCTATGCTGCCAAGAAAAAAGGTAAAAACAGGGCAGAATTTTAACAATAAACGCCTAACATGGACAATTTGCGGCTTAATAAATAATATAAAGGCTATTATTAAACCTGAAATTTAAATTCCTTTAAAAATTTATCAGGGGTTACAATGCTTATATTTTTACAAAGTTTTTGAGGGAAATGCTTAATATTCCCGGTAATTAAATAGTCTGCCTTTGCAGAAACTGCAACTTCTAAAAATGGATCATCATCTTCGTCGGGCAGAGAATTTTCTAAAGGTAGAGCATTAATAAATATGCCGTTTTTTCGTAAAAAACTAATTACCAATTTTATTTTATTCTTGTCAAACATGAATTCCTGTCTTTTTAAAACCTCCTCATACTCTATTAAAATTCTCAAATCAATGGCTATTCTTAATTTATTTTCTAAAATCATCCTTAAGATTTTAGCTGTATCGCTAAATGGCTTTAAAAAACTGGAAATTAATATGTTTGTATCAACAACAATTATCACTTTTTATGCTCTTGCCTTACCTTCTTTATAATTTCTTCAATCTCCTTATTGCTCATTTTATCCAACCCCTTTTTCACCGCCTCAGCCTGCAAGTCTTCAACAGCTTTTATAGCTCTAAACCGCCGTAAGATTTCCAGAGTGCTTTCTATATCATCATTATAGATTGGATTTAAAATAGCAATAGGTTTGCCATTTGAAGTAATAATAATATCTTTATTATTTTTCAATTGTTCCCATATTTTTCCGGGATTTATTCTAAATTCTCTTACACTGATAAAATTCATTTTAACTCACCTCGATAAAATATATAACAAATAACAACCATTTTGTCAATATTATGTCCTATGATACATATTATAATTATCCTACGGTTTATTTAAAAATTAATGAAAAAACTATCTGTAAGCAAGAGGTGATTTTGATGAAGAATCGGATATGGGTATCATGATAATATACATTTTTCAATAAGTTTGTCGGAAGTTGTCAGAAGGTTGCCGGAAATCAGGGTTTTTGAAGCTGATTTTATTATTATGCTTGATTTAAAAGCCACTTATATAAAGGGGTGAATTTTATTTCAAATTCTTTATAATACTCCACATTTTCATAATCTTCAGTTATTACCAATCCCTCTTTTAAGTTCAAATCTTCAAGTCCAACAATAAGGCTGTCAATCTCCCTTTTTTTTGTTTTTAAATCTTCAATATTCCAGCAGACCTGTATAGCACTTTTTACTTTTAAAGATTCTTTTATTACAAAATCCACTTCCCGGTGACGTTCATTTTTAAAATAAAATAATTCCATTTTAGGGTCAAGAGATTTTTTTCTGAGAAGCTCCAGGAAAACTAAATTTTCAGCCATTCTTCCTGTATTAAGACTGAACCTAAACCCAACCTGATTTGCAAGTCCTGTATCTATTGCATAAGTTTTTCTTGGACTTTTCTCCTGTTCCTTTAATTTAAATGAAAATCTTTTTACGAAAAAAATTAAATAAATAGATTCTATATAGCCGGAGAATTTTTCAATTGTATCTGTGGTTAAAAGAAGTTGTTTTTTTAGTGAATTATAAGTAGAAGGTGTAGATATATTGCTTAGATAATAAATTGTAAGTTCCTTAATTTTTCCTGTTTTCCTTATTTTATATCTTCTGATTAAGTCCTTATTCAATAAATCATCAAAATAAGCCAGCAATATTTGCTTCTTGGCGCCGGTCAGTACCACTTCCGGAAAGGACCCGTATTCAAAATACTCAGACAACAATCTTTTTATGTCAATTTTTTTATTTACTGAATCGAGACTATTATTTACTTCAAGATTATTAAAAGATAGAAACTCTTTGAAAGAAAGCGGAAAAACTGTCATGTCCACATGCCTGCCTGTAATAAGCGTAGATAATTCACGGCTTAAAAGCCTGGCATTAGAACCGGAAATTATAAGGTTTGCTTTCTTTAGCTCGTGCATAGTCCTGACCCATTTTTCCCATTCTGATACTTCTTGTATTTCATCTAAAAAAATATATATGGAACCTTTGGGATTTAAACTTTCAAGATATGTTTCATAAATTTTTTGAAGAAGATCTGTATCCAACCTATGAAATCGCGGATCTTCGAAATTAACAAATAAAATATTGTCTTTACTTATGCCTTCACTAATCAACTTTTTTGCAAACCCTCGCATTAAATATGATTTACCGCTTCTCCTTGCACCGGTTATTACTATTATCTGATTGGAATCTTTAAGACTTTGTAACTGTTTAAGATATTGTAAACGGGGAAACCCTGTATCCTGGTCTTTCCTCCAGAAATTCCAGTCCTCTAAAACTTCTAAAATTTCATTCTTATTCATTTAAATTTATATATTAGATAAAATAACAAGATTATATCGAATATATTAGATAAATTACGCAATATTGTCAATATCGGGTTTCAAATTTCTTTTGCTAAATTTTACTTCCCGATGACGTTCAGAAGAAGAGTACATGAAAGCTTTTGATACATGCCCTTAAAGCCCCAATACTTCCTTAATACCATTTTCAATTCTAGCCTCGTCAGGAATTACGGCATTCTCAAGATTATGCTCATAAGGTATGGGACAATCAAGGCCTGTTACCCTTAAATATTTTGGAAAGTGCGGGGCACTTTCAAAGAAATATTTAAAATTTACAGAAAAATTTTTACGTAATCTGTAAGACTTCAGCTAATTTAATTTTTTGCAATAGTTACAAAACTTTTAATATAACCTTTTTTAACTTATAATATCTATAGAAATTGAAAAGATTTTACAGAAAGTTTTTTATAATAATTTTAGTAGATAATGTTTGATTGGGAAAAAATATTATGAAATTATCTTTAAGAGAAAATAATATAATTAAAGATTTTAAAAATAAAATAGAAAATAAGTTCCCTGATGAAAAAATAATAATATTAGTATTTGGTTCTAAAGCAAGAGGGGGCGCATCCAAAGATTCAGATATTGATATCATTGTTGTTACAAGATCAGACGACAAGAAGTCAGCCAAAGAAATTAGGTTTATCGGGTATGATCTGGAAATTGAAAATAATATAATACTTTCAATACAAGTATTACCGGAAGATTATATTAACTATCTTAGAACCTTAAAAACACAGTTTATTCAAAATGTTGATCGTGATGCCATAGCAATATGAAAATTGATCTCCAGAATACTAACTGCTAAAACCCTTGGCGGAGGTAAAAAGATTATAATTATAAGATTTAGGGCCATTATTCAAATTACCGCAATTGTATTGCTACTTTCAATTACAGGAGCTTTACCAGTAGCAGGTTGTCGACAAGTTTCTAAAGATACTGCCGAAATAGAAAGTGTCGAATTATCCGCTGGTACCGATGCACTTTCAACTCAATATCAGGCTGCCCCCGAAGATTTAAGCATTGAATTGTACTGGAATACAGGTCCTCTTCCACCTCGATATCATTATTATTACTTAATTAATATCGGACCGGTATTGGAAGGTAAATTCGAATTTCTACCCGGATATGAGGAATACCCACCCGTCCCCGAAGTATGGACCATTGGTTTTTCCGTAAATGCGGCAAAAATGGATGAGCTATACAATTATTTAGGAAAAAATAATTTTTTCAGGGATAAATGGGAAAAGATCGAACCTTCAATTGGTGGACCTCACAGTTATATGACAATAACTGCCAACGGTCAAAAATATGATATACCTCCTGATTCTGAATTAAAACCTGAGGATACTAAAAAGACTGATGAAATTGCGGATTTTGTTAGAAGCCTTGTTCCTGAAGACATATGGACCGAGATGGAAAAAAGACAAAAAGAGTTTGAGGAATCCTATGAGGATTGAACTTTTACCATATTATTCTGAAAGAATGTCTATCCCTTCATTCAAGGCATCTATTATTATAAATGAATGATCTTTAATTTGTTTTATCTCTTCTGCTGTATAACAGAGATAGTCTACGTGTTTTGGAAACTTGATTCTATTTAAGACAAATGGCATTCTTTCTAAAAATCTAAGATCCTTGAATGTCTCTGAAACTAAAATTACATCAATGTCACTTCTCTCATTTGCTTTTTCTTTAATTCTTGAGCCAAAAATGATGATGTTTTTCGGTTTAAATATTTTAATAATTTCAGGTACAGCCTCTTTAACAAACTTATTGTACCATCTATCCTTTATTATTTTTTTATTTTTCAATTAATTCTCCAATATTGAATATTCTTTTTTAAGCTTTTTAAAAATAATTTCAGCTTTTTTTACTTTTTCATCCGCAATTTTTTCATTATATTCTTCAAATGGAACCGAATTACTTATATCCGGATACCTGGAAAACGTATAATCTACCGTAAGATCGTTTATTATATCTATTAGTTTCTTGTTTAGGTTAATTTCTCTTGCTAAATCATCTATTAAATGAGTTTTTGGAAGTTTATTTTTTTTTAAAATAATTATTGATTTTAATAGTTTTTCAACGGATTGATGGGCTAAAAATGCTGCTATGTCATAACCTTCGATTGATATATTTTTTCTGGCCATTTCTAAATCATGAAGGGATTGCTTAAACCATTTTTTTGCATTTTTTATATTATTGTCCATATGGAATTCTTTTAATTCTATTTTTAAAATAATAGCACAATCATATCAATATGCAATTTTATATGGACCGTCAACACTTTTGAAAAAGAGTTTTAAAAATCTATTATATGCTACTTTGTGTAATAACAGAAATATTGTTAATATTTTCCTTTACTCTCTCTAATTTTCTCTATATAATTTGAAATATAAAAAACATAGATCCGAAAGAAAGACCAAAATGGAAAACAATAGCATAATGACCATCAAAGACCTTGCGCTTTATTTAAAAATTAATGAAAAAACTATCTATAAACTTGCTAAAAAAAAAGAATTACCTGGTATCAAAATCGGCGGGATGTGGAGATTTAAAAAAGAAGCCGTTGACAGCTGGTTGGTAGATTTCAGCAAGAAAATCGAGGCAACCAAAATGAAAAATTCGGGTAACTTAAATTTAAAGGATAACGAAAAAAAAGCGTTACTGGAATTGAAAAAAATATTGTTTAAAAGTTTTTCGGTTGCTGAAATCATTCTCTACGGCTCAAAAGTAAGAGGGGACTTTGATGAAGAATCGGATATGGATATCCTGATTATTTTAAAAAATAAGGTCGATGACAACATAAGAGAAAAGATCTTCAGCATGAGCTTTAAGATAGAAATAAAATATGATGTGATTTTTGGAATACTGGTGGAAACTGAAGATTTTTGGAGTTCACCCCTTGCAGGAGCCATGCCCATTCACAGCAATATTAGCAGGGAAGGGGTGCCGGTATGATGAAAGAGAATGTCATTAAATACAAAAGAGAAAGAGCAAAAGAAACACTTGAAGAAGCAGGGATTATGCTTGACAACAATAAATCTATTGCAGCTGTTAACAGGATGTATTATGCAATATTTTATGAGGTGATTGCTCTCCTTTTAACAAAAGGATTCTCTTCTTCAAAGCATAGTGGTGTAAGGAGCCTGTTTAATAAAGAATTTGTAAAACCCGGGATTATATCCGAAGAATATGGTGATTTTTACAACAGGATGTTTGGGTTCAGGCAACGTGGGGATTATGAAGATTTTGTTGAATTTGATTATGAAAAGGTCAAAAGTTGGTTTGATAGTACGAAAGATTTTATTAATTCGATTGAACAGGTTATCCTGAAGGCCATATCTTGACAGTGTACATGCATTAGATGTACAATAATTGCATGAAATTTGAGTGGGATACTGAAAAAAATGAATGGTTAAAAGAAAAAAGGGGAATATCTTTTGAGAAAATTGTTTTTCACCTGTCCCAGGGTGATCTATGGAAAGTATCGGATCATCCGGATCAAGAAAAATATCCGGGGCAAAGAATATATTTTGTAATAGTTGATGATTATATTTATTTAGTTCCTAATGTAAAAGAAGAAAAAGGCATTTTTTTAAAAACAATAATTACAAGCAGAAAAGCAACGAGGGATTATAAAAAAGAAAAAGAGGAATAAAATGAAATTAGATAAAGAAGAAAAAGAGATCCTGGATGCATATGAAAAAGGGCTTATTAAAGCAAAGCATCCTTCAGAAGAAGAATTAAAAGAAGTAAAAAAAATAGCTGAAACCACCTTCAGGAAGAACAGGCGGATCACCATTCGCCTGTATGATCATGATTATAAAGGAATTCAAAAAAAAGCTATGGAAAAGGGTATCCCATATCAAACTTTGATTTCAGGAATGATCCATCAATATATTGAAGGAGATCTTGTAGAAAGAAAAACCGGCTAAGTGGATTTTTAAAAGAATTTGCTTATCGATCCCCCAAATATGCTATTTATATAAGAACTATTTATAAGAATTTATTTAGTTGCTATCAGGTAATTAAATATTTTGGAGAGTGCGGGGCACTTTGTCAAAGAAATATTTAAAATTTACAGAAAAATTTTTACGCAATCATATGAAATTCTTTTAATTCTATTTTTCATATAGAAAAAATAAAGAAATTGCTTGAATAATTATCATTTTAATGAATTATCACGATATGACAGTTAAGCAATTAATACTTCTGCAAAAAGGGCAACAAACTCCTAAAACACAAATATATACTCCCATAAGTAAAAGCTTTATTGCAAATAAACAATTTTTATGCTATTAAGGAAAAAACATTATAATAAGGTGAGTCATATGGCTATTAGTTATAACAAACTTTGGAAGTTACTAATTGATAAAGGAATGCGGAAAATTGATTTAATGAAGGCCGCAGGCATCGGCACCACTACGCTTTCAAAACTTGGGAAAAACCAGTTTGTCAGCATGGAAGTGCTGGTTAAGATATGTAAAGTTCTTGAATGCAATATCGGCGATATGGTTGATGTAATACCGGATGAAAAATAATCTAGTATAAAAATAATCTCATAAAAAAATGGAGGTTATGCAAGATTGAAAATAATCGATAACATAACGGATATTTTAAAAGACGACCTCTCGGTTGTCATGAAAGAAAAGAGCTGCTTGAGTC
>Ga0268276_1002971_pt1 | contig 13721 bp, 16 predicted proteins | sample saktaG_4_FD_190145 | JGI IMG/M metagenome (GOLD analysis project Ga0268276, IMG submission 190145) | Saline water microbial communities from Sakinaw Lake, British Columbia, Canada - sak_2010_1_5_45m | ecosystem: Environmental > Aquatic > Non-marine Saline and Alkaline > Saline ...
CGAATCTCTAGCATTCCGACAGTAATGCTGTTCAAGGATGGAAAACCGGCCAGTCAAGTTGTCGGGTTATTGAGAAAAGAAGAGCTTTTAAAACGCCTGGGACTGTAAAATGCATGATGTGATTGTTATCGGCGGAGGCCCTGCAGGGGTATCCGCCGCAATCTATTTAAAGCGGTTTAAACTTGACGTTTCGATTATCATGAAAGACATTGGAACTTTAGCAAAAACTGACCATATCGAAAATTATTATGGCATCGTCGAACCCATATCTGGAACCGATTTATTTCAAAGGGGACTCGATCAGGCAAAGCGTCTGGGAATTCCTATCGAAGTGGAAGAAGTATTAAATATCGACTATTTCGATTCATTTACTGTGAAAACCACTAAAGGTGAACACCGTGCCAAAGCTGTTCTGTTGGCTACTGGAGCGAGCAGAGTTAATCTTCGCGTCAGAGGTTTTAAGGAATTTGTCGGAAAAGGAATATCATACTGTGCCATTTGTGACGGATTCATCTATAGAAACAAGAAAATCGGATTGGTTGGAACTGGAGAATTCATGCGTGAAGAATTGGAAGTTCTCAAGAATTTCAGTTCTGACATCACTGTCTTTACGAATGGAAGTAACCTCCAAGTTGATGTCGAGAATTTTCTTGTAGTCAAAGAACCTCTACTGGAAATTAAGGGAGAAGATGTCGTCAATAAAGTTATCACCAAAGATAAAGAATATCCGATTGATGTATTGTTTGTTGCGATGGGAACGCCTTCTGCAGCTGATTTTGCACTTAGAATGGGAGCTTTCATCGAAAATAACAATATCATTGTCGATGATAATTTCATGACCAACATTCCTGGTCTGTTCGCAGCCGGGGATTGTATAGGTGGACTCCTTCAAATTGCCAAAGCGGTCGATGATGGAGCAAAGGCTTCGATTGCTCTGAATAAATATCTGAAAAGCATATAATTAATATTAATACGTCTATTAAAAAGTCTGTTTTGCAGACTTTTTTTATGTTATAATTTTATTAACAGAAATAAAGGAGAAACGCCATGGAAGAATTGAAAAAATATCGTGAATCCATCGATTTGATTGACAGACAGATTCGCGAACTGTTTTTGGAAAGAATGATTACTGTGGAAAAAATTGCCAATTTAAAGATGGAAAAAGACATGACAGTTTATGATCATACACGTGAAGATGAAATCATCAACAATAATCTCGCCAGTTTGGAGAACTCAGAATTCAAAGAGTATTATCTAGAAGTACTCCAAACGCTTATGAAGGTTTCAAAGGAATATCAAAAAGCAATAATTATCAGGAACACATTATGAGATACATCGATTTGCGTAGTGACACTGTCACCGAGCCCACAAAAGAGATGCGTTTGGCAATGATGGATGCTCCAGTCGGTGACGATGTTTTTTCTGACGATCCATCCATGAATGAATTGGAACAACTCGCAGCGAACATGTTGGGAAAAGAAGCGGGTGTTTTCGTTCCTTCCGGGACTTTTTCAAATCAGTTGGCACTATTCACCCACTGTCAGCAGGGCGACGAAGTCATTGTCGATCAAAATGCTCATATAGTCATACACGAGTCGGCGGCTTCATCCATTATTGCTGCAGTCCAACTTTTCACACTTGACAGCAACAATGGTATTTGGAATCTGGAAAAGTTAAAATCCACAATTAAAGTAAGAACTATTTCTACAACAAGAACCAAACTTATTTGTATGGAAAATGCCTATAATGGCAAAGTCTTGCCTCTAGATTATATGAAATCGGTCTATGATATCGCCAAAGCAAGAAATTTGAAAGTTCATCTTGACGGAGCGAGAATTTTCAATGCCGCTTGCGCTTTGGGTTGTGAAGTTTCCGATCTAGCCAAATATGCCGATTCAGTCAGTGTTTGCCTTTCCAAAGGACTAGCCGCGCCAATCGGAACCATTCTTGTTGGCGACAGCGAATTCATCAAAGAGGCAAGATACAAAAGAAAAATTATGGGCGGAGGCATGAGACAGGTCGGCATTCTCGCTGCCTGCGGTAAGATTGCTCTGGAGAAAATGTCAAAAAGACTTAAAATCGATCACGAGAATGCAGGATATATGGAATCCTTATTAAGAGCGATTCCGGGAGTAATTATCAATGAGGCTGAACGGGATATCAATATGGTTTTCTTTGATATAGATGATGCTAGAAAATACCGACTGGATGAGTTTCTTTTCGAAAAAGGTGTCAAGATACTTCCGTACGAAGGAAGTTTCCGATTCGTGACTCACAACGATTTGAACCGAGAAGACATCGCCAAAGCAATTGATTTGGTCAAGGAATATTTCCAATAACATGGCATTCTTGTTTATCTTGCACCGCCATAGTGATATGAATCTCAAAGGCACTATTCTCAATCGCAAAGCATGTCGAGGCATAATCTTTTCCCATGGAAAACTATTGATGATAAAAAGCGAAAAATATGGAGAAGTCAAATTTCCCGGTGGCGGAATATCTGAAAACGAAAAACAGTTTCAAGCATTGAAAAGAGAAATATTGGAGGAAACCGGATATTTGATTAAATCAAGAATCAGATTTTTCGGTTCCACTTTGGAATATGCCAAGGATTTTGAAGGCTTGTTCGATATTTTCAAGCAAGAATCAAAGTATTATTTTTGTGAAATATATGATTTTCAATCGCCATTACAGCTTGATGGATATGAAGTCGAATATGGATATCAACCCCTGTTCATATCGCTTGATGATGCCATTAAAACCAACGAGTCCGTTCCAAGTGATGATCAAATTCCTTGGAAAGAAAGAGATACTATGGTGCTAAAAATGTTAAAGGATCGTTTTCATGAGAATTAATGTTTTCATTAGTTCCAAGGGAACGTGTTCAAGAAGAGAAGCAGATAGATTAGTTTTAGCTGGGCGAGTCATGGTGAATGGAAAACAGGCTGATATTGGCATGGATGTTTCGGAAGAAGACACGATTCTGCTTGATGGATTTGCACTATCTGCATCTTTTGAAAACGTATATCTTCTTTTCAACAAGCCCAAGGGTATTGTCACGACCACCGATGAGACAAAATCAGATAATATTATCTCATACATCGCGTATCCCAAACGGATTTTTCCGGTGGGAAGACTGGACAAGGAAAGTTCCGGATTGATCATATTGACAAGCGACGGTCAAATTGTCAACAAAATTCTCAGAAGCGAGTTCAAGCACGAAAAGGAATATACTGTCAAAGTCACAAAGCCAGTCACTGACGTATTTCTCCAAAAAATATCCAATGGAGTCAAAATCTACAATCCCGCCAAACACATCTATGAAACGACGATTCCTTGTAAGACTAAAAAAATATCGAAACATGTTTTCTCCATCATTTTGACACAGGGATTGAATCTTCAAATAAGACGAATGGCAAAAGCGCTTGACAATCATGTGGAGACACTAGAAAGAATTCGAATTATGAACCTTTCTGTTGAAGATTTGCCTGTTGGAGCTTGGCGCCATATGACAAAAAAAGAACTGAATGACCTGATGAATACGATTTCGCTGATTTGACATTTCTACCATAATATTCTGTTTGGAAAATACCACATTAGTGGTATAATATTTTTTGGCAATTGCAAGCAAACATGCATGAATAAGGAGGATACAATCCATGATTTTACGCAAGGCAAAAGGCATTCACATCGATGGTTTCAAGAAAATGTCCCGCGAGTTGCCTTTGAGAGAGTATTTAGATCCTCAATTTGTCTATATTCCGTTGCTACAACAAAATTCTCCGCTCAAAAAAATGGTGGAAATTGGCAGCGATGTAAAAATCGGACAGGTTGTCGCATTGAGAGAGGGCTTTGGAGCAATGCCTATCCACGCTTCGATTAGCGGAAAAGTCACTGCTTTCAAGAAAGTTTGGCATTCCTCGGGAAAGATGATCGAGGCTATTGAAATTGAAAATGACAAATTAAACCGATTGGACGACTCAATCCTTCCGGAAATCAATATAGAGATTCTTTCTCGGGAACAACTGATCCAGAAAATGCGCGATGCTGGGTTGTCTGGACTTGGCGGAGCGGGATTTCCAACATACATTAAATACCAGGCCAAGTGCCCGATTGACACGATAATCATTAACGCCGTTGAATGCGAACCATATCTAACTTGCGACTTTATGTTGACAATGAAATATCCGGAAAAACTACTAAAGGGGCTAAGTTACTTCATAAAAGCCGCTAATGCCCGAAACGGATTCATCGCCTTTAAGAGCTATAACCAAGACATTAAATCCGCACTTGAACCATTGTTGAACAAATATCCAAATATCGAACTTTGCGAATTGAAAGATGTATATCCTGCAGGTTGGGAAAAATATGTTGTCGAACAGGTGACAAACAACACTTATGTCAAACTACCTTCAGAAGCAGGTGTCATTGTCGATAACTCAGCTACCGCAATTTGTTTTGCGGACATGGTCGATAATAACATTCCTTTGATTTCGAGAGTGATTACAATTACTGGAGAAGGAATCAAACACCCACAAAACTTCTATGTTCCCCTTGGCACCAAGGTCTCGGAATTGATTGCTTTGGCTGGAGGGTACGTTGAAGGATTGGATCCGAAAACCGCTTGGTATCTTGCTGGCGGACCAATGACGGGCAGGGCGATATTAGTCGATGAATTGATTGTCAATGATACTTTGGGCGCTGTTATTGTCAAGGGCATACCGAAAGAAGCAGAACATCCAGAATGCTTAGGATGCGGCAAATGTTCAGATGTTTGTCCTGTCTTTTTGACTCCGACCTCGATCAAGAGTGCATTTGAAAGAAACGATGTCTCGCTGATCAAAAACCTTAACGCCGACAAATGCATGCAGTGTGGTCTATGCTCATATATTTGTCCTTCACGAATTGAAATTACCGACTTTGTTGCCAAGGCGAAAGCCTTGATGGCGAAAGGAGCTTAGTCATGGCTAGATTTTCTGGTGGGAAAGCCCCTTTCCTAAGAATTACTGATTCAGGAGAAAAAGGCACAAAGATCATAATGCGGGATTTCATCATCGGGTTGTTGCCGGTGGTCCTTTTTGCATGGTATAAAAATGGAATCATGGTATATATCGATGGCAATATCTCTTTCATGGAAATGCTATATCCTTTAATATTCATTATCTTAGGTGGATTTTTATCGGTATTATTCGAAGCGATTTTCTTCTATATTACTGACAAATCGGCAAGAAACGTCAAAGGAATCGGGAATAAACTAAAATTATCATATGGTGCTATTCCCGGATTGCTTCTTGCCATGTTCTTGCCATTATACACGCCGATATGGGTGTTGATGTTCGGTTGTTTCATGGCGACGATTGTCGGCAAGATGCTTTTTGGAGGATTCGGCCATAATATCTTCAATCCCGCTATCATCGGCAGAGTCGCTATCATGTTCACATTGCTTGGCGTAATCAACAATGCCGGCGGTTTTATGAATGCGAGTGAAGTATTGGTTGATTCTTATGCCGGAGCTACACCTTTGACGCTGTTCTCAATTTCGAAAACCATTGATTACAATGTCATTGTTGCACCATATGGAAACCTTTGGAATTTCTTCATTGGTACGATCCCGGGATCACTGGGAGAAACAAGTTTTCTCGTTATAATGATAAGTTATCTGTGGCTATCCATTCGCAAAGTTATCAACTGGTCTACGCCGCTAATTTATGTCGTTACAGTATTTATCCTTTCCTGGATCATCGGAATGGTAAATGGTGAAGCCGGAATTTGGTTCCCCGTTTATAGCATTTTAAGTGGAGGATTAGCTTTTGGGGCTGTATTCATGGCTACTGAACCAGTGACTACACCCAGAAATCCCTTGGGAAAAGTGTATTTTGCTTTGTTCATAGGGGCCTTAACAGTTTTGTTTAGATTCATCGGAGTCTACCCCGAAGGAGTGGCAACTTCGATTATCGTCATGAACATCTTTACGATGCCGCTTGACAATGTTACCGCAGCAATCCGCTCGACAGGGATTAAGAAAAAAACAATCGGCAAATTTGCTTTCCTGACAATCTTGCTTCTTCTGATTATGGTGTATGCGGTTATCAAATCCATGAATTTGTATTCCCTTTCTATTTTCTTTGTAGGAGGGTTGTTCTAAATGAAAAAGTTTATTAACAAGCATTTGGTATCCCTTGTTTTTATCGTTATTTTTGTCTTTATTTTCGTTTTCGGAGGAATGTATTCCCGGTACATGACAAATCAGGTGGAAGTTCACCGTGAGGATCAAATCGGAATCAGCCTTGATTATTATATCCGCAATTTTGAGTTGAACACATTTATTGAATTGCCATATTTGGCACATGTAACTTATGGGCAAAACGATTTGGAGACACAAGTTTATCTCAATAGCCAGTTTCAAATCACTGGTTTGCCAACAGGGGTTGAGATAACTGATAATATTTTGGCTAACTTGCAAGGATTGATCAATGAAACGCCACCGACATATGAAACAACCACTTATTTTTCCGGTTATGATGATACTACAAATACTGTCACCGTTATTACACAAGGTTTTCACGACATAATCGAAATCGATGTAAATTTCAACATTGTGTTTTCAAGTGTTGACTCATATATTGTGACATCGTCTGAAACATATATTTTCGCGCAGAACTATATAAATGGTCCCGTACCAGCTGTGGAAAATTATTATATGGATGGATTTATTCTTGGCAATGTCAGTCTGGATTCAGTGGCTGGAGCGTCCGCCGGCACTTGTCCTGCTATGCAGCGTGCTGTAGATTTACTAAAGGAATTTCAAACATATCAAATAGTATCCGTAGTCGTCTATAATAACCAGAATGGAGGTAATTAGCATGAATAAAGGTCTTGCTTCAGGGCTTGTTTTGCTAACTCTCGGACTGGGTTGTGGGTTGTTACTCGCAGGAGTAAATGCTTTTACTGCTCCAACGATTTTAGCAAATGAAAACCAAGTAAAATATGATGCGATCAGTGAATTCTACGATTTGGCCAATTACACCATACTTGAAGAATCAGTTGATGGGGGGTTGGTTGATACCTTATTTTATCTTTCTGACACAGGCGGAACTTTGCAGGCAATTGTTTATTCTGTCAAACAGTATGGATACCAATCAAATGTAAAAATGTTGATTGCAATCTCTAGTGATTTATCTGTTGATGGTTATAAAGTTGTTGAGCAAGCCGAAACAGCCGGACTGGGGTCTTTATCAGTAACATATGATTTTAATATGGATGGAGTTATTATTCCGGATCTTTCAGCCTTTGATTCTATTTCCGGGGCAACGATTACTTCAAACGCTGTCAAAGCTTGTTTTTCAGCCGTGTTTGAACGGGCTGCTTCAGATTTTGGAGGTGGCATGTGATGAACCAAAAAGAAAACTTCTTTAAGGGCATATTAAAAGAAAATCCTTTATTTGTATCCGTACTGGGAATGTGTCCTTCGCTTGCGGTAACGACTTCACTTGAAAATGCGATTGGCATGAGTATCGCGGTATTCTTTGTTTTGGTATTATCAAATTTTTTAGTCTCGCTGTTGATGAGTTCAAAGAAAATCAGGGAATTAGTCAAACCGGTCAGAATACCTGTTTACATCGTGATTATCGCCTCGTTGGTCACTGTTGTCGAGATGGTGATGCATGCATATGTCTATCCTCTTTATATCAGTTTAGGAGTATTTATCCCCTTAATCGTTGTCAATTGTATTATTTTGGGAAGGGCGGAAGCTTTTGCTAGTTCCAACAAACCCGTGGATTCCGTTGTGGATGGAATGGGCATGGCTGCCGGCTACGGTTTAGCCTTGATGCTCATTGCTTTTGTCAGGGAAGTACTTGGAAAAGGAACGCTGACAATTTGGGGAAGTTTACAATTGGATTTACATTTCATATTTGATTTCTTGAGAATTACACCATTAGACATGTTCTCCAAACCGGTTGGAGCCTTCATGACGTTTGGATTCCTGTTGGCTACCATTTTGGCGATTTCAAACAAACGACAGGCTAAACTTGTGGAAGGAGGCGACAAAAAATGAGTAATCTAATTTCGTTAGCTTTTGCGGCTTTCATTGTTGAAAATATCATTTTGACCCAATTTTTGGGTATCTGTCCTTTCTTAGGCGTTTCAAAGAAAAGAAGTTCAGCTTTGGGAATGGGATTGGCGGTAGTGTTTGTCATCATCTTGTCGTCCACAATTACTTGGGTGTTGTACCAATATGTGCTTGTCACTCTGAATATTGAATACTTGAGAACCATCATTTTTATTCTTGTCATCGCAGCTTTGGTACAGATGGTTGAAATATTCTTAAAGAAAGTATCGCCAGCACTGTACAAAGCCTTGGGAATTTATTTGCCTTTGATTACGACAAACTGTGCCGTTTTGGGCGTTGCTATCATTAACATCAACAACGGCTACAATTTCATTGAAATGCTTGTATATTCGACTTTTATTTCTCTTGGATTCCTGTTTGTAATGTATATATTCTCGATGATCCGTGAGAAACTTGATTTTTCTCCAGTTCCGAAGGCTTTCAAGGGCACTCCGATTGCTTTGGTGGTTGCTGCGATTTTGGCGATGATCTTCGCAAGATTCGGAGGAATAATCTAAATGAATATTTTGATACCAGCGGCAGTTCTTGCAGGAATTGGATTTGTACTAGGATATCTTATTTTTTTGGTGGATAAATACTTTCACGTTGAAGAAGATCCACATATCGACGAAGTTCTCGAATTACTGCCCAGATATAATTGCGGAGCCTGCGGATATCCTGGCTGCAAAGAGATGGCAATTTCATTGCTTGCAAAAGAAACCAAACCCGAGCAATGCAATCCACTAAAAAAAGAAGCCGAAGAAGTATTGCGAAAATACTTGGATGAATATTTTGCCACAAAATGTTAATCTGAGAATATTTGACAAATACTGCTTCTCAGTAAAACGCTTAAAGTTGCCTTTTGGGGCAACTTTTTGTTTGTCTTAATAAAGGAACATGTTATAATGTCTGTAGAATTCAGGTGATGAAATGGAACCATATCAAATTATATTGTTGATAGTCGGGGTATTCGCAATCATTATGACTATGATCATGCTTATTAATTTTAGAATAACCCAATCAAGAAAACAAACAATAAAGGAAAAACTTCAATCTCATATTCCTAAGGGAATTTTCACTTGGTATCATGATTCTTCTTCGTTTCATATTCAAATAGAAACAGAAAACAGAGTATTCTTAGTCAAGATTATACCTTTTTCAATTAACCATGAATTAATTATCACCGCCCCAAAATCATGGTGTGTGAACAAATCCCCAAAAGCCTGGAAACGATCGTCCACGCCTGAATTAGTGCCGTTAGTTAGTGGCTTTATGGAATATAAACCAGATTTTGACAAGAAGATAGTCAAAATTGCTTTGATATATCCCGGGTGTCACAATATAACCAGATACCTAAATGAAAGCGACGTGGAGCTCGTTTCATATACAAAACCCGTAAATGGGATTAATTTTATCCGTTTCAGCGAACTTGATGATTATTTTACTGCCATGAAATAAAAAAGGTTTACAAATCAAAGGATTTCATATAATATATTATATGCATGCGCCATTAGCTCAGTTGGTAGAGCAAATGACTCTTAATCATTGGGTCCCCGGTTCGAATCCGTGATGGCGCACCAGATACAATTAAAAGGCGAGAAATCGTCTTTTTTCTTTTATCTATTTTATTGTATAACTTGTTATGATATGATTTATTTGTATATAAGTTTATTATTACTATCTGTCAAAAACACCTAATCCACACCTATAATATTGTTTATCAATATGCTATCATGCAGATACTGTCGGATTGTATAATATTTTTTGACGGACAGTACCGCTATGCTTTTATTCTATTATTAAAAAAAGAAAAAAATAGAGGAAGAAGAACATGAAAAGAATAATCATCATTTTATTCATTTTACTAGATTTCATTTTGCTCATCGGATGCAACTTTCGAAGCATTCTAAATTATAATCTCAGTTCTAAGCAATTTGAGAACTATATTTCTAAGCAAGATTCTTATACGTATACGATTGATCTTGATTATACCGTTAAGGCAGAAGGATCCCGTAATACATACCATTATTATTTTGATTCTGAGGTTACGAATTATCTGCTAGACAATGCTTATGAAATCAGCATGGTACTGAGCGGCGACACATATCATTTTTTGGTTGAAGTTGAAGACGAAAAGCTAAATACCTTTGTTATCGAAGGCGCTTGGCTGAGACCTGATGACACAGGGATAATGGACATAGTTGAACTTGAAGAGGAATTTGAAAGTTATGACGCTTTTGTTTACAGGGATTCTTGGATAAATGACTTCGAACAAACTGAATCCAATCATTTCAGTGTTTCGGTGTCTATAGAGGATTTGCTGGAAAATGACTATTTTGATGAATTAATTAATGATATCAGCGTGTCCGCTATATCAATTGAGGAATTAGATACATCTTTTGCGGTGATCGAGGTAATGTTTCAAGAAGATAATCATGTAATGAATATCGACATATCAATCGATTCACTAAAATTCAAGGTTCAGAATATCTCCTTTAAGACAAGTCTTTCTGAATCTTTAGTAATTAAAAAAGGCGCGACAGACTCGTTTGATTACAGCAAGTATTACGAATTTCCGGTCACGGATATTAATGAGTTGCATAAAACTTATGACTGGCGGGACCATTTTGAAGCTACGACTGTTGATTGTGGAACGAGTTATTACCGCGTTCATATGGAGCAAGGCGTTTATCGTTTTGATTATGGCCCTTATTCAGAAGAATGTGTTTATGCTGAACTTTTGACGGAATCAATGACGCTTGTGCATACTTCAAATCACTTGGATTATGATGTTCCAACTGAAGGCATTTACTATGTCAAGATTATTTCAATTTCACCGAATGAGAATTTCAGACTAGGACTGATAAGGCCTTAAATTGTGGATAACTCAATTAAATCACTTCCTTTAAAAAATACCAAGTCAGACAGGATATCTTGCATTTAAATACAAAAAAACTAGAAGACTTTCTATCGTCTTCTAGAATCTTAATACAATATTTACTCTTTTTTTATTCTGTCCTCAAAACGCGGTTCACTTCAAAACACCAAATTTATATAGTTCAAAAGGAGTTTTTATGAAAAAGTATTACTATTTTCTTGTCATATTATTATTTTGTTTTTTTTTGGTCGGATGCAATTCAACAACTGAACAATCAGCATCTATAACAACTGAACAATCAACAATCACAACAATCAGCAACTTTGACTACGTTAATGAAAGCATATTTGTACAGACTGGCGATTATTCGATGCCAGGAATATTGACCACACCTTTGGCTACAGGGCCTGTTCCTGCGGTTATTTTTATTCATGGATCTGGTCCAGCCGACATGGATGAATCGATAGGCGCATTAAAGATGTTTCAAGATTTAGCCAATCATCTGGCAGAAGAAGGAATCGCTTCGATCCGTTATAACAAACGAACCTATGAATATGCTGATGAATTGGTCGGAGATTATGATTTTACCATATATGATGAAAGCATTAATGATGTTCTGTCTGCATACCAATTACTGATGTCCGATTCCAGAATCGATAAGGACCAAATATATCTCCTCGGTCATTCTCAAGGCGGAGCGATCGCACCAATCATAATCAACCTTGAGCCTAATATTTGTGGCGTCATTATCATGGCCGGGAGCACCGAGCACATCCTGGATATCCTTGCGAATCAATTCTTGCGATATTATGGTCAAGATTATCTGAACGAGTACCGTCCCTATATTGAAACCGCCAAATCACTGACCGAAGTGAAACCCGGAGAAGAAGCATACTTATATTTTGGGGCCTATGAAGCTTACTGGGTTAACTACAACAGCATCAATTTCCCCCAAGAATTATTAAATGCTTCAGTTGACCACCCATTTTTGATAATGCAAGGTGAAAGCGACATACAAATAACCTTAAATCATTTCGAAACATATCAAACATTGTTAGGTGCAAATGAATTATGCGTATTCAAACACTATGAGGAACTAAATCACTGCTTTGTAAACGGAGTGGGAGAAACATTGGCTACTGCATATACTGTAAGCAAGGAAATCCCCGATGAAGTTTTCGAGGATATCTGTGCATTTATTCTCGGCTAATATTTTGGCGTTGATACCATATGTTTAATAAATGTCGAGTTTAATTTCAAAATTCGATATTGAAGAAATAAACTTGCGAATGTGATATAGATAAACTTGTGTGGATTGCATTGTTTTCATGATAAACTTGCGACTGACAAGACAATTTAAGTAGCAAAACATATAAAAGTTCCAAAACATGTTTTTTCGGAACAATTAAGCGCATAAAAGTCTCGTGTGTGTAAACATAAATAGGGTAAAAATATGTTACTTCGGGAAAGTCGAGGCACTTTATTTAGCACTTCACACAACTCAACGCAATTTGTCTGTGAGCACATTTTTGATAGATTTGATCCAATCGACAGGTAGCGAGGAGATATGTTGAGTAATTCATAGCCTGACTTCAATTGCAAAATAGTCTTTATGAAATATATAGTTCGGTGTTTGACCGCGATGGTGCACCAGATACAATTAAAAGGCGAGAAATCGTCTTTTTTCTTTTATCTATTTTAATGATTATCGTCTTATGATATGATTTGTATGTATATGAGTTTATTATTACAATCTGTTTAAAAAGTACGAAAAACCATTTTTTCAATTGTCACATAACTGAAGATGAAGTTATTATAGTTTGATTATGTTCAAGAGAGGGTAATATGAAGACGAGATATTTTCAATTTCGATTAAATCTGATATTAGTTTCTATTGTAATGATAGCTTCTTCATTTTTGGAGTTATTGAATTATGCTATAAACCCATCTATGATAGGATTCTGGAATCCAAAAATCTTTTTTAGAGATGCTCTAATAACTGAAATTTTTTTTATAGTAGGCATGATAGTGCTCTCAAAAAGAATACTAGTTAATGTTCATGTTACCAGTCTGCAATTATGCTTTTTTCTTTTTGGCAAAGAATTTCACAGCATAAAATGGGACGATGTATCTTCGATACTTTTTAGTAAACAACTATTTAGTAAGAAACTAATTATTAAAACAATTAATGCGAATATTTCAACTGAAATCGACATAACAAAGAAGCAATTGTTAGTATTTCATGAATTATGCTCGAATCAATCTGTCTGTGATGAAATAAAGAAATATTTGGATATATGGTCATCTATTTAAAGAGGATATTTGATTTAATTAATTGTATTGGTATGGAAATTAAACAGAGGGTAATCGAACCATATTAATACGAAGTATCTGCTTAAATTCCTCTCAATCAATTAAAGTCAATCTATATGTGAAACAATTTTCGTTATTTTATAAAAATTGTTTCACATTTTATTATATTTGTGTTATATTATATGTGTAACAAAATAGTCATTATTTTATAAATAATTTCACAAAAGAGGTATTGTTATGGATTATAATCAAAAAGACATATTATTTTTGCTAGAAGAAAAGATGAAACTTGGTAGGAGATTAAATTCTATACCCTATGGATCAATTGAAATACGAAAAAACAGTGGAAAAGAATACATCTACGTCCATTACCGTGAGGATGGTATTTTATTATCAAAATACATCGGACCCTATAGCGAA
>Ga0268276_1002972_pt1 | contig 13717 bp, 7 predicted proteins | sample saktaG_4_FD_190145 | JGI IMG/M metagenome (GOLD analysis project Ga0268276, IMG submission 190145) | Saline water microbial communities from Sakinaw Lake, British Columbia, Canada - sak_2010_1_5_45m | ecosystem: Environmental > Aquatic > Non-marine Saline and Alkaline > Saline ...
TTTCCAACAGCACATGCTCGGTACCCGCGGCAATCTCGCTGCCCGCGCCGCCCATGATGCCTGCCACCGCGCTCGGCGCCGCAGCATCCGCGATCACCAGCATCTCCTCGCCCAGGGCACGCTCAACCCCGTCCAATGTGGTGATCTTCTCGTCCGGCCGCGCCCTCCGCACCACAATCTTGCGCTCCGCCAGTTTGCGGTAGTCAAAAGCGTGTAGCGGCTGCCCGCATTCCAACATCACGTAATTGGTCACGTCCACGGTCAGGCTGATCGCCCGCACCCCGCACAGCTCCAGACGACGGCGCATCCACTCCGGCGACTCCCCGTCCTGCACGCCGGTCATCACGCGCGCCGTGTAACGCGGACACTTCACCCGGTCCTCAACCACCACCTGCGCGAAAGTTTCCACCGCGGCTTCCGCCTCCGTGTACTCAACCGACGGCAAACGCAGAGGCCGCTTGAGGAGTGCCGCGAACTCGCGTGCGATGCCGATGATCGAAAGACAGTCCGGACGATTCCAGGTGATCTCCAAGTCCAGCACCGTTTCCGGCAACGGCAGCACGTCGCTCATCAGCGTGCCGATTTTCAGAGCCGGATCAAGCTCCATGATACCTTCGTGGTCATCTGAGAGCTTCAGTTCACGCGCCGAGCAGAGCATGCCGAACGACTCCATGCCGCGCAGCTTGGCTTTCTTGATAGTGAACCCACCCTCCGGAATCACCGCGCCGATTTTAGCGAATGCCACCTTCAGTCCCGCGCGCGCGTTTGGCGCCCCGCACACCACCTGCCACTCCTGCCCACCGTCTGCCACGCGGCAGACAAGCAGATGATCGGAATTCGCGTGCGGCTCGCACGCCAGCACCTCACCCACCACAAAATGGTCGTCCAGCGTGACGCCGACCTCATCGACGCTCTCCACCTCCACGCCGGAAAAGGTCAGCTTATCCGCCAAATCCTTAACTGACAAATCCGACACATCCACATACTCATTCAACCAACTTACCGGTACTTTCATTCTTTCTTCCTAGCTTTTCTCTGCTTACATGCCGCGTTTCTGATCCGATGCAATTCCAAGACTGCCTTTTTTACCAAAGGAAAAACATCTGTAAGGTTGAAACTCGCGAAAACTGCTTTTTCAAATTCTATTCTCTCGACTGATTCGAGTTCGTCCTCAAAACTCAAAACATCACGTTCCTGCAACACCTTAAACCCCGACATTATCTTTTCGCGTGATTCTTTCGATACCTTTGCCGGATCCAACATCTTCATTTGCCGCGACAATTTTCTAGAGTTCAGATCAAGCACACCGAGCCCCCGACCAAACCCGATAGCCTCCAGATAAAAACACCCTATTAGCGAACATAATAACGCATGGCATAGTTCAATATCAACGGACCCGCTTTTCGCTTTTAATGGAATTAAACGCTGATTGACAAAAGCTTGCGGTTTTAAACGAATAAAAAATAACCGCTGGCCCGGATTCACAGAAACCGCCAAATCCGCAGTCGTATCAGGGCGCATTTCATACCACTGTTGCCCTGATTGCGCTAATGATTCTGTTAAAGGCCGGCCTTTCTTATTCTTTCCCGCTTGAAACTTGTTAATCCACGCTAGTGCACCAAAGTGACCTCTTGATTTCAAAGCAGCAACCGAAGCTGAGCAACAGAAGGCTTTTCTGTCTGCCCGAGCGACTAATCGTTTGACCGCCGCTGCGGTTTTTAAAACCGGGCGCAAATAATTAGGCTCAATGCCCGCTTCATCAGGCGGGAAAAACAGAGCATCCCACCCGCGTCTTTCCCCGCGATACACATCAAACAACGATGAAACCGGCACAAGTGAAGGTTCGGCTTGCCTTATCCAATTCAACATCGAAAAATGAGCCGACCAACAAAAACCCATGTTGTCATAATAATCTAAATCAACTACTGCAACATGGTTGATTGTGACAGATTCATTGCTGGCACTTTTTCCAAGTGCAAACGAATCAGCTATTAAGGAAGTTTCTTCATCAGTCCAATCAACTAACGAATGCCGAGTTACTCCGAATGTGATTAGCCCTTTTGCGGCGATCTTGCCAACTGGATTACGACGTTTCAAAATGACCAAATTGACCACAATATCGGCATTCTGAAACCATCTTCCATTACCGGACGTAATGATTGCCTCAATCACAAATAGTTTGCGCAAGATGCGGCGGAAACCCATCCCCCAATCGGTCCCAAGCCATGAGTTGGGAAAAATCGCCCCGACTCTCCCTCCCTCTGCTACTAGATGCCATAACTTCAGAATTATCGGTACAAAATAATCAGCTTTAGCATTTATCTTTTCCCCAGACATAGAATGAGTTACATCATAAATTGCCATAACCGCAGCATCCTTATTCATCCAGTCCTCAAACCGAACAAACGGAGGATTAAGGATAACAGAAGGGAAAGATGGCAATCTTTCAATAAAAGGTTCCCCGCTCTTGGCATCTACAAATTCTATTTTTTTTCCGGTTTTAAGCGTCAAGACATCATGTCTAAAGATCCGCAAAGTCTCGTACGGGGCATCCCCGGATGCCAGTGCCAATGTTGCGAATTGCAGAGGCATGGCGTATTTATCAGATGCCCACGTTGTTTTTACAGCGTCTAACGGGGCAATCCCGTTCTTTACTTTAAGATCGAAAACCGAACGCGCGATTGTGCCCGTCCCGCAGCAAGGGTCAAAAACCGGTAAACTCAAATTGTCGACCGTTAGTTTAACCAATAGTTCCGCGAGCTGCGTAGGAGTACAATATTGTCCAGCAACTTTACGCTGGTTTTCCTGCCGCACAAACTGCAACGTTTCCTGAAAAAGTTGTTGTTCTATTTTAGGGAGACGAACACTTTTTAAAAAGTTGTTGAAAGCTAGTAATACCCTCCAAACAGACAACGGCAAAAGACCCGCACCAGGCCTGTTGACAAAAACCTGTGCAAAATCTCTTCTCGAAGAAACCGCAGTAAAAATTGATTCAACATCCTCAATAGTGGAATGCTCGTTTATCTTATCTACGAGCCCCGCTTCTTGAAAGAACCTCTTTAGGTAATGGGCAAACAATAAGCGATGTATCCAATGCAGCATTAGTTCTTTAGCAAGAAGGAGAAAACGCGCATGGTCTTGTACATTTACATGTTCGGTTTTAGCTCCCCTCCACCACAGTGCGACTTCCGCCCGCCACGCTCTAGACTTAGTGTGCTCTTTTGCAAGATGTTCGGCAAGAACGCCTCCATTCTCTTCGATAATTGCGGTAATTACATCATTTAATTGGGCAGGCAAGGGCTTTTGGGACGACAATTCACCACGATCAAAAAAATCATTTAGGTCATCAATAATTAAAGCTAACGTCTCTGTCCACAAAGCCCGTTTCAAATGAACATCAGCACGCGTACATATACCGTTGCAATGCCATGTTTTAACTACAGTGCGGATACCGTTTTCAATGCGGTACAAGACCGCATCAGTGACATTCCAAATAAGAAATGAATTTTGCCCAAGTCTATGCGCCTTTTCCTGCGCGTTATTTATTAATTTCTCATCAGTCACAGCCGTATCCGGCATCTTGAGCTCCCACCCCTGCAAAATCGCATTCCGGGCAGGATCACCGAACAACAGCACGTCAGGGAACAGTGTTCCGCCTCCAGTTTGCGAAGCCACGCTCCACTCACCGCCCGCACGGCGAATGGAACGTTCAAACTTAGAGCAGACACGGTTGATCTCGCTAATAAGATCAATAGCCCATGCCCGCTCATTATATGAAACACCTTTTTTCATGTGTCACTTATTTCTTCGCTCAAAACCTGTTTGATCCGCTGATGCGCGACACCGACATAATCAATTTTGACACTTTTAAACAAATGCACATCTTGGTTGCGCTCGATCCCGACATAACGCCTGCCTTCCACGGCAGCCGCAACCAAAAAACTGCCGCTGCCAAAAGCATTGTCCAACACCAATGCGCCTGGATCTGTGAACGTCCGAACAAGATAGCGCCCCAACGATACCGGCTTCTGCGTGGGATGCCAGACAGGGCCTTCACTTTCCGCAGTCTTGAAATATATCACATCAGTCGGATAGCGCTCGCCTCTGCTTTGCACACGTGCCGGCAAGAAATCACCATAGCTTCCTGACAATTGATTCTTGCGAATACCCTTGTCGTAAGGCACACCCTGACTCATTTCAGGATGATATGCGGGTTGCTTCGCGTAAAAAACACAAATGTCCTCATGTTTACGCAACGGCTGTTTTTTTGCATTGAGAAAATTTGTGGGTTTGGATTTCTCCCATACAATCTTATATTTAAACCATTTTTCATTACTTATAATTACCTTGGCGGTAAAAACTCCCTGCGCGGTTAACACGACAACCCCGTTGGGTTTCAAAATTCGTCGGTATTGCTGCCAAAGCGGCTCCAGCGGCACTACCCCATCCCACTTGTTTTGCGTAGTCCCGTATGGCAAATCACAGAGAATCATATCCACACTGTGTGCCGGGAAATAAGGAAGTATTTCCAAACAGTCGCCCTCAAACAAAACATTTTCGAGTTCTGGTTCTCGCAAAATACAGGCCGGTTTGAACCGCCGTCCGTCATCCGCATTGTAAGCGGGTGTGCTTGGCGCAGATTTATGGGTGTCGGGCAATTTTTCTCCCATTGGCCACAACAACATCTGTCCATCCACAAGTAAATTCGGGCATTCCCGGCGAGTCAAAAGGTTAATCCCGTTTTTCCGGAAAATATCACATAACTTGCCCGGATCAGTGCCGGCTACCTCATACACCGCATCAGCATTCACGATCCTTCCTGTGTGACGCGATACAAACAAACCCACCGGCATCAATTGATCCAGCGAACGTTTTGTAGTACGAGGATATATGGTTTTGCGTTTCATCCAGTTCTTCACTTTTCGCGCCTCACGCCAACTGGCCGAGGAAACGCGTGTCGTTCTCGTACAGCCAGCGGATGTCGGGAATGCCATATTTGATCATGGCGATGCGCTCGACACCGAAACCGAAGGCGTAGCCGTAAACCGCGGCCGGGTCATACGCCTGATCGCCGCGCGCTTGATTGACATGCTCGTAGACGCGCGGATCGACCATGCCCGCTCCGGCGATTTCGATCCAGCCGCTCATCTTGCAGACGCGGCAACCCTTGCCGCCGCAGACGTGGCAGGAGAAATCCACCTCCACACTCGGCTCGGTGAAGGGGAAGAAGTGCGGACGGAAACGCACCCCGGCTTTCGACCCCATCATCTCGCTCGCATAGTAGGCCAGTGTGGACTTGAGATCCGCCAGCGAGACGGGCTTGGTATCCACATACAGGCCCTCGATCTGATGGAAATTCGCGCTGTGGGTGGCGTCGGTCGTGTCGCGCCGGTAGGTGCGGCCGGGGGTGATGATGCGCACGGGCGGCGTGTGTCGGGTCATCATGCGAATCTGCACCGGAGAGGTCTGTGTGCGCAGCAGCAGGTCGTCGGTCAGCCACAACGTGTCCGAGGCATCCATCGAAGGATGATGCGCGGGCGTGTTCAAAGCCGTAAAATTATTGAACCGGTTCTCGATATCCGGGCCGTCCGCCACGCTGAACCCCAGCCGCGCGAAGATCGCGGCAGTCTCCTCGATCACCCGCGAGATCGGATGCTTGGCGCCCGGCAGCGGCCAGCGGCCCGGCAGCGTGCAGTCAAACGCCGCTGTCTCGCCTTTCGACGCCCCGGCAAACTTCCCCGCCCGCGCAGCGAGTGCCGATTCCAGCGCGGCGCGCCAGGCCTGCACACGCTTGCCGAACTCCGGCCGCTCCGCCTGCGGCACATCCTTCATGCCCTTGATGAGAGCCGGCACCTCGCCGTGGCGGCCGAGATATTTGACCCGCAACTGTTCCAGCGCCGCCGCGTCCGTAGCAGCCTCTACCTCGCCCAACGACAGCTCCTGCCGCTGATTCAAATCCGCAAGTGTCATAAAAACTCCGTCCTCTGACCAAAAAATGAGCTTTCAGTTTACGCCAAAACAACCCCTGATAGCAATTTTCATTTGACGCAACAGGTATCTGGTAGGGATGGTTCCCCGAACCGTCCGCCGATCCCGCGCTATGCGGACGCCTCGAGGAGGCGTCCCTACCGGACGAACCGCAGATGTTGGAGCGGAGATAACTTAAACGTCGAACGCTGAAGTTATGAAAAAGGAGCACCGAACAGATGGACTGGGGCATTAATAGGGGTCGTGGATGACCGTAACCTGTCCGGCACGCCAGGCGCTGGGCGTGATGCCGAACTCGCGTTTGAACTGCATGGCGAAGTGCTGGGACGACGAGAATCCGAGGGATTGGGCGATCACTGTGATGGTAAGGGAACTTTCGCGGAGCCGCTCCAAGGCGGTCCGCATCCGGCAGGCAAGCAGAAAGTTGTAGGGGGGGTAGCCGGTAAGCTGTTTGAAACGGGTAATCAATTGGCTGGGCGATAAAGCGGTCTGGTGTGCCATCTCATCTACAGAATATTGCTGTTCCGGATGACGGCGCATCGTCTCGATGAGAGCAACGATTCGGTCGCTGCCCGGGATGCTTTCGGAAGGGATTTTGGCAACTTCGATCAGCGCCAGCATGAGGTCTAAGACGGTGCCCCGTAAGGCGAGGCTGCGGAAAGGTCCGGCCGGGAGTTCGTCGCAGAGCTTAAACAGCCGCTGGAAAGCATGGCGGAGACGGTCTGAGGCTTTGAACGGGGTGGGCGGCAGGGTGCGGAGATTCTGCCACAGGGCGTCCGACTCTGCCGTGGGCAGCCTCAGGATGGAACGCGAAGTGGGTCCGAAGCGGAAGAATATCCAGAACATGACGAGTCCTTTGGGATTGGTACTGAGGCGGTGCGGCTCATCCGGTTGAGTCACGAACACGTTGCCCGGCAACAGGCGAAGTGCCTTTCCGCCGCATTCAAACACCAGCGAACCCCGCATGCAGAGCGTCATTTCGAGACAGCCGGGGTGGATGTGTTCCGAGACACTCGGACGGCAGCTCTTGTAGTGGCTGTACCCCAGCGCCGGCACACACGGCAGTCCGTCGTACTCGAGGTTGAGCACGCGCCGCTCGGACGTGTTGTCGTAGTTGAATGGCAAGGTACAGACAGATTTACTCATTGTCATTATAATACGCAGTTTCAGGGAAATCGGCAAGGAGTGTGTAAAAAGGCGCATTTGCTTGTTTTGCGCATCAAAATCGTTACTTTTGTACAAACCTAAACACCTGACAGTCTAAACACCTAAACTCCTGCATCCTATGGGATGCTAATGGTTAAAATTATAGAATTGTAATAAGTTGAACGCGCACCGTCCCTAGACTGTGTTATTATTTAAAAACTTTTTTAAAGGAGAAAAGCGAAATGAAGCCTATCAAAGGGTTGATTGCGGCGCCTTACACGCCGTTCAGGAATGACGGCGGCCTCAATCTGCCGATGATCGAAAAATTGGCGGAATCGCTCGTTGCCAACAAGGTGGCGGGTGCATTCGTCTGCGGGACGACGGGCGAGGGCGTGTCGATGAGCATGACCGAACGCATGAAGGTCGCCGAACGGTGGCAGCAATGCGCCGGGAAAAAGCTGCTGGTCATCGTCCATGTCGGCCACACGTCGCTCGGCGATAGCCGCGCGTTGGCCGCGCACGCCCAGAAAATCGGCGCGTCGGCGATCGGCTGCATGGCGCCCTATTGTTTCAAGCCGACAAAGGCGGAGGACCTAGCGGCGTTCTGCGCGGAGGTGGCCGCGGCGGCCCCCGATCTGCCCTTCTACTATTACCACATTCCCTGCGTCAGCGGCGTGACGATTCCCGCTTTCGATTTTCTGCGGGCGGCGGCGGATCGGATCCCGAATCTCGCGGGCATCAAGTTCACGCACGAGAACCTGATGGATTTCTCGGCGTGCCTGCGCTGGGAGGGTGGCCGCTACGACGCCCTTTTCGGACGCGACGAGATGCTGCTCCCCGGACTTGCGGTGGGCGCTCAGGGCGCGATCGGCAGCACGTACAATTACGCCGCGCCGGTCTATCACCGGATCATGAAGGCCTTTGCGCGTGGTGATCTGACTGTCGCGCAGGATGAGCAGGCCCGCGCCAACGCGATGATCACCGTCCTCATCCGCTACGGCGGGATGCCGCCGGCCGGCAAGGCTTTCATGAAGCTCATCGGGTTGGATTGCGGGCCGTCACGTCTGCCTCTTCGCACACTGACGGACGCGCAGGTCGAGGCGCTGCGGGCGGAAGCCGAGGCCGTCGGATTCTTCGACTACGCCAGCCAGTTGTGAGTGCTATGCGGACACCTCGGGGAGGTGTCCCTACCAGACGAACCGCAGATCCTGGTAGGGATGGGGACACGGGCATTTGAAAGGGTAAGACGACGTGAGACGGATGATTAGTCGGGTGGTTCTTGTGGTGTTGGGCGTTTTCTGCCGCGCCGCCGAACCGGGCATGCTCGATTGGGGCGAGCTGCCACCGCTTCCAGACACGCTGGGCGTGGCAGGCCCGTTCGCGGGAGTTAGCGGCGATGCGCTTCTGGTGGCGGGCGGCGCCAATTTCCCGAAGCCGGTCTGGAAAAGCGACAAAGTCTGGCACGATACGGTCTATGTGCTGGAGAAGCGCGCCGGGGAGACGGATTTAGTCTGGTCGGTCGCGGGAAAACTCCCCCGCCCTTTAGCGTACGGCATGTCGGTGAGTCACGGCGAATCCGTGATCTGTCTGGGCGGGGACGATGGCAAGGCGGTCTTCGACACGGTCTTCTCGCTGAGGTGGGACGCGGCAGCCCGCGTGTTGCAGACGGAGCTGTTGCCTATTCTACCCCAGCCCTGTGCCTACGGACAAGCCGCGTTGCTCGACGATACGCTCTATGTGGCGGGGGGACAGAGCGGCCAGGGGATTGAGACGGCGCTCACGAATTTCTGGCGGCTGGATCTCTCCAGGAAAGACACGGACACGTTCCGGTGGCAAGCGCTTCCGCCGTGTCCGGGGGGCGCGCGGGTGCTGGCCGCTGTGGCGGCGCAGAACACCGGCCGGGACAAGTGCGTCTATGTGATCGGCGGACGCAGGCGGACGAACGGCGGGGTGGTGTTTCTCCGAGACGCCTACGAGTTCAATCCGCGGCGTTATCAGGACGGGCGCGGCAGTTCCCCGTGGCGGGCGATTCCTGATGCCCCCGTCTGTGTGGCGGCAGGTCCGTGCGCGGCGGTCGGGCAGGCGCACCTGTTTGTTTTCGGTGGCGATGACGGGGCGCTGTTCACGCAGGCCGACACGTTGAGAGATGTGCATCCCGGGTTCCCCAAGCGTACCTTCGCCTACCATACGATCACCGAGACGTGGGTCGATGCTGGAGCCAGCCCGGTCAATCAGGCGGTTACGGTGGCAGTGCCGTGGAACGGGCGGATCGTGATCCCATCGGGCGAGATCCGGCCGCGCGTACGTACGCCGCGCGTCTCGTCGGTCGCGCTGCGCGTGCGGGAGATCCGCTTCGGTTTTGTCAACTACACGACCGTTGTGCTCTATCTGGCGGCGATGGTGGGCATCGGCGCCTATTTCGCGCGCAAGAACAAGAGCACGGACGACTTTTTCCGCGGCGGACAGAAGATCCCCTGGTGGGCGGCCGGGTGCAGCATCTTCGCGACCATGCTCTCCTCCATCACCTTCATGGCGCTGCCCGCGGTCGCGTTCAAGACCGACTGGACCACATGGGTGATGCATTGGATGATCCCCGTCGTCACGCTCTTCGTCATCTGGACGATCCTTCCGTTCTTCCGCCAGATCGACGCGACCAGCGCCTACGAGTATCTCGAGAAGCGCTTCGGATACTCTGCGCGCGCGTTAGGCAGCGTGCTGTTCGGCCTGTTCCAGATAGGGCGCATGGGGGTGGTCATGTATCTGCCGGCGCTGGCCTTGCAGGCCGTGACCGGTCTCGCGCCGATCCCCTGCATTCTGATCATGGGCGTGATCGCCGTCGTTTATTCCGCGATGGGCGGGATCGAGGCGGTGGTCTGGACGGACACCGTCCAGACCTTTGTGCTCCTCGGCGGCGCGCTGCTGAGCCTGCTGCTGATCGTGTTCAGCGACGACGGCGGAGTGGGTTCGTTCGTCACTACCGCGATGGCGCACCAGAAGTTCCATCTCATCGACTGGGATTTCAGCGCTACCAGCTACATGGCTCCCGCGATCTGGGTGATCGTTTTCGGTGCGATCTTTCAGCACCTGTCCAGTTACACCTCGGATCAGGCGGTGATCCAGCGCTACATGACCACGGACACGCAGAAGAACGCGGCCCGCGCGATCCTGACCAACGGTCTGATATCCGTACCGGCGGGTCTGCTCTTTTTCGCGGTGGGCACGGCGCTCTTCGTCTATTACAAGGGGCATCCGTTGGAGCTGGATCCGAGCTTCAAAGCGGACGCCATTTTCCCGATGTTCATCGCCACGCACATGCCGCCGGTGGCGGCGGGCCTGGTGGTGGCGGGCGTGTTCGCGGCGGCGCAGTCGACGCTGTCGGCCAGCATGAATTCGCTTGCAACCACCCTCATCACCGACTTCGCGCGACCCTTTAACCTCTGTCGGACGGATCGGGCGTATCTGTCGCTGGCGCGTTGGCTGACGGTTCTTCTCGGTGTGATCGGCACCGGTATCGCCGTGTTGTTCGTCGTGACGGACGTGTTCGACATCTTCAGCACCTACATCACGATTCTAGGGCTGTTTATGGGCGTGCTGTGCGGCATGTTCATGCTCGGCATGTTTACGCGGCGTGCCACGTTGACCGGTTGTCTGGGCGGTGCCGTGGTAACCGCTATCTTTACGCTTTGGGTGTACATGCGCTCCGGTTGGGGCGTACACGGCTATCTCTATCCCGCCATCAGCGTGATGGTGTGCGTGTCCGTCGGCTACCTGCTGAGCCTGCTGCCCTTCGGTCGGCGGAAGAACTTGGAGGGCTTAACGGTTTTCAGCCTGCATGGACAGCAATATGGTCAAGATAATAGAATCGCGAAAAAGTGAACGCATATCTTCCGGCCGTGTGATATGGTGTTGACACTCTGAAAGAGGAAAATAAGGAGCGAGCAGGTGAGGTTCTTTGAGAACCGGCAGGGTGGAGGCAAGAGTGCTCATGGAAAAAACAGGTCGATTTGTTTGGACGTTCTGCTGGTTGGCAGGCGTGTCGCTGGGCTTTGCTTCAGGATCGGCAAACCAGCGGGCGCACCATTCTGCAACACTTCGCATTATGCCGGTCGGGGATTCCATCACGCGCGGCACCTATATAGGAGGCAATACGCTTGCCAACCCGAAGGGTGGCGGCTGGCTGGTGCCTGGTTTGTCGCCTTGTCCGTCCAAAGTCAGATTTATCTTTGCATCGAATATGGCCCTGTGTCAAACTGTTCGTTGTTGAATTATTATTTGAAAGAAGTGTGTTCGTGTGCAAGGGCTTTGTGTCGCACTGACTACTAGCTATCAAAGAAGCAAAAAAACTAACCCGCATCCCCTTTCCTGTTAATAAGTCGGCCTTGGTGGCCGCTGAAGGCCCCGGCCAACTTCTAAACAGGCATGCGGTGATGCTTATACCAGGAGAACGAATCATGAATCGGATAATAAAAAGAACGGGACTACGGCTGATTGCGGTTTTATTGTCGTGTGTCGGCGCGGGTCGGCTGTTCGCGGACGACGAGTCTTTGGTGACCTGGTATAAGATGGATGAGATCGTGCAAGCCGATAGCTTGCGCACGATTGCGGACGCCTCCGGCAACAGCCGTGATTTGACGCTGGGGGACGGGTGCTGGCTGACGAACGGCATCGCGGGGCCGGGGCTTCACTTCGACGGCACCGCAGAAGCCTGGTCGTCGTTCGCCAGCCCGGAGTTGGGGAACCGCACAGTCTCGCTGCTGTTCTGGCGTGAAAAAGGAAACGGGCCGTTGCTGGAAGGCGAAGACCCGACCTATCCGTATCTGATTGATTCTTTATCAACCATGAAGATCCATTTCTCCACGGTTAACGACAACACCACCACGTATGTAGCCGTAACGGCGCTGGGAAACGCGCTGGGAAATTTTCTGCGCGGGCAATGGAATCATTTGGCGTGGGTTTATGAGGAGACGGCGACGGAAGAGGAGAATGTTGTCAACGGCGTGTGCAAATTCTATCGGAACGGCATCTTGGCCGCCACGTCAGCGAGTTACACCTTGACCAATACGGCCAGCGCCGAAACCACCTTTATAGGTAATCGCTACAACAAAACCCGTCCGATTTACGGCGTGCTGGATGAGGTCAGGGTTTACAACACGGCTCTGACGGACGCGCAGATTAAACAGGAGGCTCTGCGGAGCATGGAAACGGGCAAGACGCCGCGTCTGCTGGGGCGCTGGACAATGGAGGAGGTTGTTGCGACGAACAGCGTCCGCCTCATGCGTGATGTCACTGGCAACGGGTACGACTTGCAGTTGGGTGACGGCTGTCAGTTGACCAATGGCGTCGACGGCACGTCGCTAAACTTTAACGGCGCCGCGAATGCTTTCTCCTTCTTCACTAATGGCCCAAGCGTGTCAAGCTGGGCATTTGTCGGCTGGATCAGGCAGGACCGGGCGTCATCGCCCCCTGTGGTCAGCGGAAATGCCTATCCGCGTATTTTACAAGGCCCGGCTAATCTCTTAATGCATTTCTTTCAGACTGGCAACAGCGTAGCTTTTCAGGGATATGGCCATACCGCCTCCCAAACTCATGCCATCAAACCTGACATTGGCATCTGAGCTCATTATGCGGTGGTCAACCATATGGTTTACAACGCGCAGAACAATGACTTCTCAAGCATTCCGGTGTTTTACGTGAACGGGCAAAAAGTGGCAGACGGCGTCGAGAAGATTGCCGGCAAGCTGGTCTGGGATCCTCTGTATTATCTGTATTTCGGGAATAGCGGTCAGAACGGAACCCGGCCCTTCATGGGCGATTTCGACGATTTCCGTTTCTATGACGGCCCGCTTTCGGAGGCGCAGGTGCTGGCGATTTATCGGGGCGTCCCGCCGGTCTCGGCGGGCGCGGACTTCGCCACGGCGTCTGAGAGCGCCACCCTTCAGGGGCTGGTCGGCAACTCGAACGATAACCCGCTGCGTTTCGGCTCCAGCGCGCAGTTGACGTGGACGCTCGTCTCGGCGACCGAGGGCGGCGAAGCAGCAACGATCGAGACGACGGGGAGTGCGTTCACGCGGGTGACGCTGCCAGTTGTCGGCGATTATGTCTTCCGGCTGACGGCGCGCAGCGATGTGGACGCCGCCAGCGACGAGGTGACGGTTTCGCGCGTGGCGGCGCCAGCAGAAAACCTGCCGCCGTCTGTGACTCTCGACGCGACGGCGGCCGTCGTCTTGCCCGCGTCGGCGTCGCTGAATGCGACGGTCGGCGATGCGGACGGCGTGTTGGGGACGCCGCGCGTGGCGTGGACGAAGGTCAGCGGGCCGGACGGCGTCTACTTCGACGCGCCTTTCGCAAGCGCGACGGCGGCGACGTTCCTGTCGGCGGGCAGCTATGTGCTGAGATGCACGGCGGATGACGGCGCGGCCACGGCGGCGGCGGAGATCACGGTGACGGTCACCGGCGACGGCACGTCGGCAGGCATGACCAATGGCCTTGTCCGCTATTATCCGATAAATGTCTATCCTCTCAACGAGGAGGTCATCGACGGTTCCACGGCCATGACCGTTCAGTGCTATGAAACAGGCGTTGC
>Ga0268276_1002973_pt1 | contig 13716 bp, 5 predicted proteins | sample saktaG_4_FD_190145 | JGI IMG/M metagenome (GOLD analysis project Ga0268276, IMG submission 190145) | Saline water microbial communities from Sakinaw Lake, British Columbia, Canada - sak_2010_1_5_45m | ecosystem: Environmental > Aquatic > Non-marine Saline and Alkaline > Saline ...
GTCTTCGTCGATGTCCAAGTGGGCACTTTCTTCTTCGTCAAGAGCGGTAGCAAGGAAATCATAGGTAATTCCGGTGATATCCGCCAGTTTCTTGATTTCCGCTTTGGAAGGATTGACGACATCGATCCACATGTTCTTTTCGACTTTTTCCAAAATGGATTCTTGGTCTTTGATAATTTCTAGTTTGTTATTGCTTTCTTTGTATAAAGTGAACATTTTTTCCTCCTTGAAAACGGCACATTATGCCTGATTTTTTATATTTGGGGCTACTACTGCATAACGGCACCGGGTCCATAATCAAGCACATCCTTTCAAGGGGGATTCTGTCATCTGACATCAATATTATATCACATTAAAATAAAAACAAAATACGAAAATGGTAATCAAAAAAAGATAAATCTATATTTTTCAGTAGCACAACAATTAATCAGTAATGGATGATTGCGCGCCTGACAAATTGAATCGTTTAATTGCAATGTCAAGAAAAAAAATATTTATTCGGGAGTGAAAACTAGGAGGAAACTGAGTTTATCATCATTAATCATGACAAAAATGTATTTGTTAAGTACTGGGCAAGGCGCGTTTATGGAGGCTATAAAAAAAGACAATGATCATATTTGAGAAATTTTCTAATAATGTTCCTTGCTTTATCTCGGGATATTGTATAATAATATAAAAACAACGCACAATTCGCCAGTCTTTCTTTTTTGTTTTGCAGAGATATCCATTGATTGATATTGTATTGATAGATTGAGAGTCAATGTTTATTGATTCTCTATAAAAAATGGAGAATATTTAGATGAGACAGTTACGGTTTATGATTTTATTACTAATTTTTTTTATTTTTGGATGTTCATATTTATCTTCTACCGAAACGATATCTACATTTCTGCCGCAAACGACTCTATCCACGAGTGCAGCCGTTACTTCTGCAAGCATTTCTTCTACAGAAACCTATTCAACGACAAACATATATTCAACCACGATTCTGACGACAACTTTGACGACGAATCTGACGATATTACCCCCGATTATTTTGCAAACGCCTTCAACGCTTTTCGTGGAAGGGGCTTATTTATGTTGGCCAGCAATTGAATTTGCCGACTATTATAGAGTTTTAATTAACGGAATTGAATATTCTGCTTCGACGAATCAAATCTTAGTTTCTGAACTTGCTCCCGGCATGCATAATATCAAGGTTAAAGCTATCGGTGATCATGTTTCATATCTTGATTCCGGTTATAGTTTGGTTTTTAATTATGAAGTGAATCAGACTGAGAATCCAGTCGCGCTGGAAACTCCACAAAATATCGCCCTCACTGGCAATAGATTGTCTTGGGACACTGTCAATGGTGCTATTAGTTACGTTGTTCAATTTAATGACAAACAACCAATTACCGTTTCGCAAGCAAGTTATGATATTGAAATTGGTGTTCCGGGGATATATGATATTAAAATATATGCAAAAGGGAACGGAATATCTTCTCAAAATTCGGAAATTGCCACTTATATATATGAAGTTGAAGCCAATGTTCTAGCAACTGTCTGTGATCTTGGCATTGTCGGAAATGTTGTATCCTGGAGCGAGGTTTCAAACGCAAGCTACTATATTATCAGTGTTGACGGCGAAGGCTTCCAGGTTTTTGACAACCATTATCAATTGAATATCGAGACGCCAGGTTTATATTTGATTTCGGTAAAAGCAATTGGAGATCAAATTTATTTCCTTGACTCGGAATCGTCGGATAATGTTGAGTATTCAATCATTGCAGATCCGGTATTCATTGAAGTTGATTTGGACAGATTAGTTTTGGGCGAAGATGAGTTTCGCTTTGTTTCCTTCAATGTCCCTAATTTGCTTATGCTCGAAGATCCAGATTGGCATATGGTCGACCCTTGGGAACAAGAGGATGCAATCGTGTCGGTGCAAATGATGGGTGGTAAAGTAATTAGAACATACACTTTGTCCGTAATAGGCGGAATCAGACCTGCCGAGGGCGGAAACCAGCTTGCCCACATCATGGGAATTGGCGATTATAACGAAGATCTCTTCGTTTGCCTTGATAAAGCAATTCAGCTTGCTGGAGAGAATGGAATTTATTTAATCATACCTTTTATCGACGAATGGGATTGGGTAGGAGGAGTCAAACAGTTTTCCGAGTTATATGGAAAAACGAAAACACAATTTTTTACCAATTCCACTGTCAAACAAGGATTCAAAGATTTGATTTACTATGTATTGAATCGTACCAACACTTTTACTGGGGTCAAGTATAAGGATGATCCAGCTATTTTAGCTTGGGAATTAGGAAACGAGCTTCGTAGCGCTCCTGATGCCTGGATTGGAGAAATGGCAGCTTATGTAAAAAGCGTCGATTCCAATCATCTTTTGATGAGTGGAAGAGACTCCGTCACAACCTATGACTTGAATAACGCCAATATCGATATCGTATCGGCTCACTACTATACTAACAATGGAACTGGATCTTTTGCGTCCAGAGCCGATGCGGACAGGTTATTATCTGTTGGCCGCAAGCCATTCATTATCGGCGAGTACGGATTAGTCAGTAATCAGGAAATCGAGGCCATGATTATTGAGTCTGTTGCAAACGGGACCAGCGGTAGTTTGATTTGGAGCTTGCGTTTCCGCAATGTCAATGGCGGGTTTTATTACCACAATGATTCGCCAACAAGATCTTACCATTATCCCGGATTTGGCATCAATGACGATTATAGTGAAACTACAATTGTCAATTTAATCATCCAATATGCTCATTTGGTAAGTGGGATACCCGAATATGAGAGCGAAATTCCTGATGCCCCGTATTTATTCGCTATCGAAGACGCGGAGTTGACTTGGCGAGGAGCGACCGGATCGTTTTCCTATATCATCGAGAGAAGAACTGTTGATGAAACACAATGGCAAGTTGTGGCAAACTCAATATGCGATGCTTTCGTGAACGGGCCATTTTTTGTTGACAATTCTGTCGAAGATGGAATATCATATGAGTATCGGGTACAAGCCGTTAATCAAGCGGGGTCATCGGGTTATTCTAATATTGTTTTGTATACTCATCAATCGTAGATTTGGGTATAATACTAAAATAGAAATTCTGTGCTAGGGCACATCGTATATTCAATAGGAATTAGTAACCATTTACATAATCGTTGGCTTTTATATGGACTTATGAAACAGAGGTGTGAGAAATATGATGGAAAAATCTAAAAATATTACTATGAAGGACATTGCTAAGGAATTAGCTGTAAGCACGGTCACGGTCTCAAAGGCCCTGGCAAACAAAGATGGTGTAAGCCAAGAATTGCGAGAAAAAATCAAAAGTCAAGCCGAAAAGATGGGTTATGTATACAATCCGATTCCCAAACAATTGCTGAACGGAAAAGTTAATAATGTGGGAATACTTGTTTCCAAAAAATTCTTGGTTCGAGGCTATGACATATACTTTCAAATTTATGAGACAATTGTCGAAAAACTTAGTAATTTCGGATACTATGGACTTTTGGAAGTTTTGACAAAACAAGCTGAGTTGGATTGTGAAGTACCAAGATTTTTAAGAGAGTCGAAAGTTGATGGATTGATCATTCTCGGACAATTGTCACAGCCATATCTTAATATGATTACGACTCAAACCACACCTTTTGTTCTGTTGGATTTTTATGGTAGTTATGAAGCCATGACTTCAATTGTCGCAGACAATTTTTATGGCAGTTACATGATAACAAGTTATTTGATAAAGAAAGGGCATACTAAGATTGGCTTTGTCGGAAACTATAAAGCCACTAGCAGTATTATGGATCGTTACATGGGGTATTTAAAGAGTTTGTATGAAAACGAACTCGCAGAAGACAATAGATCATATTTAGTGATGGATAGGGACAATAACGGTTTAAATATTGACTTGAAGCTACCCGAAAAAATGCCTACTGCCTTTGTGTGCAATAATGATGAAGTAGCCAATTCCTTGATTATCAAGTTAAATCAAAAGCAATATTCGGTTCCGGATGACATATCCGTGGTTGGATTTGATAATTTTGAAAAACCTCATAATTCAACAATCGGCATAACGACTGTCGAAGTTGATTTTATTGCCATGGGAATTGCTTCAGCAAATATTATCGTCAAAAAAATCAATGAATCGAATTTCAGTCCAGGGAGACAATTGGTAGGGTGTCGATTAGTTATTCGCGACTCAGTAAAAGATTTAACAGCGACGAAATGACAGGCAATCGATTTGTTGATAGACAAAAATCATCTTCGCGCCTATGAACCTAGCAAAGAACTGGAATTGTGTTGAAGAAGATAAATGATATATCCACCTTGAAACGAAGTACAATATGATTTGTACATACAATTTCGAGGTTTTTTTTATTTAACTTTCCTTATTTGGATATTTTCGATAATTTTATTGACGTTATTGACAAAAAAAAAAAAGTAGTATAAAATACTATTGCACTTTTAAGTAACGCGTTAAGTAATTTGCGTCTCATAATAAAAATCCATAGGAGGATAAAATGAAAAGAAAGATCTTTTGTTTCTTGCTTGTGCCTTTATTTTGCTGCTTTACCTTTTTGTTTGTAGCATGCAATGGCATTACTACCGGCACAACAGCTGTGACTACAGCTGTTACTACAACTGGCGCGACGACTAATGCTACGACTACTGTTGTAACAACAACTGCTGCAGCTACAACTACTGTAATTACGACAATGCCTACAACTGTTACTACCACAGAAGCGACAACCACCACAATTCCCGTTGACTCGGTAAATGTAGTTGGATCTGATTCCGTGGAAGTCGGAGATAGCGCAGCATACACCGCGTTATATATGCCTGAAAACGCCGCTTCTGCAACAGATGTTATATGGAGCGTTGTTGAAGATTCTGGCTCTGCCACAATCACAAGTGCAGGTATTTTGACTGCAGTCGCACCTGGAACGGTCACTGTAGTTGCTACAGTCAAAGGTGTTGATGGTTCAATAGAAGTGACCATCACTCAGTCGGTTGATTCGGCAGCAATTACTGGCCCTGAAGTTGTAGATTTGGGATCAGATGGAGATTATTTATTCACTGTCAATCCTGAAAATGCAACTTATGAAGAAGTGATATGGGCAGTTCTGGCAGGGACTGGAAGTGCTACAATCACTCAAGAGGGAGTTTTGACTCCGGTTGTTGCGGGAACAGTAACTGTTCGTGTTTCCGTTGACTCGGTTATTGCTACCAAAGCAGTTACAATCACAACTCCAGTTGCTGAAGTATCAGTAAATGGAGACGATATCGTAAGACTAGAAGATACACCAACATTTACTACCACTATTTTACCAATTGATGCTGATTATGACGCTGTTGTATGGTCTGTCGTCGATGGTACTGGTAGCGCAACTATTAACTCTGAAGGCGTTTTGACACCAATTTCTGCCGGATTTGTCACAGTAGTAGCATCTGCTGATGATATTGACGGCGAATTGGAAGTTGAACTGATTGTTTCCGTCAGCAGCATCGTGCTCAGCGGAGAAGTATCAATTCTTCCGGGAGATCACCCAACATACACTGCTGAAGTAATGCCAGCTGGGGCAAAATATGGAACTGTAACCTGGACGGTAGTCGATGGAACTGGCAGTGCAACTATTACTAATGGAGGCGTATTAAGTCCGATTTCATCAGGAACAGTAACTGTTGTGGCTACTGCTGATGGCGTCTCTGAAGAAGTTATTGTTACTATCAATCCAGATGATCGCCTGCTGGGCACACCTAGACCCACGCATTTACTTGCGACTCCGGAAAACACAATTACGATTGAGAGCCTTTGGGAACTTCAGACAGACTTAGAAGGACTCTCAGTTGAATTCGCTAGAGAAGTATATGACATTTCTTTCACAGCCGATGCTTCTCGTTCGTCTTCAGGAGTTCAATTTAGTATTCCTAGTAGTGTCGATCTAAGCAGAATGCAATATTTTGCAATTAAAGTTACTGGCGCTACTCAGACTGAAGGAGTAAATCCGACTATTTCTGTTCAATTGAGAGATTTTGATAGTGGATTGAATCTGTTTAATGATCAAGTTACCGAAATTGAAATAATTTCGTCGAATCAATGGGTTGTGTTCGGAATTTCCAACCGTTATAGATTGCAAACCGAATCTAGAGATTTGCGAATCCTCGTCGATCCACATTATACTGCATCCGGTAATGAAGGATTCTTAACAATTCAACAAGTAGTATTCTTCGGGAATGCGAATCCTGTGACTGAACCTGTATTATTGACTCCACTTAAAAATGCTCACTGGGAAGTTACTGGAGTTACCGCTGAACCTGCAGTAGATACGATTGATGATGTTCAAGTCGACGTATTGAGAATATCTGCTACTGCGGACGCAGTTACAAACTGGAAATCGATTCCCGCATATGTTCTTGAAGATATTTCGCGTGCAACGACAATTTCATTTAAAGTAAAACTATTGACTCCAGATCTTACTGTAAACCCGAAACTTGATGTCTATTTGGGTGATGTTTCAGTAGGCAACATAACGATTACTCGTCCTGCAGTTGGGGTTGATCCGATATATCAAACTGTGACAGTTACCATTCCTGCAGCCATGCGGACCGAAGCTAATATGTGGGCAGCACGTTATATTTTATTAAAACCAAATGCCGGTGGCAATTTAGCTGTTGAATACTATATTTACGACTTTAAATTGTCAGGGAATGTCAACCCAACGCCAATTACAGTGACAAGACTTCCACTTGGTGGTGCGAATGTTCTCTTTACAGCTGCACCTAGCTATATTGAAAACGGAACACAAGTTTTAGTTGCAGCCGATGGCGAGGTGCCAGCACATCGTTTGTGGACACCAACTGTTGATGCTACTCTTAGCAAACTACAATACGGATACACCAAATCAAGCGCCAATTTGGCAGCCAGGTCGGGAATGAATGGCATTTATGTCAAAATCCAAGGTACTCCAGGACTTGAAATCAACCTTCAACAAAACTGGGGAGACTCGTGGGCAGATGAATCTCAACGCAGATTCGTTCTTGACGGCACAGTCCAAGAAATCTTCATTTTAGCAACGACAAGAACTTTAATCACCTCTGGAACAAGTGGCACTGTTTCATGGCAGTTTAACGCCACGATTCCAACCGGAACCGAGGGAGCCGCTATCAAAGTATTTACAGTTGCTTTCACAGCAATTTTGCCGACACCAGAAACCATTAAAGAAATGGATATTTCCTTCGGAAGATTTATTGAAGGCGGAAATACATTAGTCATGATTGAAGATGTCGAAACCGACACTATGACGGTTGCATATGCAGACAATCACGCAGTCGCTACGGTGCAGGTAAATAACGCTGCTAACCATCTGGTGAGCATTGCATCAAGTTCAGAGATTCGTTACATGAATACTTTGACTATTCAATTAAAAGGCGCTATTGGCACTAAAGTAACTGTGAAATTGGCTTATGGAAACGCGTTTAATATGGACGTTGACTATGTCCATACATTCACAACCGATGATGTTGAAACAATTGTTATAGACATTCAAGATAGAGATCAGTTAAAAGTAAGCAAGATATCTCTAGAACTATTATTTGATTTAGATGTGGTTACTGCTCCGGTTAATTTTGAAGTAGTAGAAGCTCACTTCAGTGGAATAATTCCTTCTGAATAGTAATAGATTTTCATTGTAAGACACTTATGCCTCACATTGTAGACAAACGGTGTGAGGCATAAAAATGAAATATGACATTTTTTTAGAAAAGCGAAAGGGGACAAGATTAACAATCTTGAATATGAAAATGAAAAATATCCTCAAAAAGATTTTTTTGGTTACGTTTTTTTCGGTATTTACATTTGGGTTGTTCGCATGTAGCAAATTGACAACTTTGGTAACCACAACTGCTACTACGACTAACGCTACGAATGTCGCTACGACGACAGACGGGACAAATGTTACGACTGCTATGACCACTACAAATGCTACGAATGTCACTACCGAATCTTCGACTACTGGAATTACAACAACAACCAATTCCACAGCAGTAGCAGTGGTCGCCATTGTAATTTCGGGCGCAACCAGAGTTCAGGCCGGAACGACATCGGCATACTCAGTAGCGGTCTATCCTCAAAACGCATCCGATCAAAGTGTAGTCTGGACAGTTGAGGTAGGAACCGGAGAAGCCACCATTAATTCATATGGGGTTCTCACTGGAGTATCGATAGGAACCGTTATTGTCAGAGCCACGGCTAGCAATCAAGTAAGCACGACAAAAACTGTCACAATTTCCGCAGGGAAGATTGATGTAGAAACCGTTACTATCAGCGGACCTGAAAGCATCGCATTGAATCACACAGGAATTTATATTGCACAAATCACGCCACTTGACGCTACTGATCCCACAGTTTATTGGAGCGTTATCTCCGGCACCGGGACCGCTACAATTTCTTCATCAGGAACAGTCACACCAACGCAAATGGGCACAATCACCATTGTTGCCATATCTGATGGTGTGCCTGCGGAAAAATCAGTTACCATAACTGCCGCAATCATACCTTTAACTTCGGTAACCGTCATCGCACCTGAAGATATTCACGAATTTGAAGAACATCAGCTAGATTACGCGGTGTCTCCTGCCAACGCAACTTATGAAGACGTTTCATGGACGATTATCAACGGCACAGGCGCGGCAGCCATATCTCCTGCAGGATTTATGACGGCTATGAAACCTGGCACAGTAACTATCAAAATCATGATCGGAAGCATTGTTGGCGAACTTTTATACACAATCAAAGATTTGCCTAATTTAGTAACCAATTTTGTGTTTTCTGAAAGCGGATATTTCTATGAAGGTGATAGCGAAACTCCTTTCAGATTTTTAGGTACAAATAACTATAATCTTCATTATAAGTCCGACGCCATGATTGATGACGTTGTTAAGCAAGCCGCAGATATAGGGATAAAAGTCATTCGTATGTGGGCGTTCTTTGATGGCTGGCAAGATGAAGGCCGCGCCAATTATGCATATGGACAACTCGCTCCGGGGATTTACGACGTTTCTCCGAAAGACTATTTTGGCGAAACATTGTATGACAGAAATACGGGTTTGCCAAAAGAACCGGTAAATATAATGGAACGCGTCGATTATACAATTAGGAGAGCTGGACAATATGGAATCAGAGTTGTTCTTGTTCTAACCAACTATTATCCCGAATTTGGTGGTATGGATATGTATGTCGATTGGTATAACACGCTTAATCCTGGCGCGAACCTTTCAAGAACAGCTTTCTATACAAACGAAACAATAAAAACATGGTATAAAAACTGGATCAATCATGTTGCCAATCGTACGAACAGCCTGACTGGAGTGGTCTACAAGGATGATCCAACTATTTTCGCGTGGGAGCTTGCCAATGAGCCTGACGGAGCAGGTGTTCCGGCTTGGGCAACAGAAATGAGCGCCTACTTGAAAAACACAGTCGGTGTAAATCAAATGGTTGCGGTCGGAGACCAAGGATCTTTGGGCAACGCGCCAGCAACGCTGGAAATAAACAAAGATACAGCCGAAGGTAGAATTGCCGAGGATGATGATTTCAGTTATTCTTTCACTAGAGCTGGAGTCGGCGGTAATTATTACGGATACGGCACATCTGTGAATCAATGGGCGCTATTGCAAATTGATACTATCGATTACTCAACTGCTCATCTTTATCCCGATCATTGGGGAATCCCAAATACATACGCTACTGAATACGGGGAAAAATACATAAAAGATCAGGTAGCTCTGGCAAAGTACTGGGGAAAACCATTCGTACTTGAAGAATATGGGGTCATGAGAGCTTCCATGTCGGAATCAAAGCGAATACATCGCGATTTGACATTCGATGTATGGAATAGAGCACTCTATGAAACTGGAGGAGCAGGATCCATGTTCTGGATTTTGACCGGAATCGAAGACAGCCCTGATTCTGATGCGGACGGAAACTATCCGGATTTTGATGGTTTCCGAGTATTGAATGACGGAAAATCAACTAGTTTACTTCTGAAAGAATATGCAAAATTATATAATGGCGAGCTCAATGAGGTTGTCAGAGAGGATAGAGTATATTTGCTTAGCCCACTGTTGAGCGAAATCACAAAAAATAGCTCCTATAAGATTGAGGCCAAAGTTATCACAGAAGAAAAAACTGTTGAAAACGTCTATCTATATGTTCATGGACAAGTGCCTATCTTGATGACTCCTCAAACAAGCGATCCATATCGCACTGGCATATACAGCTACACGCTTGATATGACCGCTATTCCTCCAGGAAGCGACTATACCATCAAGGTCGTCGTCGAGTTTACAGACGATACCACACTTGAAACCGAAGTTAGAAATATCCGAAGATATATTTATTTGGAACTTGATACGTTGTATAATATAGATTTCAATAGTTCACAACAAATCAACTTTCAAACTTTCGGAAGTTATGAAGCGACTTTAAATGACATTAATCACAACAAGACTTTGGAAATGTTAGAACTTGATGTAATCAATCAGAATGTCAACTGGTCAGAACACAAAGTGAAATTGATTGCTTTCCCACTAACCACGGGCGGGTTGCCAACAGTTCCAAACACATTTAGGTTGCAATATACTACTTATTATAACAAAGATATCGTTGATGCTATGCCGAGTTCTGCAGCTGCTACACTGAAAAACTATATTGCGCTAGAGCCTGGTTGGGTAAAAGTCGGAATCGATATGAATAACGTCACAATCGGAACAATAAGGACTAATGCGGCTAAACTGGACACGGACTCGACAAAACGCTCAGATTATGGAATTAGATGGATTGATTTGAATAAAGATTCCATCGAAACTCCAAATGAACTGTTTTATTTCCATACTCTAACGATTGAATTTGTGCCTAATGACACTTTAAATGCAATCGCAATTAATCCAACGACGGGCAAAATGCCATATGTTGGCAAAATGTATATCGATGATGTAGTTCTATATGGTTATGCCAATGGCGCACCTGTTAACAATCTTGAACCAGCTCCAGATTTCGTTTTTGATGTAAGCGGAGAATAAAAATACCTAATATGTGGCATTCTATGCTGAATGCCACATATTAAGAGGAGTTAGTCATGATACTAAATATATTCAAAAAAAGTATTCTTACATTTATGGTATTAATTCTCGGACTGGCTTTTTTTGCTTGCAGTTCTGATACTTTGACGACTACAGCAACATCCATAGGAACAGGCACAACCACATCCACATCTACAGGCACGGGGACATCTACAGGCACAACACAATCTACGAATATTTCCACTATTCTTCCCACTGAAATTCAAGCTACATCGATTTCTATTGCTGGAAGCATGTATGTGAGCGTCGGTACCTCTGCCAATTATAGCGCGACGGTCATTCCGGACAACGCAATCAATCTTGCCGTTGAGTGGAGTGTATATTCTCGAGGCGGAGAGGCTGAGATTAATCAAAATGGTGTGCTGTCTGCAATCGCGGCTGGTGGAGTAACTATTCGAGCAACTGCGACGAATGGTTTGTTTGCTGAACTGAAAATTGCAATCCTTAGCGTTTCGATACCGGTAACCAGTGTCGAAATTTTAGGTGTCGACACAATCGTCCATGGTGAAAGAACCAGTTATACAGTAACCGTCTCTCCGGCAAGCGCAACTTATAAAAATATTACTTGGAGCATTCAAACTGGGAGCGCGAAAATTGACGCAAATGGACGATTCGCCGCAAAACAAAGCGGAGAAATCGTTGTTCAAGTTGACGTTGATGGCGTCATGGCGACCAAAACAATCAATGTATCACCGTATGATGGTGGTGTTTCCGCTGTAAAGGTTTTGTTGAATCGAGTTGATTTACGCAATACTGTATTGAAAGATTATGAACATGAATTCGAAGCGTTATTTCCAATGTATAATGTTACTTTCGAAACGATTACTGATTATGAAAATAATGCACGAATGAGACTTATGGGCGGAGAATATGGAGATGTATTGCTGATTCCTTCTTCAGTAAGTTCTCAAAATCTGTCATACTATTTTGCGCCTATCGGTAATCTGACAAACCTTAACCTTTCTTGGAGATATGTAAGTCAAAAAGCATACGATGGAATTGTATATGGATTACCAACTTATGGGAATGTTAACGGAATTCTCTATAACAAAAAGGTTTTTGAAGATGCAGGCATAAACGTTCTTCCATCTTCACCGGAAGCTTTTTTGACGGCTATGCAAATCATTAAAGATGATAATGCAACTAACGATGATTTTCTCGCGCCTTTCTATTCTAACAAGAAGGACAGTTGGCCATTAGATCAGTGGCAAGGAAACGTATCTAGCGTCAGTGGAGATCCGGATTACTATTATAATATCTTGCCCCAAGATCGAAACGCTTTTAGTGCGGGTAGCCCAGAATATATTGTATTCAAATTATTATACGATCTTGTGTATCAAGGATTGATTGAAAATGATCCCTCGACGACAAATTGGGAACGATCCAAAGTCGAATTTGTCAAAGGAAACATTGGTGCCATGGTTGCAGGAAGTTGGGCAGTAAGTCAGTTTGTAGATGTTGCAATCAATGTTCGGGATGGGACTTTCCAGTTTGATGATGGAACTCCTGGTGAGCAATCGAATTTGGCTGATCCAGATAATGTCGGATATATGCCTTTTCCGTATACTAATCAAGTGGGTGAAGTATATTCCGCCCAGTCACCAGATTTCTTTATGGGAATCAGTCGCCATTCAACTAATATGGAAGGCGCAAATGATTTTCTGATGTGGTTTTTGCAAGACTCCGGATATTATCAACTTACTGGGGGAATTCCTCCACGCATAGATATGCCATTTCCAGACGTGATACAGGCCTTTCAGGACCTTGGAGTTATTTTGTTTGAGGAAAATCCAGCTACAGGCGACATGATTGGAAAACTGGAACTTGTAGAATCATATAGCGGCATTGTTTTATGGAATCCGGATTGGAAAAACGATTTGTTTGAACAAGCTTTTTATAAAACTAGAACTTTTAACCAAATTGCCGCAGATCTAAACGACAGCTGGTGTCTTGGAATAGACATTGCTGATTAATGAAAAGCGAAAAAACTATTCAATAGATCAATGAGGTTTTGATGAGAACAAAAACGCTGGAATTACAGCATACCAAGAAAACAACCAAGATTTCGGCATTGCATTTGCAAAAGTATGTTCTTATTTTTGCGTTTTTGGTAGTTCCGTTGTTTCTCTTGATTGTCTTTACATATTTGCCAGCAATTAACATGATTCGCTACAGCTTTTACCGGTGGGACGGGACCTCACCTGACATGGTATGGTTTCAGTTGAAAAACTATCGGATTTTATTTACAAATCCAAGATATATCACTGTCATGATCAATTGTCTATATTATCTAGTCGGATCTTTCGTGCAGTTGGGGTTGGCCTTGGTTATCGCTTTTACATTGTCTTTCAAACTCAAAGGCACCAACTTTTTCAAAGGCGTGTTTTTCTTCCCGTATCTGTTAAATGGTGTTGCCGTAGCCTTAATGTTTTTGTTTTTCTTTGAGCCAAAAGGAACGTTGAATACGATTTTGAGATTTCTAGGCGCAGAAAGCCAGATTCAATTGTGGTTGATTAAACCGGTTTTGAACAACATGCTTTTGGCTTCGATCTCGATTTGGCGCTATA
>Ga0268276_1002975_pt1 | contig 13713 bp, 11 predicted proteins | sample saktaG_4_FD_190145 | JGI IMG/M metagenome (GOLD analysis project Ga0268276, IMG submission 190145) | Saline water microbial communities from Sakinaw Lake, British Columbia, Canada - sak_2010_1_5_45m | ecosystem: Environmental > Aquatic > Non-marine Saline and Alkaline > Saline ...
CGCAGGCAAAAGAAATTAAGGAAAAAATAAAGGCTATGTCGCCGGAGTTAGAGAAGACTGACGAAGAGTTAAAAAAACTACTTTTACAATTACCAAATATTCCTTTCGATGATGTGCCTGTAGGAAAAGATGATTCTGAAAATGTTGTTTTAAAAAAGGTGGGACGACCCGCGATGCAAATATTCCACAAGCCAAAAGACTATATGGAGCTTGGAGCAGATTTGGATTTAATTGATACAGAGCGTGCCGGAAAGGTTGCTGGTTCACGTTTTGGGTATATAAAGGGAAAATTGGCGTTGCTTGAGTTTGCTTTGGTAAAATTAGCTATGGACACAGTTACGAAAGAAGGATTCACACCCATAATCCCACCTGTAATGTTGAAAGATGAAATGGCTCGTGGGACAGGATATTTTGAAGCAGGCGACAGAGACGAAGCTTATTTTTTGCCCGACGACAATATGTATTTGGTTGGCACCTCAGAACAGTCGCTTATTTCTATGCACGCAAGCGAGGTTTTAGAAGAAAAAGATTTGCCATTAAGATATGTTGCATTTTCAACGTGTTTTAGAAGGGAAGCGGGAAGTTATGGAAAAGACACAAAGGGAATTTTACGTGTTCACCAATTTGATAAATTAGAAATGGTTATCTTTTCAAAGCCTGAACAGTCGAAAGATGAGCATAAATTACTTTTATCTATAGAGGAAAAATTGATGAAGGCCTTAAAACTGCCATATCAGGTCATAAATATTTGCACAGGCGACCTTGGCAGGCCGGCTGCCTCAAAATTTGATATTGAAGCTTGGTTGCCATCAGAAAAAAAATATAGAGAAACCCATTCAACATCAAATTGCACAGATTTTCAGGCAAGAAGATTAAATATGCGATATAAAGATAAAACCGGAAAAATGCAATTTGTGCACACATTAAATGGCACAGCTTTTGCAATTGGCAGAGTCTTGATAATGATAATGGAAAATTATCAGCAGAAAGATGGAAGCATAAAGGTTCCAAAGGTATTACAAAAATATGCAGGATTTAAAATAATTAAAAATTAAAAATTTTGTCAGAAATTACAATAAACGGAATTAAAACAAATTACGAAATTTTTGGGGAAGGGAAGCCTTTCCTGATTTTACATGGCTGGGGGTCAAATTGTGAAAGGTGGGCTCCTGTCGCCGAACTAATTTCCCAGAAAGGATTTAAGGTTGTAGTGGTAGATCTACCAGGGTTTGGCAAGTCTAGCGCTCTCCCAATGCCATGGGACACCAATAAATATATAAACTGGATTGAGCAATTTATAAAGGAAATTGGTTTGAGTGATTTTTACATTCTTGGCCATTCATTTGGTGGGGCACTAGCTTCGAAAATAGCGGTTAAACATGCGCAAGATGTAAAAAAAATATTTTTAGTTTCGGCTGCATGTGTTAGGACAAAAACAACCCAAAAGAGTTTTTTAAAAAGAATTGCTAAAATAGTGAAAATTCTTCATTTTCTCCCTTACTACAGCTTTTTTAGAAAAGCGGTTTACAAGTTTATTATTCGTAAATCTGATTATGTTTATGTCGATGGTGTCATGAAACAAACCTATTTAAATGTTATTGGCGAGGACTTATCTTTTCACTTACCATTTATTAAGGTTCCTACTGTTATTATTTGGGGAGACAAGGACGAATCAACGCCGATTGAAGATGCGCATCTTATAAATAGCAAGATAAAAGACTCTAAGCTTGTTATAATTAACGACGCAGGACACGATTTAAACAGAAAACAGCCAGAAATCTTGGCGGAAAAAGTATTAGAAAACGTATAAATGGAGGCTATATTTTGTATCAACAAAAGTGAGTGGGATAATTTTTTGGTGCAAAATAGCGACATGTTTTTACAAGCATTTGAATGGGGAAAACTTCAGGAAGAGTCTGGTTTAAAGGTTTTTAGAATATCTATTAAAGAAGGTGACGAAACTCTGGCTCAAGCCCAGATAACAAAAGAGTCATCATTTTCTAAAAACTATTTTTATATTGCCTATGGTCCAGTTTTTAAGATTGGTATAGATAGCCATCTAAAAGAAGATTCTCTGAAAATTTTACTGCAAAAAATACAGGACCTAGCTGTAAAAGAAAATTGTATTTTTTTAAGAATTGAGTCCGCCGTACCGCTATGCAAAACAGATGGTTATACTCTAAAAATACCTCCAAGAAGGACGCAACCACAAAAAACATTAATTTTAGATCTTACAAAACAGGAAGAAGACTTATCTAAAGAATTTAGCACCACAACCAGGAGAAATATTAATTTAGCTAGGAAGCACGGAGTAACTATAAAAAAGCTGAATATCTATTCGTCAGATTTTTACAATTTACTTAAGAAAACTAAAAATCGGCAGGAATTTGGTGTTTATTCTGAAAATCACTATAAAAGACTTTTTCAAATTAATGGAGAACGCGTTAAAGTAGAGTTATTCCTAGCCGAATATCAAGGAAAAACCGTTAATTCCACTATTGTTGTTTTTTTTAACAATAAAGCAACCACTCTACATTCTGGGTCAGATTATAACTTTCGAAAATTTAAGGCCGCTAATCTACTGAAGTGGGAAATTATTTTGTCTGCCAAGAAGGACGGCTTTAAAAGGCTTGATTTTTGGGGAATTGATGAAGAAAAGTGGCCAAACCTAACAAGCTTTAAAAAGGGGTTTGGGGGAGAGGAATTAATCTATCCGTCCGGAATTGATGTCGTTTTTCAAAAATTTTGGTACGCCACCTATAAAATAAGCAAAATTATAAAAATAAAATGACCTCGTATTTCTTATTTATCTTATTGATCCTCTGGGCTGTTCACGCAGTCCAAAAGGGATTTTATTGCCTTTATTTCTGGCAATTAAAGGAGTACCGAGTAGACAGAATAAAAGGTGACCCAAAAAACACGCTAAAAGTTTTTATTCCTAGAACTAGCATTTTAATGGCGGCTCTTTTGGTTTTTCTGCCCGTATTATCTAGTTCTAGTGGGCAGTATTCTTGGAACGACCTGGTCTTGATTGTTTTCTATGCGCTTGGCGCATATTCCATTTTTTTACTAATTAAAAAAAGGTGGAGGCTTCCTAAACTTACAAAAAAAGCATCACTTCTTGTTGTCTTGTTCTTTGTTATCCTAATATTGGGTGCACTAGTTTTCGCCGAAAATTTCTTCTTATTTATAATTCTTGCGGAGATTGCGATACCATTTTTGACCTTTTTACTGGTGGAGCTCTTGCAAATACCTACATTTTTTATAAAAAAATCCATCTATAAAAAAGCTGCAGATAAAATTAAGAGTCATAAAAACCTGATTTCTATTGCGATTACAGGCTCGTACGGAAAAAGTTCTACAAAGGAATTCTTGTATAATTTTTTATCACAGAAATACAAAGTTTTAAAAACTGGAGGAAACACTAACACGGAAATAGGTGTAGCTCAAACTATAATTAATTCCCTTACAGCAGAGCATCAAATCTTTATAGCAGAAATGGGAGCTTATAGAAAAGGTGAAATAAAGTTATTGTGCGACATAGTGAAGCCTAAAATTGGTATGGTTACAGGAGTAAACGAACAGCATCTAGCCCTTTTTGGCTCTTTGGAAAATTTACTTTCCGCAGAGGGTGGGGAGGAGCTTGCCAACGCATTGCCGAAAGATGGCACATTGATTTTAAACGGAGATAATCAACACTGTCTTGATCTCTATAAAAAAGCAAAAAATCCACCAGATAAAAATAAAAAAATATATAGTTTGAGCAATAAGACCGTTAATGCTGATATTTGGACAGAGAGCGTTGCGGTTAATAGGGGCTCTCTATCTTTTTTAGTAATTGATAAGGCGGGAGAGTTGGTTAATTTTGAAGTAAAAGTTTTGGGGAAGCAAAACGTCCAAAACATTTTAGCTGCAGCATTAGCCGCCAAGGAGCTTGGCGTGAGCATAAACGAAAGCTCTCAGGCGTGTAAAAATATCTCACAGGAACAAGCAGGGATGACCTTAAAATTAGGTAAACACGGCATCTATATTATTAATTCTTCATATTCTTCTAACCCCGATGGTGTGTTGGCCGACATAGACTATCTATCAACTTTTCCCGGTAAAAGAGTTATTATTATGCCGTGTCTAATCGAATTGGGTAAGAAGTCGGCCAAAATCCATGGTAAAATTGGTAAAAAAATTGGCAAAGTGTGTGATTTAGCAATAATAACTACAAAGGACTATTTTACAGAATTGAAGAATGGGTTTTTAGAAGTTCAAGAAAAGGGTGGCACAGGAGCCGAAGGAAAAAGAAGGAGTGTTGCAAAATGTGTATTGTGCGACAAGCCGGAAGATATTTATTCAATGGTTACACTTTTATGTAAGGCGGAGGACGCAGTTTTACTTGAAGGCCGAGTCCCGTCAAAGCTTCTTAATTTATTAACATAATAGCCGCCGATGAAAAATTATTTCAAGCCAATCTCGATATCATTATCTCCTAATGTAGAAAAAGACGACGTAAAAATCGCGCTAAATTTAATTATAAGGCCGTGGCTTTGGAAAAAGGGTAGGGCGGTGGGAGAATTGGAAAATGAATTTAAAAAGTATCTTGGGGTAAAATATGCTTTCTCCTTTAATTCTGGCAGAAGTGCTTTTTTTGCAATTTTAAAGTCATTGAAATTAAGCGGAGACGACGAAATTTTAATTCAAGCCCTTACGTGCAACGCCGTGCCAAATCCTATTATGTGGGCTGGGTTAAAGCCGGTTTATATTGACTGCCGAAAAGATGATTTTAATATTGATGCGGAGGAATTATCTGCTAAAATTAATACCAGAACAAGAGCGGTTGTAGTCCAACATACATTTGGAATGCCAGCAGATATGGATAAGGTTAGGGCTATTTGCGGAGCGAACAATCTTATTTTAATTGAGGACTGCGCCCATTCATTAGGGGCAGAATATGATGGGGTTAAAGTTGGCTCTCATAGCAAAGCGGCCTTTTTTAGTTTTTCGAGGGACAAAATTATTTCTTCTGTCTATGGAGGAATGGCCGTCACAAACGACGATGAGACTGGAAAGAATCTTGCGCAGATGCAAAAGGATTTCGGAAACCCATCGGCATGTTGGATTCAGCAACAGCTTTGGCATCCGGTTTTGCTAAATTATTTAATCCTTCCACTATATAATTTGCTAGATTTAGGAAAAGTATTTTTGGTTTTATCGCAGTGGCTTCACATTTTGTCTAAGGCTGTTTCATTAAAAGAAAAGCAAGGACAAAGGCCCGATTATTTTCCAAAGGCTATGCCAAATGCCATAGCCATAATGGCGCTTAACCAGTTTAATAAAATGAAAAAATTTAATGATCATCGACAGAAAATCTCTGATTTTTATTACGAAAATCTAAAGGACACTAAATTTGTGTTACCTGAGAAATTTGAAAACCGAAGAAGTACGTTTCTACGATTTACCGTAAAGCATCCCAAGGCTCATGATATTATTTATGAAGCCTGGCATAAACAAAATATTTTACTTGGAGATTGGTACACAACCCCGATAGCTCCTTTTGATACAAAAATTGAGGAAATGCATTACGAAAAGGGTATGTGTCCAATAGCCGAAGGATTGGCTAAAATAACACTGAACCTGCCAACTCATATAAATATTTCGATGAAGAATGCTGAAAGAATTGTAAACTTTTTAAAAGAATGGAAATAAAAGAAATAACGGATAAAAAAGAATGGGAAGGTTTTCTTTCTCAATGTCCAGAGAAAACGTTTTTACAATCCTGGAATTGGGGAGATTTTAATGCTCAAATGGGAAATACTGTCTGGCGACTAGGTATATTCAACACAAACCTGCTTGCCGTTGCTTTGGTTTATAGGGTTTCAGCTAAACGTGGAACCTTTTTGTTTATCCCTCATGGGCCGGTAATGATTTCCGGGTTAACTATTCAGAATAAAAAAGAAATTATACAACTCGTGCTTACTCATTTGACCGAAAATTTTATCGAAAAGGAAAAGGCAAGTTTTATAAGGTTTGCCCCAATTATGGAAAGAATCGAAGAGAACGTAGAAGTCTTCGACGGTATTGGATTTAGAGAAGCGCCAACGCATGTGCATCCTGAGGTTACATGGGAACTCGATATCACACCATCCGAAGAGAAGATTTTAATGAAAATGCGGAAAACAACTAGATATCTAATTCGCCAAGCCGAAAAAAATACAGATGTTGAAGTTGTAAAAAACAATAATATTGAAGACCTAAAACTTTTTTGGCCTGTTTATCGGGAAACTGCCAAGAGGCACCATTTTGTTGTTTTTCCTGAAAAATATTTAACAAGTGAATTCGACATTTTTTCTAAGGATAATGAGGTTCTAATGTTTTTTGGGAAGTATAAAGGGCAGGTCGTTTCCTCGGCTATTTTTATCTTCTGGCAAGGTACATGTTTTTATCACCACTCTGGATCACTTACGAAGTTTAATAAGGTCCCAGTTTCCTACCTTTTGCAATGGGAAGCTATAAAAGAGGCAAAACAAAGGGGCTGTAAAACATACAACTTCTGGGGAATCGCTCCCGATATTGAAACTAAAATGGACGCCCCAAAATCAAGACATCCATGGGCTGGGCTTTCCTTGTTTAAAATGGGTTTTGGTGGCTATAAAAAGAACTACGTGAAAACACAAGACTTTGTAATTTCCTCAAAATATTGGCTAAGTTACGTGATTGAAAAAATAAGAAAACGTAAACGTAATCTTTAATTCTCAGTGTCATATAGAAAAACCCACGTAAAATCAAGAATCAATAGGTCCAAGACCAAAGAATCAGTTTTAAGGAAGGGATGGTTTTGGATTACTGTTTTATGTGTATTAGTAATAGGATTAGTCGGCTATTTTGTGTTATTTTATTCGGGCGTTCAAGTAAAAAGCGTTGAAATATTAGGAAACAAAAAAGTTTCGACTGAAGACATCGAAGATGTCGTCGCCATAAATGTAAAAAAAGAGTTTTTTTCATTTGCCGGATTAAGCCTACCATCCAGCAGTATTTTTTTGGTTAATAAGGAAAAAATCGTTCACCAACTATTAGATAAATACCCAACAATTGAAGAGGTTGCAATTGATAAAAAATTATTTAGCTCATTACTTTTAAATATATTAGAGCGGGAACCTGTCGCGGTTTTTTGTCCTACCAATATAAATAATGGCGATAACCCATGCTATTTTATGGATAATACGGGCGTCGTTTTTGAACCACTAGCAGAGGCCGAAGATAATAAAATTATTGTGCGACAAGACATGGATAAAACCACAATTTCAGCAGGAAAGAAGGTTATTGAACATAGTACAATGGATTTGCTTCTGAAGTTAGAGAAAAGCATGAGAGATAATTTTGGAATAAAAATTACGGAGGCGACAATTACCAGTCCTATAAAATTAAGTGTTACAACAGAGGAGAAGTGGAAAATTTATTTCAACCTTGGGGCCAGTTCGGATGCCAACCAAGAGCTAGCAAAACTGGAGCTCTTGCTTAAAGGGGGAATTAGTGACCAAGAGAGGGAGAATCTGAGATATATTGACCTTAAGCCAAGAGACAGAGCTATTGTTTGTGATAATAGCGAATGTAGTCGCTAAAAAAACCGTCGAAAGACGGTTTTTTGCATCGGCTTTCTTGCCCGCAATCCCATTGACAAAACATTAAAATAGATGTAAAATTAACTTATGAACTACGTGAATTTCATTATCCCTTCAAAGGAAAATAATTATTATCCCAAGGTTTTACGTGGAAACTCGCTGTTGTTTCTCGTAGTTTTTCTCTTAGTTTTAAAAATTGGCCTAATTGCCGTCACAATTAGTTTTCCGCAAAATATTTTCTTTGCAGACATAACAAGATCTGCTCTTGAAAACTTTGTAAACCAAACAAGAGAGTCTCTTGGACTCAATCAATTAACTGATAGTGCAAAACTTGACCAGGCTGCTCGACTTAAGGCTGAAGATATGATAAAAGACCAGTATTTTAGCCACACAAGCCCAACTGGAATTTCGCCCTGGTATTGGTTTAAACAGGCTGGATACACATACAAATACGCCGGAGAAAACCTGGCAGTGGGCTTTTTTGAGTCTGAAGAAGTTTTTAATGCGTGGCTTAATTCTGCTGGACATAGAGCCAATATTGTAAATCCAAACTATACAGAGATTGGGACGGCCGTACTAGATGGTTTTGGTCAAAATGGCGCGACTATTGTAGTGCAGGAGTTTGGTAGCCCAAAAAATGTTAATGTGTCAGCAAATGTTAACAATCCCGTAAGTACACCTTCTGCGCCCTCGGTCGCGTCTCCAATAAATAAACCCATACAAACAGTTGAGGCAACTCCTACTCCACCATTACTATCTCCCGAACCAGAGCAGAGAGTGCTTTCCCAATCAATATCTCCGCAAATTTCTGGAGCGACTACGGGTAGGGACTCATTTTTCTTAAGGGCGCTTAACTTTGTTGTATATGACTACTACGCATTATTGCAGGGTGTAATCTACGGAATTTCCCTTCTTATAGCAGGAATGTTAATTATGCTAATATCGTTTAATCCAAAAAGAGAACTCGTGCTAAGAACTGGCGTTATAATATTAATTTTAACGGCGGCATCTTTTCTTGATAGGGGGATTATACTTTCCCTTATTCCGCATGGGGTAATAATATAGTAGTAAAAATGTTTATGGAAAAAGCGCAGACAAAAAAAATTCTTAAAGCAATACTGATACTATATGTGGCAAGCTTTTTGATTATAAACTGGGCTGATGTTTCCTGGATTTTTAACTATAGAGCAGTTTCTGGACTTGTGAGTGATTTTTTTAATCCTTACCCATCCATCGATGCTGTAGCAATTGGAGAATATTTTTATCCCAACCACTCAGTCACACAAGAAAATGGCGATGAAATTGTGATAAACCCGCAAACTAGTTATACCGACAAAGAAAAGGTTCTAGAAATTCCAAAAATAAATATATCTGTTCCAATTATTTTTTCTACAAATGCCGATAACGCGTCCCTAGTAAAAGACCTTGATGCAGGCGTTGTTTACTATCCCGGCTCTGTTTACCCGGGCCAGATCGGTCAAATTGTCGTCCTGGGGCATTCTGCGCCCCCTGGGTGGCCGAAAATAAAGCACGACTGGGTTTTCACCAAATTAGACGATTTATCTGAAGGAGATAGTATTTTTGTCTATCTAAATAACAAAAAGTACACGTATATCGTTAAGCAAAAATCAATAATTGCAAAAGGAGCAGATACTCCAGCATCGCGCTTATCGTCTGAGAATAATGTTCTCACATTAATAAGTTGCTGGCCACCAGGCAAAAACTATCAAAGAATAGCTGTAGAAGCCGTTCTCCTACAAAACTAAGAATATGAATATTTTCAAAAATAAAATCATAAATTTTTCATTACTGGTCATTCTTTTGGCTGTTTTTGGATTGTTGCTATTTCTTGTGCCAGACACAATAACGCTTTTGCTTAATAGCCACTGGGTTCGCTATTTTTTCCTCCCACTAATTATTTCATTTATTGGCGTTTTGATGTTGATGGCCGGAATGTTTTCTAGGGTTGAAACCTGGGTTGAAAAAAACCAAAAGGTCAAACAAAGCTATAAATCTGAAAAGGAATTAACAAAACGAATCTCGAGAATAAAAAAATCCGCTTTCTAGCGGATTTTTTCTTATAGCTATTTTTATTTACGCCCTTCCAGTGCTGATTTTAGCGTTTCTTCATCGGCATACTCAAGCTCTCCGCCAACGGGGATTCCTTTTGCCAGATGGGTTATTTTAAATGATGGTGTTAAAAAAACCCCTTTTATTGTTGCCTCTACTAAAACAGACGTTGCTCTGCCTTCGGGCGTGGGGTTTAGGGCCACAATAATTTCCTGGAAATTTCCTCCCGATATTCTTTTTTTAAATTCTTCGATTCTTAAATTATTTAAATCTTCTTTTCTCATTGTCGCCACTGTTCCGCCTAAAATAAAATATAATCCATTAAATTTTCTTGTATTTTCAATTGAAATCAAATCGCTCTCTTTTTCAACAACACATAAAAGACTTTTATTTCTCGACTCGTTTTTACAAATTGGACAAAGGTTCCCTTCAGCTTTACCCTGAGCCGCGTCGAAGGGTTCAAATGGATTAAAACACAGTTGGCAAAGCTTTATATTACTTCTTAACTCCAAGATAGCGCTTATTAATTCGTCGGTTTTATCCTTTGGTAATTTAAGTAAATAATAAACAAAACGGCCAGCTGTTCTTGAGCCAACCGTTGGAAATTTTCTAAAAATGTCTACTAATTTTTGAATTGAATCCATATGATTTTTTATTCAATTCCTCCCGCATAATCGCCCTTATCTAGATTTCGGAAACTAACCCTGTGGTCATCAAAATATAAATCTACGCCTCCCGTTGGGCCATTTCTATGTTTTTCTATTAAAACCTTAGCAATATTTTTTTGCAAACTATTCTCATTATATTTATCTTCCCTATAAATCATCATAACCACATCAGCGTCCTGCTCAATGGCTCCAGATTCCCTTAAGTCAGCTAATCTTGGAATTTGGGGCACGCGAGATTCAACAGCCCTAGATAACTGCGAAAGAACCAAAACGGGAACACTTAACTCTTTCGCCAGCAATTTTAAAGCCCTGGAATTCTCTGTAACCTGTTGTACGGCTGATTGAAATCTATTCATTGGCTCCATTAATTGTAGATAATCAATAACGATTAGCGACAAACCCTTGGTAGCCTGTAATCTGCGCGCCATAGCGCGCATTTGCAGAACATTTACGGAGCCTGCGTCATCTATATAAAGAGGCGCCTCAGAAAGGCTTCCCATGGCGTGTTGTATTCTTGAATAATCATCTTGGGTTAGTTTTCCATTTCTCAGGTTCCACAAATTTATGTTGGCCAAGCTGGCTAAAAGGCGGTCTGCTAACTGGTCTTTTGACATTTCAAGGCTAAATAGGCCCACCGGCTTATTCTCAAGAACTGCTACGTTTCTAGCAATATCCAGAGCAAGCGAAGTTTTTCCCATAGAGGGACGGGCGGCCAGAATAACTAGGTCGGACTTTTGTAGTCCTCCAAGAATCTTATCAAGATCGGTAAAACCCGTAGGAACTCCGCGCAATTTACCGGCGTTTTTTGAAAGCTCATCTAGCCTTTCAAAAGTGTCTGACAATATTTCTTTTATTGGTAAAAAGGCTTGTGTTAAAGATCGTTGCCCAATACTAAAAACTGATTTTTCGGCCTTATCAAGTAATACATCTACCTCCTCAGATTCGTCAAATGCAGAAAGACCAATTTCCTCAGAGGCTGAAATAAGATCTCTTAAAATCTTTTTCTGTCTGACAATTTTTGCATAATTATCAACGTGAGTAGCAGTAGGGACAGTATTTATTAAAGAGGTAAGATATTCAGAGCCTCCTATGTTTTCCAGTTTGTTTCTTCCCTTAAGGCTAGCGGATACAGAAAGAATATCAATTGGTTCTGACCTCTCATAAAGGCTAAACATTGCCTGATAAATGTCTTGATGAATTCCCCTGTAAAAGTCTTCGGGCCTTATAGAATCTACAACCTTAACAATTGCATCCCTATCCAACATCAAGCACCCCAGCAATGATTGCTCGGCGTCATTATTCTGCGGTGGTAATTTCTCTCTGTCAACAGATGAAACGGTCATATGATTTATTGCTTATATTATATTGTATAGCAGAAATGAGCTACAAGCGCAACTGGCAAAAACTTTCCACATAATAGTGACTGGATTATTTTTTTCTAAATGATAAAATAGAACAATATAAACTATCACAATATGGGGATTTTTAAATGGCCAAAAAAAAACAGCTAAAGATAAAAAAGAAGAGAACCCTCGAAATGAAAAAAGAGGAAACTAGGGGCGGTATTTTTCCTTCCCCTTTAAAATCTTCTCGTTTTTTTAATAGTATTGTCATTCTTAGTATTTTAGTAGCAGTTGCTTTTATAATTTTAAGCCTGGTTTTGCCTGCCCGCTCAGTTAATTATTCTCTGGTTATTAAAAACATAAAAATAAAGCAGACTTCAACCATTATTGTGGGAAAACCCGTAAAATGGACTGCTTTGATTAAGCGAAGTGATATTAGCTCCAGCCAGTATTTAGTCAAACTACCAAAAGAATCAGGTAGCATTAAAATTTCTGTTATTAAAAAGGAACAGGCAGAGAAGATAGTATCGGCTGATTTAGAAAAAATTAAACTTTCAGACGAGCAGAAACAGTGGGAGGTAAATAATAAAAATAAAAATCTAGTTACCAGGTTAAAAAACTTTTTGTTTGCCGATTTAGAGCAAGCCACCAGTGATGCAGTTGCGCAGGTTTTAGATCAAATTACACAAGACAATTCCCAGATAATTCAAACTTCTGATGCTACGATTGTTGATATATCTAGCCAGGCCTTGGAAACGCCAGCGCCCCAGGAAGAAACTCCAATTGCTGAACCTTCGCCAGCAGAGAGCGGTGTTGTGTCGGACGTAGCACCAATTCCGAGTGAAACCTCACCTGAGGAATCAGCAGAAACAGCACCGATAGTTGAAGCTCCAAGCAAAGAGGCCGTTAAAAATCCGGCACCAGCTGAACCGTTGGTTGAGTATGTTCAAATTGATTATGAAACACCAGCACCACAAATCACCGAGCAGGACACTGACACGGGTAAATTGGTCACCATTTCATCGTCAGACGCAGAGAAAACCGATTGCGAAATGTTGAAGCCGGAATTCGCCTCAAACACCTCAGACGTGCCTGAGGTGTTAAGCAATGCCGGAGCTAGCTTGCTTAACGGATTTACAAACGCATTTAAATTCATCACAAAGTTTCTAACAGCTGACTTAGAACAAGCGGTAAGCGACGCCGTTGATCCGGTTATTCAACCGGACACTCCGTCTGCTGACGTCGCAAATCCCACACCGAGCGAGGCACCGGGCGAAGAAACACCAACCCCGACACCCGATGTCGGGGAAACACTAGTTGAAGAACCGACCACAGAGACTCCGATTGTTGAAGAGACTCCGCAGGGCGACGAAGATGCGGTGTCGGCCGAGGCGGTTATCCAACCAGACGATTCCGCCTACCAAAATTGTTTGGCAAGCCAGGCTCCGCTGACCGACGTGTTAGCGTTTACTAGTATTCCCGAAATTTATAAAGTAGGGGAGGAAAATAAAATACAAATTAAGTGGAAAAGTAACGGAGATCAAGAAGTGTCTTTTAATGCGTATGACACAGATGATAACGGTAAACTTGATTATGTGGAATGGACAGTCCCGCACTTATCAGAACAAATTTTTGAAATAATTTTTATTTCAAAAGCATTTGAATTCGACCAAGACAAAAACATTGTATCGGATATTTATGACCAAACGCGGACGCAAGACGGAGTTTGGGCGACTGTTTCAAATGGGCATTATGTCAGAGCAACATTTGAACGAATTTTAGATAATACAAAAGATAACACAATTTATGCCAAACCGACGGATGTCGGGCGTCCATCAACTATTGAGGTTTATCCTGTTTATACCGATGCCGATGGCAACCAAACAGAGGGCGAGAAAATTGCCACGTTTGAAAACATAGACCACGAAGACACGTACAAAATTTTACTTACAGATCTGCAGACGCCAACAGACGTTTTTGATTTAAAAATTATAGGAAACGTTGATATAGACTATATCGTTG
>Ga0268276_1002977_pt1 | contig 13708 bp, 13 predicted proteins | sample saktaG_4_FD_190145 | JGI IMG/M metagenome (GOLD analysis project Ga0268276, IMG submission 190145) | Saline water microbial communities from Sakinaw Lake, British Columbia, Canada - sak_2010_1_5_45m | ecosystem: Environmental > Aquatic > Non-marine Saline and Alkaline > Saline ...
CTCGTCAGAAGCCAAAAATGCCACGGCATTGGCAATATCCTCTGGCTTGCCAACTCTTTTCAATGGTATGCTTGCCAACATTCCTTCTAATACTTTTGAATCTTGTTTTACAGAACTCATCATTGGCGTATCAATAGCTCCGGGAGCTATAGTGTTCACCCTAATTCCCAATGGCGCTAATTCCAAAGCCATTGCCTCAGCCATTGCCACAATTCCGCCCTTACTAGCGCAATAATGAACAATGCCAGGAAAACCCATACCAATTTGACCCATAGCCACAGAAGCAATATTAACAATCACACCGCTTTTTTGTTTTGCCATTTCTTTGGCCACAGCTTGGCTACATAAAAAATAACCTTTTAAATTTATATCTAAAGTTTTATCCCACTCTTGCTCTGTTAAATCTAAAAACGAACCAAACTGACAAATGCCAGCGTTATTTACCAAAATATCTATTTTGCCAAATTCTTTTATTGTTTTCTCTACCATTGCCTCCACTTCAACTTTTTTAGATATATCGCATTTTATGGCAATGGCTTCCCCGCCCATTTTTTTTATTTCATCAACAACCTTTTCACAGTCATCTTGCGAAATATCTGACACTACTACCTTACAGCCTGATTGGGCTAATTTTAAAGCATGGGCACGACCCATCCCCTGACGGCCACCAGTAATAATGGCGACTTTATTTTTTAAATCCTCGTATTGCATATTTTTTTATTCTTATGTTATAAATTTTCGACTATTGTATTTTTAATTGCTTGGTTAATCAGCTTTTTTAATTTTAGCTTTTTTTCTTGAGTTTTGATATCCTTCAGGCTGGCTTTGGTTGAGGGGTGTTCTGGAGCAAACATTGAACAACAATCCAAATGAGGTAAAATTGAAATTTCATAAGTTTCAATTTTTTTAGCTAAATCCATTATTTCTTGTTTATCCAAACCAGCCAAGGGGCGTAAAACCGGCAAAGCAACGGCCTCTTCAACAACCAGCATATTCTCTAAAGTTTGGGAAGCCACCTGCCCCACGCTTTCACCCGTTATTAAGGCTTTGGCTTTTTCCTTAACAGCTATCTCATTGGCCACCAAAAACATAATTCTTCTGTAAAGCACAACCCTAAAATCAGCTTTTGTTTTTAAAACAATTTCTTTTTGAACATCAGAAAAAGGCACAAAATAAACTTTTATTGAAAACTGATACTTTTTTAAAACACGCAAAATATCTCTTACTTTTTCTAACGACTGCTCATAGCCTTGTTGAGTGGAATAAAAATGAACAAAAATATTTTCCACTCCTCGTTTCATCATTAAATAACTCGCCACTGGAGAATCAATGCCACCTGAAATTAAAGAAACAGCTCGAGAGCTTACCCCCAAAGGCAAGCCACCAGGACCTGCGAACTTTTTAACATAAAGAAAAGCAAATTTTTCGGTTATTTCAATATACAAAATAACATCTGGATTATGCAAATCCACCCTGATTCCTGCTTCCTGATTCCTAATTCCTAACTCCTGATTCCTAAATCCTGATTCCTGATTCCTAATTCCTGCTTCCCCCAACACCGCTTCCCCTACCTGCTCGCTTACTTGTTGACTAGTTAAAGTAAAACTTTTATTGCCCCGTTTTGTTTGCACCTTAAAACTATTAAAATTTTCAGATTTTAAAATTTCAATTGCTTTGTTTTTTATACTTTCAATGTCCTGGTTTGATTGTTGAGTAAAAACAAAATAAGTTATGCCAAAAACTTTTTCTAAAGAATTCTTAACTTTTTGCTTATCTCCTTTTTGAATCCCAACCAAAATTCTCCCAGAAATTCTCCTTACATAATTAAAAACAATCCCATTGGCTTTGAGGGATTTTTTTATATTTTCAACTAACTTTTCTTCAAAAAACTTTCTGTTCCCACCCTTTAGGGCGATTTCGCCATAGTGACAAATAACCAGCATACTATTCTTTTTGTTCTTTTATTAAGCTTAAAGCTTTCAAGTTAAGTTCCCAAAATTTTTCTGGCATTATTTCTTTCATTGCCTGAATAATTTCCTCCTTACTTAGGGGCAAAGCTCCTTTTTCAATAGCAAAACCGAGCATAGCAACCCCAACTACTACCTGATTATCAAGCTCTTTGGTACAAATTTCCGAAAACGGCATTACAAACACTTTATCAGTTGCTAACTTGATGTTATTTTCAACTTGTCTTAAAGAAACGCTTTCCCCTAAAGTTGGAGTTTGATAGTTGTTAATAACAAAGGTAGTTTTTTTACTAGCAAACTCAAGCCCGTTTAAGGCTTCTTGAAACTCTAAAGCCAAAACTAAATTTGCTTGGGTTTTTGGCACCATTGGTGAATAAACTTTTTTACCAAACCTTATACAAACACTAACCGACCCCCCACGCTGGGAAAGCCCGTGGAGCTCTGAAGTTTTAATATCAAGCCCTTTGTTAAAAGCGGCTTTGGAAATAACATCCAAAAGCGTTATTAAGCCTTGTCCTCCAACTCCTGTTATAACAATGTTGAAATTTTTGTTCATGTAGATGTGTCATGCTGAACGAAGTGAAGCATCTCGGCCGAGATTCTTCGCCTGCTGGCTCAGAATGACAAAACACTTATTTTTTGTTTTGCCTCTTTTCTAATAAACCGCAAATATGACGAGCTATAATAACCGAAGTTTCCCCTGAATTAACAAACTCTTTGATTGTTGCAACCAACTGGTTATATTCTTCTTCTTGATCAAGAATGGCTATATTTTTTACATTCAAAGCTTTAACAATATTTTCAATTTTTACAGGAGCTATTTCCTCCCCACAACTATTTTTTCCCATACCAGGGTTAACTTGGTGCCCTGTCATTGCTGTTATGCTGTTATCTAAAATAATTAATAAAACACCCGATTTATTATAAACAGAGTTCATTAAAGCTGGAATTCCGCTATGTAAAAAAGTACCATCACCCACAAAAGCAATTACTTTTTGCTTGGTAGCTTTTTTAACCCCATGCCCAATCCCCATTCCAGAACCCATTGAAAATAAATAATCATACAAACTGTGGGGAGGCAAAGCAGCTATCATATAACAGCCAATATCCCCTCCAAAAACAGTACCCTCGGGAGCCGCTTGCTTAACTGCAGCGTAAAGTTTCCAATAAGGGCAAGTTGGCCAACCAGTACAAAACCTTGGCAAATGCTTTAGTTTTTTTATGGATTTAATAACTTTTGGAGCGTAAACTTTGCCAAATAGCTTGGCTAAACCAACAGCAACATTATCGGGATTTAATTCCCCCACTTCTGGTAAAACATTTTTACCAAAAATTTGTAATTTTGGATTAACAGACTTGGCAATTCTTTCAATTTCTTTTTCTAAATAAGGGTCAAGTTCTTCAGCTATTAAAACTTTTTTTAAAGGCTTAATAAACTTTTTAATTTTATCTTCGGGTAAGGGATAAAACATTCCAAGCTTTAAAATTGTTGGCTTTACCCCTACTATTTCAACAGCCTCCATTGTATGAGAAAATGCCACCCCAGAAGTTATAACCCCTGCTTTTTCTTTTCCCATAGCACCAATAACTTTGTTCATTAAAGACTTACTAGAAAAATTGGCCATTGCAACCATTTTTTCTAAAAGTTCTTGGTGCATTTCAAGCACTCTTGGTGGCATGGTAACAAAACGCTTTTGGTTGCGAACAAACTTTCCTAAAAGATTTTTAGTTTTTGGTAAATTTCCCAAAACAACTGGCATTTTTTGATGAGCCACTCTAGTGGTTAACCTTACCATAACAGGAATTTTAAATTTGTTAGAAAGCCCAAAGGCTAGTTTTGTAAAATCCTTACACTCTTGAGCATCTGATGGTTCAAGGGTTGGAATGTGACCCAAATAACTAAAGCCCCGAGAATTTTCTTCAGACTGAGCTGAAGAATGACACGAAGGATCATCAGCCACTAAAATAACAGTTGGGCCTTTAGAGCCTGTATAGAAGAAAGGTAGTAAGCTATCTGATGCCACATTTAAACCAAAATTTTTCATTGCCACTAAACACTTTAAGCCAGAAAAAGAAGCTCCAATCGTAGCTTCCATTGCCACTTTTTCGTTAGTGGAAAATTCAAAATAAACATTGGCCTGTTTGGCTATTTTATAAAACGAATTACCAATTTCAGAAGCTGGAGTGCCAGGATAGGTTGATACAAACTGCAACCCAGATTCCAAAGCCCCCCTAATAATAGCTTCGTTCCCCAATAAAATCGCTTTCCCTGATGGTTTTAATAAGTCTTGAATCATAATATTTAATTATTTTAACACAACATCATTAAAAAATAAATAAAAAATATACAATAAACTTTTCATTTTTAGTTTTTAATTTTTAACTTATTATAATCCCACCGCCCAGAAGTTGGTTATTTTTTCCATAAAAGACAATTGATTGGCCGGGGGTGATGGCGCGTTGGGGTTTTATAAAAATTGCTTTGTCTTTATAAACTAAACAAGTTGCTAACTCGGAGCCGTAACGAATTTTTGCTTTGGCTTTAAATGGAAAATTTGTTGGCTTGCTAATCCAATTAGAATTTTTAAATCTTACTTCTTTCTTTAATAAATCTTTTTCATTTTGGCTAACAATTAAAACATTGTTTTTAATGTCCTTTTCCACCACAAACCACGGAAGGTTTGGCCTTTCTTTTTTGGGAGGAATTTCAATGCCCTTTCTTTGGCCAATAGTATAACACCACAAACCCTTATGCTCCCCCAAAATTTCACCTTTCTTATCTATAATTGTCCCCTTTTTCATTTTTAAATTTTTACTCAAAAAATCACTCGTGCTACTTTGACCCAAAAAACAAACATCGTTTGACTCTGGTGTTTGGTGGGTTGGCAAGCCAAGCTCTTTGGCTATTTCTCTTACTTTTTGTTTGCTTTCAATTTCCCCAAGCGGAAATAAAACATTTTTTAATTCTTTTTGCCCCAACTTCCACAAAAAATAAGTCTGGTCTTTCTCCTTGCACTTCGCCTTTAGTAATTTAATGTTTTTTTCCTTGCTGTTTGAAAATTGAAAATTGAAAATTGAAAATTGCGGCTTTAGCCGCGCATAGTGTCCCGTGGCCAAATAATTACACTTTAACTCTTTGGCTTTTTTCATAAGCAAACCAAACTTTATTTTTTTATTACAAACCACGCAAGGATTTGGCGTTATTCCTTTTTTGTAGCTATTTACAAAATACTCAACCACATAGTTTTTAAACTCTTTTTTAAAATCAAAAAACACAATTGGCATATCAAGAACTTTGCCAATTTGTTTAACTCTTGCTTCTATTTCTGCTTGTTGAGTTTTATTGGGCTTCGCCCCAGTAGTAGAGCCTAGCTCACTACAGGGCTTCGCTTTCCACAGCCTCATATGAAAGCCAACCACCTCAAAACCCTGCTTTTTTAACAAAGCACAAGCCACCGAGCTATCCACTCCCCCTGACAAAGCCACAGCCACTTTTTTACTTTTGCTTTTATTTAAAATCACCATAGCGTATAATTAAATAACTTATCATAAAAATTATGCCCCGTAGAGGAATTTTGACTGCTGTTTATAGAAATACAGGGCATTAAACATAATACTAACAATCAATTAAAAAATAAATAGTTTTTGGCTAAAATCCTAAAAACAGCATTTAGTATTTTTGTCAAAATTCTCCTACAGGGTATGCAAAATCAAAAATTTCAAACTAATTTCTTTTTTATAATTTTAGGGGTTGCTGTTTTATTGACAATTATTTTATTAAAGTCGTTTATTGGTATTATTATAGCTTCTGGCGCTTTAGCAATTGTTTTCAAACCCATTTATAATAAAATTTTAAAAACATTCAAAAATAAAAAAGCTATTGCTTCTTTAGCGTCTGTTTTGCTGGTAATTTTAATTGTTTTAGCTCCGTTGTTTTTAATTGGATTTCAAGTTTATAAAGAAGCTTCTTCACTTTACGCTGGTATTTCAGGTAATAATTTTAGCCAATTTAATAACTTCTTAAGCAACCTTGAAAAAACAGCCCAAAGACTATCTCCTGGTTTTTCTTTAAATATAAATGCTCAACAAATTTTGTCTCCTGTTTTAAGTTTTACAGTTAAACATTTGGGAGGTTTATTTTCCGGGGCTGCTAAGCTTTTATTAAGCGTTTCTCTTGGTTTAATCACCTTGTTTTATTTCTTTAAAGAGGGTGGTGAAATTAAAAAATACTTTTTAGGCTTAAGCCCTTTAGCTTCAAAAAACAACGAAGATGTTTTTACAGCTCTTAAAAGAACAGTCAATGCTTCAATGAAAGGTGGTTTATTAGTAGCTATTTTGCAAGGTCTTGCTATGGGGCTTGGCTTTGCAATGTTTAGTGTGCCAAATGGTGCTTTATGGGGAGCGGTTTTTGTAATAACCTCTTTTATTCCTGGAATAGGAATTGCTCTTTTAATGATTCCTGCTTTTATTTATCTAGTAGTTGGAGGAAAACTTTTGTTGGCTTTGGGGTTTTTAATTTGGGGTTTTGGTACTAACGCTATTATAGACTATCTAATTGGCCCAAAATTAAGAAAAGGTGCTAATTTGCACCCTTTGTTAATTTTGTTTTCTATTTTGGGAGGAATTTCTTTGTTTGGGGTAATAGGAATAATAATTGGCCCAATGATTATTAGCTTCTTAATTGTTTTGTTAAAAATCCTCCCAGAAATTACTAAAAAAACTTCAAAAGCTTAGCACGCTTGATGAGTTTTTTCTATTTCTTGTTTTTCCTTAGCTAGTTTTATATGTCGCTCATTAAGCGCCTTTGGAACTAGCTTTTTATTTTTTATTAAGTAATCGTGAATTGCTTCAATTAAAGCATCACCAGCCAAAACCGAGCAATGCACTTTTATTGGAGGCAACCCACCAAGCTCTTTTACAATTTCTTCTCTGTTAAAATTAACAGCTTGTTCTAAAGTTTTTCCTTTAACCAAGTCAGTTAGCATACTTGAAGAAGCAATGGCAGCCAAGCATCCAAAAGTTTCAAACTTAATGTCTTTTATAATATCTTGACCCTTTTTGTTTTGAGCCACTTTAATATAAAGCTTCATAACATCACCACAAACCATGTTACCAACTTGCCCCACACCGTCGGGATTTCTCATTTTTCCATAGTTATGAGGTTTGTTAAAATGTTGAATAACTTTTTTTGAATAAGGTAATGGCATAAAAATTATTTTAAAGGGGATATCTTTCTTAACTTTTTTATGATTTCTGGCATTATTTTTAAAACATAATCAATTTCTTTTTCAGTGTTGTATTTTCCTAAGGTAAATCTTATTGAGCTGTGGGCTCTTTCTATGCCAATTCCCAAAGCCATTAAAACATAGCTAGCGCTTAAACTACCCGAAGCACAAGCCGAGCCCGTAGAAACCGCCACACCTTTTTCATTTAAAGCCATTAAAATGCTCTCCCCTTCAACCCCTTCAAAACTGATATTAGCGTTGTTGGGCAATCTATTTTCGACAGAACCATTTAAAAAAGTTTTTGGAATATTTTGTAAAATCCCGTTCATTAGCTTGTCTCTTAATTTCCTAACCCTTTCCCCGCTCTTAATTCCTGATTCCTGATTCCTGATTCCTTCCATTGCCTGTCCAATCCCCGCCACCAAGGCTGTATTCTCTGTTCCTGGCCAAAGCCCTTTTTCTTGATGACCTCCAAAAATAATTGGCTCAATATCAACTCCCTTTTTTATATACAAAATTCCAATGCCTTTTGGACCATATATTTTATGACCAGACAAAGTTAACAAATCAACCCCCAATTCCTCAACATTACAATTCAAATAATTAGCTCCCTGAACAGCATCTGTATGAAAAAGCGGATATCGAGATCCTTCGCTTCGCTCAGGACGACGGCCTAAAACGGTCGCAATTTCAGCTATTGGTTGAATTGTGCCAATTTCATTGTTAGCTAACATTACAGAAACCAAAACTGTATTTTCTTTTAAATTTTTTTCAACATCTTCAACTTTAATAATTCCCTCTTTGTTAACTGCTAAATAAGTGGCTTCTATCTCATTATTTTTTTCTAAATATCTAATTGGCTCTAAAATTGCTGGGTGTTCAATGTTTGTCGTTATAATATGAGGCTTTTTTATCCCTTTTTTTTGAGCTGACCTAACAACTCCAAAAATTGCCAAGTTATTACTCACAGTGGCAGAACTTGTAAAAAATACTTCTAAAATATTGCACTTTAAAAAATCAGCTACTTGATTTCTAGCTTTAATAGTGGCTTTGTAAGCTGTATCACCAAAATAATGCAAAGAAGAAGGATTGCCAAAATCCTCTTTTAAATAAGGCACCATTGCCTTAAAAACCTTTTTATCAATCTTGGTGGTAGCTGAATTGTCTAAATAAATTTTTACCATAAAGCTAAACTATTTTGAATTACGAAATGTCTCAGCGTTTGTCATTCTGAGCGATAGCGAAGAATCCGACAGCACCAGCTGTCGTCCTGAGGCCCCAGCCGAAGGATCACAGAGACCCTTCGCTAATCGCTCAGGGTGACAACAGCGAACACACTCCCTCAGAATGACAAACGGAATGTATTAGTAATTCAAACTAAACTGTATTTTGCAACGCATTTTTTTCAAACCCGTTTATATTTTTAACAGTTGTTTCTAAAATTCGTTCTAATGCTTCTTGGGAATAAAAGGCAATATGGGGAGTATACACCACATTATCTTTTTGTAAAATAATATGGTCTTTTAAAATTTGTCCCAAAACTTCTGGATTTTGTTTGTCGTGCAAAAGCTGTTTTTCTTCCTTAATCAATTCCTCCCCTTCCAAAACATCTAAACCAGCCCCAGCCAAAATCTCTTTGTCCAAAGCCGTAATTAAAGCGTCTGTTTCAACAACAGAGCCTCTTGATGTATTAATTAAAATAGCTCCCTTTTTTATTACCTCAATATTTTTTTTATTAATAAGATGAAAAGTATCAGTGGCTGCTGGTACATGCAAAGAAATAATATCTGAATTTTGTAAAAGGTTTTCCAAATTAGTGTATTCAAAACCTAAAACTTCAGCTAAAAATTTATTCTGCTTAACATCAAAAGCCAATACTTTCATTCCAAAGCCTTTAGCTATTCTAATAACATGCAATCCAATGTTGCCAGCCCCCACAACGCCAATTGTTCTGTTTTTTAAATCAAAACCTTTTAAACCTTCAATATTAAAATCCCCCCTTAACCCTCTAAAGTAAGACTTATGGACATTTCGTGATAAAGCCAAGATTAAAGCAAAAGTGTGTTCTGCTACTGTGTTTTCACCATAAAATGGCACATTACAAACAGCAATTCCTTTTTGCTTGCAAGAGGCTATATCAATATGGTCAAAGCCAGTGGAGCGAGTGGCTATCATCTTTAAATCAGTTAATTCATCCAATATAACTTTGTTGATTTTTGAGTAAATAAAAACCGAGATAGCTTCACAATCTTTTGCTTTTCCAACATTATCTTTGGAAAGAGGTTCTGGAAAAAAATAAAGCTGGTCATTTGAAAATGTTTCCTCTAGCTTTTCTTTTTCCCAATCTTTTATTTCAAAAAATGCAATTTTCATATCTTAGAAGTCGTTAATGAACGAAGTGAATTTACGAATTCTTAGATCCTGTTAAACGCTCCTCTCAAAGAGCGTTTAATCGGGAACTCCTTAGTCCTTTATACCAAATTTTAGCTATTATTCCAATGAAACCTTTTTTGGTTTGATTGGTTTGTTGAAAAATCGGGTTCCTAATTTTTGAAATTTATCGGTTATATCGGTGCTATAAAACAAAATGGTTTTTGTTTTGGAAATTCTTTTTTCCATTTCTGGATGATTGTTTAAATAGCTTTTTAATTTTTTAGCTGTAACATATCCTGATGAGATAACAACTACATCTTTGCCAATTATTTTTTTAATTTTGGCTTTTAATAATCCATAGTGAGTACACCCTAAAATTAAAGCTTGTATTTTTTTATTCTTAAAATACTTTAAATAACTAGTCAAAGCCAAGTTAGCTATTTGGGATTTTTCTTCTCCAGCCTCAACTATGGGAACAAGTAAGGGGCAGGCTTTTTGAAAAACTTTAGCTTTTGGATTAATTTTTTTTATCTCTTTAATAAAACCAAAAGAAGCCACGGTTCCTGAAGTGCCAATAACCCCTATTTTACTTCTATTTTTTTCTGTTGCTTCTTGAGCCATTGGAATTAAAACGCCCAAAACCCTATTGTCGGGAAATTTGATAGCTAGGTATTCTTTTTGAATTTTTCGTAAAGCTTCACTTGAAGCTGTGTTGCAAGCTAAAATTACCAAAGGACAACCTTGAGCAAACAAAAACTCAACGGCTTGCTTGGTAAAAGAAAAGATTACTTCTTGAGAGCGCTCCCCATAAGGGGCTCTAGCTGTATCGCCCAAATAAATATAATCGTATTGGGGTAATTTTTTAACAATATGTTTTAAAACATCCAAGCCCCCAAAGCCAGAGTCAAAAACCCCTATAGCACCCTTACGGCTAATTTTCAATTTACAATTTTCAATTTTCATTTAATTTTCAATTTAAAAATTACTTAAAAGCGAGCTGGCCACAAGCCCCTTTTATGTCTTTTCCAAACTTATACCTTTGAGATGAGTCAATGCCGTTTTTGGCTAAAATTTCTTTAAATCTTGCAATTTTTTCGTTAAAAGATGGCTGAAAGCTAACATTATTTTGGCTTTTAAAATCATTAAAAGCAATCAAATTAACAAAATAAAAATTCTTACCCGCCCTAAAATTAATAGGGGCTTTAAACTGCTTTATAAATTGCGACAGCTCCAAAGCGTCTTTTTTAGTATCATTAATGCCCCTTAACATTAAATACTCAAACATTACTCTTTGTCCTGTTTCTTTAATGTAAGAACTAATGGCAAAAGAAAGCTCTTCTAAATTATGCTCTTTAGCTATTGGTATTAAACTGGCCCTTTTCCCTTGATTAGCTGAATGCAAAGAAACAGCTAAATTTGGCTTTAAAGTTTCTTGAGCTAACTTTTTAATTGCTAATGGAATGCCCACAGTTGAAATGGAAATTTTACTTCTGGAAATTCCAAAACAAGTTTTTTTATTTAAAATTTTAACAGCTTCCATTACATTGTCATAATTTAACAAAGGCTCACCCATACCCATAAAAACCACATTTGTCACTTTTTGATTTTTAATTTTTAGCAGTCTTTCAAAAAATAAAACCTGAATTACAATTTCAAAAACACTTAAGTTTCTTTTAAACCCTCCTTGGCCTGTTAAACAAAACAAACAACCCATTGAACAGCCAACTTGAGAAGAAACGCAAACCGTGTTTCTTTTTAAGTGTTGCATTAAAACAGCTTCCACAGCCAAGCCATCACTAAGCTTTATAATTGCTTTTTGGGAATTGCCTTTTTTAGAAACCAAAACCTCCGCTTTAATATCAAGCGGAAGTTGTTTCTCCAATTTTTCTATTAAGACTTTTGGTAAATTTGAAGCTTGTTTCCAGCTTGTTATCAAGTCTTGAAAAATTGCCTTCTCAACCTGTGCCTCGCGAAAACTTGGCTCTTGTTTTAAAATTTCTTTTAAATCCATTTTAATTCCACAAAAAAGTAGCCCCCAAAGCAACGGCATTATCACCAAGCTTTGAAAAGATAAACTTTGGCATTTGTTTTTTAACTAATAAATATTTTTCTATTGTTTTTAGATTGGGCTTAGTGACTCCTTTTCCTCCCAAAATAATAAGCTCTGGGTTAAAAATATTTATTAAATTAGCCATCCCAATAGCATTTATTTTTTCTTGTTCTTTTGGGTTATTTTTTGTTTCTTGGTAAAGCTTTTCCCATGTTTTTCCTTTATCCATTATCATATGTCCAAACTCCCCTGCCCAGCTATCTTTCCCCCTATAAATAACTTCGTCTTCAAATTTTTCATTTTTAGTTTTTAGTTTTTCATTTGTAAACGCCCCGCCAATTCCTGTGCCAAAAATAATTCCCAAAACATATTCTGGCTTTTTGCCCTTAAAAGCGTTTATTTCTGCCCTTAAAAAACATTTAGCATCGTTATCCATTTTAACTTCCACTGGGAAACAAGCTTTCAAATTAACCTTATTAAATGCTGGTAAATTTTTACAAAACAAAGCTTGGTTATTTTTAAAATCTAAAAGCCCGGGCAAGCCAACCCCAATCTTAGAATAAGTGGACCCCAGAGCTCCATTAAAAAAATCTAAGCCTTTTTTTAAATTTTCTAAATTAGCAGTTTCGCTTTGCCATTCTTTTAAAACCTTTTTTCCATTCCACAAAACCATCCGTATTTTTGAACCCCCAATATCCACCCCTAAAATATTTTCTTTTTTGTTAGAAATCATTGATGAATGAGCGACGATTAGTCGCGAGTGAATTTATGAGTTCTTACACCCTGTGAAGTAAGATTTGAGGCGACTTTTTAAAAATCTATTACCGTAAGATGTTTTTAAATATTTTTCTCTCCGCATAGCATCTTTACGGTCAAGGCATGCTTCAGAATATATAAGCTGGAACGGTCTTCTATTTTTGGTTGAAAATACATGCCCTTTTTGATGCTCCTCAAATCTTAATTTTAAATTTTCTGTGTATCCAACATAGCATTTTTTGTCTTTTTCAGAAAGCAAAACATAAATATAATAAAACATACTCTTTACTAAAAATTTAAAATTACTTCACGGGGTAAATCCTCCGTAAACTCAAGCTTCGCCTGCTGGCTCGCTCTCGCTAACGGATTATTTATTTTACCATAAAAAACAAAAGAAGCCCCAGAGGGACTTCTTTTGTTTTTTAAGAGTTGTCGATTATCTCCTGCCAAATCTGCCACCGCCTCCACCTCTTGGCCCATCAAAAGACCTTGGTGCTCTTGGTTGCATGGGCTTAGCTTCGTCGACAACGATTGTTCTTTCGTCAAGCTCTTTGCCATTGCACATTTCAATAGCTTTTTGAGCTTCTTCTTCAGAACTCATTTCGACAAAACCAAATCCCTTTGATCTGCCAGAAAGTTTATCAATAATAATTGCCACTGACTCAACGGTTCCAGCTTGTTCAAAAAATGTTCTCAAGCTGTCTTCAGTAGTGGAATAAGACAAACTCCCTACAAATAACTTTTTTTCCATAGTAATATTGGATTAACGACCGTTTACTCCTGACTCTCTTGCTTAACGCTTATGGAAAAGCTCTTTGCAAAATTTGGGGAGCTGTACTTAGTACACTTAAAACATACCTTAAATATGTTTTAGTGTCAACAAACACATATAAATTTACAAATTATTTAGAAAAATTTACAAACTTATATGTAAAGAGGAGGCACCATGTTGGCCCTCCTCAATTTTAACTTATCTAATGTTTTTCACCTCCTTTAACTGCCTAACCTTCTCATATATTTCCCGCATTTTCACCTCTTGAAAGGTTAAACTATCCGCGGGCTTTTCAACTTTGAAAACCCTTTCGAATATATATTTATCTCTAATCCCATTGTGCCTAAGTAGCACTTGGGAAACTTTACTAGCAACTGCTGACGAGGAAGTGTCCCCCGCCAATTCACGAGTTAGTTCACTAACTTCTGCTAACCAGCCATCTGTTTCTTCTATATTTGAAAGAAGAACATCGTTGATGGCTTTTAAGTTAGCGACGCCATTAACTACCACGCCAAGATCGCTTTCATCCACTTGGTCAGTGGCCTCCTTTACGGCCACAATGAAA
>Ga0268276_1002979_pt1 | contig 13705 bp, 11 predicted proteins | sample saktaG_4_FD_190145 | JGI IMG/M metagenome (GOLD analysis project Ga0268276, IMG submission 190145) | Saline water microbial communities from Sakinaw Lake, British Columbia, Canada - sak_2010_1_5_45m | ecosystem: Environmental > Aquatic > Non-marine Saline and Alkaline > Saline ...
AGAAAGACCGCCATAGTCAAAGTGTTTGATATGGATTATTTTAACTGCTACATTAGGGCGTTGGATAGCTTGAAGAAAATGGGCGCTTATATTTACGCGCAGGATATAAAGAAGTATATGATCGCTATCTATGTATCTGAAAGCGATACTACTCCGGTAGGCGTATTTTTTAAAGAAGTAATCCGGAACGCTACGCAAGTGGAAGTTTCCTCTCCTAGCTCTTATGCCAAAGAGGTTATTGCCGCAAAATTATTTTCTGCTTTAGAAGGCAAAAATTAAAGGAATAATTTGATGCCGCAGAAAAAAAGAGATAGCTGGGGTTCGCGCTTGGGGATTATTATGGCGGTTGCCGGTTCTGCAATCGGGCTGGGAAATTTCTTGAGGTTCCCTGCCAAAGCCGCCTCTAACGGCGGTGGCGCCTTTATGATCCCTTATTTTATTTCTTTATTTCTCTTAGGCATACCGCTGATGTGGATTGAGTGGACTTTAGGTCGTTACGGAGGAGGTTTTGAACACGGGACCGCCCCTGGGATATTCCATAGCATCTGGCAGAAGAACCGTTTTATCAAATATTTCGGCGTCATCGGTATCTTCGGGCCGCTGGTAATTTTTATTTATTATACCTATATCGAATCCTGGACGCTGGCTTATAGTTTTTTTGCCCTGGCGGGGAAATTTTCCGGCATAGGCGATCAGGCCACCATGAAGAGTTTCTTAAGCGGTTTTCAGGGCCTGGAGAGCAATCATTTTTTTAACGGGATCGGGGCGGCATACTTCTTTTTTATCCTCACATTTCTGGTGAATACCTGGGTGATTTATTACGGCATAAAAGGCGGGATAGAAAAACTTTGCAAATGGGCGATGCCGCTTTTATTTGCCTGCGGTTTATTATTGTTAATCAGGGTTATAACTTTGGGCACTCCGGATTTGACTAAACCGGGATGGAATATAGCCAGTGGCTTTGGCTTCTTATGGAACCCGGATTTTTCCGCCCTAAAGTCAGCAAAGGTGTGGCTGGAGGCAGCCGGACAGATATTTTTTACTTTAAGCATCGGCATCGGAGTAATCCTTACTTACGCCAGCTATTTATCCAAGGGTGATGACGTAGTGCTTTCGGGATTGACCGCTTCCGCTACAAATGAGTTTGCCGAGATTATCTTAGGCGGAAGTATTGTGATCCCGGCGGCATTTGTTTTTTTCGGGCCCATAGACATCCAGTCAATTGCGCGCTCCGGCGTATTCAACCTAGGATTTGTAACCATGCCTTTAGTTTTAAATAAACTGCCCTGGGCGGCGATATTCGGTTTTAGCTGGTTTTTCCTCTTATTTTTGGCAGGTATAACCTCTTCGATTTCTTTGGCCCAGCCGGCAGTGGCATTCTTAGAAGACGAATTTAACCTCAACCGTAAAAAAGCGGTCTTGATATTTGCGGTGATTTCCTTTATACTATGTCAACCGGCAATATTTTGCCTTAAGAACGGCGTGGTGGATGAATTAGACTTCTGGGGCGGGACTTTTTGCCTGGTGCTCTTTGGCACTATCGAGACAATTCTTTTTGCCTGGGTTTTTGGCATGGAGAAGGCCTGGGATGAGATACATAAGGGCGCGGATATGCGGGTGCCTAAGGTTTATAAATTTATTATTAAGTATATCACGCCTTTATTTCTGTTTTTTATCTTAGGGATGTGGTTCTGGCAGGAGTGGCTGCCGGTAATCTTGATGAAAAAAGTTTCGGCAGCGAATCAGCCTTTTATCCTCGGCACAAGATTGGGGTTATTACTTATGTTTTTGACGCTGGCGTTGCTGGTCAAGGTCGCCTGGCGCCATAAGCGCAAAGTTAAAGAGATGCCGGTATGAAAGCCGGAGGGCTGTACTTTGGCTGGCCGTATTTTGGTTTATAAAAGTTTTTTCCAAAAAGGAGTTGCAATGAAAAAAGGGATGGCTTTTTTATTTTCTCTTCCTATAATAATGATAATTATTTCGGGATGCCTTCCTGCAATTATTGTCGGTGGTGCGGTAGGGGCAGTGGGAGGTTATGCGGTAAGCAGGGATACCATACAGGGAGAGACAGATAAGCCCTATGAGGTGCTTTGGAATTCAGCCACCACCGTTGCCCGGATCCGCGGCAAGCTAAAGTCAGAGGATGCGATCAAGGGCCGTATTGAATTGGAAGCGGAATCAAGCCGTGTGTATATCAGCCTGGATAGATTGACGCAGTCCACTACCAGAGTGAGAGTTTCTGCGCGCAAATACCATCTGCCGAATATCGCCCTTGCGCAGGATATCTTTGTCAAGGTAATGGAAGGAATACGCTAGCCGAGGTAGCTCTCCGCCACAAAACATGGCGGATTCGCCGATAAAAAAATTTAGCCGAGGTAGCTCAGTGGTAGAGCGCGGCCCTGAAAAGGCCGGCGTGGGGGGTCCGATTCCCTCCCTCGGCATAAATGAGCAGACGGCTTACGGAGCGAAAGCGACGTAAGCCGTAGCTGTTTTATATACTGGCAACCAGCGTCTGCGAATTTATCCCGAGCCTATGCCAAAAATTTTATTCTAAAATTTTTGGCAATGTTTAGGCGAGGGACATATATACAATTTCCAACCTATTATTCCGCAATAAATTACAATCTCCCGGTAACAATCTAGTATCTCTGGTGCCCAAATTGCGCCCATCGCAATAATAGTAGAGCTTCTTTTTTAGTTTCGGATATTAAATTGCTTACCATTTTGAGATGGAAGTGGTATAATTATAAAAAAAGAGGAGAAATGAAAATAGCCATAGTAATTATAATAGTATTGGTAGTTGTTTTATTATTGTGCAAGAAGTTCTGTAAATCTTGTTGCAAAACCGATAAGAAAGAATAAATAAGGTAACTATCCTTGGGAGCTGGAATACTCACCCGCCTCAAAGTAAAGGAACCGCTTAAGTAACCTAGCCCAGCCCCCATTTTTTCAATTCTTATAACTCGTTTTAATCGCAATAATTATATATATCTTTGTGATACTCTACAGATAAAAAAATAGAGAGGGGGCTTGAAGGCAGTTATTTAGGCGGTTCGTATTCCTCGTAAATATCTTTTTTCATCTTTATTGTTTCTTTTAATCTGAATACCTCCTCGTCAAGTATATTTGTTTTGCTCCTTATTTTGGTTATTTCTTCAGTAATTAGCCGGTAACGGATTTCAAAACCCAAAAGAATAGCTAAAATGCATATAATGACAAATATCACATTCATACCGCCTCCTTTTCTTTAATTATATCATTAAAAATAAACAGATAAAAATAATTATATTATGAGGAAACTGCCTAATTTTCTCTTGCCAAATCCCCCCCCAGCCACCCCTTGTTATAACCATAAACCCGCTCGCTAAATTGCTTGCAATTTTGGAATTAAAGTAGGACAATTCTATTATAAAAAGGAGGGAGGTTATTAAGCCGAAGTGGCTAGAAAATGCGGCTGCTCTCTCTTAAGAACTGGTACAACTTATAGGGGCAGGTCATTATAACATTTCTTATTACATATGGTTACATAAACTGTCTAGTGTTTTGTGCCTACTGTTTTACTTCCCATTTGCAAAATAGATTGATAAAAGGGAGATAATGCGATGGCAAAGTACAGCGTGTTTTTTACGGGGGTGTGTATAGCGGCTTTGGGTATTTTGTTTCTGGGGCAGAATATATGCAATGCTTCATGTGAAGAGGAGTGCAAAGTTTCTAAGAGCTGCCTGAGTTATTCCGACTGTAATACCGCTCATGTGCAGTGCCTGGCTGCCTGCAAGGAAAAGGAAGCTTGGGATTTTGCGTCGAAGTCATACGAGAAAACTGTCGAGATCCAATCAAAGCTGATTGAGCATCTAGAAGGCCAGAATGTCGCTCTTGAAAGACTGCTTACGCTTATCGACTCTCTTATTACAAAAATCACCAAGATGAACTCGGAAAGCGAAGCCGGGCAGCAGCAAGGGCAAATTCAGGTAGAGCTGAATAAAGAATAAAAGTAGGATATTTTTAGACAGGGGATGTTCCTCGGATGGGCACTCTATTTATGTAAAGAAGGTAGATAGTTTATATAACTCACTAAATTGCTTACAATTTTGAAAAGAAAGCGGTATAATAAAATAATAAAGAATCAATTAAAGAGAAAAAAGGATGGTGGCTGATGAAGAAATTATTTTCCTTGTCGGCATTATGTGCGTTATTTATATCAGTAGCCGGTTTAGCTACGCCAGCCTACGCTGGTAAATTTAACCTGAGTGCAGGAATAGGGATTGAATATATGAAGTATGAGGAACACTTTCCGGAGGATGCGTTAACCCCTTTTCCCGTAGATTCCGATGCCGAAGTGATCAATACCGTCGCTAGCGCTGTAGCCGAATATACTTTCAATAATAAATTTTTTCTGGGAGCCAAGGGCGCAATCCCAGTCGGTAAAGGCGACGATACCGAAGAGTGGGAAGAGGCGGGTTTCCTTTTCCAGACTAATGACCTGGAGTACGGCTGGACGAGGGCTGATGCCTACGCCGGTTATACTTTCGCATTTCAAGGAGAAGATGTTATCGCTAACGAATTTTCTCCGTTTATAGGCATACGTTCTTCTTGGGCCAAGCAGGAGAGGAGTAATTTTGTAGTGGTGGGGGTTCCTACCCCCGGCCTTACGGCCACCGAAAAAATTAATTCCTATGGGACGATCTTGGGCTTTAAGGCAGTAAATAGTTTATTCGATCAAAAGCTAGTCATCGGCACTAATTTTGAATGGGTTTTTCCTTTTGATGTGGAAGTTACTAACACAGCGATTCCCGGCATGGAGATAAATGCTAAAAAAGGATACACCTGGAAATTAGGGATAAGCGGGGCATATATTCTCTCCGAGCGTTGGTCAATTGGTAGCGAACTATATGGCGGCAGGATGCATTGGAAGGGAAGCGATTGGGTCCCCTATGGAATCGGTTTCGTAAAATGGCCGAGTAATGATACCACCTATTTCGGCGGCAACGCGTCTTTGACCTATAAATTTTAATTAGCTTAAGCATACTTTATTCCCCGTTAGTTTTATCCCCTTTTTACGTTTATTAAACGCAGAAAGGGGATTTTTTATCTCTAACTCGCCTTCCGGGAAGATCAGATTACCCTCTCTTTAGAAAGAATTCTTTAAAGCAAGGGACACTCTTACTTTGCCTTAAGAACCGTCCCTGAATTTAGGTGTTAGATTTTGCCACCCCTTGCGTCTATTATAGCAGGAGGGCGAAATGAAGCCAACCAAGCAGCTAATCCAAGAAACTAAGGTTATTTTAAATTAAGGATATCTGTAGCTCCAGAAAAACGACCAATAATAATCCGGTAATTGAGGCCAAGAGGTTAAAAAAAAGAAAGAGTGCAGGAAAGGCGGGTTATCCCGGATAGCGAATTATTCAAATTCTTTGAAGAGGCTAAGAAGAGAAGCGAGCGGGTAAATTGGTATGGGTATTTCGTAACTTTGTATATGACTTGCTCAAGAGTAAGCGAAATAACCTCCCTCAAGAAATCGCAGATTAAAAATGGTATTATACAATTTCATAAAACTAAAGCTAAACCAAAAGCCGTCTTTATACACCCTCAATTAAGGCCTATTTTAGAAGAGGCCATTAAACGCTCAAAGGTTGAGCTGGTATTTCCTAATATAAATGGGGAAGAGATAAACCGCAGGAAGATAAGGGATAGAATGATAGAGCTATGTCGCCTGGTCGGGATACCTAAGGCCACGCCACACGATTTAAGACATACTTTTGCCAGCAGAATTGATATAGAAAGCTATGTAAAACAAAAGATAGGTGGTTGGGTTAATAAAAGAGTGCTGGAGGATACCTATAACCATCCGGCAGAGGATATTGTAAGACAGGCATATTTCGGGGTTGATTTAATGCCTAAGTCAGAATAAACGCCACACTAACGCCACAAGGGGTTGACTAAATGAATAAACTATATTATAATTCAAGGAGTTATCACAGAGGGGGTGCTTTATCCCTCCCTCGGTACCACCTAAAAAGAGAGGGTTTTCATAACCCCTCTTTTTTATTATAGTTGTAGCGTAATGGGCTGTAATTTAAGTAGTTGCGGGGCCTGGTAAGTTTTTGCGGACCCCTTGATTCTTAGTGGCGCGTTAATAGCCACAGAATTATAATCTGTGAAGAGGCGATGGATGCATAGCCTTGGATATATTTCAAAAGTATTCTCATAAGTGCTTGCTTATGATATAATTGTCGAAAGCAGTTTCAATGAAAAAGATGATAGACAAAAATTTCCTTTAATGCCCTAGAGGCAATCGTGTATATGTTAGAGAATATTTGTAAACAAGCTATATTTGAAGGAAAAAAAATTGATTTAACAGGCTGTAATTATGGAAGCCGCGATTATGAATTTCCCCATCAGAAAGTGGATTTTATCGATACGCCATGTCCGTATTATTTTTTTCTCGCAGGCCTTGTTAGATCTCAAAGATTGACCAATATATTAGAGATAGGAACGAATTGGGGAGGCTCTATCATGTCATTGAGCAGGGGATTACATAGTCAAGACCTCGGGAAAAGTAAACTGGTCACAGTGGACATAACTTATGCGAATGAGGAAGGTTTTAAAAAGTATCCCCACATCAAAAGAATATACGGAGACGCGTTAAATAAAAAAGTGGTAAAGGAAGTTGTAGCGTGTTTCAACAAGGATATCGACTTAATGTTTATTGATTCGGTACACGAATATGAGCATGTAAAGCTGTGCCTATATATTTACGCTAATATGCTAAAACCAAAATATATAATTCTTGATGACATATGTTACAATTACTCGATGAGAAAGTTATGGTTAGAGTTAACGAAAGAATTCGGGAATAGAGCTTTTGATGCGACAGAAATAAGCATGAGAGAGCGGGAAGCGGGTCTCGGTATCATTGATTGGGGGCATGCTACTTGGCGATACCGGAAATATAAAATATATTGGATTAAAATGTGCTCTATAAAGATAAAAATTTTAAATCGTATTCTTACGCTTATCCCCAAATATGCCCATCCAATGTAGAAACATCCCTAAATAAAACTAAACATCAATAAACATCCGGACAATCCAATTTATTGACAATAAAGTTGTTATGTTATAATATGTTGTATCGACGGCGCGTTTAGCTGCAGGCAAAGGCAGTTAAAAAGAGAGGTTTTTGTAGTTCTCCCTTTTTATTTACAGTAATGCATGATGCAGGTATATTATAAAGAATAAATAGTTAACTTTTCGGATAAATTTTATGCTTAACAATAATTATGATGTGATTGTAATCGGAGCGGGAATGGGCGGGCTGACCTGCGCCCTGAAATTGGCCGCAGCCGGCAAGAAGGTTTTAGTCCTAGAAAGGCAGCCGGCACCGGGAGGCATTGCCACAAGTTTTAAGCGCAACGGCTTTACTTTTGAGTCAGTACTGCATTATGTGGACGGGCTTGCTCCTGATGGCGAAATACGGAATTTCCTAGATGAGCATGGCGTAAGCAAGAAGGTTGATTTTATAGAAGTAAAAGAATTCGGCAGGGTGATTTATCCGGAACATGATTTCCTGATCAGGAACGATTTTGATTCCCTTAAGCTGTGGCTAAAAAGTAATTTCCCGCAGGATGAAGAGGGGATAGAAAGGTTCTTTCGCGATATAGATAAGTTTTACCGACAGTTAGACCGTTTCGCAGAATCTAGGATCCCGGATTGGCTTAAACTTCTTCTCTCTCCGTTTATTTACCCCTCGATAATAAAGACATCCTGCCTTACCTTAGAGCAGTTCATTACCAAGAGGATTAAAGATAAGCGGGCGCGCTCTATCATCGGTACCATCTGGGGTTTTCTCGGGCCTGCGCCTTCGGAAATATCTGCGTTTTATTTTTTAATCGTATTCAGGGGCTGCTGGGGGGAAAGCACGGCGTTTATCAAAGGGGGCTTCAGCAGTTTATTTAATGCCATAGTAGAAAGAATCAGAGAGTTGGGTTCAGAGGTAAGATTTAATAGTGTGGTCAAAGAGATTATTACCGGACAAAACAGGCGTGTCCGGGGAGTGCGGACAATAGACGGCGAAGAATTTACGGCTTCTGCGGTGATTTCAAATGCCAACGCTCTCGATACGCTCGCCAAGCTCATTGATTGTGATCCGCTTAAGGAAGCCTATGCCCAAAAGCTTTCTTCGATGAAAAAATCGCTTTCCGGCACACAGCTTTATCTGGGATTAGATATTCCCATAACAACACTGGGGATGTCCCATATACTTATGTGCATTAATACTACCTATGACCATGATCAGAATTGCAGGTATTGTATTTGCAGCGATTACCAACGCTGTAATCTCCTGGTGACGAGCCACTCCCAGCTTGACCCGGGATTAGCCCCATCTGAAAAATCTACGCTTTACGCGATGACTCTGGATAATTATGCAAACTGGGATAATCTGACACCGGAAGAGTACGAAAAGAAGAAAAAGGAGTTCGCCGATATTATTTTGGCGCGCCTGGAAAAATATCTACCGGGTATCTCGGGCCATATTGAGATTTTAGAAGTAGCTACTCCTAAGACAATGGAGAAATTTGGTTTGCTGGCAGAGGGAGCGTTGTATGGGTTTGCCCAGACCCCGGGGCAATCCAGCATCAACCGTCTCAGTCAGGAGACTAAAATTAAAGGCCTGTTTCTTGCCGGCGCCTGGACTCAGCCGGGTGCCGGAATACACGGTTGTCTTGTTTCGGGCCAAGATGCGGCGGATTCGGTTTTAAAATTACTTAAAAAAGCAAAAACCCAGCCCCCGCGTGCAGGGGCTGGGTAGTTTATCTGGTTGCTCTAAATTTATATTCTGGTTACGTTGGTCGCTTGTTCTCCTTTGGGCCCTTGAGTGACCTCGAATTCTACTTCCTGGCCTTCTTCCAGGCTTTTATAGCCGTCACCTTTAATTGCGCTATAGTGCACAAACAGGTCTTTGCCGTCTTCGCTGGTGATAAAGCCATAACCCTTTTGGTTCGAAAACCACTTTACTTTGCCTTTTGCCATCAGTTACCTTTCACCTCCCCTCATAATGAAAAAACCGCAAAGCCCTTTTTTAAATTCTATGCTTTACGGTTTTAGAATTACCTGTATCTTTTATACTCATAAACTTTGTTCTGCTTAAAATGAGTATAGCAAGTTTTTAGGATTTGTCAATGTTTTTTTAATACCGCTTCTGATAACGAGAATATATTGACTTATTTTCTAAATTATTGTATAATATTTTAACTTAAGAAGAAAGGAGGTAAAGGAAGTGGTTTTGGTAAAAGAAAGAAAAGGCAAGATTATAGACGATTTTAGGATTCATCCCAGGGATACCGGTTCGGCTGATGTCCAGATCGCGCTTTTGAGCGCAAGGATCAATAACCTGGGGGAGCATTTCAAGCAGCATAAAAAAGACTTCCATTCTCGTCGCGGCCTCTTAATGTTAGTCGGAAAGCGCCGCAGGCTTCTCAATTACCTCAAGAAAAAAGACGTCAAGAAATACGAAGAAGTCATCGAGAAACTTAGCTTACGAAAATAATCCTAAACATCACCCAATATAAATATTATGCAGAATAATACCCTGAAAGTCAGATTCGGACGCGATGATTTAATCTTAGGCACTGGTACGGTTGCCAAACAGGCAAACGGCTCGGTAACGGTCCAGTACGGCGGGACTGTAGTTTTAGTCACTGCCTGTATGTCTGGTGAAGCAAAGGAAGGCCAGGATTTTTTCCCCCTCACCGTTGAGTATCAGGAGAAGACATACGCAGCCGGCAGGATTCCCGGAGGCTTCTTTAAGAGGGAGGGCCGTCCTTCGGAAAGCGAGATTTTAACCGCGAGGTTAATCGATCGGCCTATCCGGCCGCTCTTTCCCGACGGCATGTTTAATGAAGTGCAGATTATGGCGATTGTCTTATCCAGCGACGGAGAAAACGACCCCGATATCCTAGCCGTAATCGGCGCCTCAGCGGCTTTATCCATATCCGATATACCCTTTAGCGGCCCCTTGGCATGCTGCCGCGTGGGAAGAGTCAATAATGAGTTTGTCTTAAATCCTACTTACGCACAGCTTGAGCTTTCGGATTTAGACCTGGTTTTAGTAGCGAATACCTTAGGTATCGTCATGCTTGAATCGAAGGCTAAAGAAGTGTCTGAAGAGATATACCTGGAAGCGGTAAAATTCGGCTTTGAGAATACCAAAGATATAATGCATCTAGAGGAAGAGTTCGCCCGTAAATACGGCATCCCCAAGGCAGACGTTCAGCTTAAAAATATAGATCCTTCCCTGAAATCAAAGATTGAAGTTTTAGCTAAGGAGAAGCTGAAGAAAATATATCAGCTGAGCAAAAAGGAAGAGCGGGAAGAGGGGGTGGTTTTACTGGTTAAGGAATTAGAAGCCAGCCTCACCAACGAAGGGTATTTGCCCGCGGATATAAAAATGGCCTTGGTAGAAATAGAAAAAGAGCAGGTCAGGAATAAAATACTTAATGAAAATCTGCGCGTGGACGGGCGCGGCTTTGGCGATATCAGGCAGATCACCTGCGGCGTATCTGTTTTGCCGCGTACTCATGGCTCCAGCCTTTTTACCCGCGGCCAGACTCAGAGCTTGGCGATTACTACCCTTGGCACAGGAGAAGACGAGCAGCTGATTGAGGCGCTGGAGGGGAAAACATATAAATCTTTTATGTTGCATTATAGCTTTCCGCCTTTTAGCGTAGGCGAGACCGCGCCGGTGCGCGGGCCGGGCCGCAGGGAAATAGGCCACGGCGCGCTTGCGGAAAAATCGCTTCTGGCGGTAATGCCGGCAAAAGAAAAGTTTCCTTATACCATCAGGGTAGTTTCGGAGGTTTTAGAATCTAACGGCTCCTCGAGCATGGCGACAGTGTGTGCGGCGACTTTGTCGCTGATGGATGCCGGAGTCCCGATTAAGGATGCGGTGGCGGGTATTGCTTTGGGGCTGATCAAAGAGGGTGATAAAGCTGCGATATTGACTGATATCGCCGGTTTAGAAGACCATTTCGGGGATATGGATTTTAAGGTTGCCGGGACTAAAACCGGAGTGACTGCAGTGCAGATGGATTTAAAAATAAACGGCATCAGTATAGATTTATTGCGTTCCTGCCTCGCTCAGGCAAAAGAAGGCAGGCTTTTTATTCTGGATAAGATGAATGCTGCTTTGGCCGGCCCGCGCCAGGAGCTATCCAGCTATGCCCCGCGCATAGAAGTACTTAAAATAAATACCGAGAAGATCGGCGAACTGATCGGCCCGGGCGGCAAGAATATCAAAGCGATAATTGCGGCAACCGGCGCCAGTATCGATATCAAAGATGACGGTACTGTCCTGGTCGGCTCTACTGAAGCGGCTAAGTCCGATGAGGCGATTAAGATGATCAAGGCCATCACCGATGATGTGGAGGTCGGCCGCATCTATATCGCCAAAGTAAAACGGATCATGCCCTTTGGCGCTTTCTGCGAGATCGCTCCGCGTAAAGAGGGGCTGGTGCATGTCTCCGAATTATCCAGCCGTTTTGTCAAAAGCGTAGAAGAGATAGTGAAAATCGGGGATGAAATCAAAGTCAAGGTCGTCGGCATAGATGAATTGGGCCGGATAAATTTAAGCAAGAAACAGGCAGAAGCAGATACAGACAGCAAGTGAAAGAAAGAAGACTGAATGAAGTAAAAGGCGTAATCCTGGTGGCAATAGGGCTGATGGTCTTAGCCAGCCTGATTAAGTTTGAACGCCTGGATTTGCCGATTTACACCTCCCACCCCAATATCCCCCCTCAGAATCTTCTCGGTATTTTCGGAGCCTATCTAGGCGGCATAATCATCGCTTTATTCGGCAGGCCGACCAGCTTCACGATTCCTGTTTTCATTATACTACTGGGGGTTAAGTTTTTCCGCCAGCAAAGCCCGTATTTAAGCGTCGCCCGGATATTAGGGATGTTTATTCTGCTTTTATCCATCTCTTCCCTGATCGGGATGTTCAATTTAAATCACGAACAGGCCAGGTTCTATACCGCCGGGCTCCTGGGTTCAGTCACCGCTAATTTTATCACTGCCTATTTTAGCCGTTTAGGCGGTTTCATTATTTTTATTACTTTTATTATCCTCTCTTTGGCGTTGGTTACCGAGATACTGATTTCCTCGCTATTCGCTAATATCGTCAATAAGTCTAAAGATCTTTGGGATTCCATCTTTAAGTTCACCCAAAGAGAAAAGACGGTTAAGGTCAAGCCGGCTTTTGCGGGTAACTCTAAGGTCTTAGAAAAAAAAGAACCGTTCCCGCCCCTAATTAAAACTAAGGTCTTGGCTCCTCAAGAGGCCTTAACTTCAAAGCCTAAGATTCTGATCAAGACTAAGCCGCCGGAGGCATTGCCGGAGGCAAAGGCCAGGCCAAAAGAAATAAAAATAGGCGACTATCACCTTCCCTCTCTGGATCTGCTGGATTCTCCGCCGCCTTTAGAAGCCAGGCAGATTAAGGATGATCTGACCGCTAATGCCGGTATCCTAGAGGAGACCTTGGAGGATTTCGGTATTTCGGTCAAGGTCACCGATATAGAGCGCGGCCCGGTGATCACCCGTTACGAACTTGAACCGGCGCCCGGAGTCAAGGTAAACCGTATTGTAGCTTTATCAGATGACATTGCTTTGACGATGAAAGCCCAGTCAGTCCGGATTGTGGCGCCTATTCCGGGGAAAAGCAGGGTGGGCGTGGAAGTGCCGAATACCCAGAGCAGCATCGTTTATTTAAAGGAAATTTTTGCCTCCAAAGGTTTTCAGGAGGCGGCTTCAAAACTAACTCTTGCCTTAGGTAAGGATATAGCGGGGCGGCCGGTGGTCACGAAATTAGATGATATGCCGCATCTTTTAATTGCCGGAACTACCGGTTCAGGAAAGACGGTCTGCGTAAACTGCCTGATTCTCTCTATGCTCTTTCGCGCGACACCCAATGAATTAAAAATGCTGATGATCGACCCTAAGATGGTGGAGATGGCGCCTTTTAACGGGCTGCCGCATCTTTTATGCCCGGTAGTCACTGATGCTAAGAAAGCGGCAGTGGCGCTGAACTGGGTGGTCAACGAAATGGAGGAGCGTTACCGGCTTCTGGCTAAAGCCGGGTCAAGGAATATCGAGGCCTATAATGAAAAACAGGAGAAGCTGCCTTATATTGTGGTGATTATAGATGAACTGGCGGATTTGATGACTGTTTCCCGCGACCATATCGAGAATGCGATTACCCGCCTGGCGCAGCTTTCCCGCGCAGTAGGCATACACCTGATTTTAGCTACGCAGCGGCCTTCGGTAGACGTAATTACCGGAGTGATCAAGGCGAACTTTCCGGCGCGCATCTCCTTTAAAGTCGCCTCCAAAGTAGATTCGCGCACCGTTCTGGATATGAACGGAGCGGATAAACTTTTAGGCAAAGGGGATATGTTATTCCTGCGCCCCGGAGAAGAAAAACTCATTCGCGCGCAGGGTTCCCTGGTTTCGGACAAAGAAATTGACAGAGTAGTGGAGTTTATTAAATCTCAGGCAGAGCCTATTTATGACGAAGAGATTTTAAAAGAACAGCACAAATCGGTCCTGAGCAACGGAGAAAAAGACGACCTTTACGATGAGGCAGTAAGGGTGATTATGGAGAGCAACCAGGCCTCGGTGTCCATACTGCAGAGGCGGATGCGCTTAGGTTATACGC
>Ga0268276_1002980_pt1 | contig 13701 bp, 12 predicted proteins | sample saktaG_4_FD_190145 | JGI IMG/M metagenome (GOLD analysis project Ga0268276, IMG submission 190145) | Saline water microbial communities from Sakinaw Lake, British Columbia, Canada - sak_2010_1_5_45m | ecosystem: Environmental > Aquatic > Non-marine Saline and Alkaline > Saline ...
TTCCCTTCTTATCAAGCGATACAAAAATAGGCGAAATACTTCTTATACAGGACATGTCCGAGGGATTCAAGGATATATTAGGTATGCTCTCTGCTGGGAGCGGTATTCCAAGTTTTTATTGGTTATTTTCCGTAAGTAAACTTGAGAGACGATTAGACGAGGCAAGAGAATGGGCCTTGACGTTGCAAGCGAAAATTAAAGAACTCCATCCGACAAAGCAACCGGAGGAGAATCTAAACAATGACCAAACTTAAAATCAATCTTGCCAAAATAGAAGAAGTCTTGAAAAAGGTGGGCTATTCTGATAAGGCTATTGAAGCTTTCAGAAAGAAGTTTGCCGAGGTTTTTTTACAGAGGATAGGAGGAGAGATATATAAAGATTTAAGTCAGGAACAAAGAGAAGAACTTGACCGTCTTTTTGCTGACAAAACTGCCACCTTTAAAGACCTGGCTGATTATCTTAAAACCTTGGGTCTTGAGGATAAATCCAAACAAATCACTCAAAAAACCTTTAAAGACATGGTTGAAAAAGTCTTAGAAAGAATGGCGATGTTAACCACAGACGAACAGTACGAAACCTTCAAACAAACCCTTTTTGCCCCTAATAGCTTACTCCATTATCCTTGACAATCAATTTTAACCCTGTTAAAATTACAGTATTATTAATTTTAACCCTGTTAAAATTATGAAACAGGCTTCTATCATTTACCCAAGAGATTTAAAAGCAAGAATTACTCCCTATCTTCAAAGAAAAGAAATAATTGCCATTAAAGGTCCTCGTCAAGCGGGAAAAACTACCTTAATGAAAGATCTTTATCAAGAACTTTTCCAAAAGAAGAAATGCCTTTATCTTACTTTTGAAAAGAGAGACGACCTTGAGCTTTTTGACCAAGACCTTGAGAGTTTTAAAAAGATTTATACAGAAGATTATCAAATAATTTTTATTGACGAGTTTCAGTATGCTAAAGATGGCGGCCGGAAACTCAAATACTTATTTGACACCACCAAAACTAAATTCATTATTTCTGGCTCTTCTTCTTTAGAGTTAACCAGTCAAACCGGAAAATATTTGGTCGGCCGCCTATTTTCTTTTGATCTTTATCCTTTTTCTTTTTCCGAATTTTTAAGAGTAAAAAGAAAGAGCTTATTAAAACTTATTAAACCAGTTTCCCAAAAATTTGAGCTTTTGCTTGCTGGGAAAACCAATCTTCTCTCCCAAAGAGAACCGATTAAAGGAGAGGGTCTGAAAAAGGAGCTCAATAAACTTTTAGAAGAATATATTCTTTTTGGCGGTTACCCAGAAGTAATTTTATCAACTAAAAAAGAGGAAAAAAGAGAGATTTTAAAAGGAATTTTAGAAACTTATCTTTTGCGGGACATTAAAAGCCTACTTGATTTAGCTACTGATGAGGAGTTAATCAATATCGCTAAGTTTTTAAGTCTTCAGCTTGGTAATTTAGTTGTTTATCAAGAACTTTCCAATATTGCTAAACTGTCTTTTCAACAAGTGAAAAAACACCTTAAAATTTTAAAAGAAACTTATATTTTAGAATTGATTTCTCCTTATTGCCGAAACAAACGAACAGAACTTAGCAAAAATCCCAAGGCTTATTTTTTGGACACCGGTTTTCGTAATATGTTAATTGATGACTTTTCTTCTCTTAATTTAAGAAGTGACAGGGGAGCTCTTTTTGAAGGCTTTGTTTTTTCCCAGCTTAAAAGGAAAATAGAAACAATTGGCGGAATAAAATTTTGGCGGACTCAAAGTCAAGCTGAAGTTGATTTTATTGTTGAAAAAGGCAGAGAAGTCTTACCTATTGAAGTAAAACACTCGTTTAAAGAAAAACCTAAGATAGGAAAAAGTTTTTATAGTTTTATTAAAAAATACCAACCAAAACAAGGAATAATGATTACTGAGAATTTTTGGGGGAAAAAAATAATTGATAATTCTACGATTTATTTTCTCCCTGCTTTTTATCTTTAATCAATTCTTTGGCACATTTTTCTCATTTCTACAAACTCTTTTTAGTAAGAGTTCAGGCTCTTTGACAAAATCCACTCCTTCCTGTCATTCCGTGCTTGACACGGAATCTATTATAGATTCCCTCTTTCGAGGGAATGACAATTGTGTGTCAAGAAACGTGAGATCTTACAAAAATTCTACCCAGGTTGACTATTAAGTGGTATTTAATTTTTTCTTAAGATAAATAAATATTCCTCCGCCGATGACAGCGGCAGTAAGAAGGAGCAGACCAACGTAGATTAAGGTTTTAGAGCCCGCAGGCACTTCTTCCTGTTTTTCATTTTTACTCTGGTTAATGATAGAGCTTTTAGGACGTTGTGGTGGGGTGGTAATTCTTTCTGAAGAAAAAACAACTGGAATGCTTTTTTTAGTAGCGGTCATTAAATTGATGCGGTTAGCAGTTAAATATTGACTGTTTTTTTGAGCAAATTCTGAAGTTGTTTTTTGCACCGCTTTTGTGGTATTTGGCGATTGGAATTCAAGATAATACTCAAAGATAGGTAGATTTTGCGGCGGAATTATAAAATGTCCTTTTTCATCAGCTGAGGTTTGGTAATATACACTGTTGGACATCTTTAATTTAACTTTTACGGAAGCGTTTGGGGTTGGATTACCTTTGTTATCATAGGCATAACCCTCAACATAACCTAAAAGCGGCTGAAAGATAACTTTTTTTGAAGCGGTTTGAAGTGATTGGGCAAAAATATTTTTGGTTAATTTTGAGAAGAGATTTTGTAAAAGGCGATTAGTTTGACTTTGAGTTAAATCAACTTTGGTAATTTTGGGAATTAGTCCTTCATCCTGGGGAATTTCTTTGCTGTCAACTTTAATTTCCCAAAAACCAAATTTATCAGCGGTGGTTTTACCGATCTCTTGGCTGCTTTTTTCACCATAAAGGGAAACAAGCGAGAGTGGATGAGAAATTTTTCCTTCATACTTTATTTCAGTTTCAAGGCGAAGGTGTCCATAGGTGATCATTGTCGCTTCACTGCGAAAAGGAGAAGTTCCACTTGGATCTAAAGGAATATCGCGATGCTCTGGTTGACCGGCTTTTTCAACGATAACGTCATTAGGTTTATAAATATCAAAATAGGCTTTAATATAGTTGGGGTGCAGGTTTGGCGTAGTGTTAAACGTATAACCAGCGGGGAAGTTAGGCGAGAGAAAATAGCTGCCTGGTTCAACTAAGAAATTAAAAGAACCATCAGCTTGAGTGGTTTGGGGGTTATTAGGTATTAAGACCCTGTTTTTATTTTGGTCTAAAATAGAGATGTTTATATTTGGCAAAGGTTCCAGGCTTTGACTATCAAAGATGCGACCGTAAGGATCCCAACGAACAGCGCTGCATAATGAGGTATCTTGACGAAATTGAAATGTTCCGTATTGAAGCGAGGTCCCTTCTCCTTTATTGGTAAGGTCTGGTTCATTAATCCATACAGCATAAAAACTATGGTCGGTTCCATTTTTTGTCCAGCTGGCGGCAATTGCTTCTAATTTTCCGTCAGGCAGAGTTCTTTTTGATCCGCCATCAACAATAAAACCGTAGGGAAGAGGTGAGGTCGTGTTGTTTTGGAGATTGGTGTAATTGTTCTCGCCAAAACCTAGTGTTTGATCGTAATCATTATTGCCACTGGTGCATTTAAGACCCTCGGCCGTGTCGACGCAGCCGACGATATAAATATCTTGATTGGTAGGAAAATCGTCACCGGTTAAAGTGGCTCGATGGTGATTGATTCCTCCGGGTTTGACATCTCCTTTGTATTTTTCCCATTTCAGACAGCGCCAAGTTTGTGAGGGCAATCCGGGACCAGTTTGTCCTTGAACAAATGGAGGAAGTGTGCTAAAAAGAAGAATAGATAAAACAATTAAAAAAGTAGTAGATAATTTATTTTGCATATGTTAAATTTATAATAAACATGTTTATTACCTTTGTCAATAGATAATTTATTTTGCATATGTTAAATTTATAATAAACATGTTTATTACCTTTGTCAACAAGATGAAAAAAATTTTTACAATCTTTGTTATTTTTGCCTCTATTCTTTTTTGTTTCATTTTTATCGCTAAAAATGTTTTGGCAATTGATTTAAGCGTAGAAGCACCGCAAGAATTGTTAGTTCAAGGTCAGGTTTTTGATTTCAAGGTCAATATCGATACCCAAGGAGAAAGTATTACCAAACAAGAGTTTTATTTTACTTATGAAAAAGAATATGTAGAATTTCAAAGTCTTTTAGCTGGTGATTTTTTTGATAATGTTAGTTATTCAAAAGTTGAGGAAGGAAAGTTATATGTAATTGGAGAATTAAGTGCGCCGAAATCTGGTTCAGGCTTAGTTGCTGTTTCTAAGCTTAAGATCATCGCTACCGCTCCTGGAACCAGTCAACTTTGCGGGGTTTTGCCCATTACCCCAACGCCAATTGGTCAACTAACCGATACTCCCGCCCCAACTTCTCCTTACGCCACCAGTACAGCAGCGCCGACGGCTTTACCCACGAGCGGCGGCGGAGGCCAACTCTTAAGCTATGCCTTCTTTGCCGTTGTCTTTCTGGTCTTAGCCGCGATCGCGAGAGTGATATGATATCCAACAATGGCGGCGGAAACGATAACGTTTAAAGATTTATTTATTCCAAACATGGGAATTTCTACGATTTGGTCGGCTAATTTTAAAGTTTCAGGCAAGATGCCGTAAGTTTCATTACCGAAGATTAAAGCTAATGGTAGTTGGTAATTGGCCTTGAAGTAGGGGAGAGCGTTGGGATGTTGTTCGACGGCGATGATTGTTATTTGGATGTTTTTCTTTTTTTTATTTCTTTCCGAATCACGGATAATTAATAACGAATAACGTTTTCTTAATTCATCAATTATTTCCGCTGCCGACCGCTTGTATTCCCACGCTACGATTTTATCTGTCCCGATAGAAGCTTTTTTAATTTTATGGTTTGGCGGGGTTTCACACTCACCACAAAGATAAATTTTTTCAATGGCTAAAGCATCTGCCAATCTAAAAAGCCCGCCAATATTATAAGTATCATAGATGTTTTCCAAAATAAAATAAATCGGGTAACGTCTAATTTTAGGTAATTTTTCTGGTTTTTTCAGTTGGCGAAGTTGTTGGGCGTTAAGCCTCATTTTATATAAAGACTGTCTTTAATAAAGACAGTCTTTTAATTTTAATAATTAATTTTGATATTAACCATCCCAAAAAAGCCCCGAAAATCACATCAAAAAAATAATGATAACCTAAGTAAATTCGCGAAAAAGAAATTAGGATAGCAATCAGGTAAAAAAAATATTTTCTTTTTCGATCAAAGAAGGCCAAGATTGTAGCGGCGGCAAAGCTGGTGGCAGCGTGGCCGGAAGGGAAGGAGAAATCGGAGGGATATTTGTTACATTGTTTCATTGTTACATTGTTACATTGTTGAAATAGAGGGCGGGGACGTTGAATGATGTTTTTAATGACGATATTTGCCAAAAATGAAGAAATAAGTAAACTAATTAAGAAAAATATAATAAATTCTTTATGCTTTTTTTCTTCAATAAAAACGAGGTAAAAGAATATCGTCAACCAAATTAAAGCGGACATGCCTTTGATAGAAAAAAAACCAAAAAAAGAATTGAAAATAAAATTATGAGGAAGGTTGTAGATAAGGTTGGTAATTGAACCATCAAGTACTAAAGTGTTAGAAAACATAGTAAATTGTTTTATTGTTATTAATTCTTTCTTGATTTTATTGGAAATCTTCTCTATTATAAATTATAGCCATGAAAAAAACTATTTTTCTTTTATCTATCTTTTCAGCTGTTTTTTTCCTTTTTGGTTTTTTGTTTGCTCCTAAAATTTCAGCTCAAACAACACCTACTCCGCCACTGGTGATTACGCCCCAGCCGGAGCTTTGCGAGGGCGGTTGTCCTTCAAATACCATTTGTTCACCCCCGAGCAATCCGGCTGATCCGACTACCGGCGATGTTTGGGTTAGAGATGATGAGGTGACTTCTTTATGGAAAGGGGGAGAACGATCCCGGCAATTTCTTTACTGGGTCTTGACCCATCCGTCAATTGACAATCATCCGACTATTCTTTGGGTTTGGGGATTGTCGCGCAACATCGTCTATTTCTTGCTTCTTCTCACGGCTATTTTTATGGGCATCGGCATTATTGTTAGTCAACGGCAAGACTTTAATTTAAAAATTGAGATTTCCCCTTTGCTGATTAAACTCTTTTTGTTGCTTTTGTACGCTACTTTTTCCGCCACTATTATTTTATTGATAATTCAGATTTCTGATATCATGATGCAATTTTTTATTAAAACTTTAGGCGGAGATAAATTATTTAACATTTTTGGCATAGGATCAAACACAGAGCAAAGCTATCGCCAATTTGTCGGTTGCCGCAATATCAATCGCAATAATGTGGAAATGGTCAAAACTTCCATGTTTTTGATTCGCTTTACCAACATGACTTATTATCTCCTTGGTATTATGGTAATTTTGCGAAAAATCATTCTTTGGTTTTTGCTGATTGTTTCGCCGTTTTTAGCCATTTTAATGCCCTATGTTTTTATTAGAAATATCGGCTGGATTTGGATTGGCGTTTTTTTCCAGTGGGTATTTTACGGACCTTTGTTTGGTTTATTTTTAGGAGGTTTGGCTAAAATTTGGAATGCTAAAGATCATATCCCCTATATTTTTGACTTTTCTCGCCGCAATAAATTGGGAGAGATAGTTTACCCGACTTCAATCAATATTTTGTACGGCGGCCCGGCGCAAAAATTGGAAATTTTAAATACCTCAAATTATGTCGATACCTTTGCCGAATATGTCATTTCTTTAATCATGCTTTGGGCGGTCGTTCTCCTTCCCTGGTGGTTGCTTAGGATCTTTCGTGATTATTGTTGTGATGGTATTTTGGCCATGAAGAATATTTTGATGGCCATGTATGATAATTTCAAGACCGGTGGTTTACCACCTCCGCCTCCGCCCACCGGTGGATCAACCCCAACACCAACGTCAACAACCACAGGAATGGCCAGAAAAATGCCAGAAGAGCGAGAAGCGGTGACCAGGGTTAAACTAGAGACAATCCAGGAGATAAAAAGAACCAGAACGGAGGAAATTAATAAAGTAATGCAAATTTCGGCCACAAAACTAACCGATATTGCCCGTTTTGAAACCAATAAAGAACAGCGTCAGACGGTAACAAAAAATCTTGAGTATTTACAGAATCCAATGAGGGCGCAAACTCCGACAGAAAGGCAAAAGTTTATGAACCTGCGGACCGAACTGTTTGATCGGGCGGTTAAAGGAGACGTTGTTGCTAAACAAACATTGTCTTCAATTTCTGCCTCAAAATTTGAGCGTCAAACTCAACAAGAGAAGCTCATCCAAACCATTCCTCAAATGGTGCCGGTTGTTCGGACAACCTCAATTAAAGTCGGCTTACCGGTTGATAAAACCAGCTCGGTCGTCAAATCAATTTTCAATTCTATTTCCCAAAACACCAATGTTGTTAATAATATTTCCTCGCAAAGCAATACTTCTTCGCAACAGACACAATCAATTCTAAATGCCATGACGTCAACTCAGAATCTTGCTCAGCCGGCGCAAACATTTATTACCAATATTGCTCAACAAACAGGCATTGATAAAGAAAAAGTAAAACAGGTAATTAAGAGGATAGTAGTTGTTTCCAAAGAACAAAAAGAGTTAATAAAACAGGTAGCGGAAAAAGAAAATCTAAAAGAAGAAGTAGTTGGGAAAGTATTGGATTCTCATTTGCCTTCCGTGGCTGAACCCGAAAGGCACATCGAAGACACTGTTACTATCCCGCCGACCGTTTCCATTGAAGATTACGAAGAGGTAAAGAATATGTGGGCTGACCAGTATGAAAAAGGCGAGGTGCCGGTATCGGAAAACATCAAGGATCGTTCACAATGGCTTGAGACGGACACGATCGCCATTACTAATATTTTAAACAAGCTCTTGTCGACCGACGCCAAATTGAAAGCTCAAGGCTTGGAAGACGTAGCTTATATTATCCCGCTTTTCATGATTAACAATCTAAAAGGCGAGGAATTAACTGTTTATCTTAAAGCCAAGCTTGAGGCGGCTAAACAAGTAGCACGGGATTTAGAAAAAGAAAAAGAAATAAAAGAAAAAATGAAAGTTACAGAAGAAGAAGTTTTGGTTGATGCCCCAATGGCGAAAAAGAAAGAAGAAGAGAAGGTGATGGAGATGAAGAAGGAATTAAAACCCGAAATTCCAAATTCCCTGCCTGACCGGCAGGCAGGTAAATCTCAAACAACTTCTAATGATCAAAATTCAAATGATCAAAATAAAAATCAGGTTTAGAATTCAATGACTATTGGGTTTTTTAAACAGTGTGTCAACACTTCAGGTTTATTATCTTCTTTCATCCAAACCGTATCTTCAATCCTTATCCCAAACTTCCTGGGAAGATAGACTCCCGGCTCAATCGTGAAGACCTGGTTTTTTTGGATAGCGTCGGTTGATTTTTCCGAGATTTTTGGATACTCATGGATTTCCAGGCCAAGGCCGTGGCCGGTGGAGTGTGGGTAAATCAGTAATCGGTTATCAGCAATCAGTTTTCTGCAGAAAGCATCAATTTTTTTTGGGTCGTTTGTTTTTCTTAGTCCTTTGATTGTTTTTTGTTGAGCGTTTAAAAGAATATTGTAAATGTTTAATTGTTCGGTAGTGGGTTTACCCACAAAAATCATCCGGGTTATATCCGAAAGATAATCTTTGTATTTTGCTCCAAAGTCAATCAGAATAACAGAAGATTGTTTAACTTTTTGATAGCCATTAGTTTTTGTATCGTAGTGGGGGAGAGCTGAATTTTCGTCTATTGCTACAATCGGATAAAAAGCCAGGTCATATCCGTTGTTTTTCAGCCAAAATTCAATTTTGAAAGCAATCTCTTTTTCTGTTTGATCGACTTTAATGGTTTTAATAATTTCTGAAAGACAATGGTCAGCAATCCGGCAGGCTTTTTTGATTTTTTCGATTTCGTTGTCATCTTTAATTTCTCGTAATTTAATAATTAATTTTTCAGTGGGGATTAATTTAATTGTGTTGGTTAATTTTTGATGTTCGTTAAATTTCAGATCGTCGGCCTCAAAGCCTAATTTTGTAATCTGTTCTTGTTGAATAATTTCCTGAAGATGTTGTAATAGATTTTTTTGTGGAGTAATTAATTTTGCAATTAAAATATTTGATTTTTGAGATGAATTTTTAATATTTAATATTTGATATTTGATATTTTCATAGTAGCGAGCATCAGTAAAAAGATAATTATTTTTTTTGGTAATTAAAAGCCAGGCTTCTCGTTCGTTGGAGGTTAAAGTTTTAAACCCGGAAAGATAATAGATGTTGTAGAAATTGGAAACCAAAAAAGCGTCAAGGTTTAATTCTTTTAATTTATTTTTTAGTCCTTCGACTTTGCTCAGGATTAACCGTGAACTTGTCGAACGGTTTAATTTTTCTATTCGATGGTTCATTTCAAATTTATCAACGATCGTGGTCATTTTTGATATAAAGCTATTAAAACGACAACCATTCCTGCCCGATCGGACAGCGGTGGTAATTGTTTAAAGGAGAAGACATAAGGAATTATAACAAATATTATTTCTTGGGTAGCACAAAAATGAATGGTGTATAATAAAAATAAAATCTAATGAAAATTACAATTTATAACCCCCAATCAGATTTCACCAAAGAACAGCAAGAGCGGCTAACTTTATTAGGCGATGTCGTTTATATCGAAACTTGCAAAAAACTACCTATTAAAGAGCTTTTGGAGATGGCAAAAGGCGCCGAAATTATTGGAGTAGATCCCGATCCTTTAGGTGGTTTTGAAAAAGCAAAAGAAACTTTGACTACAATAATGGAATCACTTCCAGACCTGAAGGGTATCTGTCTTTCTACTACTTCTTTTGGCTGGGTTGATTTAGAGTACTGTAAGAAAAGAAATCTTCCTGTTAGTAATGTTCCAGGTTACTCAAGGGAATCAGTAGCAGAGCATACTCTTGCCCTCTTGTTGTGCTTAGCTAAGCGAATTATTATTACAGACAGAAAAACCCAACGGGGTCAATATAAGTTGGAAAAAGGTTTTGAATTAAAAGGGAAGACTTTAGGCATAATTGGGTTGGGGAATATCGGTAGCAGAGTGGCAGAACTTGGTAAATGTTTAGGAATGAGGGTAATCGCATATAATCGCTCCCCAAAGTCACCAAAGTCAGGTGTAGAAATGAAATCGTTTGATGATGTCTTGGAGCAATCCAATGCCATCTCTCTTCATACGACTCACGAACCCACCAATGTTAAAATTATCGGAAAAAAACAAATTGCTAAAATGAAGAATGGCGTAATAATTGTTAATACTGTAGATCGTGAATTGGTGGATGAACAGGCTATGGCCGAAGCAATAAAATCGGGAAAAGTTTACGGCTACGCTTATGAGGCTGAAGATTTAGAAAACACACCTCTGGCTCAACTAGAAAATGCGGTGGGAATTAAAGGATTTGGTTGGTATACAAAAGAGGCCTTAGAAAATCTTTATCAGATTTGGGTAAATAACATTGAGAGGGTTGCTAAAGGCAAACTACAAAACCTTGTGTAGAACCCTTTTTTGCTAAAACTCAAAAATCAATTTTTGACACTGTCTGGGAAGTAGCCAAACCTTTATCTTCATATTAATGTATCGTTATATCGATATAACGATACACTGGTTAAAAATGTTTGTAGGCAACAATTATAAAGAGGATTGTTTGCGTTTTTCGTAGTCTTCCTGTGAAATACGTCCAGCTCTCCAGTCAGTTCCATATCTTAAGGGGGGACGAATAAATTCAAATATAAACGTGTCTAACAATCTTTTGAAGTTCTCTTCTGTAAGTATTTTATTAAGAACCTTTTTATATAAACACTTTTTTTAATAAACATTGAGTATTTAGCTATGGTAGAAGTTGATAATTTTAAAATGTTAGCCGAGTCTCGAATGGAAATGTTTTTGAAGAGTAAATAAAAACAGACAATTCTTTTAGCAAGCATAATTTTTTCCGTCGGCGTTAAAAATTCATCAAAAAAACCTTGAGCGGTTTTTTTATCTTTTATTTTGACAAAAGAGGAGATAAAGATGTCAAGAATTTTATTAAGCGTTTCCTCTTTAATATACCTTTTTGAAACTTGAGTCATATTAAAAAATGTAAGGTTTTTTACCAAGCAGTCAACGGACTATATACATCAAAATTAGCTTTTTACATTGTTGAAGCAACTTATTTATTGGCAAGTGTATCGTTGTATCGATACAATGTAACACCTGATTTTTTGACATTTCGACTTCACTCAGCGTCAATCCTGAGCAACGTGGAAGGATTGACTTCTTTTTTATTTTTTGTTATGCTTTCTTCAAATTATGGAGATTAAATATTTTGGCCACTCATCTTTTTTTCTTAAAGGAAAAACCGCGACGGTTGTTACTGATCCTTTTGATCCCCAGATGGTGGGTTTGAAATTTCCTAAAATTGAAGCCAGCGTCGTCACAATTTCTCATCAACATCAAGATCATAATTGTTCTGATTTAGTTGGCGGTAATCCGTTGATAGTTAATATTCCCGGAGAATATGAAAAGCAAGATGCGAGAATTACCGGCTTTTCTACTTATCACGATAAGAAACAAGGAGAAGAGCGGGGAAGAAACACCCTTTTTAAAATTGAGATGGATGGTGTTTCTATTCTTCATTGCGGTGATTTGGGTCATATTTTAAATGATGAGTTAATTGAAGAGGTAAACGGCGTTGACGTTTTGCTTATTCCGATTGGCGGATTTTATACGATTGACGCTGATGAGGCTTTGGCAGTTGCTAGAAAAATTGAACCCTCAATTGTTATTCCCATGCATTATAATACCCCCAAACTTAATCAGCAAGGATTTGGGAAATTGGCGCCAGTATCTACTTTTTTAACTAAAATAGGAGCAGAACCGATGGAACCGGTGAAAAAATTAGTAGTGAAAAAAGAAGAATTGACAGAAGAGATGAAGGTTGTTGTTATGGAAATAAACAATTAATAAATTGACCTAATTAACCTAATTTCTAATGTCTAATCAAAACCCAATTTCTAAACCCCAATGATCTAATAAAAATATTTTTTGGGGATTTAGTTATTTATTAATTGGACATTGTTTAGAAATTAGGTTAATTAGAAATTAGGAATTTTTATGCCAAGCTCATCAGAAGCTCTTAAAGTCCCTCCCCACGATCTTGAAGCGGAAAGATCAGTTTTAGGCGCGGTGTTAATTGATCCGTCAGCCATTTCTTTGGTGGTTGAGATTCTAAATCAGGATCATTTTTATGCTGAAGAGCATAGGTTGATTTTTTCCGCCATGCTTTCCCTTTTTGAAAAACATCAACCGGTGGATGCGGTGACTTTAACGGCGGAGTTGAAACAAAAGGGAAATTTAAAAAAAATTGGCGGCAACGTCTATCTTTCCGATTTGATTAATACAGTCCCAACTTCAGCTTATGTTGAGCATTACGCCCGTATTGTTAAAGGTAATTTTATTAAAAGAAGATTGGTTACTATTTCTTCCCGTCTGGTGGAGAAAGCTTTTGATGAAAAAGGCGATGTTAAAAGACTTTTGGACGAAACCGAATCGGAAATTTTTAGTCTTTCCCAAGCCTATCTTCATCAGGACTTTGTTCAATTAAAAGACATTTTGGCAGAAAGCTTTGAAAGACTTGAGGAATTTTCTAAAAAAGGAGCCGGGCTTCGGGGGATTCCCACCGGTTATAAAGATTTAGATAATCGATTAGCGGGGATGCAGGACTCAAATCTTCTTATTTTAGCCGCCCGGCCGGGGATTGGAAAAACAACCTTAGCCTCAAATATTGCTCTTCAAGTGGCGGCAAAAAACAAAATACCGGTGGGGTTTTTTTCGTTGGAGATGAGCAAGGAAGAGTTGGTAGATCGGCTTTTGGTGGGGCAGGCAGACATTGATGCTTGGCGGCTTAAAACCGGCAGACTTTCCGAAGATGATTTTTCCAAATTAACCGAGGCAATGGGAGAACTCTCCGAAGCTCCAATTTATATTGATGATACGCCGGGTGCTTCAATTCTTGAGATGCGGACTAAAGCGCGAAAATTAAAAGTAGAGAAGGGACTTAAATTTTTAATTGTTGATTATCTTCAGTTGGCTGACTCCGGCCGGCGTTTTGATAATCGGGTGCAGGAAGTTACTTTTATTTCTCAAAATTTAAAAAATTTAGCTCGTGAATTGAAAATTCCTGTTCTGGCCATTTCTCAACTTTCAAGAGCGATTGAACATCGGGGAGAGAAAAAGCCTCAACTGGCTGATCTTCGCGAATCAGGCGCCATTGAGCAGGACGCTGATGTAGTGATGTTTTTGTATCACGAACAGGGGTCAGAAGATCTTTTGGATAAAAATAAACGCTTGATTAAACTTTTAATCGCCAAACACAGAAATGGTCCTACTGGAGAAATCGACTTGATGTTTAGAGCTGATAGAGTAAGATTCTATGGAGTAGAAAAGTAAACAACTTCAATCGTATTTTAAACCCACAAACTTCAACTCCGTGCAAAATCTTATAATAAAAACTATAATTTGACAAAATTGAAAATTTTTGTTAGAATTGTGATCTTATGCC
>Ga0268276_1002981_pt1 | contig 13697 bp, 15 predicted proteins | sample saktaG_4_FD_190145 | JGI IMG/M metagenome (GOLD analysis project Ga0268276, IMG submission 190145) | Saline water microbial communities from Sakinaw Lake, British Columbia, Canada - sak_2010_1_5_45m | ecosystem: Environmental > Aquatic > Non-marine Saline and Alkaline > Saline ...
CACTCCTGAAGCACCAACCCCAACCAACTCTGGGACTATAAAAAATCCATATACCCTTGAAGGAAAAAGTTCCGCCACTCCCCAAGCAGATTTTATTACGACTAAAGATTTGTCTTTTGAGAAGGTAGACCCTGTTACGGGTACAAAAGAGTCCATTACTTTGCCAAAAGGATCTACCATCAAACCAGACGGAACTTATTATGATTCGGCAACCAAAGAATATTCAAAAATATCTGGATTTAATGGAAGGAGTGGAGAAATGGGGGGGGATTTAAATTCTCTGAGCAGTAAAGAGATATTTTGGGAAAAAAATGGCGAGGTTTATGTAGATGTTGGTAAGAGTGGATGGAATTATGACACAAGTTATAGCCCATCTGGATTTAATAGTAGAGATGGGGTCACTCAAATAGGTGGAGAGGATAGTACTGTTTACAAATTTAATGAATATGGGGAAGGCATGGAAGCGAAGTCGATTTCAGAAACCGGCAGTACTCCTAAGTGGGGGGAGCCGGGAGGATTTGGAGGAGCAGGTACATTTTCTGGTGCTCTTTGGTCGGGGGTTAAATGGGCAGGAGCCGTTGGAGCAGTTCTAGGATTAATAAGCATGTTCGTCGGAGATAGTCCGGTAATGGATGCTCTTCTCCCTTCTGCAACTGTTGGTGCTTTTGTTGGAGGAACATTATCAGATGCATGGGGAAAGGGAGGAATTTGGGAAACGAATGATTGGATGGGTACGGGATGGAGTGGACAAACGGGAGGAATTGTCACCGGAGTCGCAGTAACAGCAATCTTATTTGTTATGCTCTACAAAACAACCTCGCAAGAAATTGTTACATTCACGTGTTATCCGTGGGATGCACCGTCGGGAGGAAACGATTGTAAGAAATGTAATGACCAAGGAATTCTTCCTTGCAGCGAATATCAATGTCGAAGCCTTGGGCAGTCTTGTCAATTATTAAATCCTGGAACCGGACAGGAGAGTTGTGAGTGGGTAAACAGACATGATGTTGAACCTCCAATAATAGAGGCTCTTGAAAGTGCGCTTTCTGTGGGATATAAATATTTCCCGGCTAAAGCCGTTTTCCCGGGAGATAGGGGAGTTTACATAAAGAACACCGCCTCAACTACCGGGTGTGTTAAAGCATTTACTCCTTTAACATTTGGAATCTGGACTCACGATAATAAGAATGTTGGAGAGCCTTCAATCTGCAAGATAGATTACACCAGAAAGAATAGCTTCGAGAATATGACTTTTTTCTTCGGAGGAAGCCCGCTATTCAGAATGAATCACACACAGTTGATGAGTCTTCCCGGACCAACCGCAATGCGGGAAGCAAACCTAACAATACAGAACGGAGGAAATTACTCCCTTTATGTTAGATGCCAGGATGCAAATGGAAATTCAAACGAAGGAACTTTCGTATTCAAGTTCTGTGTTGAAGAAGGCCCAGATACAACACCTCCAATTATTGTAACAACAAACCTATTGAATGGTCTTCCTGTAGCATTCAATCAGAGCTCTATAGGATTGGAAGTTTACACAAATGAACCGGCAGATTGTAAGTGGAGCAGATTAGACCAGACTTATGATAAAATGGAAGAAAGTATGAGTTGTTCCCAGAGTGTTTTAGAAATGAACGCACAAATGCTTTACAAGTGTAAAACAACCCTTAATGGAATTAAGAATATGCAAGAAAATAAATATTATTTCAGATGCCAAGACAAGCCAGGACAAACAGACAGAAATAAAATGGAACAGTCTTATGAGTTTACGGTTGTAGGAACACAGCCATTAATAGTAGATTCTGTTAAACCGTCTGGAACAATAAAAGACGCTACAGATAGTGTAAAAGTAACTCTGGAAGCTAAGACTTCTGCGGGATATAAAGGCGGAGAAGCCTTCTGTTATTTCAGCGATACGGGGGATGAAGATAGTTATGTTAAATTCCTTAACACAGGTACATGGGAGAGCACACAAGATTTATACCTTCCTGAGGGAGATTATACCTATTACATCAAGTGTGTAGATTTGGGAGGAAATTTTGATAGTGATGAAGTTAATTTCTTTGTTGATTCGGATACAGAGGATCCAGAAGTAATTAGGGCGTACCATGTAGAAAGTTACCTTAAGGTTATAACAAACGAGAAAGGAAACTGCGTTTATGACAATACGGATTGTAGCTATCCGTTTGCAGATGGAAGAACAATGAATAGCGTTAATGATCTTGAACACTTTGTTGATTGGGATATAAAGAAAAACTTTTATATTAAGTGTGAAGACGAATACGGAAACAAGCCGGCAGGAAACATTTGTAGTTTTATTGCTCGTCCTTTTGAAATTAATGCGGCTTAGATTAATTTTATAAATAGAATTTATATAGTGATTATATGAAAAGAGGATTGAAGAATGGTCAGATGCAGATTTCTTTTGGGATGATTTTTTCTATTTTCCTTATTATTGCTTTCCTTGCCTTTGCGGGATATGCTATAGTAAAACTTCTTGATTTCCAGTGCACCGCAAAAATGGGAACTTTCATTAATGATTTTAAATCGGATGTTGATAGAATATGGACTGGAGGCGGAGGTTCTCAGAGAGTTCAATATCCAATTTGCTCTAAGGTTAAAGAGGTTTGTTTTGTTTCTGAACTTCCAGCAAAAGGAATTTCGGAGGTAAAAGAAAAATACGAGGAAAAACTAAATTTTTATCAGGGAACCGGAAATATGTTTATTCTTCCTGTTGGTGCTGTAGGAAAAATTTCGGAACAGAACATTCCACACATAGAGATTGAAAAAACTACTGAGGAAGAAAATCCCCTCTGTATTAAAAGTAATAAAGGAAAAGTGAGTATGTTAATTAAAATGTCCGCGGGAGAGTCTTTGGTGACTGTTTCAAGATAATGAATAAGAAAGGATATCTTGAAATTTCGTTTGGGTGGCTTTTTGCAATAATCGTCGGAGTAGCGATATTATTTTTAGCAATATATTTCTCGGTAAAACTTACCGGAATCGGAGAAAAGACATTAGATGCAAAAACCGGGAAAGAAATTGGAATCTTACTCAACCCGTTAGAAACCGGATTTGAATCTGCAAGAACAACATATATTACTTTTCCGGTTAATACTAGAATTTATAATAAATGTAGTAAGAACGGATATTTTGGAAAACAAATAATACAAATCTCACAAAGAAGTTTTAACAAATGGACAGAGACGGAAGTCAGTGTTAGTTTTGAAAATAAATATCTTTTCTCGAACGGCATCGTGGAAGGAAGGAAAGACTATCTGTTTAGCAAGCCGTTTAATTTTCCATTTAAAGTTGCAGATTTAATTTATATTACTTCTTCCACAGAAAACTATTGTTTTAGAGACTCTCCCGAAGAAATTCAACAAGAAATTTCAAATTTAAACCAAGCAAATCTTAAGGCAGAAAATTGTACGCCCTCTCAGATAAATGTTTGTTTTCAGAGAGGTCCAAACTGCGATATCGTTATAGATTATAATACAAAAACGGTAAGTAAGAATAATACTCAGATTAGTTTTGAGGGAGACGCTCTTATGTATGCTGCCATTTTCTCTGAGGTGGAAATATATGAATGTCAACTACAAAGATTAATGCGCCGTATTGTGAGTTTAGCGAGTATTTATGGAAGTAAGGGTTCTTTTGTATCTCGGGAGGGATGTAATTCTAACTTGGAATATGATTTACTAATTCTTTCAAACATGGCAAGCAATCTTGGAAGCTCAAGAGATCTCAAGCTTCTGTCTTTGGGTGTAGAGGAGATTCAGGATAAAAATGAAGCAAACAGCGGGTGTAAACTATGGTAATGAGGGGGCAAATGAAAATACAGCAAATGGCGTTCATGCTCATAGCGGTAACCATCTTTTTTGTTTTGGTTGGACTTTTTTTGTTGGGTTTTGCGTTCTCGGGACTTAAAAAGTCCGCAACCGCTTTGGAAGAAGAAAATTCTTTATTATTAGTAACTAGATTGGCAAATTCTCCGGAGTTTAGTTGTGGGGACGCTTTTGACAATGCCGGAAGTAATTGCGTTGATGCGGACAAAGTAATGGTTTTAAGTAAAGAATCCGAAAGATATTCAAATTTTTGGGGAAAAGAGATTCCAAATATAGAGATAGTTAAAGTTTATCCGTATGACGGAGAAAAGATATGTAACGAAGGAAACTATCCTTCTTGTAGCACTATAAAAGTATTTTCTGGAGCTCAAACCGGATATTACAGAGAGAACTTCATCTCCCTATGTAGAAAAGCCTCAGAAAATGGAGAAAGTTATGATAAATGTGAAATTGCCAAATTAAGAGTGGGTTATTCGGAGGTTGGAGCATGAAAGAAAAAGGGGACTTTCATGTTGATATGAGTGGCAGGATTTATGAAGGAAGAACTGTCGGGGTTGTGATTGTTGGAACGGATAGCGGGATAAATTATGGTTGTGCTATCAAAAGTAATCTAATTAAGTTTGTTAAAAAGCACTTGTTTGAAGAAAATATTTATAATGATGCCGCAAAACTCTACGGAATTATAATCTCTCTTCTTATACAAACTATTGAGGAAAAAATTAAAACCTTGATTGTATGCAATGACGAAGATTTTAAAATTGTAAAAGAGACTATAGAAAAATTAATTGAGAACAAAAAAATTGAGATAATTAACATTGGTGAATTTAGAAAAAGGTTTGGTAGAAATATTGGCTCTTTAGCAGATAATTATTCCAGAATTTATAGGAGGAGAGCATTAAAAAAGAACAGGCAGATAAAAGGAAGAAGACTAAACATTGTGGAGATTAATTTCAATTTAATTAAACAAAAATGGGAGAAAATAAAAAGGTGTAAGTGATTAGTGGCCTTCCCAACCAATCACTCGCATAAAGCGATGGACAGCTTGAATAATCAAACATTTTATGGAGCCAGTTCACTTACAAAAACACCATGATATGGAAGTATATAAAAGTTTCGGGAGGTGTATAAGATATGATAAAATCTAAAAAAGCACAGGAGGAAATGGTTGGATTTGGATTAATAATTGTTATCGCTGCGGTAGTAATCCTTATTTTCCTTAGTTTTATGCTTAGAAAGCCAAATACGGGAGTAGAAAATAGCTTTGAGGCAGAAAGCTTCATGCAAGCAATGCTTCAGTATACAACAAACTGTAATGATAACCAGGGGTTTGTAAATATACAAAATCTGATATTTGACTGTTCCGAAAACCAGATATGCGAAGATGAAAGAAGTTCTTGTGAAGTGTTAAATAAAAGTATGGGGGACATACTTTCTAACTCCTGGAAACTTGAAAATCGCCCGGAAAAGGGGTACTCTTTTGGGATAAAATCGGAGATTGGGACACTGTGCTATCTAGAAGAAGGGAACAAGACTGAAAACTACAAAATAAGCACGCAGATGTTTAGTAAGGGGGGAAACGCCTTTAACATTAGTTTTTATGTATATTACTAAAGAATCGAAAACCTTATAAATGTGTTTATACATGTATAAACATGGAATATGAAATAATTAAGCAAGCATTCAAGTTGGGCAATTCAGCAGGGGTTCTTCTCCCAATTGAGTGGAAGGGCAAGAAAGTATCAATTAGGCTGATTGAGAAATCCCTTGTGCGGGAAATACTTGAAATTTTAGAGGAAAGGGGCATGCTGGAGAACACTATCGGAGTTTTCTTGGCGGGGAGCTACGCAAGGGGGGAAGAAACAGAAAAAAGTGATGTGGATGTTCTGGTTATTACAAACGATGTTGATAAGCAAATTAAAGTAGGAAAATATGAAATTATTTGTATTTCAAAGGATAAATTTGAAAAAGCCCTTGTAAAGAATCTTTATCTCGCTTCTTTAGTTAATGAAGCAAAAGCTATTTTGAATAGCGAGTTTCTGCAAGAATGCAAAAAGAAAGTTTCCATATTTCCCATAAAAAAGTACCTTAATGAAATACTTTCAATGACAAAAATAAATGAAATGGCTGTAAAGATAGACGAAGAACTGGGCGAAAATGTTTCTGATGAAACAATTTACTCTGTAATCCTGAGATTGAGAGAATTATACTTAATCGAATGCCTCACGGCTAGCAAAAACTCCTCTAATCGGGAGTTTGTAAGTTTGGTAAGGAAAATTGCAAGCGAAGAAGCCCATAATTCTTATCTTAGAATTAAAAATGATTTAAAGCCAAAAAAGGCTATATCCGTTAAAGAAGCTATTGCTTTGATAGAGGATATAAAAAAAAGGGTTGAGAATTTGAAAGATGACAAATAGAGTTAAGAGATTAAAAAATGCTGTAGAAAGTTATAAAGCGGAAATAGAAAAACATTTTGAAAAGCTGGATAAAGAAATACTTGAGAACGATGAAATATTAGCAAGGTATCATATTAAAGAAATAGATAAGAGCCTGATTGTTGCCCTGGAACACAAAATCATGCTCTTGGGAATGGAGGAAGAAAATTCTGAACTTATTAAAAAATATAAAAAACGTTTGCAGGAATATAGAAAAAAATTGGGTATGGAATGATTATAAACCCCCTTTAGGAGTAAAATTACTAAATTTTAATCTTTATTACTATCTCTTCCGCCACTATTTCTGGCTTATGCCTTATCCTTTTCTTTGTTTTTTCTTCAATAAGTTCCACAATACCAAAACGCTCTAGAAGTTTAATATCCTCCTTAATTGACTTAAACCCTCTCCCTAACTTCTTGGCTAACTCATAAAGGGACTTTGGTTTCTGGGTTCTAATAACATCAATCATTCTAGCTCTCTCGTTACTCAGTAATTGTCTTAAAGCAAGAATCCCAGAAAAATTATAGTTCTTCTTGGCTATTTTATTATCCTTAAATATGGAAAATGTCCCTCTTGACTCTCTGATTGTTATCTCACGTGTCTTAATTTTTACCATTTTTTGTATGGGAGTTATCTTTATATAGATATATTTAAAATGATATTTATAAATATATGTCTTTTTTAGATAGATATATGAGATTAGCAAAGTATCGTTCTGCCCATGAACCCTCCAAAGTGTATTTATAATCGAGTTACACCACAAGCTTTATAAATAAAACCACCAAAAAGAGTGTTTTTTGGCCGATATAGGTAAAAGAACACAGCAAGCTTTTTAAAGGAAAATTGATTTTTCCTATTGCGCCTTACGGGGCGTTCTAATGGGGTATTAGAAAGAGCTTGAGGTTATCCTCAGGATCATATTCATCCAGCAGAATGGCTTAACCCTATGGCTGTTAGGTTGGGCGAACGTTGTCGTAGACAACATAGTTAATAGAGTTGAAAGGAGGTCAAAAAAATAAAAACAAATGAAATTTAATTTTAGAAAAATTTCAGCAATAGCAACTAGTTTGTTGTTAACCGGTATGACTGCTGGTATTGCTGCTGCGGCTAACTATCCAGCTCCATTCGTGAGCGGAAGTACAGCTGACGTAGCAATTGTTTACGGTACGGGTGCGGGTGTTTCTGCTTTAGATCAAGCTCAAGCACAGAATATTGAGGTCAATTTGGGCTCAAAGATTACTGGTGGCGTAAGCACAGTTTCTGGTGGGGATTCTTATAAGTTTGAAAAAACTTCTACAAAATTCCACTTAGGAGATGGTTATACAACAATCTTAACTACGCTAGATGAAGACGAATTACCGACTCTTCTTGCAGATGGTACATACATTGATGATGATAATGATGAGTTCGATTATACTCAAAAAATTGTTATGGATGCTGCAAATACACTTACGATGTTTGAAAGTAGTGATTATAAGGAAGATGTTCCTACAGTGGGAATTCATATTGCCTCTGGAGCAACAGTTCTTACATACACTTTAACATTTAGTGAAGAGCCACTTATTTCGGATATGCCTTCGAGTACGGTAACATTTATGGGTAAACCATATTATGTTTTATCTAATACGACTTTTGATGCTGCTACGGGTTCTTTGACATTGTTAGATTCTGCGGAATCAGCAATTGTAACTGAAGGAAGTTCTTCCACTATTGGAGGTAAAACTGTTTCGATAGCGTATATAAGTTCTACTGAAGTTAAGCTAATAGTTGATGGAGAAACAACAAGTAGCTTAGGAGAATTAAACACTCAGAGATTGAGTGGTGGTTCTTATGTAGGAATTAAGGATATCATGCACGATTCAAAAGACGGTTCATTAAGTAGTGTTGAGATTAGTATTGGAAGTGGAAAATTGAAACTTACTAATGCTGCGGAAGTTCAATTAAACGATGTGGCAGTTAGTGGGCTTACTACTACACTAACAAATACTTCTGCAACAATGAGAAGTATCGCACTTGCGTGGGTTTCAGATGATGATTTGTTTGTAGCTGAAGATAGCGAAGTTACGATGCCTGGATTTGGTGCTGTTAAACTTTCTTTTGCCGGATTAAATTATCCTGCTGAAGAAGTTATCGAAGTTAAGAAAGGTGCAACAACTTATGCTACATTGGATAATTTCCCTTTGAAAGACGGAGTGGCGGATATTGATTTCCTTTACGGAGATAGTACCAGTTTCACAAATGCGGGTAAGAGTGCAAACGATCTGTTACACACAGATGCGGATGGTAATTTTACCTATGACGAAGATACTGATGATTACACCATTGTCTCTTGGAGTGATGGAAGTGATGCAGAATCTTACTATGTAAAGTTCAGTGCCCCGACTGTATCTGGTTCATATAATGTGACAGATGTTAGTTATTGGGTGGACGGAGCATGGAGTGTTAAGAAATCTGCTGCTAAGAGTGGAGATTCTATTTCCTTCGGGAATGCCGAGATTATCTTAGGATATATCGACAATGCAGAAGATACAATCATTGTATCAAATAATTCTGCAAATACGAACTCTAAGACACTTTATACCAAAGAAGGTATGACAGTTTATCTCCCAGTGGTAAATACTACTGCGGTGAATATAACAAATGCTACCCTTTATGCTAGTTCTGCTGCAGCTTGTGCTGCCAGAGCATACATAAGAGGAGATTTGTACACTGGTTTGATATCTTACAATAACAGTGCAAACGTATCTGTTAATGGAACTTGTCTTCCTCTTACTTTCATCTTACAGATGAGAGAAGAAGATTTAAACGAAAACAAGTATTCTGGAGATTCTATCAACATCACAATGGGATGGGATCTTTCAACAACTCCTGAAGTAGAAGTAAGTTCTGTTGGAACAGATAACACAGACGCTACATCTACTGAGATAGAAGATACAAATGTGTGGAGAGATTTCACATACTCTGCTTTAGCCACCGAGATTCTTTGGGATAAGCCAGACTCTGGTCAAAAGAGTATTAAACTGATTTATCACGGAGATGAGGTTGCTGCGGATGTGAGAATTAGCTCTCCTGATGCTGTAATTATTGGTGGAACTTTAGGAAACCTATTAGTTACTGATAGTGAAGTTAGTACTGTAAGTACAAAGAACTTAATTATTGTTGGTGGAAGCTGTATAAATTCAGCTGCTGCTAGCGTATTAGGTGGTGCGTACTGTGGTGCTGCATTCACTCAAGCAACTGGTGTTGGAACTGGAGAATTCCTTATCAAGGGAGTTAGTAATTCTGATATTACTAGCAAACTTGCTTTAGTTGTTGCTGGTTATGAGCAAGCGGATACATCCGCTGCTACTACATATCTGACGACTCAGACAGTAGATACTAGCAAGGCTTACAAAGGAACGTCCTCAACAAGTGCTGAAGTTATCGTAGCTTAAGTAAGAACAAATTTTTTAATTTTTTTCTTTTTCTTTTTTTTAGCGGGATGGTGAGAACTCTGCGAGATGATGCTGAAAAAAGCCCAAACTTAATTCCCAAAATTATCCTTTCCAAAATCGCTTTGAGCAGATTTTTTCCCGGTAGAATAATTAATATAATAATTACTTTTGTTTAGTCTGATTATATTTGCCTTGACGAAGTCAGGCAGATTTGTTTAACGTTTTGAAATAGAAAATTTTACATATAAAATGAGGAACATATATCACCTGCGCGTAAGAAACCCGTAGCATAAACTTTTTATACTAATTTATAGAATAAACTGTATGAGAAAAATTGTTTCGAAAAAAGTCGCGGATAAGTCGAGTAGGAATAAACAATTATTTGTTGGTTTAATCCTAATTGTATTGATGTTGGTAAGCACGCTAGGGTATGCGTTTAATAGGGGAGATTCTACAAGTGCTACAACAAAAGTCGTTTATAACGGATTTACATTTTACAATCAGAATGGTTACTGGATAACACAAATAGGAAGCAATCAGTTTTGGTTTGTCAATAATCCAAACGAAGTTCCGAGTATTGGGGGAGAAGTAAATCCAATTTCTAGCTACTCCGGGCAGCCACTCTATATTGCTTCAAATAACACTATAGCAACAAACGAGATTTATACTAACCTCGGAAATATTGCTCTTCGAGTTAGTTATGCATGCCTTAAAGGAGAGGATTGTGGGGGGGATTTTCCTATAAAGACTTGTGATGATAATTTAATTGTTATTAGAGAAGGAAATGTGAGCACGATAGTGCAAGAGAATAATTGTGTTTATATTGTCTCTCCGGCAGAGAATATAACCCGGGTTACGGACGAATTTTTATTCAAAACGATTGGAATAGATAAATAATAAAACTTTTATTTAACCGCCCCCCTTAATTCAGGCAGATTATTTTCAATATATTGAATTATTTCTTTTTTGAAGCTCGTATTAAGTGAAAGGGCAAGGTAGTTGGGTTTTTTATGAAGAATTATCCAACCAATTCTTGACAAATCCTTTATAATTTGGTTAAGGTTCTGAAATCTCTTAAAATGTTCTGTCCTATCATAACATGAGTCCCAGTTATTTTTTCTGGTGAGTTTAAACATAACCTGTGCTTTTTCTTTATCTATTGACATGAGCGTTGGAGGGTTTTGTAATTTTTAAATGTTGCTATCTTTAAAATATTTATTGTTTAATGGAAACATTTAAAAACTTGGGCATTCTTGCTTCGTTATGAAAACCAAAGAAAATAAGAGTTTTTTCCTTATGCAGTTTGGAGATACTCCTCAATTGAGAGTTATGGATTTCCTGATAGATAACCACTTTTTTGATTATCCCATAACCGAAATAGCGAGAGAGAGCAATGTGAGTTATAATTCTATTAAAGTATTCTTTGAACAATTCATCAAATCGGAAGTGATATGCAAAACAAGAAGGGTTGGAAAATCTGATTATTATAAACTTAACATGGAGAATGAATTTGTTAAAAATCTTGTAAAACTCGACTGGATGCTTACAAAGAAAAACTTGTTGAAGGAAAATGAGTCAATTAGTTTAGATTGAATTTTAATAAATATTTTGTGTCAACTCAATAGATAAATAATTTTATAAACATCAAATCTGAGATATACTCATGGTAAAAAAGAAAATTGTGAAAAGGGGCGTGAAAAAAAGAGAAAAAGTGTGTGAAATATTTGAAGTTGGAAAAAAAGGGAAAGAAAAACTTGAGAAAGGGTGTGGAACAATTCCAATCGAGCATGCAGGAAAAAAAGAGATTTCTAAAGAAAATAAAATTTTAAGAAATATATTGATTGCCGTTGGGGTTATAATGGTTATTTTGATTGTGGGGGTTTTAATTACAAATTCTATGAAAAACCCCACATATAAGGGGGTAAAATTTAAACTAGTACAAGAGGGACAACTGTTAGTTTATAACACAAAACTTCCGGTTCTGGATAAGGATGATAACAAGGTAGCGGATTATAATTTTTATTTGAGAATTAATCCTAATAAGAATGATGTTCCATTCATTGGAGATTTCTCCCTTAAAAAGACAGTTGTATTAAACTCTACTTCGGATTTTAATTGTGGAGGAATGGGAATTATTGGAGTTGCTAATATGATTACCCTATTTAACTTCTTCAAGGTAGAGGTAATTAAAGACGAAAATGCGACATGCGACCCTGCTGGAAGGTATACATATATTTACTTAAAAGAAGCAGATAAAAGTAGCATAGAACAGGTAGGTAATTCTTGCTATGATTTTAATATTGCGAATTGTGAAGCCCTAGAGGTTACCGAAAAAATGATGCTTGAAAATCTGGCCGATTTCCAGAACGGATAAAATGGATTTACGTCTTCTTTATGCGGCGATTTTAACAATACTTCCTATAACAGAATTAAGGGTGGGATTGCCACTTGCAATTGCTTATGCTATAGATAACAATCTTCCAATCTATTCTGTTTTCCTAATGATTTTATTCTTAAATATCCTGGTTATATTTTTCATATTTTATTTCCTAGACAATCTTCACTCCCTTTTTATGAAATTTTCTCCCTATAGAAAAGTTTTTGGGGCGTTCATCAAAAGATTTAGAAAGAAGGTAGACAAATTTGAAGAAAGATACGAATCCCTTGGTTTCTTAGCGCTTGTGTTATTTGTCGCTGTTCCTCTTCCTGGAACGGGAGCGTGGACGGGTTGTTTACTAGCCTGGCTTTTGGATTTAAGGAGAAGAGAGAGCATCATTGCAATCTCTTTAGGAGTTATAATCGCAGGAATACTAATTCTTCTTGGTACGCTTGGCGTTCTTAGAATTTTTGGATAGTGAAGATTTACCGTATATAAATTTAAAATCCGAATAGAATGGGATCTGTTTTATTCTAAATAACTTAACTTCCCAAAACCATATTCCAACAACAAAAAGGGTACTCAAAAAATACCAAAAGGTTATATGGGTAATCTCAAAAAAAGCGAAATTACTAATAAAAAGGAATCCGAGAAGCACAATCCTTAGAATATTAATGATAAAAAATACAGAAAATGCAAACAAAACCATTTCCATCCTCTTTTTTATCTTGATGTCCGGAATGGATAGATTAAGAATGAAAAGAAGATAATATGCAGAACCCGCAATACACGCGTTTATAATTTCAAATGAAATATTATTCACAAAAATATTTGCCCCAAATAATGAAGCTTTAGCCAATAAACTAAATAAAAGGTAAGTTGAATAAATGGTAATTGGAGTAAAAACAAGATAGAAAATAAATAAGTTTGGGACTACAATAACAATCATTAACAGGTATCTAATGAAAATATCCGTAAACTTATTCATTAAACTAAAAGAAAAACGAAGTTTAAAGGATTTACTCTTTCCTTGCAACTCTGATTGCCACGATTATGATTACGACTACAAGGATAACATTAATTGCTCCGATTAACCATAAGTACCAGTTATCTCCGAAGATGCTTGAAAGAGAAAAGCTTCCACTTCCATCAATTGTAACCGAAACTGGTTGGCTAAGTGCTAACTGTCCGTTTGACAATAGTTCAATATTGAAAGTGTTATCTCCCTTTGCGTCATTGTTAACCTTGATTGTGATTAAAACCTCTTGAGATTGTCCTGATGCAAGTGTCAATGAGCTCTGACTTACAGTTGCTGCAGATGCCCAACTTCCGTAACCAGCAGCGCCTACAAGATAGGTAACAGTGCTTGTTCCGGTGTTTGTTATGCTTGCTTTGATAACCAAATCCTGGCCAGCTTTTCCTCCGGACTGCATAGAAGCGCTAACAACTACATTTCCTGAAGTTGGAGAGGTACTGCAACTTCCTTCAACTTTTAATGCAAGGGTATACTTAGAATCATCATCTTCTGAATTTTGGTAAACATCGTTATCATCGTCTAAGACTGTTAAAATTATTGGGTAGTATTTTTCTGCTGCGCTTGAA
>Ga0268276_1002982_pt1 | contig 13697 bp, 11 predicted proteins | sample saktaG_4_FD_190145 | JGI IMG/M metagenome (GOLD analysis project Ga0268276, IMG submission 190145) | Saline water microbial communities from Sakinaw Lake, British Columbia, Canada - sak_2010_1_5_45m | ecosystem: Environmental > Aquatic > Non-marine Saline and Alkaline > Saline ...
ACTATTGGGGTCAGATAATTAAGGCCTGTTATCTTGGTGAAAAAGAACCAATAGTTAAATGGAAGGAAATATTTTGCGAAATTGAAAGAATCAAATATAAGTTAAACGCCTTAAAAATTGAGAAAGTCCATATTAAAGGGGAGGGGATTGATTTAACGGTTGGAATAGGTCCGGGACGAAGATGGATTGGAGGAAGCGGCCGAAATATTCCCAGTTTTGAAATATTTATTTCACCGGATTGGCGATTAACTGAGGGAACAGTTGAGTTTAATCAACCATTATATAGGTATGGAATGTTGATTGAAGGCATTAAACTAATGTTTAACAAAGGAGTTGTGACCAAGGCGTCGGCCTCAAAAAATGAAAAGTTGCTTAAAGAGATAATTGCGGCTGATTCGGGCTCAAACAAAATTGGCGAGTTTTCTTTAACCGATTCTCGCTTTTCCCGAATTGACAAATTTATGGGAGAAACGCTGTTTGATGAAAATATGGGAGGGAAATATGGTAATGTTCATATTGCGTTGGGGAAAGCCTACAAAGATTCATATCCAGGCAATCTGATTCATCTTGCAAAAAAAACTTGGCAAAAATTGGGATATAATGATTCAGTAATTCATACCGATATTATTTCTACCACTAAAAGAACGGTAGTGGCCAGCTTAATTGATGGTACGCGAAAAATTATTTATAAAGACGGACGCTTTACAATATAGTTTTTGATAATTATGACCTTACAAAAAATTTTTAAAACAGAAAACATTATTAAAGTTACTCCTGAAGAAACTTTGTCAAAAACGTTTTCTTGCTTGTCTTCGTCGCACGATTCCGCCTTTGTCTTTAATGATGATGATTTCTTGGGTGTGGTTAACCCCTATTATTGTCTCATTAAAAAATCTTACCCAAATAATACCAAAGTGAAAAATTGCTTGATTCATCCGCCGAAAGTTGATATCAATTATTCATTAAAAAAAGTTGCCCAGCTGATAATTGATTCCAAAATTCACTATTTACCTGTTTTTTCCAATAATAAATTTTGCGGTATTATTTCCGCCCGGGGACTTCTTTCTGCTATAACAGATTCTCCCGAATTGAAGATAAAAATAGGAGAAGTGTTAAAACAAAAAAATTCCTTAATTTCAATCTACGAAGATGATTTTATTTCAACCGCCTTAGCTCTTTTTAAACAATACCGGATATCAAAATTAGTGGTTGTTTCCCGCGATTTTAAACTCCGAGGGATTTTAGCCTATTTTGATTTAATCTCATACCTTTTAAGCCCAAAAGAAAAACAGCATTTTGGGACGAGAGAAGGCAATAAAATTCCTCTTTTAAAAAGGTGTGTGAGGAATTTTATGAAAACAAACGTTTTAACATTAACCACGGAAGACAGATTAGATCAGGCAGCGGAAAAGATATTAGAAAACCACATTGGCAGTATTATCATAATTGACAAGGAGCGGCGTCCGATTGGTATTATTACTACTCACAATCTTCTTTCGACTTTTATTGGACAAAAAAATTTACCCCGTATTCAATTAATCAGCGAAGACCTTTCCCAAAAAAGCGGGCAAATAGTTTCGGGGTTTGTCCGATTGATAAATAATCAGTTAGCAAAAATGAGGAATGTTTCGCAAGCAAAGTTTTTAATTAAAGAGAAAAAAACACCCGGCGTTTTTAAAGCGGTCCTTTCCCTTTTATCAAAGGACAATCGGATGAAAGTAATTAAAAAAGAAGGTAAGGATTTGGAGGAAGTTTTATCGTCCTTTGTCAAAAAATTCCGCTCTCTTAAATCAAAAAAAGTTGATAAGGATAAAAATGTTTATTAACTCTCAATTTACTTGTCTTTGGCTAGCTCAAACATTATCGCAGATTGCTACTAATACTTTAATCTTTTTTATCGGCTTTTTTGTTTATAAAAAGACTACTTCCAATATGGCGGTATCCTTGACGCTTTTAGCCTTTATAATTCCCTCTTTGGTAAGTAGTGTTTTGGCCGGTGTGGTTGTTTGCCGAATGGGAAAAAAATGGGTTCTTTTTTTAAGTAATCTTTTTAGAGCTGTAATTGTTTTTTTAATGTTCTTTGCCGAAAAGAATTTTTTTTATCTTTACGGGCTAATTTTCCTTATGGCCTTAACTGCCCAATTTTTTGCTCCGGCAGAATCTTCAATTATTCCTCAGTTAGTGCCAAAAGATAAGTTAATCACTGCCAATGCTTATTTTTCAACTACTGGTAATTTAACTTTAATTGCCGGTGTGTTTCTTTCGCCAATTTTATTTAAACTATTTGCCTACAAAACGGTTTTTTTTATTTTTTTTATGTTTTTAACTGCAGCCGCTAGTATTTATTTTTTAAGGCTCAAAGAACCTTTATTTTACACGAACTTTAAACAGCCCATTGAAGGTTTAGTTAAAAAGTTTCAGTACCATCTTAGCTTTATCATTAAAAACTTTATAAAAGATAAAAAGATCAATCAGAATGTTTTCTATATTATTCTTCTTCAGGTAGTGCTTTTCGTTCTTATTACTTTGGCGCCGGGATTTGCTGACAAAATTCTTCAGGCGCCGATTGAAGACTTATCTTTTTTAATTATTTTTCCTACGGCCGTTGGGTTTGTGATGGCGGCTTTTGTTATTCCTTGGTTTAAAAAAATTAAAGAGAAAGCACTGATCCGGGGATCGTTTTTTGGAATCGGCTTAGTTTTTTTAGCAATCTTTGCGATTTCACAAATTACCCGAACAAATTTTTCTTTTTTAAATGGATTGAAGTTTCTGAATTTCTTTCTATTAATCTGTTTTGGTTTTTTTTCAGAGCTGGTTATTGTGATTGCTTACGCCGGTTTACAAAAGGAAACGCGGGTGGGGAAGAGGGCCGGTTATTTTGGTCTTTTAAATGCCTTTGTCAATTTAGCTTCAATAATTCCCATTCTCCTTTCTGGTATTTTATCTGATATGTTCGGGGTGGATAAGATTGTTTTATTGTTGGGATTGGTGTTTTTAGGGTTGAGCGTAACACAGTCCCGATTTGTTTATAGTTGTAAAAATTGAATTAAATAATAATGTTAGAGCAAACCGCAGAGCAATGTGGGGTTGTTGAAATAGAACAAATGAGAGGACAATATGAACAAGTATTTCTTGATCTGGCAGGAGGCAGCGGACGAGGTTCTTTAATAGAAGCAAGAAAAGAGAAAAATGAAAAGACGCTTTTTGTAGTTTTAGATAAAACGCCGGTTGTTTACGAGGAAGAGCTTCCTCCGAACTTTCAAACTTTTAGATGGCTCTTCGATCCATTAAGCCCTTTGGGAAATATCATTCCTTTTTCTGGAGTTGATCGCGTAACAGCCTGTTATACCATGGGAGAATTAATAACCCAATTACATTCGCCAAGACAAACTAGTGATGAAACAGCTAATCAATTTGCACAAAGAAAAGCTTTATGGAGAAAGCTATTTAATTCTCTTTTTTCTTCGTCCGCGTCTCGGACGCCCGAGACGCTTGAGGCATTGGTTGAGGGAGAGGTGGCTTTTTTGGCGGCCAGCGCAGGTTCAATTTCATCCAGCAGTCCTCGTCTTCAAATCGATCATGAAACATTAGCTTTGCTTGAAGACGATAGCGTTGTTAATAAAATCAGGCGTGGTTATTATTTTTCAGATGAGCGATGTAGTAGATATAAACGCTTTCCAGACAACCAAGCTGACATGTTTGCTTACGTTAGGTTAATTATGGCTGCTCATCATTCTTTAAAAGTGGGTGGAACATTACAAATAATTGAACCGGAAACAAACATTTTGATAGCTAGAACCATAATCTTAAGAAAACCAAGTTTATTTGATTACCAATGGAGGGATGACTGCGTTTCGTTAAGTAGAAGTTTTAGCCAGTGGAGTGAAAAACTACCTTTATCACCTTATATGATTTCAGCCGTAAAAATCAGAGATTAGCAGATTACTAGGATTTTAAACTTATTTCATTTATATCACGATTGTAGAGTGATTTTGGAATTCGAAGAATCGATTCATTGGGGTTAATAAAGCTGGTTTATCAGGTGAGAGAGATTTGTTTAGCGGGTTTGTTTTGAATGTAGGTAATCTAGAGGACATGGAGAAATATTAAGATATTGAAAAAAACCTAGTCACTTAATTTGCCTTTAACAGTTTCTTGTTTTATACTTAATAAATCATGTTACCTGTTCTTTTAGACCTAAAATTCGTCAAAATCTACACCTTCGGCGTGTTTTTAGTGCTGAGTTTCTTTTGGGGGATGTTTTTGCTGTGGCGAAGTATAAAATTGACCTCGTACAAAGAAGAGGAGATTTTTGACAGCCTATTTATTGCTCTTTTTGGCGGTTTGTTTTTTGCCCGATTATTTTATGTCTTATTAAATTTTTCCGACTTCGGTTTTAATCTGTTAAAATTTATTCTTATTAACGGTTATCCCGGTTTATCTTTATTTGGAGGTTTATTAGGTGGCTTTTTGTCACTTTATCTTTATTTTCAACTGAAGAAAGCCGATCCTTTAGCGGTCATTTCTTATTTTATGCCCTCGGTTTTTATCTCCTTGGCCATTGGGAAAATTGGCAGTTTTATTGCCGGGATTGATGTGGGCACGAAGACAAAATTCTTCCTCAGCGTTAATTATTTGGGTTTTGATGGGAGGCGCCACTTGGTGGGGCTTTATGAGGGATTGTTTTTTGGTTTGGGAGCCTATATTTCTTATAAAATTCTTTTAGCGGTAAGGCGGGAAGTTTTTCCCAAAAGCTTTGTTTTTTATTTTTTCTGCTTTTATTTTTCAACGGTTTCTTTATTGCTTGACAAACTCAAAGCCAATCATTTATACTTTTTTGGTCGAAGCTTTAATTTGTTTTTTTCTTTGATTCTAAGCTTTGTCTTTGCTATTTATTTTATTTATTTTTTGGGAAGACAACCGTCTTTTCAAGAGCAAATGGACAAAGCCTTTAATAGTTTAAAGCTTTCGTTTATCAATTATGGCCAAAAAACTTACCAAATTATTACAGGAAAAATTAAAAAAGGAGTTGATAAAACAAGAGAAAGAATTGACAAAAAGGATTGAAGAGTTAAAAAAAGGCGATCCTTTTTTAGATCCGGATCATGTGACCGATAACGCCGCGATTGATACTGATGTTAGAGAACAAGTAGGCCATGAGACGATTGAAGCTCAGGTTTTGGCTCTTCAGAAAAAGCTTGATCAAATAAGAGTTGCGTTTAAAAAAATAATTAAAAAAAAATATGGTTTTTGTGAACGTTGTCAAACACCAATCCTAATCCAACGGCTCAAACTTCTTCCCGAGGCAAGGTATTGCGTTGAATGCGAAAAAAGATTAACAAAGTGACATTAAAAACTTGATCTTCTTAATAGCTTATTATTAGAAGCAGTAACCAAGGTTGGACAAAACCTAATAACAATACTCAAACATCCAGTGGTTGAGGATATTTATTGACTTTTCTTGTCCGATCGTACACGAAAGTGCTAATGGTATATCGAAGTTTTTTTATTGTCCTAACATTTCAATATTCAATTTTTGTTGTCTATAGTCTGTTGACATATATTCTCAGCAAGTTTTAAACTTCATTTATGGAAACGAAAGTTACTAAAGAGAGAGATAAAAAAATAAAAGAAAAATTTAAAACAGGAGAAGTGGTTGAGATAGTGGTTAGAGCTTTGGCAGTTATTGGTATTGTTGGTACCTCGGTTGTTTTCCCCAATTTTCCCATAGTTTTGGGAACAATTATTTCTTTGGCTAAAGAACTTAGAGAGGGAAGAAAAATTGAGAAATATAAGATAAAAAAGGCTTTAATGGGTTTACAAAAAAGAAAAATCTTAGGAATAGAAGAGTTAGACGGTCAGATAGTTATCAAAGTCAAAAAGTTTGGTAAGTCGTTGATAATTAAATATTCAATAAGAGAGTTATTGAGTTATAAATTAAAGACCAAAAGCTGGGATAAGAAATGGCGATTGGTATTGTTTGACGTTTCCGAGGAAGAGAGAAAGAAGAGAGATTTTTTAAGAAGGACACTTAAGTGGCTCGGTTTTATTACCTACCAAAAAAGCGTCTTTGTTTTTCCATATGATTGTAAAAAAGAAATTGTCTATTTGAAGAAAATCCTTGAGGGAAAATATGATATTAAATATTTAGTAGCAGAGGAAATAGATGATGCTGAAAGGTTAATGAAGTATTTTGAATTATTCAACTCTACGACTATGAATCGTTCCGATTGAGTCGGGACTTGGTTCATAAGTAAATCAAAACCACAAGATTTAAAGTTATAGAAAGGTTTATAAGAAAGAAAATTGACTTTTAATGTACGATCGTACATTAAAAGTGAAAATATGTAAATTAGTCAATAAAACCTAATTAATTAATAGATTAAAAGAAAAATATGCTATATTTATTTTATGACCGATATTCCTTCAGCCACGCTTTTTAATTACTTTATCTTTCTTTTGGTCCCTTTTATTTGTGGTTATATCGCCAAAAAAATTAAAATTTCACCCATTGTTGGGTATATTATTGGCGGTTTGGTTTTGGGAAATGTTTTTGAAGGGATGATTTCTAAAGACGTGGTTAACCATTTCGCTTATTTTGGTATAATTTTCCTTCTTTTTACTTTAGGTCTTGAAGTTAACTTTGATCAAATTTTAAGACTAAAACGGTTTATTATCTTTGGGGGACTGCTTCAACTTCTTTTTACTATAATTTCTATATTTTTCTTAAGCCTTTTATTTGGTTTTTCACCACTTATCTCATTTTTAATCGGAGTGGCTCTTTCCTCATCCTCAACGACTTTAGTGGCTAAGATTCTCCAGGACAGGGGAGAGGAGGCTTCTTTAGTGGGTGAAATTGCTTTAGGTATTTTAATGTTTCAGAACTTGGCTTTTATTCCGTTTTTAATCATTTTTAACTCAATTACCTCAAACTCAATTTCCTTACTAATACTTACTAAAGATATAATCTTCGCCCTAGTTAAGACAAGTTTAATTATTGTTTCTCTTTATTATTTTGGTCAGAAACTCATTCCAATACTTTTCAATAAAATGGCTAAAATATCAAGGGAGCTTTTGAATCTTTTTATTATCCTCTTTATTTTTTTTGTCACTTATCTTTCACTTGTTTTACAAATACCGATTTTAATTGGTGTTTTTATTGCCGGTATTTTGGTTTCGCAAACCCTAGAACACTATCATATTTTTTCCCAGGTGCGGCCTTTGCGTGATCTTTTGGCAGTGGTTTTTTTTATTTTTATCGGGCTTAACATTAAGTTTAATTTAGTTTTTTTCAGTCTGCCAAAAATAATTGTTTTTAGTTTCTTGGTAATTTTTGTAAAAGCGATCATTATTTTTTTCATTTTTTTATTTTTGCGCTTTCATTCCCGGACTGCCTTTTCCTTGTCTCTTTTTCTTTTTCAAATTGATGAAGACGCTTTTATTCTTATGTTTTCTGCTTTAACAAATAAGGTAGTTAGTTATGAAGATTTTCTCTTTGTTAGTACCGCGCTTTTACTTACTTTAACGTTAACGCCGATTTTTATTAAAAATAAAGAGATCATTTACTACAAGTTTCGCCGTTTAATTAAGAAATATCTTCCTTTTGCTGAAGATTTCATTAGGTTAAGAATCGACCGTAATATTTCGCCGATTGACGTTTTGGGGCTTTCCGACCATGTAGTGATTTGTGGTTATGGTCGTGTTGGCGGAGATGTTGGTCGGGCACTAATGGGAGCTAACATTCCCTTTGTGGCGATTGATTATGATTTCCAGGCAGTAGAAAGAGCCAGGAAAAAGGGGACCAATATTATTTACGGCGATCCAACAGATATTGATATTTTAGATTATGCCGAAGTGGATAATGCGGCTATATTAATTTCCGCTGTGCCAGAAAAGTTTTCTCAAGAGGCGATTGTTCTAAACGCCAAGAAATTAAATCCCAAAATATTTATTATTACCAGAACCCACGAGAAAGATAACCAACAAAGGTTAAAAAGTTTGGGAGTGGATTTAATTATTCAGCCAGAATTTGAGGCTTCGCTGGCGATCATTAAAAAAGTTCTTTTTGCTTTTAAATTGTCAAGAGAAGAAATTTTAGCCAAAGTGAAAAGATTAAAATTGGAACATGGAATGGGATAAAAACTTAAAAATTAAATGGTCAAAAGAGCAAAATTGAAAATAAATCAATCTTTATTAACAAAGATAACCGTAGGTTTTATATGTCTTTATCTTCTTTTTCATTTCGGCAAATCATTTAAAAACTCTCTTTTTTTTACTCAAAAAGACCGGTTAAACGTTGTATTCTATGCTCATCAACAAACTTTTGTCTCTTTTGGATTAACTGACAAAGTTCATTACCTGGCTCACTTTGACAATAATCTTCTAGTTTTTGTTCCCGGGGGCTATGGCCGGTATAAAATTGGTTCTTTGGGTAAATTAGCCAATTTAGAAAAAAAACCCACCATTGTTAAAAATACCTTTTCATCGGTTGCTTCAACCTTCATTGATTTTTATTTTTATCCAAAAAAAGCTAAAGTTTACTCAGAAAGTGGTTCTTTTAATCTCAATCCATTGGAAATATTAAAAATTAATTATCAAACCAATGCTAATTTTTTTGATCGGGTATATCTTTTTTTTCTTTTGTTAAATAAAAGAAAAAGCGATTTTTCGCTTCTTAATACCGATTTTAATGTCGACGAAAAAAATAAATTTTACGAGGATGATTTTTTTACCAAATACCAAGGCTATTTTTATCAAAAATTCTTGCGTGATGAGAGAAAGAATTTACAGATTTATTACAAAAATTATAAGAGCGCTCAAATTTTAAATAGAATAATTGAGGGAGAGGGGATAAGGGTAGTTGATTTAACGACAATGGAAAGAAAAGAAAAGAATTGTCAAGTTATTGAAAATTCTTCGGCCAGGACAAGCTCAAAAACCGCCATTTTTTTATCAAAAGTTTTTAGTTGTAAAATAGAGAAAGGGGAGACGGGAGTGGGGGATTTGAGGATGATTTTGGGAGAGAAGCTGGAGAAGGAATGGGAATAAAGTAATTGACGATAGATGACAGAAGATGGAAGTTAGAATTTGAGGATAGAAGTTAGAACTATGTTTACTATAATTATTGTTATTATTTTTATCGTCTCGTTTGTTTTGTCTCTTTTATCAATGAAGGATTTGGGCTTTGCTGAGGAGTTAAAAAAGATATTAGATAGAAAGAGAATCAGAGGAACAATTGTTTTTTTTAAAAATAAAATTATTCACTATCCCGCTAAACGAGATCATTCTTCAAAATCATCCTTTTCTTCATCTAAAGTCGATTCAGGATAACATTCTTTTTCTTCAGCTTCCTTGGCCAATTCTTCAAGGTCTAAAGAAGATTCTTCTTTCTCAGTCTCTTCATCTGGTTCAGCCGCTTCTTCTTCGGTAATCATTATTTTCATATCCTCTTGTAAATTTTTAGGAAAAGAGGAATAATGCTTAACTTTTCTACCTCTTTTTTCTTCTTTAATAAATACGCCAACATTTCTTTTGGTAACTTCTTTTATAAAAGATATGTATTGAGTTTTAGCCTTTATAAAGAGAATCAATCTTTTGGAAATGTCATCTGGAAGAGCGCCGATATATTCATCGCTTGCTGTTCTTACCTCCACCTTTCTTTTTTTAATTTTCAAATAAACATTTTGACCGACTTTTAATTTGGCCAAAATACTGATTTGTCCTAAATTAATCAGAGAAACAACTCTAGTTTTTTCAGGAATTTCTACAAACATATTAGGGTCAAGAGAGAAATTGTCTTTTTGTTTATGTGTTACGTACCCTCTTTTTTTCAGAATTCTTATTTTGTCTAAATTGTTTAAAGCGATTTGATTCCCTGGTTGAATTTCTATAGCCTTAAGGTAAGCTTTTCTTGCTTTAGATAAATCACCTAATTGAATTAGGGCAAAGCCTAAACGAAGATACGAACCAAGATCGTCAGGAAACTCAGCGACTATTTTTTTATTGAAATTAATCGCCCTGCGCCAATCTCCAGACATGGCGGCTTCGATTGCTTGGTTTTTTAAAATTTCAACAAATGATTTCATGATTATTAATTGGATAAAAAGTATAATATAATAGTTTAATTAGTCAAGAGTTGGTTTTATAAAATGAGCGGACATTCAAAATGGTCAAAAATAAAGAGAGGAAAGGGTATTAAGGATGAGCAAAAAGGACAAATGTTTTCAAAGTTATCGCGCTTTATTACTTTGGCGGTAAAAGAAGGTGGCGGAATCAGTGATCCAGATAAAAATGTGAGACTTCGCTTGGCTGTTATGAAGGCAAAAGAATTCAACATGCCAAAGGAAAATATTGCTCGGGCGATTGAAAAAGCGAAAGGATCACAAGACGTGGATTTAAAAGAGATCGTTTATGAAGGGTTTGGTCAGGGAGGGGTTTCTTTAATAATTATCGCGGCCACAGACAATCCTAATCGTACTTTATCTGAAATCCGCAAAATTTTAGAACAAGCTGGAGGAAAATTGGGGTCGGCGGGATCAGCGCTCTATAACTTTGAAAAATGCGGGGTAGTCGTATTTGATAAACAAGCAATCAGTGAGAATATGGTTTTACAATTGATGGGTAAGATACAAGCTCAGGACATTGAGGAAGACGAAAGTAATTTTGTCCTCTATGTTCCTTTTGAGGAGTTGGGCCACGTAGAAAAAAACATCGACCAGGCTTTTCCGAAGCCAACTACGATTGATATTTTTTATCGGCCATTGACTACCATTGATATTTCTGACAAAGAAATTGCCGATAAAATTTTATCTTTAGTCGAAACTTTAGAAGAGCTTGACGATGTTCATAAAGTTTATGTTAATTCCTCGTTTTCTATATAGATTGTTCGACCGTGTAAGCAAACGTCAACGATTTGTTATCTCAACTTTAATTTTAACTCTTTTTATATTTGTGTCTTCATTTTTAACTTTTAATCAAATTAAATATTTTGTTTTTTTTGTTGCGGGAACAGTTTATTTTTTGACTTTTTTTTCCATCTTAGAAGGCGTTGAAAAAATTGAGTGGTTGACGCTATTTATCTTGCCGGTTTATTTTACGGTCGCCTTTGTCTTGTTTTATTTTTTATTGCCGGTGAGGTGGCTGACTAGGTTGCCTTTTATTATTATCTTTGGAATATCCATTTATGCTATTCTTCTTTCGTCAAATATCTTCAACGTTGGAGTAGAGAAGAGCCTCCAGCTTTTTAGGGCCGCTTTTTCAGTTAATTTTTTGTTTCTTACCTTAACTTTGTTTTTAATTTTTAACCTCGTCTGGTCGTTTCAGTTAAATTACTTTATTAATTTTGTATTAATTTTTCTTTTGACATTCCCGATTAATCTTCAATTTTTATGGAGCATTAACCCAAAAACTATTCTTGAGCCATTGATCATTAAATACTCCTTCTTGATTACCTTGATAATTGCCGAGATTGGTTTGGTTTTTTCTTTTGTGCCGATAAAGTCGACTCTTTTGGCAATTTTCCTAACGGCTTGTTTTTATAGTTTAATTGGTCTTTTTCAAGCCTATATAGAAGAACGTTTATTTCGAGAGCGCATTCGTGAATATATTTTTGTTTTTATTTTTGTTTTTATAATTACTATTTTATCGATCAGTTGGTAATGGTGGTGGATAAGAGAATAGGGAAGAGGGGACCCGCCTTTGTTCTGCTTAGCGGGACTTCGGCGGGCAAGGAAAAATTACGAACGTGTAATTACTATCCTATAGTATGTTTATATCCCATAATAATATGTAAATAATATGTTGAATTTGTGGATAATCTTTTATCAAACGAGATCAATTAGTGACAAAGAGAGAATCTTGAGTTCAATCTTGATACTTTAACTTGTTATAATCCTCCAAAACGTAGTAGATCGCTATCCAAAATAATCCCAAATTTAAGCTAAAAATTGTAAATTAGATTGATAGAATAGTCTAAAGACTGTCTTCTTTTGAAGACAGTCTTTAAAAGACTTTAGCCTCAAAATTAGGATTTTGGGTTGATAAAACAAGCTAACTATGACTAAAACCAAGATGAGAAGTTCTGAAGTTTTGACCTCGAAAATAACAATTTAGATTAATAATACAAGCTAAAATCAAGTAGAACAAGAGACCTGCTTCTAATAATTTTATCTTCAAAAATTATAGATTAGATTAATAAAACAATCTAAATTAAAGCAATTCGTATTATTAAGCAAATGAATAGCCTGATTGATAGTCCTTCGCGATCGAATTAAGAAATCGATGAGTCAAAAACGTTAATAAAAACAAACCAATCAGTTAATAACGGATTAACAAAAGAGTCAAATTAATGTAAGAGAAGAGATTATTACTCCTCTAATTATGGGTATCGACAATTCTAGGAACAACGAAAGGCAGGAGTTTGTATTACATGGATGCATGCCGAGGCGGGAAGCATAGTTATATAACGTCGTAAATTGTATCTTTTACGACGTCTTTAAGTTCAACCAGTGGAGAAGTGGGCAAAATTTGTAATTTTCAATTTTTAATTTTTATATTAATAATTTTGTTTTCTTACTTATTTTTCCTTGATTTCCCTGGTTTGTTCTCCCTAATTATGTCTGGTCAGAATCCTCATCTACAGAATACTACAGGATACTAATAGGTGAGTGTTTGGGTTGTTATAATAGTCTATCCTCTGCTCTACTCTGACAGTTTTTAGGATAGGTGATTGAGTGGGTGTTAAAAAAAGTTAGACAATATCGTTGATAAAATAATTTTTTTTGATATACTTCAAAATTAAAATTGTAGTCGTTTGGTTTTTGACTTAGGTAAACAAATTATGGCTAAACCGGAAGACGTGTCCCAAGGAATAATAGATCTCTCACCAGAGCTTCAAGGTTTTGATCAGGAAAGGTTTCAGACTTCTTTAAAACAAATTATTAATACGCTGGGAGGTTGGGAGAGAGACTTAAAGCCGGAAGGTGAGATTGAAAAAGAAGACAGTTTTTATAAACTTCAGCGAGAGGTTATTTTAGGATTCTCTGACTTAACCGAGCCAGAACAATTTTTATTTAACCGATTGATCGATCTTTTTGCCATAAAGCATCAAGTCGGGGCAGAGAGTACAGATCGATTTGAACGAACATTCACTAATCCGATTGGAAAATTAATTGGTTTTTTGGGACCTTTGGGAGTTAGTAAAAGCACGATAGCTAGATTTTTGAGAAAAGATCTTGCAGACGATTTTCCTATTAATGAAATAAGAGAACCGCACTTAGAAAATTTATTTTGGCGTCCTTCCCAAAAAAAGGCAAAATATATGTTAGCTTCACAAACTTTTTTTCTTTTGGCCAACATAATGTCTGATATTTTAGCAAAAGGTAAGGAAGGTCTTTCAATTTCTGACACTAGTACATTAACGGATATACTGATGTGGGTAGATTGGTATCATAAAACCAATCGATTTAGTGATGAAGACTACCAAACTTACCTCCAGTTAGTTTGTCTTCTTAAAGATATAATTCCCAAGCCTGATTTATTAGTTACCCTTTTACCAGATTCGATTAACAATCTTAAACAGGGAGTAATCAATCGTGCTCAAGCAGAAGGAGAACGTATCCAAGAAGAAGCCTTGATAGAAGACCTGAGCATTGAGGTGGCCAGGGTTGAACATTTAGTTGATCGGGGCGGATTTGAAG
>Ga0268276_1002983_pt1 | contig 13694 bp, 6 predicted proteins | sample saktaG_4_FD_190145 | JGI IMG/M metagenome (GOLD analysis project Ga0268276, IMG submission 190145) | Saline water microbial communities from Sakinaw Lake, British Columbia, Canada - sak_2010_1_5_45m | ecosystem: Environmental > Aquatic > Non-marine Saline and Alkaline > Saline ...
CTATCCAGGCCCGGATGTACTGGCAGCCCTTGTCCTTGAACAGCTAAAGGCCGCTATTGAAGCACAGTTCCCGAAAGAGAGCATTCCCGATCCATTAGATAGAGAAGCCCTCGATCACGAAGCCTTCGCCGAAAGCCGCCGCAGAACCTACATTAGTCGTCCCGGTTACTTTGAGGTACTCGACCATCATTGTAATGAAAATGGCAAACCCCGTTTGTTGCTTGGTGATTCCGGTAGTGGTAAATCGGCTTTGTTGGCTAACTGGGTTGAGCATTGGAGAAAAGCACATCCCACCGACTATATTTTTCAGCATTATATTGGCGGTACTTCTGACAGCGCCATACACTGGAAGCTGATGACCCGCCTGATGGAGGAGATCAAACGCTGGGCCAATGATCCTGATGAGGTGCCCCGCTCCAACGATGACATACTAAGGGATTTTCCCCTTTGGCTTTCAAAAGCAAGGATAAAAGCAGAGCTCGATGGAATTCGTTTCATTGTTGTGATGGATGCCCTTAACCAATTGGAGGATAAAGATCATGGCAGGTTATTAGGCTGGCTGCCGGAACAGCCTTTTACAGGGGCATTAAGGCTCATAGTCTCTACCCTGCCCGGTGAAACGCTAGAGGTATTGGAACAACGGAATTGGCAAACACTCACCATCAAGCCGCTCACAAATGATGAACGAAAACAATTGATCGTTGAGTACCTGAAAAGATTTAGCAAAAAACTTGATGTACCCCGCCTCGAACGTATCTCTGCAACACCTGCTGCTGCCAATCCACTCTATCTAAAAATATTATTGGATGAATTGCGCGTGACTGGTACGCATGATAAATTAGATGAACGCCTGGATGATTACCTTGCAGCAAAAGACATCCCAGGCTTGTTAGGGAAAGTACTCTTCCGTTACCAACGAGATTATGAACATGACCGCAAAGGATTGGTAAAGGACGCGCTAGGGATGATCTGGGCAGCACGTCGTGGACTCACAGAGGCTGAACTCCTGGAATTATTAAAGCCAGATAACCTGCCCCAACTGCCATTGGCAACATGGGCTCCTTTACATGCTGCTTTAGAAGAAAGCCTGGTGGACCGAGGTGGAATCCTAAACTTTGCTCACGACTTCCTGCGTACAGCAGTGAAAACTGCATTTCTACCGGATCTTGATGCAACCGATGATTACAGGATAGCTCTGGCCGATTATTTTGAAGCCCAATCCCCAACTGAACGTAGTTGCGATGAACTCCCATGGCTTTTGTGGAAAGTTGAATTATTTGAACGCTTGAGACACTGCCTTCTTAACATTGACCATTTCCTTCTTATTTTTGAACGGAACAGGAATGAGCTTCGCCAATACTGGGTTGATCTGGGCGATGAAACAACCATTGGCCAACCTTATTTGGATTCGTTTAATCGGTGGGTTGACAATCCTGAATTGGAATATATATATATATCCTTTGCGGCCAACGAACTGGCTTTTTTCCTTCATGATGAATTATCTCTTTATAAAGAAGCCGAACCCTTACTGGAGCGGACGCTAAAGATCAATGAAAAGAGCTATGGCATGGATCATCCCACGGTTGCCAGTAGTCTCAACAACCTTGCCCAGTTGCTACAGGCCACCAACCGCCTTGGAGAAGCTGAGCCGCTGATGAAAAGGGCACTTCAAATAGATGAGCATAGCTTTGGGAAAGACCACCCGAACGTTGCCATTCATCTCAACAACCTTGTGGGATTGCTTAAAACCACTAACCGCCTTGTCGAAGCTGAGCCGCTGATGAAAAGGGCACTTCAAATAGATGAACATAGCTTTGGGAAAGACCACCCGAAAGTTGCCATTCGTCTCAACAACCTTGCGCAATTGCTTCAAGTGACCAACCGCCACGGTGAAGCTGAGCCGCTGATGAAAAGAGTTATTAAAATATTTGAAAAAAGCCTTGGTGGCAATCATCCTAATGTGGCAACAAGTATAAATAACCTTGCGTTATTGCTTCAAACCACCAACCGTCCCGGCGAAGCTGAACCGCTGATGAAAAGGGCACTTCAAATAGATGAACATAGCTTTGGGAAAGACCACCCGAAAGTTGCCATAGATCTGAACAACCTTGCCCAGTTGCTACAGGCCACCAACCGCCTTGGCGAAGCTGAGCCGCTAATGAAAAGGGCACTTCAAATAGATGAACAAAGATTGGGGAAAGACCACCCGGATGTTGCCAGAGATCTCAACAACCTTGCGCAATTGCTTCAAGCCACCAACCGCCTTGTCGAAGCTGAGCCACTGATGAAAAGAGTTATTAAAATATTTGAAAAAAGCCTTGGTGGCAATCATCCTAATGTGGCAACAAGTATAAATAACCTTGCGCTATTGCTTCAAGCCACCAACCGCCTTGTCGAAGCTGAGCCGCTGATGAAAAGGGCGCTTCAAATAGATGAACAGAGCTTTGGGAAAGAACACCCGAACGTTGCCAGAGATCTCAACAACCTTGCACAATTGCTTAAAGCCACCAACCGCTTTGGTGAAGCTGAGCCGATGATGAAAAGAGTTATTAAAATATTTGAAAAAAGCCTTGGTGGTAATCATCCTGATGTGGCAACAAGTATCAACAACCTTGCGCTATTACTTCAAGCCACCAACCGCCTTGTCGAAGCTGAACCGCTAATAAAAAGGGCACTTCAAATAGATGAACAGAGCTTTGGGAAAGACCACCCTAAAGTTGCCACAGGTCTCAACAACCTTGCGAATTTGCTTTACGCCACCAACCGCCTTGGCGAAGCTGAGCCACTAAGCCTGAGGCATGTTGAAATTATTATCAATCTTACCCGTGTCACAGGCCATCGGCATCCGCACCTTGAAGAAGCTATTAATAATTATACCACCATACTTCAAGCAATGGGATGGAGTAAAGAACAAATTATTGCTCAATTGAGAAAAATAGCGCCTGAATTTTTTGATAAATAGAAACAATATGAAGAAGTTCAGTAATTGGTCTAAACAATCACTCTTTTCATTAGCATCATGAAAGCCCTCTCCATCTGATTGTACGTTTCATCGATCTGAAGGAGGTTGATTATGTCAGCATATATCCGTTTGACGTCCTTACCTGACTGGTAGTATTTGCCTTTAAATGACTGGATAATCTGCAAACATTCATAGTCGGAATTCTTATCAAATTTGTTCTTCACTTTATTGAAAATTCCTTCATCAACCTTAGAGAGAATAAATTCCTTTTCTTCCTCTTTGATTTCGAGATCTGCATTGGCGGCAGAGATGAGAAAAAAAGTCAGAAATTCATCATAAGACCAATTTTCATATTGCTGTGTCATGAATTTTTGATTAGGTTCGAATTATTGACATCACAAATATATTAAATTCTTAGTTAAGGGGAACTTCTATATAAACATCACCTATTATTTTATATATTTGAATGGTAAATGGTTAACTTAATATAAATCAATTAGTCAATTTTTTCCCGATGAAAAAAATAGCTCTCCCTTTTTTCGTTCTGGCCTTGTTGTCATGCTTTTCAAGCTATCCGCAAAATCGCGGAAATCAAGCTTTTACTTCGATGCCGGCTCCTTCATTGATGCAAACTATTATAAAACCGGGAGGTGGGTACTCTTCGGGCGGACTGGGTGGAGTTGGGGGTGTGTCTTTTGATGCGACTGCACACCCGGGGGATGGGATTGTGATCTCTTCTCTGGCATTTTCTTACGATCCAAGCCAACCTGACGGATATCGGTTCCTGCTGGAAGTCAACAACAAGCAAATTGCAGTCCCTCTGCATGACTGGCTGCTGATCCCCATTGCCCGGTATGTCAACAGCGGGTACAACTCATGCTTCACTTATTTTGGAGCGCTGAAGGATAAAAGCGCCGAAAAGGTCATTCTTGATAACGATGGCCATATCCTGAACTATCACCCCGCCTTTTTCAATACCCTGCTCGGTCTCCGGCTGGGTGATATGGATCTGCTGATGATGTACGAATTTGTTACCGATCCGCCCATGGAAAATGGGAAATATATCCTGGGAGCCGGGGAGGAGATGCCTGATGTCAGCGCAAATGAATCGGGCTATTACCGGCTGATCCGCCATTTTAATATGGCAATGGATGAAACCGGCCAGCAGTACCGTTCTTACCTGATCTCCGATTACAAACAGGATATTGCATTCAGCTTCCCCAGCGATACATTGATCATTACAGGATTTCCGTATTATTACTGCTGGAAATATGTAGCCGATGATCCCGATTTTGATTCCGAGAAGGAACAAAACAAGATCACGGAAAAGATCAATGGACAAATCACTGTAAAATCGGAAGAAAACGGTGGCTCAAGAAGAAATGCAATCATTGATCTGTTGCTGGAAACGGTGGTTGAATATAATGAAGGCTATCGTTTTTATGATGCAGGAACGATAGTTGACCTCACAAAGCTCCCGGCAACCGGGAATCAACGCAGAACACTCCTGGAAAAATATTCCACTGAGTCGTTGTGGGAGGCCCTTGTGAATACAAAGGTAAATATGCGGTTTTACGATATCGTATTCCTCGAGCGGCTGAGCAACAGGATGTCTGATCCAGATCTGATCCGCAGCGCCATTCCGCATGTGTGGGACGCAACAGTGAACACCATGCGGTATGGAGCCTTTTTCCGGTATCTGAGACAGAATTTTCCTGACCAATGGGATGCTTTAATATTCTCTATTTCGTCAATAAAAGTGACTCCTTCAGTAAAAACCCCCACCGTGATGTATCCAAAAGAAAACAGCGTTATAAGGACCCTGATCCAGGCCAGACAATGAATCCGCCGCACTTTTTTATCAGCTTCTCATCGCGCGATATTCCCGCCGTAAGGGAGATCATGGCAGCGCTGGACTACCAGGGCTTTACCTTCTGGGACTATTCCAATGATGTGCAACAGATTGAAACAGGAACTCAAATTGATCAGCGGCTATTCACAGAGATCGACAAATGCGACTATCTGCTGATGGTTGTGAGCAGGAACAGTGTCGATCCCTCTATCGGAAGATTTACCATCAGGGAACTGGAATATGCACTTGGGAAGGGAATGCACAGAGAGGGAAAGATCCTACCGGTTCTGTTGACTGATCATACGCCTGAAATTTTCTCCGGCCCTTTCAGAGAGTTAGAAAACGACAAACACGAAGAGTTTGTTACCGGACAGGTTGATTCCCTGATCAATCTTATCATCTCAATCTGCTATCATACAAATACAGACTTCAAACCATACATCAGGGCACATCCCAGGCTGCCTTTCAGAGAATTATTCACCGAAGAGGTGCTGGAAATCGGGAAGGCGCTGAAGAACAACTATTACGTGGAACTGATGCGCATCATCAGTGAGTTCAGCGGGTACTATCAAAAGGGGAACTACCAAACTGCATACTTGCTGATCACTCACTTTATCTCCTTTTGTTCGTGGAGGATCCCGGAATATGCACCGGTATACCCCTATATAGCAAAGGCAGTGTGTGAACAGGATCTTTGCCTGGACGCTCTGGCGGAAAACAGTTACCGGAAAGCACTTGAACAATCACCTAATAACCCGGATGCCCTGGGAGGAGTGGGGGTTGTCTGCATGCAGACAGGGCGCTACGAAGAGGCAGCAGAGTACTCATTACGGGCTTCACAGAACAGCAAGGAGAAGCAGGTGGTGAACGAACGCCTGAACCAGCTCGTAGCAAAATCTCTGACCTCACAAGTTCTTAGTTCAGATGAATCGGCATTTATTCTGGATTTTGATATATCAGGATATACTGAGCCGGAAACGAACCGGATACTCTCGCTCAAGGCGATCTTCTGTCACCGGATGAAAAGATACCATGAAGCCGACCGGTTTTTCAAAGAAACGGGGATAAACAACCTGCCCGATCCTGTTTCTGCCATCTATTATTTTCTGAACAGATCGGCACTAAATGACCCATTTGCGGAGTTAAAAAGCCTGTTGCAGTTTTTTATCACATCAGACAGATATCTAGGCTTCAGGAACCGGTTTTACATCTACCTGGCCGAACTCTTTTATAACAAGGGGGAGTTGGATAAATTCAGGAACGTCTTTGAAACACATCTTCTAACTGCTGAAAGGAAGACCCGGGAGACTGCACTCCGCTACATCCGGCTATTAAAAAACATCGGGATCAGGAATGATGTGGAAAGAGCAAAACGGGAATGCGAACGTTATATTGAACAATACATGAAACTATTACCTGAAAACAGATCCGACTATTACTATGACGGCTTTGCCCGGTTCCTGCTCGGCCAGATGGAACAGGCACAGTACGATTATGAGCGGTCGGGGAAGTTTGATGTATTTTACAGTGAGGTGGAAGAACCGTTTTGATCGTTTTGGGAGTGTTTGGTAAGATTTTATTCGCAAGATACGAAGTGAAGAACTTCAGAAACGTCGCATCAAACTTGAAATAATTGACCTGCGCTGGGGGGTGGATACCACCTCCATGGAGCTGGAAGACGAACGTGAGACCAATGTACTGAAAGTATGCCTGGATGAGATTAAGCGTTGCAGGCCTTTTTTTATAGGCTTGCTGGGCGACCGCTATGTGCAAAGAATTTAATTAACTTTCTGCGTACAGAAATTAATTATACAAATATGTTTCAGTTAACAGAAACATATTTATCTTTGAGGGCGTAAAAGCAGACCAAATGGACAAGAATAAATTATTTGGCATACTTAACGACTGGAACTACTGGGATAAGCCGGTTCCGGAGTTTTTCCCGAGGGACGAATACCAGCAAAAAATAAATACTTACCTGTCAGCCGGGGAGGTTATCGTACTAAAAGGAATCCGCAGATCGGGGAAATCTACACTGATGATCAACCACATCCGGCACCTGATCAGCACAGGAGTGGTTAAAAAGGAAATACTCTTCGTGAATTTTGAAGATCCCCGTTTCGACGGTGAAATGAACAACGAACTGTTGGAACAGATTTTTGAGGTTTACAAAGAGTTTGTCAACAACGAAACAAAGCCCCATATTTTCCTGGACGAAGTGCAGCATGTTGCTCAATGGGAAAAATGGGTGGTTACAGGTTATGAACTCAACAGAGCACAATTTTACGTAACAGGCTCCTCTTCAAAACTCCTTAGCCGCGAATTTGGCACAGCCCTTAGTGGCAGGTTTCTTTCTATCAATGTTTTTCCGCTTAATTTTTGGGAGTACCTCCTTTTTAAAGGTCAGCCTGGACCGAACAAGATTTTACTGATTACACAGAAATTGGTTTATAAAATAGCCTTCAATGAGTACCTCAAAGCAGGAGGTTTCCCTAAAACCTGTTTTCTTGAAGAGGATGTAAGGCGGCAGGAAATCATCATGTATTACGAAACCATTATCCTTAAAGACATTGTAGCACGCCATAATTTGAAGAATTATGACAATGTGAAAAAAGTAGCTTTGTATTTGTTATCAAACATTGGCAAACCACTCAACCTCAACAAGGTAAGAACCGCGCTTCAACTTTCATACGATTTGGCCGATAAGTATTTCGAATACCTGAAAGATACTTATTTGATTATGGAAATAAACCAGTTTGATTACTCGCTGAAAAAGCAATTTGCAAATCGCCGGAAAGTTTATTGCATAGATAATGGGATTCTCTCCAACACTTCATTCAGGATTTCTGAAGACTACGGCAGATACCTGGAGAATCTTGTTTTTATTGAATTGCTGCGAAAAGAGCATGAAGTGTATTTCCACAAGGGAAAAAAGGAATGTGACTTCATTATAAAAGATGGATTAAACATCACGCAAGCCATACAGGTATGCCGCACCTTGCAGGATGAAGAGACCAAAAAGCGGGAACTGGAAGGATTAATTGAAGCCCTGGAAACTTATGGGCTGAATGAAGGAATGATACTTACTGAAGATGAAGAATTCGAAACGGATGCAGAAGGCCGCAGGGTTATCGTGAAGCCAGTTTGGAAATGGTTGCTGGAAAAATAGATGTCGGAAATTGTATCTCCCCTTAGATGTTTGTACGGTATAAACATAAGCAAGAAACGAAGGGGGAGCCCGGTCTGCTTTCCGAATGTCCAAAATGTGGAGAGAAAATGAAGTTTAATCCGTTTATTGCGGGGGGAGAGGGTTAAAACAAAAAGTATAATTATACCTTATAGGAATGAAACCAAAATGCCCGGAATGTAATTCCAATGACCTAAAGTTTTTTGAAAACACGCAACGTTTTAGCTGTAGCAATTGCGGAAATGCCTTCAAAGTAATAAAAGATAATGAAGAAAAGCTCCGCATATTCCTCAGTTACGGCCACGATTCTAATGAAGAGCTGGTCAGGCTTATAAAGGCTGATCTGGAAAAGAGCGGCCATGATGTATGGTTTGATAAAAATAAAATAAAGTTTGGTGATGACTGGCGGCATGAAATTACTGATGGCATTGTTAATAGCAACAAGTTCATTTCATTTCTCTCCAAGCATTCAACAAGGGATCCCGGTGTTTGCCTGGATGAAATCGCCATTGCCATTGGTGTTAAAGGTGGAAATATCTCAACCATCCTGGTGGAAGGCGAAACAGAAGTACAGGCACCTCCCAGTATCAGCCACATACAATGGCTTGATATGCATAACTGGAAGGAGCAGCAGGCAAAAGATGAAACATCCTGGAATGAATGGTATCAGGAAAAGCTGGATGAAATCATCCGCGTGGTGGAAAGTGAAGAAAGCCGTCAGTTTGCAGGTGAAATAGAAAAATTAGCTAACTATCTTAAACCAATTTCCTCTGATTCCCGTGTATCACAATTGCTGTCGAAGGGTTTTGTGGGCCGTGAATGGATGTGGGATGAAGTGGAAAAATGGCGCACCAACCCTGACCATTCCTCCCGCCTATTCTGGATCATGGGAGTCCCAGGTGTTGGAAAAAGCGCCTTTGCTGCCCATTTTACCCATTTTGGAAGGGATAAAATTATCGCAGCACAGTTTTGTGAATGGAACAAACCCGACCACCGCAATGCTGCCCGTGTTTTTCGCAGCATAGCTTTTCAGCTTGCTACCCGTTTGCCGGATTACAGGAAATTGTTATTAACCTTGCCTGAAATTAATCAATTGGATGGTAAAAATGCCGCCGAAATATTTGATTACCTCTTTGCTAATCCTTTGCAAAAAACGATACAGGGAGGACGTGAACGCTATCTGATTTTGATAGATGCTCTTGATGAAGCAGCAGAAGGGGAAAGAAACGATTTGGTTGAAACATTGGCAAAACATGCCCCTGAACTACCTGAGTGGCTTGGTATGTTGATAACCAGCCGTCCCGAAAGTTCTGTAACCAGCCCTTTACAAGGCTTAAAACCCTACGTGCTCGACACTGGAACCGAAGAAAACAAAGATGATATCCGTTTGTATTTATTCCAGGAACTGAAGTCTTTATTGGAAAAGCGCAATAATGCCAATGAACTCGTTGAACAAATACTTGAAAAAAGTGAGGGTGTATTTTTATATGTGGAACGCGTTTGCGATGATTTGAACAAGGACTATCTTTCGCTTGATAATTTAGACCAATTTCCTATTGGACTTGGTGGGATTTTTAAGCAGTTCTTCGACAGGCAGTTCCCTGATCTGGAATATTTCCGATCTAATATACGCCCTGCGTTACGTGCCATCCTTGCTGCCCGTGAACCTTTACCTTTGGATATTCTCAAGAACTTGTTTGATTGGCAGGAAGAGGAGATGTATGATTTTATCCGAGTATTAGGTTCACTTTTCCCAGTAATAGAAGAGGGAGGAAGAAAAGTGATCAAACCATACCACAAATCACTAATTGACTGGTTAACAAATCAAAGTGCTTCTGACCATTACTTTGTAAACACGCTTGAAGGACACAGGTTGCTGGCTGATTATGGTTGGGAACTATACACAACAGAAGATGATAATCTGGACATCTTCTTTGTAAAATGGCTACCCTCTCATTTGCAAATACTTGAGAGATGGGATGACTTGACGAATATATTATGCGACCTCAATTTTATACAGATAAAATGCATGATTGGGATGACTTATAATCTTGTGAAAGATTACGAACTTGCATTAAACGAATTACCAGAGGCTGAAATCGACAAAGTAAAAGAAATTCAGCATCAAGAAACAATTAAAAAGTATATTGAAGAAATGATTTTGTATGCAAATAATTGGAATAATATCAGAAAGAAAAACGAATTAAATCAGATATATATTGAAATTTCTGAAAAAGAAATTCCTTTGCCTGAAATCATTAATTCTGTTAAACCACTCGATTTTGATGCGATCTTGAAAACAATACGATTATCCAATGAAAACTTATCGCGTTTTACAAAAATAAAGGCATTTTCGATGTTTGTTAACACGGAGTGCAGCACTATTCTCAAATATGCACATATTAAAGGATTTTTATACCAGCATGCATATAATTGCGCTGATTCAGGAGTTGTTGCTAAGCAAGCAGAAAAATCAATCATTAAAGATAAACAATCATTATTTTTATTAAAAGAAGTACAAGACAAACCTCGCTATAATCCATTTCCGGGGTTGGTCAAAACATTTGAAGGACATACTGATATTATTTGGGATGTAAAAATCACACCTGACGCTAAATTTGCCATTTCAGCAGGCAATGATGGAACAATTCGAATCTGGGATATTAAAAACGGAGATTATATCAAAATATTAGAAAGTAATTCAGGGAAAATATTTTCCTTGAATTTAAGTTTTGATGGAAAAACTTTAATAGCTGGTGGTAACGATAAAAATCTTCAAATTTGGAATATAGAAACGGACGAATGTAAAACAATCAGAGGACATAATGGAACAATTCAAGGTGTGGATCAAACTCCGGATGCAAGAATGATTATTTCCAGGGGAATGGATAAAAAAGTATATACATGGATATCTGATGTTTCTATTCCACAAAAGATTTTTCTAAATACGTTCTATATATCCTCTTTTTGTTTGACTCCCGACGGAGAGAAAATTTTCACTGCAGGTCCAAATATTCGGAAATATAATAGCCAAACTGGAGAACTTGTAGTTGAACTTACCGATAATTCTGATTATTTATCTTCAATGGATATTACTCCCGATGGGAATAAAATCATTTCAGGATGCTACGATTCTTCAATTTTGTTTTGGGACATCGCGTTAAATAAACATTTCATATTAAAAGGACATACAAAAAGAATCAGATCAGTAAAAATGACTCCCGATGGAAGAATCGCAGTATCAGGAGGAGATGACAAAACGATTCGAATTTGGGATATTGAAAATCAAACTTGTATTAAGGTATTTGAAGGTCATACCGATACAATTACTTCTGTAAGTATTACCCCTGACGGGAAATCATTAGCAACATCCAGTTTCGATAAAACCGTTCGTATTTGGGACTTGTACCATGGAATTGTTTTAAAAAAGCAAAACAATCCTGCCAATTCTTACGTTCGTGGCGAACAATTTAACAACGAGTCGGAGTTATCCCTTCTCTTTAATTTGATGCCAGAAAAAACTCGGAAAAGAATAAACGATTACATTAAACGAAAAAATATTGTTAAACTCTCTCCAGATGGAAGAACCTTTATTTCTTCAGGGTTTGATAAATTAATACGAATTTGGGATGTCAAAACTGACCAGTGTATTAGAATTTATAAGGGACATATAGATATAATTAGTTCTCTTTGTATTTCAAATTCAGGGGACTTCATCGTGTCAGCAAGTGAAGATAAATCAGTAAGAGTATGGGATAAACATAAAAACGATTGTATTGCTATTTTTCAGAATTCATCAAAAATAGAATCACTCTGTTTCTCAAATAATAATTCACATCTCATTTTGTTTGGAAATGATAATAATAGGATCCGAATCCGTCTTGATAACTTTGATACTCAACAACCACATATCCTAACGATTAAACGTAAATTAGAGTCTGAGGGTCTACTGTCAGCACAGAATCCACCACATTCTATTTATGCAACTTGTAAATGTTGTAATGAAAAAATACCTATCAGTGAGACACTATTAGATTTGATAATTGATATAAGAAACAGAAACAATGACTCAAAGGAAAAGAATTTTTTATTGAACCTCCCGATTGATGCTTGGGAAAACAAAAATTTAGTATCGGAATGTCCACATTGTCATCAGAATTTAAAATTCAACCCATTTATAGTTGATCAAATTTAATAGGAATCATTATTCAATGAAATATAAAATGGTATCTGCGAATGTTTTAACAACTCTTGTGAAGACAACATGAACAACATAAACTAACACAAATAATACCAACATGAATAACAATATACAAGGAGAAATCGATCAGAATATTTTTCCAGCTATGTTCGAAGAATTCCCTTTTCCTCTAGTTTTAACTGATACAGAAGGGTTTATTAAATTAATTAATGGAAAGTTTCACGAGTTACTTGATTTTTCATTTAATGAGTTGGTTAATAAGAGTCTAAGCATTCTTTTTGTCAATAACACATTTGAGTATTCGATTATTGAGGAAAACATAAAAGCATGTAATCATTGGACTGGTGAAATCAGTAATAAAAATAAAAATGGAGAAATTCATTGGGATAATGTCGTATTGTCACCAATTGGAAATAAGGAGAAAATTATAACCAATTTTCTTGTAATTATTGAAGATATTACATTAAGGAAATTCAAGGAAAATAAATTAGAAGAATCAAAAAATATTTCAGATGAATCGAATAGATTGAAATCTGCTTTTTTAGCAAATATCAGTCATGAACTAAGAACACCCATAAATGGAATTCTAGGGTTTTCTGAAATGCTATCAGATGACTGTAGCGATGACGAACGGTTAGTTTATCAAAAAACCATTCATAGTAGTGCTTTAAGACTGTCCGAACTAATAAATGATTTGCTATCGTTTTCAAGAATAGAATCAGGACAATTAGAAGTTAATAATGTGGAATTTAACATTATCGATCTTTTAAAAAGCTTAAAACAGCAATATGAGATAGCCGCAAATAGTAAAAATCTATATATAGAACTAGTCAGTCATGCGAATGAAATATTTGTAGAACTCGATCCAAAGTTGCTCAGCAGTTGCATTAGTAATTTGCTTAATAATGCGATTAATTATACAAATATCGGGGGTATTAAAATTGTTATAATTGAAACCAGAGATACAGGTGAACGTAAAGTTGTCATTGATGTTGAAGATACAGGTAATGGGATTTCACAAGAAAGATTGAACATTATATTTGAAGAATTTCGTCAAATGGATATGGGTATGCCAAGGATTTTTGAAGACTCAGGTATGGGTTTTAAAATTACAAAAGAATATGTTGAAAAAATGGGAGGAACAATCAATGTTGAGAGCGAATTGGGGAAAGGAAGTAAATTCACAATTATACTTCCTGCTAAAGTGAAAAGTACAATCTAAATACACTTATCCACTTCCAACCCTGGTATCAGCCTGATGGTCTTCCCATCTTTCTCCAGTTTATCGTCCTTGGTTAAACGTGATGATGGTCCCCTCACATATCCGTATTCCTATAAATTAATTTAAAAATCTCTTTATTGATATCATCATGGAGCGACTCCAGCTCCCGATGCCAAATCTCCAGAAATCCGGGAAGGGATTTGGGCCATTGTGTTATACTTTTTTCGAGAATGTACCGAAACCGCTTAATGTTGTCGAACAGCTCCAGGT